>Ga0209689_1000278_pt1 | contig 33338 bp, 31 predicted proteins | sample GraSoiAngelo_149_FD_187119 | JGI IMG/M metagenome (GOLD analysis project Ga0209689, IMG submission 187119) | Grasslands soil microbial communities from the Angelo Coastal Reserve, California, USA - 14_1009_09_30cm (SPAdes) (version 2) | ecosystem: Environmental > Terrestrial > Soil > Grasslands ... | reverse complement strand
GCGGGACGCGGGACTAGAGCTTCAGGAGCGGCCGCACCTCGATCGACCCCGTGCGGGCCGAGGGAACGCGGGCGGCGATCGAGAGGGCCTCGTCCAGGTCTTTGGCTTCGATCAGGTAGTAGCCGCCCAATTGCTCCCGCGTCTCGGCGAACGGCCCGTCGGTCGTGAGGGTCTTGCTGTCCCGCACCCGCACGGTGGTCGCCGCCCTCACGGGCTGGAGCGCGCTGCCCGCCTTGAAGTTCCCGTTCTTCACGAGTCCCTCGGTGAACTTTCCGTACTCCTGGAGCATCGCGCCCCGGTCCTTTTCCGCCACTTTCGCCCAGTCGGTTTCCCGGTCGTAGATCAGCAACATGTACTCCATGGCGTAGACTCCTTTCGCTCTGGTCTCACCAATCAGTCGAACGGGCGGGCCCCCAATCGACAGTCGCCGGGGCGAGTCAAATGAAGTCGCGGATCAGGCGATTGACCAGGGCCGGCTGCTCGTGGACGAGCCAGTGCGTGCCGTCGGGGATGCGACGGATCGTGAGGTCCGGAACGTAGCGCGCCAGCCCGTCGAGATTGCCGGTCAGGAGCGCCGTGTCGAGCTCGCCCCACAGGACGAGGGTGGGCACCCGGACCGTCGTGTCGCCGGCGAGCTCGCCGACCGTCGCCCTGCCCGGCGCGCCGTCGCGGGCGGGCGGTCCGACCCGCGCGGCCCGGTAGTAGTTGAGCCCGCCCGTGAGCGCCCCCGGCTGGGCCCAGGCCTCGAGGTAGGCCCGCCGGTCGGCCTCGGTAAAGGCGCCCCGGGCGAGGAGGTCGGCGAGCACCGCCTGCTCGAGACGGGCGAACCCGTCCGCGGAGAGGAGCGGCTCGGCGGTGGCGCCGCGGAACCAGAGCATATACTCGCTGGCCTGTTGCTGCGCCGGGTTCTCCCGGAGCTCGCGCGCGAACACGGCCGGGTGCGGGGCGTTGATGATCACGAGCTTCTCGAGCCACTCGGGGTGCTTGATCGCGAACGCCCACGCCGTGGCCCCGCCCCAGTCGTGGCCCACCAGGATCAGGCGCCGGTGGCCGAGCGCCTCGGCGAGCGCGCGCAGGTCCTCGACCAGGTGCCGGACCGCGTACTGCTCCACGGCCGGCGGCTTGGACGAGAGGTTGTAGCCGCGCATGTCGAGCGCGACCGCCTGGTGATCACGCTCGAACTCGGCGAGCTGGGCCTTCCACGCGTACCAGAACTCGGGGAAGCCGTGGGCGAACATGATCAGCTTCCCCTGCCCCGCGGTCGCGTAGTGCAGGCGCACGCCGTTGACATCCGCGTAGCGGTGCTCGGGCATCAGTTGATCCGCTTCTCCCGCCCCGCCCACTCCTTGTTGCGGAGGACGAACTTCTGCACCTTGCCGGTGGAGGTCTTGGGCAGATCGCCGAACTCCACCGCGGCGGGGGCCTTGAAATGGGCGAGGTGCTGCTTGCAGAACTCGATGATTTCCGGCTCGGTCGCGGTCCGGCCGGGCTTGAGCGTGACGAAGGCCTTGGGGCGCTCGCCCCACTTGTCGTCCGGGACCGCCACCACCGCGCACTCGAGCACGGCGGGGTGCTTGGCCACCGTCTGCTCGACCTCGATCGTCGAGATGTTCTCGCCGCCCGAGATGATGATGTCCTTCTTTCGGTCGCGCAGTTCGATGTAGCCGTCGGGGTGCCAGACGGCGATGTCGCCGGAGTGGAACCAGCCGCCGCGGAAGGCCTCGGCGGTGGCGTCGGGCTGCGCGAAGTAGCCCTTCATGACGTTGTTCCCCCGCATGACGACCTCGCCGAGCGCCTGGCCGTCGCGCGGGATATCGTTCATCTTCTCGTCGACGACGCGGACGAGGTCGAAGGCGACGTAGCCCTGGCCCTGGCGCGCGGCCAGCCGCGCCTGCTCGTCGAGCGGCCGGGCGTCCCACTCCGGGTGCCAGCCGCACACCGTGTGCGGGCCGTAGGTCTCGGTGAGCCCGTAGACGTGGACGGGCCGGAAGTTGAGCTCCTTCAGCTTCGCGAGGAGCGTCGGCGAGGGCGGCGCGCCGGCCACGGTCGCGGTGACGGAGCGGTCGAGCCGGTGCGCGGTCGGGTGGTTGACGACGCCGATGTGCACGGTGGGGGCGCCGTTGTAGTGCGTCACGCCCATCGTGTCGAGCATCTCCCAGATGCGGCCCGGGTCCACCCTCCGCAGACAGAGGTGGACGCCGGCGACCGCCGTTACCGCCCACGGAAAGCACCAGCCGTTACAATGAAACATCGGCAGCGTCCAGAGATACCGGGTCCCGAAGGTCATGCCGGTCTCGAGGATCTCGCCGATCGCGTTCATGTAGGCCCCGCGGTGGGTGTACATGACCCCCTTGGGCCGGCCCGTCGTGCCCGACGTGTAGTTGATCGAGATCGTCTCCTCCTCGTCCTCGAGCCCGCTCTCGACCGGGTCGGCCGAGCCGGTGCCGAGGAAGTCCTCGTAGGGGTCGCCCGGCGCCCCCGTGTCGTCCACCCGGATCACCCGCACGCCGCGGAGGTCCAGGGGCTTCAGCAGGGACTCGAACTCGCGGTCGACGAAGACGAAGCGGGACCCCGCGTGCTGGAGGATGTACCCGATCTCGTCCGAGCTGAGACGGATGTTGACGGCCACGAGGACCCCGCGCGCGGCGGGGACGCCGAAGTGCGCCTCCAGCATCGCCGGGATGTTCGGGCAGAGGAAGGCCACGCGGTCGTGCGCGCCCAGACCTGCCCCCCGAAGGGCGGAGGCCAGCCGGTTCACCCGCTCCGCGAGCTGCCGATAGCTATACCGCCGGTCGCCGTGCGCCACCGCGACCGAGTCGGGAAAGACGTAGGCGTTTCGCGTGAGGAAGCTGACCGGCGTGAGCTCCGTCCGATAGACCTTGGGTCGCTGGGCCATCGCGTTATCCCCTCCGCGAATCATCCGCGCTAGGGATTCTAGGAACTTGCAGGACGGGTTTCAAGCCACGCCCGGGGGTGGCCCGAAGCGTGTGCCCCATCGCGGCCTCCCGCCTGCGAGCGACCGACTGGAGGTGCGCCGGCGAGAGGAAGTGTCAGGGTCGACCATACTGCGGCTCTTGTGCCCGGTTCATTGCGACCCGTTCGCCGGGGTTCCTCGCTGACGCGGATGGCACTACCCCGCGGATGGCACCACCCAATGGGTGACGCGACATTTGGCCCGATTCGCTCTCGTTCACTCCTCAGCTCGCGTCGGGTTCCGCGGAGCCGCGGTCACTTCCGCCGCGGTCACTTCCGATGCTGAGCTGTTGCTCCCCGCGAGTTGGACGAGCGCCTCGGCCTGAGCGCGTTGATCGAGCGATCCTCGCACCAGCTACAACCGCCAATTCCCTCTAGGAGATCTCTTCTGCCAGTCCATCTAACAGCACCCGTGGTGTTTTCCGTTTGTGACCCTCCGCCGGCTATCCGGGCGGCGCTTCCGGGGCCCACGGTCAGGGTTGCGTGATCTTGCGGAATTCTCACGTGATCCGAGTCGCCGCACGGCGCGGCCGCCTCTAAGGGACGTCTCAGGTTGACGAGCCGACCGACGGGACGGGCGGCTCCGTGGACGCCGTCATGAGGGCGGCAATCGGTCCAGATCGCTCAGCTATCGCCGCGGACGGGAGAGCCCTTCGACGCAGGAAGTTTCCATCAACCCGTAAGGGAGGACGCCATGCGCTTGGACAAGCTTCTCGAGGCCGTGCTGGTCGCCGCTCTTGTCGTTTTCTCGGCTGGTTACGCCCACGCAGAGGAATTCTCTGCACGCTTGAACGGGTTCCAGGAGCTCGGAGCGCAGAACGCTGAAACCGGGGCGATCCTGTCCAACGGCAGCGGCACGCTCCGTCTCAGCCTTGATAAAGACGCTGGCACGGCGACCTTCACCCTGACCTTCTCGGGCGTGGGCACCACGCCGCTGAAGACCGGCACGGTGACGCAGGCGCATATCCATTTCGGCAAGGTGCATTCGGCGGGCGGCGTCATGGTGTTCTTTTGCACGAACTTGGCTAACGGCCCGGCGGGGACGCAGGCATGCCCGTTGAATTCCGGGACCGTTACCGGCACCTTCACGAGCGCGAGTGTCGTAGCGATTGCAGGACAGAACGTCAACGCCGGCGACTTCGACGCGCTCGTCGACGCACTCGACTCGAATACCGCCTACGCCAATATCCACACGACGGCCCTCCCGGCGGGTGAGATCCGCGGCCAGATCCGCGGGGACGAGCACGATCACTACGCCGGGCACGACGACGAATAATTCGACGATCAGGATTGACATGAGTCTGGGATTTTCACCCTCGCTGCCCCGATTTAACGATGGAATCGCTCGGCCCGTGAATCGCCCGGGCCGTTCACGATCCAGGCTCGGGGGGAAGAATGTCGTCGGGGCGTAGGCTCCCGTCGCGTGGTGTTGCGGTGGTCGTGCGTCAACTCATTGATCGTAGACAATAAGGACGGAAATCATGGGCAAACGACGATGGATCCCGCTATCGATGTTCGTGCTCCTGCTTGTCGCAGCGCTCTCCAGTTTCGCTGGCCCGGCGGGGGCTCAGCCCAACCAGCTGCAGTATGTCGTCATCTATGCGGAGTTCAAGCCCGCGGACACCGAGGCCGGGGGCCGGGTGCTCGACGAACTGGCCTCGCAGGGCCTGGCCAGTGTCGGCGTCATCCGCTTCGATGTGCTGCAGCAGGTCGACCGCCGCAACTTCTTCGCCCTGTTCGAGATCTGGAGCAGTGCGCAGGCGTTCGCGGCTTTCGAGAACTCGTCAGCGACCCAGGCCAGGTTCACCCAGCTCGCGCCTCTGTTGGAAGCCCCGCTCGACGAACGGGACGGCAATCTGCTCGAGGGAACCGTGAACCCTCGCAGTCGCCACGCGGAGCCCCGTCAGATCTTCGTGATCACGCACGTGGATATCGAGCCCCAGTCTGTCGCCCAGGCCCTTCCGGTGCTCGATACATTCGTGAGCGACAGCGCCAGCGATCCCGGGGTCCAGACGTTCGCCCTGCTCAGCCAGTCGGGGACCACGAACCACTTTCAGCTCATCGAGGTCTTCGCACATCGGCAGGCATTCGATGCCCACGTGAGCGCTCAGCACACGCTGGATTTCCGCGACGATCTCCAGTCATTTATCGGCGCGCCGTACGATGAGCGCCTCTATCATTTCTCGTCAACCGGTGACGCCACGGCCGGCGGTCACGAGGACTAGTCCGGCGTGAGCTCACTGCAATAAGACGCTGGGGGCGCTGGGGGCAGACCACCGAGATGCTTTTCTAGTCATCAGCACAATAACAATGGAGGTGCAGTCATGAGAAAGAGTCTGTTCGCATCGATTCTTATGGTTCTCATTGGAGGATTCTTCGCTTCGTCGGTCATGGCCGATGATACGTTGGTGAGATTCCAGGGAGGCATCGGTGATATTCCTGTCTCAAACGTGGCGGGTACAGCCAACCCCGACGGCACCTTCCCTAACGTGACCCGGAACATTGTCCGCCTCGTCAACCCCGCCGGCCAAATCTGGGTGATCGCCGCTCTCAGAGCGGACGTGAAGGTCGACGGGCGGATCCGCGTCGACGGCCGAGGCCTGCTGCTGGGCGGAGGCAACGCCATTGGCTTGAACGGCAACGCCAGCGTCTTCGCGACGCTGATTTGTGAAGCAGTGGCACCCTTCACCCAACGCAGCACGGACCTCGCCGGCGTCCCGCTGGCGGCCAACGGCGACTTCCAGATCGACGATGTGCTGGTCCCGGCGCCACCGCCCGTCTGCGACAGCCCCGTGCTCCTCATCCGCGAGACACGCGGCGGGACCTGGTTTGCTGCGGGCATCCCCAAGAGCTCGATTGGCCCCGATCGTGAGTAGCCCTGATCCGAAAATAACTCAGACCGCCAAGGCATGTCGGAGTCGATCCGAGATTTGCTGAACTCCCGCATCCGTACCGCCACTTCTCGTCTGGTGACGGCCGGAAGCACGATCGGATAAGCATCAGGGCGCCGGGTCATGCGGGGCGGCCTGCACGACCCGGCGCGTGATGTTCGCCGCCGACCGTTTGCGAATCGACCGAAGTGATCGTCGAGGTCCCTTGATCAGCCTGTCGACCACGACCTGCTCAGCGGTCATCGCCGGCATGCCGGTCAGCACCGTGCCGCTCGTAGCCAGCTGATCGTCGCCAGACTCGCGGGGTCACGGTCTGCCGGTCGGTGGCGGCACGGCACCTGGGCGGGCATCTCGACATTCGCGGCCCGATCCAATATGGTGTCGAGAGTCCGGTGAGGGCCCGACAGCCCCACGATCGGCATAGAGAGGGCCGCGAGATGACCATCAAACGCCACAACCCAGGGACGCGCATGAGCGCCGCCGTCGTCCACGACAGCACGGTGTACTTGGCCGGCCAGGTCTCGGCCGACGCGCCGAACGCCCGGGGCCAGACCGAGCTGATCCTCAAGAAGATCGACGCCTTGCTGGGCGCCGTCGGCAGCCACAAGTCCAAGGCCCTGTCGGCCACGGTCTACCTGGCGAGTATGGCGACCTACGACGAGATGAACGCGGCGTGGGACGCCTGGGTGGATCCGAGCAACGCCCCCGCCCGGGCCACGGTCGAGGCCAAGCTCGCCCAGCCGAAGTACCTGGTCGAGATCTCGCTCGTCGCCGCGGTCTGAGCGGCGCCCGCGCTCCCGAGAGGGCCCCCATGATCCGCGAAGTGCCCGGCCGCGCGCCGCGCATCCACCCGGACACCTGGATCGATCCCTCCGCCCAGGTGATCGGCGACGTGATCATCGAGGCGGGGGCGAGCGTCTGGCCCTGCACGGTGCTGCGCGGGGACCAGGACAACTACGTCAGGCTCGGGCGGAACTCGAACGTCCAGGACGCCTCCGTCCTGCACGTCACGCCGCGCTACCCGTGCATCGTCGGCGACAACGTCACGATCGGCCACCGCGCGGTCGTGCACGCCTGTACGATCATGGCCAACGCGCGCATCGGCATCGGCGCCGTCGTCCTGAACGGCGCCGTCGTGGAAGAGGGCGCCCAGGTCGGCGCGGGCGCGCTCGTGGCGCCGGGCAAGGTGGTCCCCGCGGGGTGGCTCGTGATGGGCGTGCCGGCCAAGCCCGTGCGGCAGATGAGCGCCGAGGAGCTGGAGGATATCCGACGCAACGCCCGCGAATACGTCGATCTCTGGCGCCGCGACTACGGGGCCCGGTAGCGCGGTCATGGCGTTCGACGGGTGTGAGGGAAACGGCTAAGATGGCGCCGCAGAAGGGGCCGAGCGCGACCCTGACCCCGTCTCGCGACCCAGAGCCTCCCCGGTGGGCCGGGATCGGCCTCGGGGGATCCGTCGGCACCGGGTGCCGTGTCCGAGCGGGCGCGGAGCCGGCCGCGCGGCGGCCGTGCACCAACCCCGCCGCGGGTGACCGAATCCTGACGGGCGCGGACCTCCTCTCGGCGCTCGCGCCGGCGCGGTCGACCGTCGCCGGGCCGGAAGCGTGGACCCCGCGCGCGCCCGCCGACTCGGGCCGGACCGATGGCCTCTCGCCGTCACGGAGACTCGGGTGAGCAACCTGGTGAGCTACGAGCGGGAGCGGACGATCGGCGTCATTACGGTCGACAACCCGCCCCTCAACGCGCTCAGTGTCGGCGTCCGCCAGGGGCTACTGGACGGTCTGGCCCACGGACTCCGGGACGCCGGCGCGAGGGCGCTCGTCATCATGGGCGCCGGGCGGACCTTCAGCGCCGGCGCCGACATCCGCGAGTTCGACCGGCCGCTGGCGCCTCCCGACCTGAACGACGTGATCGGGCGGATCGAGGCGAGCCCGAAACTCGTCGTCGCGGCGCTTCACGGGACCGCCCTCGGCGGCGGGCTCGAGGTGGCGCTCGGCTGCCATTACCGCTGCGCGCTCCGCTCGACGCGGGTCGGCTTCCCCGAGGTGACGCTCGGCCTCGTGCCCGGCGCCGGCGGCACCCAGCGGCTCCCTCGCCTGGTCGGCGCCGAGCTGGCGCTCCGGATCATCGCGAGCGGCGAGCCGATGCCGGCCGAGCGGGCGCACAGCCTCGGACGGATCGACGAGCTGATCGACGGCGACCTCCGCGGGGGCGCCATTGCGCTTGCCGAGCGGCTCGTGGCCGAGGGCCGGCCGCTCCGCAGGCTCAGCGCGATCGACGACAAGCTCGAGGCCGCGCGGCGCGACCCCGGGATCTTCGACCGGTTCCGCCAGGAGATCGAGCGCCAGGCGCGCGGCTACCTGGCGCCGTTCAAGTGCATCGAGGCGGTCCGGGCCGCCGTGACCTTGCCCTTCGCCGAGGGGCTCCGGCGCGAGCGGGAGCTCTTCCTCGAGTGTCTCGCCTCACCCCAGTCGAGGGCCCAGATCCACGCGTTCTTCGCCGAGCGCGAGGCGACGAAGATCCCGGACGTGCCCCGGGACACGCCCACGCGGCCGATCGGCACCGCCGCGGTGATCGGTGCCGGCACGATGGGCGGCGGGATCGCGATGACCTTCGCCAACGCGGGCATCCCGGTCGCCGTCGTCGAGGCCTCCGAGGAGGCGCTCGACCGGGGGCTCGCCGTCGTCCGGAAGAACTACGCGGCGACGGTCGAGAAAGGGCGCCTCACGCCGGCCGAGATGGAGCGCCGGCTCGCGCTGATCCGCGGCACCCTCGCCTGGGAGACCGTCGCCGACGCCGACATCGTCGTCGAGGCGGTGTTCGAGGAGATGGCGGTCAAGCAGGAGGTCTTCGGCCGGCTCGACCGCCTCTGCCAGCCGACGGCGATCCTCGCCACCAACACCTCGACGCTCGACGTCGACCGGATCGCGCAGGCGACCTCGCGGCCGGGCCAGGTCATCGGCACCCACTTCTTCAGCCCGGCCAACGTCATGCGCCTCCTCGAGCTCGTGCGCGGCGCCCGCACGTCGACGGAGACGATCGCGACCGCCGCCGCGCTGGCGGGCCGGCTCGGCAAGGTCTGGGTCCTCGCCGGCAACTGCGACGGGTTCATCGGCAACCGAATGCTCGCGGGCTACTTCCGCGAGGCGGCGTTCCTCGTCGAGGAGGGCGCCACGCCCGAGCAGGTCGACCGGGTCCTCTACGACTTCGGCTTCGCCATGGGCCCGTTCGCCGTGTCCGACCTGGCCGGGCTCGACGTCGGGTGGCGCATTCGGAAGGGCAAGGCGGCCGCGCGCTCGACCGACCTCCGCTACTCTCCGGTGGCCGACTGGCTCTGCGAGCGGGGCCGCTTCGGCCAGAAGACCGGCGCCGGCTGGTATCGGTACGAGCCGGGCGGCCGGACGCCCCGCCCCGACCCCGAGGTGGCGGCGCTGATCGCCGAGAGCGCCCGCGCGCAGGGCATCCGGCGCCGCGAGGTGGGCGACGAGGAGGTCCTGACGCGCTGCCTCTATCCGCTCGTCAACGAGGGCGCCCGGCTCTTGGCGGAAGGCATCGCGCTCAGGCCGGGCGACATCGACGTCGTGTACCTCCACGGCTACGGCTTTCCGCGCTACCGGGGCGGCCCCATGCACTGGGCCGACACCCTTGGATTGAAGCGTGTCTCCGACGAGATTGCCCGGTATCATCGCGTTCACGGGCGGCTCTGGGAGCCGGCGCCACTGCTCCGGCAGCTCGCCGAGCAGGGCAAGGGCTTCCGCGATTTCGGGCGCGCCTGACGGAGGACCCGATGCTCGAGCGCCGCACGTGATCCGGGCCAGGATCGCCGGTCTGGGTGCTTACGCGCCTACGCGAGTCCTCACCAACCACGAGCTCGAGCAGCGGCTCGGGACCTCGGACGAGTGGATCACCCAGCGGACGGGGATCCGCGAGCGCCGGATCGCCGACGCGAGCGAGGCCACCTCCGACCTCGCCCTGCCCGCCGCCCGGCAGGCGCTCGAGCGCGCCGGGGCCACGCCGGCCGAGGTGGAGCTGATCGTCGTCGGCACCTCGACGGCGGACATGGTCTTTCCCTCCACCGCCAACTTCGTCCAGCACAAGCTCGGGGCGGGGCACGCCGGCTCGGTCGACGTTTCCGCCGCCTGCTCGGGCTCCGTCTACAGCCTCTCGGTCGGCGCCCAGTACATCGAGACCGGCAAGTACCGGACCGTGCTCGTGATCGGGGCCGAGACGTACTCGCGGCTCGTCGACTGGGACGACCTCCGCACCTGCGTCCTCTTCGGGGACGGGGCGGGCGCCGCCGTCCTCCGCCCCGCCGCCGACGGCTCGGGGATCCTCGATACCGACCTCTACTCCGACGGCCAGTACGCGGATCTGCTCTACGTGCCGGGCGGGCGCTCCCGGCACCCCGCCACGCGCGAGAGCGTCGCGCAGCGACTCCAGTTCCTGAAGATGCCGAAGGGCGACGAGGTCTTCAAGGTCGCCGTCCGCACCCTCGCCGAGGCGTCGCTCGCGATCCTCGAGAAGAACGGCTTCGGACCCGACACGGTCGACCTCTTCGTCCCCCACCAGGCCAACATCCGGATCATCGAGGCCGTGGCCAAGCGGCTCCACCTGCCGATGGGCAAGGTCGTCGTCAACGTGGACCGCTACGGCAATACCGCGGCGGCGTCGGTCTACGTCGCGCTCGCCGAGGCGTGGTCCGAGGGGCGTGTGAGGCCCGGCGACCTGGTCCTGCTCGCCACCTTCGGGGGCGGCTTCACCTGGGGCACCGCGCTCGTCCGATGGTCCTGAGCCGTGTATCATCGCAGAGAGGGGACCGACGCCTGACCCAAGGAGACCGACCATGACCGAGGCCGTCATCGTCTCGACCGCCCGTACCGGGATCGGCAAGGCCTACCGCGGGGCCCTCAACAACACCCACGGGGCCACGCTCGGCGGCCACGTCATCGCGGAGGCCGTCCGGCGGGCTCGCCTGGAGCCGGGCGAGGTCGAGGACGTCGTCATGGGCTGCGCGCTCCCGGAGGGCGCGACCGGGCACAACATCGCGCGCCAGGCGGCCCTGCGGGCGGGGCTGCCGGTGACGACCGCGGGAACGACGGTCAACCGGTTCTGCTCCTCGGGCCTGCAGGCCATCAGCATCGCCGCGGCGCGCGTGCTCGTCGACCGGGTGCCGATCGTCGTGGCGGGCGGGCTCGAGTCGGTCAGCCTCGTGCAGAACGAGCACATGAACCTGCACCGCTTTCGCGAGCCGTGGCTCGAGGAGCACAAGCCCGAGATCTACATGAGCATGATCGAGACGGCGGAGGTGGTGGCCACGCGCTACTACATCACGCGGGAGAGGCAGGACGAGTACGCGCTGCTGAGCCAGCAGCGCACGGCCGTCGCGCAGCGCGCCGGCCGCTTCGACGCCGAGATTGTCCCCATCACGACCCGCAAGCTCGTGCAGGACAAGACGACGGGGGAGACGCGAGAGGAAGAGGTCACCCTCACGAAGGACGAAGGGAACCGCCCCGACACGACCGCGGAGGGGCTCGCCGCGCTCAAGCCGGTGGCGGGCGAGAAGGGCCACGTCACGGCCGGCAACGCCAGCCAGCTCTCCGACGGCGCCGCCGCCTGCGTCCTGATGGACGGCAAGCTCGCCGAGCGACGCGGGCTCGCGCCCCTCGGGATCTACCGGGGCCTCGCCGTCGCGGCCTGCGAGCCCGACGAGATGGGGATCGGCCCCGTGTTCGCCGTGCCGCGGCTCCTCGAACGCTTCGGCCTCCGTCGGGACCAGATCGACCTCTGGGAGCTGAACGAGGCCTTCGCCGTCCAGGTCGTCTACTGCCGCGACCGGCTCGGCATCCCGCCGGAGACGCTGAACGTCGACGGGGGCGCCATCTCGATCGGCCACCCGTACGGCATGAGCGGCGCCCGAATGGTGGGCCACGCGCTGATCGAGGGCAAGCGCCGGCGCGCCCGGTGGGTCGTCTGCACGATGTGTATCGGCGGCGGCATGGGGGCGGCCGGCCTCTTCGAGATCGCCTGAGGCGGTCGGGTGAAGATCGGGACCATCGGCGCTGGCAACATCGGCGGCACGCTCGGGCGCGCGTGGGCGGCGACGGGGCACCAGGTCGTCTTCGGCGTGCGGGATCCGCGCGGTCCGAAGGTCCAGGAGCTGGTCACGGCGACCGGGGGCAAGGCCCGGGCGGCCAGCCCGGCGGAGGCGGCGGCCCACGGCGAGGTCGTCCTGCTCGCCACCCCCTGGGCCGCGGCCCGGGCGGCGCTTGGCGGGGCGGGCGACCTGACCGGCAAGATCCTCGTCGACGCCACCAACCCGCTCCAGCCGGATCTGTCCGGGCTCGCCCTCGGCCACACCACCTCCGCCGGCGAGGAGGTGGCGCGCTGGGCGCCGGGGGCGAAGGTCGTCAAGGCGTTCAACACGATCGGCGCCCAGCACATCGCCAATCCCCGCTTCGGCACCCAGAGCGCCTCCATGCTCATCTGTGGCGACGACCTAGCGGCCAAGAAGACGGTCCTGTTGCTCGCCGAATCCCTGGGCTTCGACCCCGTCGACGCCGGCCCGCTCAGGCAGGCGCGCCTGCTCGAGCCACTCGCGATGCTCTGGATCTCGCTCGCCTACGCCTACGGTCACGGCCCCGACATCGCCTTCAAGCTCCTCCGCCGCTGAGCCCGGGCCCGGGAGCCGCAGGGCCGCCGAGGGGCAGCGAGATGGCGCGTGGCGCGACGATGCGGGCGGCGTTCTACGAGGGCGCGCGACGCTTCAGGACGGGCACGGCGAGCGTGCCCGCGCCCGGGCCGGGCGAGGCCCTCCTCCGGGTGCGCCGGGTCGGAATCTGCGGAACCGACCTCCACATCTTCCAGGGGCACCTCGACCACCGCGTGCCGCGGGGCGGCGTGATCGGCCACGAGGCGCTGGCCGAGGTGGCGGAGGCTCCCGCAGGGAGTGGATTCACCGCGGGCGACCGGGTCGTCGTCGAGCCGCTCTGGTTCTGCGGCGCCTGCCGCGCCTGCCGGATGGGCGGCTCGTATCTCTGTTACAACCTCAAGGTGCTGGGGGTCGACCTGCCCGGGGGCATGCGGGAATACTGGCCGGTGCCGGTCGGGCGGCTCCTCAAGGTGCCGGCCGTGCTGGGCGACGACCACGCCGCGCTGATCGAGCCCCTGAGCGTCGCCACCCACGACGTCCGCCGCGCGCGGGTCGGGACGGGGGACGCGGTGGTCGTGTTCGGCGGCGGGCCCATCGGCGCGCTGATCGCGATGGTCGCCCGCCAGAAGGGCGCGCGGGTCGTCGTGGCCGAGGTGAACCCCTTCCGCCTCGACATGCTGGCCACGCTCGGCCTCCAGACCGTGGGGCCCGACCAGGACCTCGTCGGGTTCGTCAACGACTGGACCGGAGGCGACGGCGCCGACGTCGCCTTCGAGGTCACGGGGAATCCCAAGGCCGTCCGCGCCATGACCGAGGTCGTGCGGGTGTGGGGCACGGTGAGCATCGTCGCCATCCACTCCGAGCCGATGCCGGTCAACCTCTACCAGATGTTCGCGCGCGAGCTCAGCATGCACGGCAGCCGGCTCTACGCCCGGGAGGACTGGGAGGAGGCGATCCGCCTGGCCGCCAGCGGCGCCATCACGCTCGGCCCGCTCGTGAGCCGGACGATCCCGCTCGAGGCGCTCCAGGAGGGCATGGAGCAGGCGCTCGGCGGCGGCCCCGTCATGAAGCTCCTGGTGGACCTGACGGCGTGACCGCCGAGGCCGTCTTCGCGCGTGAGGGCGCCGTCGCCGTCCTCACGTTCAACCGGCCCGAGGCCCGCAACGCGATGACGTGGGCGATGTACGACGCGCTCGCGGCCGCGTGCGACACGGTCGACCGCGACGACGAGCTGCGCGTCCTCATCCTCCGGGGGGCGGGCGGCCGGGCCTTCGTGGCGGGGACCGACATCAGCCAGTTCCAGGCCTTCGAGACCTCCGCGGACGCCCTCGACTACGAGCGCCGCATGGACCGCGTCATCACCCGCCTCGAGGGGGTGGGAAAGCCGACCCTCGCCGCCATCGCGGGCGTGGCCGCGGGCGGCGGCGCCGCGATCGCGCTCGCCTGCGACCTCCGCTACTGCACGCCCGAGAGCACGATCGGCATCCCGATCGCCCGCACGATCGGCAACTGCCTGTCGATGGCCAACTACGCGCGGCTCGTCGACCTCCTCGGCCCCGCCCGCACGAAGGAGCTGATCTTCCGCGCGCGCCTCCTCCCCGCCGAGGAGGCGCGCCAGGCCGGCCTCGTGAACGAGGTCGTGGCGGCCGACCGGCTCGAGGAGCGCGTGCGCGAGGTCGCCCGCGAGATCGCCGGCCACGCCCCGATCACCCTCCGCGTGACGAAGGAGGCCCTCCGCCGCCTCCAGCTCGCGCGCCGCCCGCCCGAGTGCGACGACCTGATCGTGCAGGCCTACCTGAGCGAGGACTTCCGGGAGGGCGTGCAGGCCTTCCTCGCCAAGCGCGCGCCCGCCTTCCGCGGGCGCTGACTCCCTCCCCGCCCCGTCGCCCGGCTCCCGCTTGTCGAGGGGGGCATTGTCGTCTATCGTGGCGCCGGACCAGTCGACCGGGCCGAGGAGCGACGCCAATGAAGTCCTTCGTCGTCAACCGCTACGGGCGCCTCGTCTTCCCCTTCAACTTTTTCCCGGAACTCGACTTCTCGATCTTCGAGAGCCTCGAGCAGTTCGCGGCGGTCATCAGGCGCGACTTCGAGGAGAAGGCGCCGTCCGAGACCGAGATCGTGGCCCGACTCGAGGCCGGCCTCTACCGCCGGCGCCACGAGCTCTTGCGGGATCTCGCGCTGAACCTGTTCTGGGTCAATCGTTACGCGATGACGATGTACGACAAGCGCCCCACGCGCTGGCGCGACGTGCCCCGTCACCGCGACGACGTGTTCCTGCCGGTCTTCACGCCGTGGGACGGCGCCGGGCCGGTGGCGCGGATCGAGGCGGGCTACCGAGCGCTCGGACCGACCTGGGACGAGGGGACCGAGGACAAGGTCTTCCGCATCCTGTTCGACGTGTTCCGCCACAAGAAGGGCGCGGGGGCGGAGCTGCCCGCCGTCAAGCCGACGGTGCCGGAGATCCTCGCCGACCCCCGCAGCCTCACCTACCACCTCCTCGCGTACGACCCCGACTACCCGGGCTACAGCTACGCGGACATCGTCGAGTGCTTCCACCGAGTGCCCGAGCTGGAGGCGCTCTCGCGGCAGGCGATGGTCCTCCACAACCAGTACCGCTGGGACCGCGGGCAGACCCGGCTCACCGAGGTCGGCCGGCTCGCCCCCGACGACTTCGTGGTCGTCTTCCACCCGCGCACCGAGGAGGTGCTCCAGTTCATCCGGCGTGTGAAGGGCAACCGGCGCCAGCGCGTGCGCCGGCCGACACCGGTCGAGGCGCGCAAGCCGGCGAGCCCCTACCCGCCCGTGGACGTGCGCGCCCGCTTCAAGGTCCTGCCGCGCGTCGAGGCCCTCGCCGTGTACCGGGGCGAGCGGGTCTGCACCAACGACGACCTGATCCGCAACGCCGCCTACTGCTGGTCGCCCATGACCGCCGACGAGATCCGCGAGAAGACCGGCATCGAGCAACGCCGGTACACGGAGCTCGAGCTCGACCATATGGCGCTCCTGGCCGCGAGGGCGGCGCTCGCCAAGTCCGGTCACGGGCCGGAGGAGATCGGCGCCCTGCTCTTCTGCTCGTGCACGAGCGTGAAGATGATGCCGTCGGTCGGCACCTGGCTCTCGGGCCAGCTCGGGATGTTCCAGACGCACGTCTCGTGCGACCTGGTGGCGGCCTGCGCCGGCCTGCCGTACGGTCTGGCCGAAGCGGTGCGCGTGCTCCAGGAAGTCGAGCGGCCCGTGCTGGTCGTGTGCGGGGAGAAGTTCTCCGACAAGATCGGGACGGTGCGGACCTCGCGGATGATCTTCGGCGACGCGGCGGCGGCCCTCGTGCTGGCCCCGGCCCCCGCCGGCGCGCCGCCCGACATCGAGGTGTACCAGACCTACGCGAGCGGCCCCATGAGCGAAGTCGACTCGATCATCTGGCCCAACCCCGAGTTCGACAACAACATCACCGTCTACGGCCCCGAGGTCCGGGCGCTCGTCCAGCGCTACCTCAGCCAAATGCTGGCCGAGCTGACGGCGCTGCCACACCCCGACGGCGGGCCGGGCTCGATGCTGGACGCGATCGACGTGATCGTGCCTCATCAGGCGAACAAGACCATGGTCGTGAGCCTGGCCCGGGCGGCCGGTATCCCGCCCGAGCGGCTCTACTTCAACATCGAGCGCGTCGGCAACACGTCCTCGGCGTCGATCCCGCTCGCGCTCCACGACGCCGTCCGCGAGGGCGTCATCGCGCGCCCCGTGCGGGTGTTCGCGCCCGGCTTCGGCGCCGGCGCCGTCGGTGGCTACGTGGTGCTCCGCTTCGATCCGGCGGTCGTCGCCTAGCCGCGCGATCTCACCCTGGGAACGGGTGCCTCGGTGGCATGGCGCCGAGCTCCGTGGTTCCCGCGCCCGCGGTTGCGGGGATTTCCGCTCGGCCACCCCTGGGTATTTTCTGCTTCGACTTCGACACCTGTGTGGGAGGCTGGATGGAGTCGCGCGAGGGACGCCATGGATCAAGACCCGGAAGCGCCCGGGGGGAGGACGACGTGGTGAGAACGACGACGACGATCAGAGGCCCTGGATCGGCACTGCTCGGCTCCGCCCTGCTCACGCTCCTCGTCTGCACGGCGTCGGCCGCGAACACCGAGCCCAAACCGCTGCCGTGGAACACGTTCGCCGAGGCGTCCGCCGAGGCGGTGAGCGTCGAGCAGGTGACGTGCCCGAAGACGCCGGACGAGCCCGTGCTCAAGGCCCGGCTGATCCACGAGCACGAGCAGTACATCTATCTGGCCAAGGACCGGCGCTGGCTCGTCTGGCGGGTGTCCGGCGGTCGCTCGAGCGAGGACGCGCCAGCCGGCTACGTCTGGTTCGGCAACCAGGGCCCGGGGGACGACGTGCTGCGGGTCGTCAGCGCGATGCCGTACGACGAGGCCCAGAAGGTCTTCCCCGGGCCCTGCGGCTGGATCGACCCCGACCGAATCTGATCCCGGGCGGCCTCGCGCCTCAGCGCGGGAGCCGCGGTGGCTCCGCGCAGATGCGCTCGACCTCGTCCACGGTCTTCGGGGTCCCCGCGGTCAGGACCTCCCCGCCGTAGGCCGTGACCAGCACGTCGTCCTCGATGCGGACGCCGATGCCCCGGAACTCCCGCGGGATCGCGTGGACGATCGTCCCGGCCCGGGCCCGCTCCTCTTCCTCGAGCTGCTTCGCCGCGGTCGCGCCGAGACGATAGCGCCGCTCCCACATCTCGTCCTCGCTGTACTCGCGCAGGGCGAACGTCGCCGTCTCCCGCTCGGGGTCGACGTAGAGGCCGGGCTCGACCGTGAGCACCATGCCGGCTTCGAGCGGGCGCGAGACGCGTCGGATCCGGTAGTCGCCGACGTCGTGCACGTCCATCCCGAGCCAATGGCTCGTGCCGTGCGGATAGAACTCGCGGTAATGGTGCATGGCGAGCGAGTCCGCGACCCCTCGGGGCAGGAGGCCGAGCTCGACGAGCCCCTCGGTGAGCACGCGCCGCACCGCGTCGTGGACGGCCTCGAGGCGGTGACCAGGCCGGACCGCAACCAGGCCCGCCGCCTGCGCGCGCAGCACGAGCTCGTAGATCGCGCGCTGCGGCCCGGTGAACCGCCCGTTCACGGGGAAGGTGCGGGTGATGTCGGCGGTGTGGTACTCCCACTCGCACCCGGCGTCGATCAGCAGCAGGTCGCCGTCCGCCATCCGCCGGCGGTTCTCGGTGTAGTGCAGGATGCAGGCGTTGGGCCCGGAGGCGACGATCGAGGGGTAGCCGGTGCGCGGGGAGCCGTGGGCCCGGAACACGAACTCGAGCGCCGCCTGCACCTGGTACTCGTACTGGCCCGGCCGCGCGTAGCGCATGGCCTCGGCGTGCGCCTCGCGGCTGATCTCGCACGCGCGGCGCTGCCGGGCGAGTTCGCCGGGCGACCGACGCAGGCGCATCTCGTGCACGATGGGTCCCGGGTCCTCGATCGTCGCGGGCGTGACCTGGCCCCGGCTCCGCGCCGCCCGCCCCTCGGCGAGCAGTCGCGTGATCCGGCCGTCGAAGGCCGGGTTGCCGAGACGATACACGAGCGACGGCCGGTCGAGGATGTACTCGCGGAGACGCCGGTCCAGCTCGTCGATCGGGTAGGCGGCGTCGGCGCCGTAGTCGGCGACGGCGCCCTCCACCCCCGCCCGTCGCCCGTTCCAGATCTCCCGCTCGCGGTCGCGCGGGCGCACGAACAAGACGTAGCGCTCCTTGGCGTGGGAGGGGTTGATGACCGCGACGGCGTCGGGCTCCTCGAAGCCGGTGAGGAAGAAGAAGTCGGAGTCCTGACGGAACTCGTACGAGACGTCGCCGTTGCGGAGCACCTCCCGCGCGCCCGGGATGACCGCGAGGCCGTCGCCGACGGCGTCGGCGAAGCGCTGGCGGCGTTCCACGAACGGGGCGAGGTCCTGGGCGGGGGTCACGCCGGTGCCCCGGCCGGCGGCCGGTCGACGGCGCGGGCGACCAGGGCCGTGGCGCGCATCGCCGTCCCGCGTCCGGGACCGGCGCCCGCCGCGCGGCGGGTCATGGCGCGACCCAGCGCCCGAGGAGGATCACCACCGCCACGTACCCGACGGCCGACGCCGTCAGGACCGCACCGGCCGTAGCCACCACGACGCCCGTGAGGGCCGGGCGGGAGACCGTCCAGGCGAGGGCCGCGATCCCGACCACCCAGACTTCGACGCCAAGCAGAATCGCCGCCAGCAGGACCGCCGCCAGGGTCGCCGTCGCCATGCCCCGTCTCGCGCCTCAGTTGACATCAGCCCGGGCACCGTCGTCAACGGCTCCCCCGCGTGCGACCCGGCCCCGCGGCGCGGTCAGTGCGCGCCGCCGATCCGCCGCGGCATCACCCGCGCGAAGAGTGCGACCAGGGGCGCGCAGGCGAGGCCGAGGAAGCTCAGCAACCGGAAGTTATCGGCGAAGGCGAGCAAGGTCGCCTGCTGCACGACCACGTTGTAGACCACCCCGAGCGCCTGTCGGGAGGCGGTCACGGGGTCCGTCTGGCGCGCGAGCCCGGCCCGGAGCGCCTGGAGCTTCCGGAGGTACATCGGGTCGTACGGCGTCAGGTGCTGCACGAGGACGTTCTGGTGCACCTGCGCGGCGCGCGCCAGCAGGGTCGTCACCATCGAGATGCCGACGCTGCCGCCGATGTTTCGCATCAGGTTGTAGATGCCGGTCGCGTTCCCCATCTGCTCGTTGCGCAGCCGGCCGAGCGTGGTGGTCGAGAGGGGGACGAAGATGAGGCCGGTCGAGATCCCGTTCACGATGCTGACGAACGCGACGCTCCAGAGCGAGATGTCGAGCGTCATCTGGCTGTAGAGGAGGGCGGAGACCCCGAAGAGCACGAAACCGGCGGCGATCAGCACGCGGCTGTCGATGAACCCGATGAGCCGGCCCACGACGATGGCCGCGCACATGGCGCCGACGCCGCGCGGGCTCAGCGCGAGCCCGCTCTGCATCGCCGGATAGTTCATGAGCGTCTGCAGGAAGAGGGGGAGCTGCACGGTGGTGCCGTACAGGCCGACCCCCACCGCCACGGCCATCAGGGTGCCGACCGCGAAGTTGCGATCCCGCATGATGCGGAGGTCGACGATCGGATGGTCCGCCAGCAGCTCCCGGGCGACGAACGCGAGCAACGCGATCACCGAGATCACCGCGACCCACCGGATCCACACCGCGGAGAACCAGTCGTCCTCCTGTCCCTTGTCCAGGATGACCTGCAGCGTGCTGAGCCCGATGGCCATCAAGCCGAAGCCGACATAGTCGATCCGGCCGCGCTCGACGCGCCGGATGTAGGGCGGGTCCTCGATGAAGGTCTGGGCCATCAGGAGGGCGAGGAGGCCGACCGGCAGGTTGATGTAGAACACCCAGCGCCAGCTGTAGTTGTCGGTGATCCAGCCGCCGAGCGTCGGTCCGAGGATCGGGGCCACGATGACCCCCATCGAGTACGCCGCCATCGCGGCCCCGCGCCGGGCCGGCGGAAAGCTCTCCATCAGGATGGCCTGGGCGATCGGCTGGAGCGCGCCGCCGCCCGCGCCCTGGACGACCCGCGCCGCGACGAGCATGCCGAGGCTCAACGCCGCTCCGCACGCCGCCGACGCCGTGGTGAAGATCAGGATGCAGGCCATCAGGAACCGCTTGCGGCCGAAGAAGCCCGAGAGCCAGGCGGACGCCGGCAGGATGATCGCGTTGGAGACGAGATAGCTCGTGAGCACCCAGGTCGCCTCCGAGGGGGTGGCGGAGAGGCTCCCGGCGATGTGCGGGAGGGCCACGTTGGCGACGGAGGTGTCCAGGACCTCCATGAAGGTCCCGAGCATCACGGAGACGGCGACGAGCCAGGCGTTGTATCGGGGCCGCCACTCGCCCGCCCCGGGAGTCGGGCCCGCGCCTCCGTTGCCCATCGCCGGTCGCTGGTCCTCCTGTGCCTCCAGCCTGAATTGGCCGGTGCGCGGCGGGAAAAGGTATTATGGCAGCCTGATGGACACAGTATAAGGCCCCCGCGCCGCGCGTCCGGCGGGGGCCCGCCGCGACGGCGGTAGCCGATCCGGAGACCATGCGACCCGGCGACTTTTTCGCGGACCTCAGGAAGTTCTCGGAGTTCACCGCCCGCGGGCGCTACCCGCGGCGCCGCCTGCTCGGATTCGGCGCGATCGCCCTCGGCGTGGCGGCCGCGCTCGGCTACGCCGGCTACCTGTACTGGTATGGCCAGACGCACGTGTCCACCGACGACGCGTACATCACCGGGCACATCGCGCCCGTGAGCGCCCGCGTCGCGGGGCCGGTGATCGCGGTCCTGGTCGACGACAACCAGGACGTGAAGGCGGGCGCGGTCCTCGTTCGCCTCGATCCCAAGGACTACGAGGTCGCCCTCGCCCAGGCGCGCGCGGCGGTGGAGACGGCTCGCGGCGACCTCGGCAACGCGAACGCGACCGTGCCGCTGACCAGCGAGACGACCGCGAGTGGCCTCCGCCAGGCGGAGGCGGCGCTGGCGGCCGCACAGCACGGCAGCCGGGTCGCCGAGCACGACCTCGAGGAGCGGCGGAGCGCGCTCGCGTCCAAGCAGGCGGCGGTGGCCGCCGCCGACGCCGCGGTGCGGGCGGCGGAGGCGGACTTCGAGCGCGACCGCCTGGACCGTGAGCGGTCCGCCGAGCTCTACAAGCGGGAGCTCGTCGCCAAGCAGGATCTGGACCACGCGGACGCCGCCTACAACAACGCCCGGGCGACGCTCGACGTGGTCCGGGAGAAGCTGGCCCAGGCGCGGGCCGACGTCCAGCAGGCGGCGGCGGCGGTCCGGAGTCAGGAGGCGGCGGCGGCCCAGGCCGGGCAGCGGGTGCGCGAGGCCCAGGCGGCGGCGGCCACCGCGCGGAGCCAGCTGCGCCAGGTGACCTTGAAGGAGTCCGACGTGGACGCCTCCCGCGGACGACTCGCGCAGGCGCTGGCGAACCTGGAGCAGGCCCAGCTGAACCTCGCCTACACGACCATCCGGGCGCCGCTGGACGGCCGGGTCACGAAGAAGACCGTCGAGGTGGGCCAGGTCGTTCAGCCGGGGCAGGCGCTGCTCGCGATCGTCGACCTTGACACCCTGTGGGTCGTCGCCAATTACAAGGAGACGGAGCTCACCAACGTCCGGCGGGGCCAGCGGGCGATGGTCACGGTGGACACCTATCCCGGCGTCGTCTTCCGGGCGCGGGTGGACTCGGTCCAGGCCGGATCGGGCGCCGTCTTCTCGCTGCTGCCGCCCGAGAACGCCACCGGCAACTTCATCAAGGTGGTGCAGCGGGTGCCGGTGAAGCTCGTCTTCGAGGCCGGCGAGAACTCACGGCATCTGCTGGTCCCCGGCATGTCCGTGGTCCCCACGATCGCGCTCCGGTGACGGACACGGTGAGCGCTCGGCCGGGACGGCGTCACCCCACGCCCGGGCGCCCGAGCACGCGCGCCCTGCCCGCGTGCCGACGGTCGCGGATCCCGAGCCTCGCGTGACGCCGCTGTCGGTCTACCTGCCCTTCAACCGCGAGGCGCTCGGCGGCGCGTTCGCGCCGGCCAAGCGCGCGACGAAGGCGCCCGAGGGCCGCCGCGGCTACTGGCTCGTCGTCCACGAGCAGAGCCTCCTCGTCGCTCGGGAGGGCGATCGCTTCCGGTTGCCGCAGGGCGACCCCCCGTCCGGGCTCGAAGGCCTGCGGGAGCAGGCGCTCTGGCTCGGGACGTTCGACGGCACGCCGTGCTGGGTGCTGGCGCTCGCGCGGGGCGCCGCCGTCCCCGCCGGCCTTCACGCCGAGACGCTCGTCCCGATGCGCGGCACGCAGCTCCCCGACGACCTGCTCTCGCTCGGCGGCATGGCCATGCAGGCGCTGCACTGGGAGGGCACCAGCGGTCACTGCCCGCGCTGCGGCCAGCCCACCGAGCGGATCGAGGGCGAGTGGGGCAAGCGGTGCCGGCAGTGCCGCTACGAGCACTATCCCCACCTCCACCCGGCGGTCATCATCTTGATCCGCGACGGCGACCGCTGCCTGCTCGCCCGCAAGCGCGAGTGGGCCCCCGGTCGCTACGCCCTCGTGGCGGGCTTCGTAGACAACGGGGAGTCGCTCGAGGGCGCCGTCCACCGCGAGGTGAAGGAGGAGGTCGGCGTGGACGTGACAGACCTCCGCTACGTCGGGAGTCAGAACTGGCCCTTCCCGAGCCAGCTCATGGTCGGCTTCGTCGCCACCTATGCCGGTGGCGAGGTGCGGATCGAGCCGAGCGAGCTCGAGGACGCGCGGTGGTTTCCGTGCGACCGGCTCCCCGACGGCCCGTCGCGCCATAGCATCGCCCGGTTCATCATGGACCACTACGCCCGCGACTGATCCACCCACCACGCCGCCGGGGCCCGCCGCACGCTACGGGGCCCCCGCCCTCGGGCGGGCGGCCCCGACCAGCATCACGACGATCGGCATGACGCACGGCCGGGCGCGCCCAGGCCCGCCCGGCAGGCCGAGGCACCGACCGTCCCGGCGCACGAGCCCGGGTGACGCCGGGCCGCGTCAGCCGGCGCGGGCGGCGACCTGGGCCCAGCCGAGCGCGGCGAGGAACGGGGCGCGGAGCCCGCGCTCGCGGGCGTTCGGATCGTTCGCGGTGCCGGCCAGCACGCGCCCCATGATGCCCTGCGAGATCGCGGCGAGCCGAAAGAGCGAGAAGCCCACGTAGAAGTCCCAGTCCTCGATGCCCGCGCGCCCCGTCCGGCGGCAGTAGGCCCCGACGTACGCCGGCTCCGACGGGATCCCGAGCGCCGCCAGGTCCTTCCCACCGAGGCCGTCCGCGTCGAAGTAGTACGGCACGCAGGTGTAGGCGAGGTCCGCGAGCGGGTGGCCGAGCGTCGAGAGCTCCCAGTCGAGCACCGCCAGGATCCGCGGCTCGGTCGGATGGACCACGATGTTGCCGGGCCGGTAGTCGCCGTGCACGAGCGTCGTCTCGTCGCCGGCCGGGACGTGCGCCGGGAGCCACTCGATGAGCCGCTCCATCTCCGGGATCGGCTCCGTCTGCGAGGCCCGGTACTGCGTCGTCCAGCGGTGGATCTGCCGGGCGAAGTAGTTGCCGGCCTTCCCGAAGTCGCCGAGCCCGAGCGCCAGCCAGTCGAGTCCGTGCAGGCGCGCCAGCACCCCGTTCATCGCGTCGTAGAGGGCGCCGCGCTCGGCGGGGCTCACGCCCGGCAGCCGCGGGTCGGCGAAGATCCGCCCGCGCACGCAGTCCATGACGTAGAACGGCGTCCCGATCACGGTCGGGTCGTCGCAGTACACGTACGTCCGGGGCACGGGAATGTCGGTCGCCGCCAGCGCGGTCAGCACCCGGTACTCGCGGTCGACCGCGTGGGCCGAGGGCAGGAGCCGGCCGGGCGGCTTGCGTCGGAGGACGTACTCCCGGTCGCGGGCGCTCAGCAGGTAGGTCGGGTTGGACTGGCCCCCCTGGAACTGGCCGACGACGACGGGGCCGGCGAAGCCGCCGACCCGCCGCGCCAGGTATCGCTCGAGCGCGGCGACCTCGAAGCGGTGCGCCTCGCGCACCTCGCCGACCCGTTGCGTGAGTTCCTCCGGGCCCTCGGCCACGATGCTGGATTGTACGGCATGGCCAGCGAGCGCGTCTTGACGTAGACTCGCTGGCGGGCCCCCGCTCGCCGGGCGCCAGGGAGAGCTCGATGGAATTCGAGTACTCGAAGAAGACCCGGGAGTACATGGAGCAGGTCACGGACTTCATGCAGAAGCACGTCTCTCCGAACGAGCAGACGTTCGTCGACCAGCTCGAGGCCCAGACGACCCGCTGGCAGGTGCCGCCCATCATGGAGGAGCTCAAGCGCCGGGCTCGCGAGCGTGGCCTCTGGAACCTCTTCCTCCCCGAGAGCGAATACGGCGCCGGGCTCACGAACCTCGAGTACGCGCCGCTCTGCGAGATCATGGGGCGCTCGCCGATCGCGCCCGAGGTGTTCAACTGTTCCGCCCCCGACACCGGCAACATGGAGGTGCTGGTCCGCTACGGCACCCCGGAGCAGAAGAAGCAGTGGCTCGTGCCGCTCCTCGAGGGGACGATCCGCTCGGCCTTCGCCATGACCGAGCCCAGGGTCGCGTCCTCCGACGCGACCAACATCGAGGCCAGCATCGCGGCCGACGGCCAGGACTACGTCATCAACGGCCACAAGTGGTGGACCTCGGGCATCGGCGACCCCCGCTGCAAGCTCCTGATCTTCATGGGTAAGACCGACCCCACGAACCACGACCGCCACAAGCAGCAATCGATGATCCTGGTGCCGCGCGGGGCTCCCGGCGTCAAGGTCGTTCGGATGCTGACGGTCTTCGGCTACGACGACGCCCCCCACGGCCACGGCGAGGTCCTCTTCGAGAACGTGCGCGTGCCCGCGTCGAACATCCTGCTCGGCCCGGGGCGGGGCTTCGAGATCGCGCAGGGCCGCCTCGGGCCCGGACGCATCCACCACTGCATGCGCCAGATCGGCGTGGCCGAGCGCGCGATCGAGGCGATGTGCCGGCGCGCCGCCTCCCGCGTCGCCTTCGGCAAGCCGATCGCCGAGCACGACGTGACCCTCGAGCGGATCGCGGAGTCCCGCATCGAGGTCGACCAGGCGCGGCTCCTCGTCCTGCGGGCGGCCTACATGATGGACACGGTCGGCAACAAGGCCGCCCGGTCGGAAATCGCCCAGATCAAGGTGGCCGTCCCGAACGTGGCGCTCCGCGTGCTCGACCGCGCGATCCAAGTGCACGGCGGGGGCGGTGTGAGCCAAGAGTTCTGGCTCGCCCACGCCTGGGCCCACTCGCGCACGCTCCGCCTGGCCGACGGCCCCGACGAAGTGCATCGCCGCCAGATCGGCCGCATCGAGCTGCGGCGGCACGTGTAGCGCGACGTGCGCCCGGGCGCCGCACCCTGCGGCGTTCCGGCGTGCCGCCGGCTCGACGGCGAGACCCGGCGGGCGTTGCCCCCTCGGCGGACGCCCAGCTGCGGCCCGCTAGCCCCTGAAGCCGCGGTCCCGCATACACACCGCGTAGGCGTCCCGGTACCGCTGATCGTGCTGCTTGCTCTCGTTGAGGCCGTAGAGCGTGCCGCCGCCGACCCCGACGAGGCCGCCGATCGCCGCGCCCGTACCGGCCCCCTTGCCGCCGTCGGCGATCGCCCCGCCGGCCGCTCCTATGACGGTGCCGACGACGGCGCCGATCGCGCCATCCTTGACCATCTCCGTTGTCTTGTCCTGTCGCCCGACGTGCGCGGCCGCGTACTGGTTACAGGCCTCGACCACGGCCGCCGTCGGAACCATCGGCGCGGGGGCGACCGCGCGCGCCGTCGAAGGCGTCGGCCCACTCGTGACCGCCTTCGGGCCCGACCAGTCCGCCACCACCGCCGCCGTCACCACGGCCGTCAGGGCAACGAGCCCCATCCCGACCGCAAACAGCTTCCACGGATTCCAGTCGCCGTTGCTCATCGTGTCCTCCACCTCCCGTCGACCAGGGGCGCCGGCCGCCATGACGGCGGCCCCCGCTACCGGCCGCGCGGGCCGGCGCGCGGCGCCGGGCGGCTCACCGGTCGATGGCCCGGACGATCCCCTTGACCTGCCCCGGGGCGATCGGCTTCTCCAGGCACTCGAGGACCTTCAGCTCCTTGGCCCGCGCCCTCACTTCGGGACCGCCCTCGGCGGTCACCACGATGATCGGCATCGCCGCGTCGAAGGCCCGGCAGATGCGGACGACGTCCCAGCCGCTGATCGTCACCCCCTTCACGGGCGGCAGGTCGAGGTCGATGATCGCCATGCCGACCTCGCTCTCGATCATCTGCTTGATCGCCTGCGCCCCGTCCTGGGCCGTCGCGACCAGGAACCCACCGCCCACCAGGGACTGCCTCAATCCCTCGCGGCTGTGGAGGTCGTCGTCCACGAGCAGGATCGTCTTGTTCACGGTTCCCCGAAAGCGGATCAGAGCAACGCCGGTGCCACGCGGGAGGGCCAGGATGCCGGGATCGAAAGTGCTTGATATCGCGCGCGTCGCCGCCGGGGGGAAGGGTGGGGATCGGCGAGAACCCCTATAGTGGTGTGGCTCGCCGTGTAAGCGTTACACGCCGGAGCCTGTAAGATTCTCCCGCCCCGGCCTGACGGCTCTGGGTCAGCAAGCAGCCTCTCGAGCGGCGAAAGGCTTCCCGGGCACGCGCTTGACTTTGGCGCCTTCAACAAAGTATAAGGATGGCCCACGAGTTTCGGGGCTTAGGGCCTTACTTGTCCGCCCCACCGGGCGGCCTCGCGGTACTTGAACGAGGTAGGGTCCGTGCCGCCAACCCAGCTGGACCCCACGGGACGTGCTCTTCCGGTTGCCGATCGTTCGACGCGGCGGCAGTCCATTCTTCTGGACGGCACCCGACGATGCGCACACGGCCGAGTCCAGAGCCGCGGCGGACGAGGGCACCCCGATGCCGCCGTGACGGATCGTGGCACTGCTCGAGGCCGTCGACCGGCTGGTGTGGACACGCCTCCACGACGAAACACGGCGAGGCAGGTGAGGAAGCTGGAGGCACGACGTGCCGACTCGGATCCTGGTCGCTGACGACCACCTGATCGTCCGACAGGCTCTGACGGCACTGCTCGAGGTGGAAGGCTTCTCGGTGGTGGCCGAGGTCGGAGACGGTGTTGAAGCCGTCCGCGTCGCACGCGAGCGGTGCCCAGACGTCGCCGTCCTGGATTTGTCGATGCCGCTCCTCAACGGGCTCGATGCGGCCCGGGAGATCCAACAGACGTGCCCGCGCACGAAGGCGATCCTCCTGACCATACACACGGAGGACCACTACGTGCTGGATGCACTCCGGGCCGGTATCAAGGGCTACGTCGTGAAGACCCAGGCGGCGGCCGACCTGGTCCGGGCGATCAACGAGGTGCAGAAGGGGACGGTCTACCTGAGCCCGGGCGTCTCGCAGACCGTGGTCCAGGCCTACCTGGCCAAGGCCGAGCTGCCGCCGGACCTGCTCACGCCGCGCGAGCGGCAGGTGCTGCAGCTCGTGGCCGAAGGCAAGACGACCAAGCAGGTCGCCAAGCTCCTCGGGATCACCCAGAAGACCGCGGAGTCCCACCGGACCCGGATCATGGAGAAGCTCGAGGTCCACGAGACGGCGAGCCTCGTCCGCTACGCGGTCCGGCGTGGCCTGATCCAGCCCTAGCGCTCGGGCCCCTCCCTCCCTCAGGGATTCCCCGTCCAGCCATTCTGCAACTTCCCGTGTCTCCTCCGCTACCGGCCGGCTATGGGCTCCGCCCTCGAGGGGTCGTGCGAGGGAGAGATCGGCGACTCCGCACGCTCACGGCGCCATACCGGGGACCATACCCGGGAGATGAGGGCCGCCGCGAGTCGTGTCGCTCAGCATCAGGACCGGCGAGGCCGTGCAAACCGGAAGACGCCTCAGGTCACGGATCGATTGAGACAATCGGTTGAGGACTGCCTGACGACCGGCTCCACGGTTGAGACGAGGGTGTGGCCGTGCAGACAGTGGCGCACACTGACCGCTAAGGTCTAGGCCGCCCGTGGCGATCGTCGCCGACGGCGCCGTCCTCGGGCGTCGCTCAAGGCGCACACCTCTTTTCCTGCGCCATGTTACCTATCGCGGGCCTTCCCTCCTCGCCTCGTCTGAGCGGGGTGTACCCGGGGTCGCCCGTATCCGCCTCCAGTAATTCACCCTACGGTTTAAGGTAAATAGCGGATAGTCAGCCGAGCCGTCGCGCGGTCGTCTTTACAGTGATGGCCCTCGACTGTCGAAGCACGGAGCAGCTCCAGGTCCTCGTCGTCGAGCCCAAGGACCTCGTCGCCGCTCGCCTGAAGGAGCAGCTCCAGAGCCTGGGTCACCGCGTCCTCGGACAGGCCCGGAACGGGCCAGAGGCGATCGCGGCTGCCCAGAGACTCCAGCCGAATCTCATCGTCATGGAGGAGAAGCTGCCCCGGTTCGACGGCATCCACACGGCGCGGGCGATCGTCACCGACCGGCCCGTGCCCGTGATCCTCCTGACCGATTATGCCGGCGCCGATCTTGTGCGACGGGCAAGGGAGGCGGGGGTCGTCGCATACCTTACGTCCGTCGACCGGAAGCGGCTCCTCTCGGCCATCGAAGTCGCGGTGGAGCGTTTCGGACAACTCCAGATCCTCCGGAGGGAAGGGGGTGACCCGAGGGAAGCGTTGGAGACCGGAAGGCTGGTGGAGCGCGCCAAGAAGGTGCTGATCACGCGGCTCGGGTGCTCCGAGGCCGAGGCTTTCCGGCACATCCTCGAGCGCACGAGGAGCACGGATCGGACCCTTCGAGAGACCGCCTGGACGATCGTCAACGCCGAGGAGGTTCTGTCCAGGCTCGACTTCCCACGCTCCCTCCAGTTGATCGTAGGGGTTGTCCGCCGGGAGCCGCGGCGGAGCTCGGGACCGACCCCGTTCACAGGCGCCGAACCGGCGATGGCGCGCGGCGGCGCCCCGCCGAAAGGGGTCGGGCCAGCGCCCTAGGTCCGAGCCAGGCCGATGGGATTCATCCCCCAATTCGTCTTGAGCATCCTCGGCGTGACGGAGGGGCGAGGCCCCGGCCCAGCGAGAATCCGCATGATCGTCCGCAGACCGTACGCCTACCTGGAGAGTCGCCTTCGCAGGGCATTTGAGGGGCGTGACGACGTCGATATCGTCTCCGATCGGCGCCGCGGCGAGCGCCGTGCGGGCGCCCGGCCCGCCCAGAAGGAGCGGCGGCAGGGCGAGCGACGGATGACCAAGGGCCAGATGCTCGAGATCGTGATCGAGGGTGATCCGCTCACCATGCTCGTCCCACCTCATTGAGCGAGCGGCGGATGAGCGCCGCGCCGAGGCTCGTCGGCTTGGCGCGGCCGGCGCCATCGGATGAGCCCTGGTACGGAGACGAGAGACATCCCTGGCCCTGACCGGGCTGAGCGGCCATTTTCGGACCGTACCAGTCATTCCGCGAGTCGAGCGCTGTGACGCTGTCATACTCGCTCGAGTGCGTTTCTCCGGGGCGTGGAATGTCTGGCTCGTGTCCTCCCTGAAGCTCGGTGGTGAGGGCCGGGCCTTGGTCGGGAGCGCAAGGACGGGCTTCCGTCGCGACCCCTCGGGGCGGCCGCGACGCCGGCGCGATCGAACCTCGACGAAACTTGGACGGCGCGGGGCGCGCCCGGGAGGAGGTCGAGCGAGCGCTCGGCAGACAAGGCTTCCCGGTACGGGGCTGTGAGATTCACCGGCCGCCGCGGGTCTCAGCGGCGGGGCTGCACGAGCTCTTGGGCGAGGATGTTCGCCTTGTCCGCGAGCGTGGCCGCCCGCTGCAGGTCCTGGCGCTCGAGGGCCTCTCGCGCCTTCGCGAGGAAGCTCTGAATCGTCGAGTACGTCTCTGCCTGCTCCGGGGGCAAGGCCTTCCCGTCGAGCGGCCGGAGGAGCCCCTCCGTCGCGTCGAGTCGCGCCCGGGTCTCCCGGCTCAGCCGTTCGGCCGCCTCCGGGCTCACGTCGGGCGACAGGACGGGCGCGACGGGCGGCGCCACGGCCGCCGGGAGCTCGGCGCAGCACGCCAGGAGGGCGGCCGCGAGCTCGCTGGCCAGGAGGTGGGCCTTCTCCGCGAGCGCGGCCGCCCCCTGGAGGTCCCGGCGCTGGAGGGCATCCTTCGCCTTCGCGAGAAGGCTCTGGACGGTCGAGTACCTCTCCGCCTGCTCCGCGGGCACGACCTTGCCGTCGAGGGGCCGGAGGAGCCCCTCCGTCGCGTCGAGCCGCACCCGGGTCTCCCGGCTCAGCCGTTCGGCCGTCTCCGGGCTCGCCTCGGGGGGCCGGGGGGGCGCGACGGGCGCCGCCTTCTCGGCGGCGAGCTTCGGCGGCGCCACGACCGCCGGGAGCCCGGCGCAGGCGGCGAGGGACAGGGCGAACACCACGCACCAGACCGACCCCCTCAACGGTCCGCTCGGCATTCCGGCATCGCCCACGGCGCCCTGCCCTACCGGACCGGGAGCTGAACGCTCACCGTGGTGCCGCGGCCGACCTCGGACGAGACGCCGATTGCGCCGTCGTGGAGCTGGACGATCCGGTAGGCGACGGCGAGCCCGATCCCGCTCCCCTCGGGCTTCGTCGTGTAGTAGAGCTTGAAGATCCTGTCGAGATCGGCGGGCGCGATCCCGACGCCTTCGTCGGCGACGCGCACGATCACGGATCCGGGAACGGCCCGCTCGGTCGCGATCCGGACGGCGCCGCCGACGGGCATGGCCTGGCAGGCGTTCAGGACGATGTTCATCAGCGCCTGGTGGAGGAGCTCCTGATCGCCCGCGATGGCGGGGAGCGCCGGCTCGGCTTCGATCGCGAACCGCACGCCCGCGGGCCCCCACTCGGCCTCGAGGAGCGCGACCATGTCGCGGAGGACCGCGTTCAGGTCGACGGGCTTCAGATTCAGCTCCTGCGGTCGCAGAAACCGGAGGAAACCCTGGACGACCCGATCCAGTCTCCGGATCTCGCTGGCGATGATCTCGAGGTTCTCCTGCACCTCGCCGGGGGCGCCCCCGAGCCGCTCCCGGAGGAGCTCGAGATGGATCATCATGGCGTTGAGGGGATTCTTGACCTCGTGGGCAACGCCCGACGTGAGGCGGCCGAGCTCGGTCAGCTTGGCCGAGTAGCTGATCAGCGACTGGAGCGTCTTCACCGACTCGAGATCCTTGAAGAGCGCGACGGCGCCGCGCGCCAGCCCGCCGTCCGTCACGAGGAAGCCGGAGGCGAGCAGCGCCCGGGGTCCACGCTCGGTCGGCACGACGACCGTCGCCTTGCGCACACCGGCCGGTTCGGCGAAGATCCGCTCCACCAGCGCCCGGCACGGGTGTGCCGGCTCCAGCACCTCGTCCAGGCGCGCGCCCACGGCCTGCTCGAGGGGCCGCCCCACGATCGCCTCGCTCGCCTTGTTGAAGAAGAGGATCCGGCGCTCGTCATTGAGGAAGATGATCGCGTCCTCCAGGCCGTCGACGACCTGCTGGAGATGGGCTCGCTCGCTGAGCATCTGCAGGCGCTCGGACTGCAGCTGCTGCCCGAGGAGTTGGAGGCCCCCGGCCAGGTCGCCGAGCTCGTCGCCCGCCTCGAGGGCGGCGCCGACGTTGAACTCGCCCTGCCGGAGGCGGCTCATCTCGCGGACGAGGATCCGGACCGGGCGCAGGAGCACGTTGGCGAGACCGATCGCCACGAGCGATGCCACCGCGAGGGCGAGGCCCGCGAGCGCCAGGCTTCCTTTGAGGGCGGCGGTGAGCTCTGAGCGGAGCAGGCTCGAGGAGACGCCCAGCCGGATGCTTCCGAACGGCGCCCCGTTCAGCGCGAGGGGGAGGACCGCCTCCCAGACGCCGCCCCCGCCGTAGCCGTAGAGGATGCGGAGCCGGCGGACGGGGCCGGCCGAGACCAGGGTGCGAAGGTCCGACCGCTCGGGGGCGACCGACCCCTCCTTGTCGCGCTCGCTGTGCAGGATCACCCGTCCGGCGCCGTCGGCGATCAGCGCGTAGACGAGGTAGGGCGAGTAGCCGACGCTCGCTTCGAGCAGGCTCTGGAGCTCCGGCTCCGGCTGGAGCTCCCCGCCGGACGGGCGGCGCCGGGCCCGCGCCAGCGACTGACCGGTCTGGGCGTAGATCTGCTTCGCGATCAGCTCGGCTTGCTGGGCCGCGTTCTCGACGACCACCCGGGTCAGCTGGGCCAGGTGGACGAGGGTCGCGCTGGTCACCACGACGAACGTCAGCGCGACGATCCCGACCACCTCTTTGGTCCGCAGGCCCCAGCGCATCGCTATGCCCCGTACTGGTTCAACTTGTTGTAAAGGGTCTTGACGCTGATCCCCAGCAGCTCGGCCGCCCGCGTCTTGTTCCGGTCGACGGCGGCGAGTGTCTTGAGGATGACCTCGCGCTCCACGTCGGCGAGGCTCGTGCCCACCGGGAGCCGGATGAGGTCGGCCGGCCCCTCGTCGGCCACGTTCGAGAGCCCTGCCGGCAGGTGCGCCGGGGCGATCACGTCGGCGGCGCAGGCGATCACCGCTCGCTCGATGACGTTGCGTAGCTCCCGCACATTGCCGGGCCACGGATGGCGGCGCAGGATCTCCAGCACGATCTCGTCGACCGCCTTGACCCGCTTATCATACTTCGTGTCGAACTCGTCGAGGAACGCGCGGATCAGCAGGGGGATGTCCTCGCGCCGCTCCCGGAGCGGCGGCAGCGAGATGCTGAAGACGTTGAGCCGGTAGTAGAGGTCCTCGCGCAGGGCGCCGTCCCGGATCGCTTTCTCCGGGTCCTTGTTCGTCGCGGCCACGACCCGCACGTCGACGGCGACCTCGGTCTTGCCCCCGAGCCGCCGCAACGTCCCGTCCTGCAGGATCCGGAGGAACTTCGCCTGGGTCGACGGGGTCATCTCGGCCACCTCATCGAGGAAGATGGTCCCGCCGTGGGCGAGCTCGAAGCAACCGACCCTCCGCTCGAGCGCCCCGGTGAAGGCGCCCTTCTCGTGGCCGAAGATCTCGCTCTCGAGCAGCGTCTCCGGAATGGCGGCGCAGTTGACGGGGACGAACGGATCGCGATGACGGGGCGACAGCTCGTGGAGCGTGCGGGCCGCCAGCTCCTTGCCGGTGCCGCTCTCACCCGAGAGCAAGACGGGCGCGGACGTGGGCGCCGCCAGCTCGAGCAGGCCGAACACCTCCCGCATGACCGGGCTCGCCCCCACGAGTTGTCCGTACCCCCAGACCTCCTTCAGCGTCCGCCGGAGGAGCGTCACTTCCCGCGTGGTCTGCGCCTTCTCCAGCGCCTTCTGGATCAGGATCCGGAGGCGGGGGACAT
>Ga0209689_1000277_pt1 | contig 33360 bp, 38 predicted proteins | sample GraSoiAngelo_149_FD_187119 | JGI IMG/M metagenome (GOLD analysis project Ga0209689, IMG submission 187119) | Grasslands soil microbial communities from the Angelo Coastal Reserve, California, USA - 14_1009_09_30cm (SPAdes) (version 2) | ecosystem: Environmental > Terrestrial > Soil > Grasslands ... | reverse complement strand
GCTGATCGCGGCCGTCATCGCCCACGAGGGCCTGTCGCCCGAGCTCCTCCTCGCCTCCGCCTTGGTCGCCACGGGCATAGGTCTCACGACCTGGCGCTAGCGCCTTCACATTTCTTTACACTCGGGACACGCCGTCTTGATCGCTTTCCGGCATTTCTTGAGAACAAGGACGGGCGACGCCCGTCCAAGACCTGAGAGTCGAGGCGTCAACTCGATGGTCCCGGAGCTGGGGGACAGGAGGACACCGTCATGAAGAAGGTCATCGGTCTGGCGCTCGTTGCTGTGCTTTCGCTCGGGCTCGTCGCCCCCGCCTTCGCCGCCGGCGGGCACGGTGGCTGGCACGGCGGGCGCGGCGGCTGGCATGGTGGCGGAGGCCACGGCTGGCATGGTGGCGGAGGCCACGGCTGGCGCGGTGGCGGCTGGCACGGCTGGTGGGGCCCCGGGGCCATCGTCGGAGGCCTTCTCGTCGGCTCGGCCATCGTTGCGGCCACGGCTCCCCAAGTCGTATACCCGGCGCCGGTCTATCCCGAGCCCGCTTACGTGGCGCCGCCGCCGACGTACTACCCCCAGACGCAGGTGTATACCGCCCCCGTGCGACGTGACGTCTGCTACCCGACCGGCTGCTATCGCCTGTACGGAGACGGCGTGAGCGTGGCCTATCAGTGGGTGTGGGAGCCCAATCCCGCCGCGGCGGTCCCGCCCGTGCCGCCGGCACCGCCTTACCGCTAAGCTCCATCCTGAACAAGACGCCGGAGCTCTGACGCAGATGGCGCCGGAGCTCCGGCGCTCAGCTTGACTTCGAGCGAGGCAGATACCGGCGTCGACGTTCGGTCTTCCTGGCCTCCTCGGGGTATCATCGCCCCATGCGGCGCCAGTGGGCGGTCCTGTTCGTCCTCGCCTGCGCGCCCGCGGTCCTGTTTGTCCTCGCCTGCGCGCCCGCCCTCCTCGCCCAGTCTCAGGCCCAGACGCCCGATTCGTCTCGAGCTCTCGAAGCTCTGGCCGCACCCATCTATCAGCAGCTCGCCGCCCTCAAGGGCATGACCTCGCCGGGCCATCCGCCTCCCGTGCTGCTCCGCTCCCGCGAGGACAATCGCCGGTTCATGGAGCAGGAGATGAACCGGCGCTACTCCCCCGCCCGCATCGAAGCCGAGCGCAAGACGCTGGTCGCGTGGGGGCTGATCCCGGCGGACTATGATCTGCGCACGCTCTTCCTCGATCTGATGCAGGAGCAGATCTCCGCGTACTACGACCCCCGCGCCAAGGTCATGGTGGTGGGCGACTGGCTGCCCCCCGAGCAGCAGCGCGCGGCTCTCATCCACGAGCTGGTGCACGCTCTCCAGGACCGCGAGATCGCTCTCGACGGCTTCATCTCGCCCGACCCGGGGCGGGGCGACCAGCTCCTCGCCCGCCAGGCGCTCATCGAAGGCGAGGCGGTGGCCCTGACCATCGACTTCCTGCTCAAGGTCCAGAACATGGACATCACCATGCTCCCGGATCTGTCCAACACGCAGGGGCTCATCGCCACGAGCGCGGGCGGACCCATGATCGCCAAGGCGCCCAAGTTCCTTCGCGACCTCTTGCTCTTCCCCTATCTCGAGGGCGTCGGCTTCGCCTATCAGCTCCGCAAGGCGCATCCCTGGTCGGCCATGAGCGCCCTCTACCGCGATCCTCCTCGCTCCACCGCGCAGATCATGGACCCGGCCAAGCGTCTTGGCGCGCTCCGCGAGGATCCTGTACCCCTCACCCTTCCCGGCCTCGCACCGTTGCTTCCGGGCAGGACGCTCGTGTCCGACGACGAAATGGGCGAATTCGGGCTGGGCGCGGTGATCGGGCTGCACCTTGGTGAGCTCGAGGGACGACGCGCCGCCATCGGTTGGCGCGGGGACCGCTTCCAGGTCTGGGAGGACGGAGGGGGAGGCTTTCCCATCGCCTGCCTCATCATGCTGCGCGACGAGCAGGTCGCGGCGACCCTGGCCGGTCATCTTCGTGATTTCGTCGCCCAACGCCATCCCGGGCTCGCGGCCAAGATGCGCGCCGGGGGGGGCGGCGGCGCCACGTGGAGCGACGGCGGCCACGCCTCGCTCGTCGATCGCAGGGGCGCGCAGGTCTTGCTCCTGGAGCACATGCCCGCGGCCACCATCGAGCGTGTGCGGGACACCATCTGGCGCTCTCGCCCCGCGGGCCCGCGGCGGTAGAATAGCCCCATGCCGAGCCAGCCCTCCCGGCACCTCGAGGTCGTGCCGAATCCACACGCGGATCGCGACTACGAGGTCGCCCTCGAGATCCCGGAGTTCACGTGCCTGTGCCCGATGACGGGGCAGCCCGACTTCGCCACCATCCGCGTCAGGTACGTGCCCGACCTGCACCTCGTCGAGCTCAAGAGCATCAAGCTCTACATCTGGTCCTACCGGAACGAGGGCGCCTTCCACGAAGACGTGACCAACCGCATCCTCAACGACTTCGTGGCGGCGGCCAACCCGCGGTGGATCGAAGTGGTGGGCGACTTCAGCGTTCGTGGCGGGATCAAGACGGTGGTCCGCGCCGCGCACGGCAAGCGCCCGGAGATCTGAGCGGGCGCCGCCATGAGCACGGTCCCCATGAAGACCGTGCGCCGGCCCTTTCTCACCGCGCGCTGGTCCAATCTCGCCATCCTCACCTGGGAGGTGCCGCCCGCCCTCCTCGAGCCCCATCTGCCTGCAGGTCTCGAGCTCGATCGACGCGACGGGGCGGCCTTTGCCAGTCTCGTGGCCTTCGACTTCCTCGACACGCGGGTCCTCGGCATCCCCTGGCCGGGATTCCCCGAGGTCAACCTGCGCTTTTACGTGCGGCTTCGGGCGCAGCGCGGAGTCGTCTTCATCCGCGAGTTCGTTCCGCAGGCGATCGTGGCCTGGCTGGCCCGCGCCCTCTACCACGAGCCGTACCTCGTGGCGCCCATCGAGAGCGGCGTGGGCGCGGAGCCTGGGGCGGTCGTGACGGCACGCCGGCTCCGCTGGCGCGGACGCGCTCAGAGCATCGAGGTCACGGGTAGCACGCCGGCGTTCCGGCCTGCCGAGGGCAGTCTCGAGCATTTCTTCAAGGAGCACGAGTGGGGCTTTGGCCGGGACCGGCGCGGCCGCACGCTCGCCTACCGAGTGCGCCATCCCGTCTGGGACGCGTACCCGGTGCGCTCGTGGAGCCTCGACTTCGACGCGGAGATGGTCTACGGGCCGGGCTGGGGCATCCTGTCCGCGGAGAAGCCCGCCTCGGTGGTCCTCGCCGCGGGCTCGGCGGTGTCGGTCTATTCCGCCGAGCGTCTCTAGTCCTTCTTCTCGGAGCCCCCCGCCGCCTCGATCGTCACCGTGTCGCCCACCAGCACGAAGGTGACCTTCCCGTTCTTGGCCTTGTAGGTCCACTTCTCGACCGGCCCGAGCTTGCTGATATCGTCCGGTTTGCCCAGGGCCTTCTCGAGCGCGGAGCGCGTCTTGGCATCCTTCGCCTTGAGGACGATGTCTTCCTTGGTCGACGGTCCGCAGCCGGCCAGGACAAAGGCCAGAACGAGGCAGGAGCCGAGCGTAATGATCCGTCTGGTCATGCCGTCACCTCCGAGAATGGATTAGGCCGCCAGCGACAGTAACACGACACCCGCCAGCATGACGATGGCCCCGGGGGCGATCTCGCGCACCTTCTGCTTCTCCCCGAACATGAGGACGCCGATGCCGAGAGCGAACAGGATCTCCACCTGCTTGACGGCTTCCACGTAGGAGGACAGGGTGAGCAGATATGCGTGGCCCTGGGTCACCGTGGTCAGGGCGGCGAAGAGCCCGAACGACACGAAGGCCATCCAGTGGCGCGGGATGGCCACGAAATACCTGCGCGACGTCACGAGCACGACGGGGGTGACGAGCACGCTGGCCGCGAGGTATCCGCCGAGGGTGCCCATGTAGGGATCGGAGAGCTGCATGGCCCACTTGATGGTGATGACGGAGGGCGCGAAGAAGAGAGCGGCGAGGAGCGTGTAGCGCAGCCCCCGATCGGTGAAGAGCACGGCCAGGGGCGCCCACCACGAGATGTGCGCGCGCTGCACGTTGAGGAGATAGACTCCGCTCATGCTGATGAGAATGCCCGCCACGCCGAGAACGTCCGGCTTTTCCTTGAGGGTGACGTAGCCGAGGCCCACCAGGACGAGGAGACTGACCTTCCAGAGCGCGGTGACCATGGAGATCGGGGAGAGCTTGAGCGCCTTCGACAGCGCTATGACAGAGATGATCTGGCAGACGGCGAAGAGGAGGCAGGCCCACACGAATCCTGGCTTGATCTGGGGAGGGCCGTGCCACAGGACGAACAGCGCGGCGAAGGGAAGCAGGAAGGTGAAGCGCCCCCACACCGCCATGTACTCGTCCAGCTCGTGACCGAGCCGCTTCATCACCGTGTTGCGGAGCACCTGGCAGAGCGCGGCGGTCAGCGCCAGGGCTTCCCACATGCGGCCGAGTCTACACGAGCGCTCCGGGATACTTCGCGGGATTCGTGGAAAATCCGGGAAAGATCGGCGCCGAGGCGGGGATGCCCAGGTGACGGACGGCCACTTCGGCGAAGAGGTGCCGGAAGTCCGTGGTCACTGCGAGATCTCGTCCCTCGTAGAGCTGCTCCGGTGCCAGCCCCGGCCAGCGTCCATAAGCGCGCCCGCCCTTGACGGGGCCGCCGAGCACGAGCATGGCCGTGGCGTGGCCGTGGTCGGTGCCCCGATTGCCGTTCTCGCGCACCGTGCGCCCGAACTCGGACATGGTCAGCACGACCACGTCGGCCATCCGATCGCCGAGGTCGCGATAGAGCGCGGCGAGGCCGTCCGAGAATTCCGTGAGGCGGCTCGCGAGCTGACCGCGCTCGTTGCCCTGGGCGGCGTGAGTGTCCCAGCCCCCCATGTCGGCGAAGGCGACCTGGAGCCCGACGTCCGCCTTGATGAGCTGGGTGATTTGCTTGAGATTGTCACCGAACTTTCCCCGCGGGTACTGGGCGCCGTTCTCCGGCTGGAAGCGCTCGAGCTTGGCCGCCTTGAGCATCTTGACGGCCTCGAAGGTCTCCCGGCCCGTGCCGTGCAAGATGTCTTTGACACCCTGCTCGTAGAGGGACTCGAAGCCCACCCGCGCGTTGACTCCCCCGCCCATGCCCGCCATGCCCTGCTTCACATCGAAGTCGCCCGCGCTTCCCATGGCGATGGCGCCGACCTCGCCCCGGAGCGTCCGCGGCATCTGGGAGCCCATGGCCACAGCGCGGAATGGCGAGGGGCCCGGGGCGGGCGCGGCCTGCAGCCCGCGCGCCAGCCAGCCGTCCGGCGTGGTCTTCACCCCGGGCGTTCCCGACTCCATGTAGTCCTGCGCGTCGAAATGCGAGCGCGTGGCATCCGGGGAGCCGCAGGCGTGAACGAGGGCCAGATGCCGATCATCCCAGATCGGCTTCAGCGCGGCCATGGACGGATGCAATCCGAAGAAGCCGTCGAGATCGAGGCTGCCCTGGCTGCCGCCCGGCCGCGCGATGGCGATGCTTCCGCGCGCGCCGTAGTAGCTGGGGTCGCCGTGTGGCACGACCATGCTCAGCCCGTCCACGGCGCCGCGCTGGAAGACGGCGACGAGGATCTTGGGCCGGGTGGCCCCGCCCTGCGCGTACGCCGCGCGGACGAGAAAGCGCGGGATGGCGCCCAGACCGAGCAGGGCCAGGGCGCCGCCCTTCATGAACGAGCGCCGCGTGCAGTGACAGTCCACGGACTATCTCCTCTGGAATTCCGGCGAGCCCAGGACGAGGGCCGCGAGCTTGTCGACATCAGTATTCGCCGCGGGGGTATTCGTCGCCGGGCGCCCCGGCGCCGCCACCCTTCGGTCGTCGGGAGTGGCGCGGATGATCTCCGGATTGTCGAGCTGAGCGGCGAGCACCGTGCGCGTCTCCGGCCTCGCCTGGCCCTGGAGCAGCGACACGAGGAGGGCATCCAAAACCCGTGAAGGCTTCTCTCGATCGGCCGTGCCGACGGCACGGCCGATATCGACCGCAACGCCCGGGATGCGGTTCTGCGCGAGGGCGAGCGCGAAGTTGAGCCGGTTCAGCAGCGCGCCGGTATTGACCCAGGCCTCCGCCACGTCCGGATAGCCGGTGGGCGGCTGCTGCTGATAGAGCGGCTCGCCCAGCTTGGCAACCTGCAGGGCCAGGGCGAGGCCTCCGCCCACCTGCTGGCTGCCCGGCTCACCGGGCGGCATGATCTCTCCGCCCACCGCGCGCACCGCGCTCGCCACGAGCTCGATCGGCTTCTTGATCTTGGCCCCGTAGGCATCCGCAGAGAAGAACTCCGGAGAGGTGACGATGGTCGCCACGACCTTGCGGATGTCGCCGTCCGTGTCCTGGAAGGTCCTCGCGGCGCGCGCGACCAGGGCGGGGGGCGGCTCGTCGCTCACCAAGCGCCGGACGAGCTTGGTCGCGATGAACCGCGCCGTGGCGGGATGCCGCGAGAGAATGTCGATCACGTGGATGCCGTCCTGCTCGCCCCCGTAGGCCGGCAGGGCGTGGCCGAGCACCGTCTTCGCGCCCTGATCGTGGGCGGCCGGCCGGAACAGGAAGGTGCCCTGCTCGCGCGGGCGCTCGATGGTCCAGCCCGTGAAGGCCCGCGCCACCTCGATCACGTCCTGCTGGGTGTACCCCCCGTCCACGCCGAGGGTGTGGAGCTCCATGATCTCGCGCGCGTAGTTCTCGTTGAGGCCCATCCGGCGGCCCTTGTTGGGACCTGCGGGCGCGACGAGATCAGCGCGGGTCGACATCCAGTTGTCGAGGTAGAAGAGCATGGCGGGGTGCCGGCCCGTGGCGAGCAGGAGATCGCGGAACTTGCCGAGGGCGTGCGGGCGGATGGCCGTGCGCTCGTAGTCGGCCACCATCCACTTCACCGCTCCCTTGCGCGCGTCGACGTTGAAGTGGTTGAACCAGAAGTCCGTCATGACTTCCTCGAGCTGGCGCTCCGACATCACGGCGCGCGTGAGCTTGGCGGCCTGCAGCTCGGCGGGAATGCGAAAGGGCCGTCGCTCCGGTGGGGCCATCTGCCGCATCTCCTGCTGCGTCATCTCGCCGGACTGCACCTTCGCGAGGAGCTTGGGGTCCGGTTCGGGGTACGCGAGCACGAGCTCGGGCACGGTCCGGGTCAGCGTGGGAAATGCCTGGAGGGCTACCTGGACGGGCTCGTCCGGAATGCGCGAGGGTTCGAGCTGGCGCTCCATCCACTTCGCGAGCCCCATCTGCCGCACGCGCTCGACGTCACCCGGGCGGGGTCCATAGCCGAGCCGGTTGAGCGCGTGCACGATCCGCTGCTCCTCGGTGAGGCTGGTTGCGGGAAGCGCGACACGGACCGCCGGCGCGGGCTCGGGGGCGGCCTGGAGGGCGGGCACCGCCGTCTGCCTGGAGCGGGGAGCGCTCGAGCAGGCGGACGCGGCCAGGATGGCCACGGCAAGAAGGGACAGGCTGCCGACGCGTGCTCTCATGGATGCCTCCTGTCCAGCTAGGACGGCGGGGTGTATCGCTTTGTTTACACCCCTATAGGCACCCTATCAAAGATAGCCGTAAGCTGACCATCCTCCGTCCGCGGTCAGGATCTCCCCGGTGATGAAGGAAGCGGCGGATGAAGCCAAAAAGACTGCTACTTCACCGATTTCCTCCGGCCTGCCGATGCGGCCCATCGGAGTCCGCCGGGCGAGCCTGGCGGGGTCGAGGACACCCCGGGCGGACAGGTTCTTGATGAAATCGGTCTCGACATAGCCCGGGGCTATGGCATTGACCCGCACGCCGCGGGCCGCCCACTCGATGGCCATCACCCGGGTCATCATGTTGAGCCCGGCCTTGGACACGCAGTAGGCCAGGCGCTGCGGGAAGGGCACCGAGCCGTTCATGCTGCTGACGTGGATGATGCAGCCGTCGCCGGCCGCGAGCATGTCTCCCACCACTTCCTGGGTCATCACCAGGCAGGAGGTCAGATTGAGGTCCATGGTGTAGCGGTAGTCGGCCTCGGGCAGGCTTTCCGACGGCGCCACGCGGGGCTGGCCGGCATTGTTCACGAGGATGTCGATCCGTCCGCCGACGGCCGCGCGCGCTTCCCTGGCGAGCCGCCTGACCTCGTCCGTGCGCGAGAGATCGGCGGCGATGGGGACGCCTGCCTCGCCCAGCTCGCGAGCGGTGCGCACGCAATCCTCTTCGCTCCGCGAGTTCACGATGACGCGCGCGCCCTCCCGCGCATACGCGCGCGCGATGCCGAGCCCGATTCCCTTCGTGGAGCCGGTGACGAGGGCGTTCCTGCCCGCGAGTCTCCCCGCGGTCAACTCAGTCCTCGCCCATGGCGGCGCTCTTCAGCGCGAAGATTACTTCTTCACCGCCTGGAGAAATCCCAGGACGGCGCGGTTGAACGCTTCCCAGCATTCGATGGTGAAGCCGTGCCCGCCCGAGATCAGCTTGAGCTGCGCCTTGGGGATGAGGGCGGCGAGCACGCGGGAGAACGCGGGCACCGTCAAGTTGTCGTCGCGGCCGACGAGCACGAGCGAGGGGACGCGGATCTTCTTGATGTCCTTGAGCCGCGAGCCATTCCACTCGAGGATGCCCTGGCCCTGGCGCTCCAGCGCCTCGGGCCGCGTCGGGAACGGATACTCGAGGGCGCGCTTGACGGTGGCGTCGACCTGGGCGGGATCGGCGAGAAAGGCGGGCGTGTACAGCCACGGCATGAGGAGATAGCGGAAGCGCGACTCGGGATCGAGCTCGCCCCACAAGGCCATCCAGGATCGGATGGCGTGGAGAAACCGGCCGTCGCCCTGGGCCCAGGTGCTGCAGAGGGCGAGGCTACGCACCCGCTGCGGGTGGCGTATGGCGAGCTCCATGGCGATGGTGCCACCCATGGAGTGCCCGATCACGTGCGCCTTCGGGATGCCAAGGTGATCGAGCACGGCCGCGGCATCGTCGGCCATCTGGCTCGTGGGGTACGCGGACGCCTCGGGCATGTCCGTCTCCCCCACCCCGCGGTTGTCGAAGGTCACCACCCGGTAGTGCGGAGACAATCCCTTGACCTGAAAGAGCCAGTTCGCCGCGGGAGCGGCGAGTCCATTGACGAGCAGGAGGGGATCGCCCTCCCCCTGTGTCTCGTAGTGGAAGCGGATCCCGTTCAGCGTGGCGTAAGACATACGTGGCGACCCTTTCGCATCAGATGAGGACGGTGACCTTGATGGACTCGGGCGAGCGATGCGCGGCAAAAGCCTCCTGGATGCGCTCGAGCGGGAACCGGTGCGTGACGAGCCGGTCGACCTTGACCACGCCCGCGGACAGGAGCCGGACGGCCTCCGGAAACTCCTGCTGGTAGATCATGGAGCCGATGATGGTGAGCTCGCGACGCACCACCCCGAAGAAGCCCACTGTTGACGGCTCGTGAGGAAGTCCCGTGAGGACGAGGCGGCCGCCGGGGCGAACGAGCTCGACGGCCTGCTCGACGGCCGCGCCCGTGCCCGCCGTCTCGACGAGCAGATCGACCCCCTCGCGGCCGGAAAAGCTCCGCGCGACTTCGGGAGCGCGACCCGAGCTCGTGGTGGTGAACTCGTCGGCGCCGAGCTCGCGGGCCAGGCCCTCGCGTCGATCGGTACGACCGATGGCCAGGACTGCGAGCCCCCTCGACTTCAGCAGCTGGATGGCGAGGAGACCCAGCGCCCCCACGCCGAGCACGGCCGCGCGCTCGCCGCGCCGGGCCTCGCCGCGACCGACGGCGCGCACCACCACGGCCAGCGGCTCGGCGAGCATGAGCTGATCGTCGTCGATGGCGGCGGGCGCCGGCCAGCAGCAGCGCGCGGGCAGCCGCGCCTGCTCGGCGAAGCCGCCGTCCACGTCGATGCCGATGGCCGTGCGCGAGAGGCAGAGGTTGCGGTTGCCTTCCCGGCAGAGCGGGCAGTGGCCGCACGAGTAGTTCGGCTCCACCGCGACCTTCTGCCCGGGCCGGACATTGCTGACGTCGCCCCCCACCGCCATCACCTCGCCGATGAACTCGTGACCCATGACGCGCGGGTAGTCGACGGGTCGGTCTCCGTTCCAGATCCGGTAGTCGGTGCCGCAGAGGCCCGAGGCGAACACGCGCACGATGGCCTCGCCGGGACCGGGCGACGGCTGCGCGCGTTGCTCGACCCGCACGTCCCGGGGCCCGCGGAGGACGGCGGCGTGCATGGCGCTCATCCTAGCGGCACTCCTCATTCACGGCAAGCGCACCGGGTGCTGGGCCAAGTTGCGAGCCAGACCAACCCAGCTCTCGCCTCGGGGCTACGCCCCTCAGCTCGAACTGCCACGCCCGAAGGAGCCAGCGGCGCGAGGCGTACCTGTATGTACGTTGAGCGTCGCTGGCGACTGAGAACGTGGCATTTCGAGCTGAGCGGCTCGGCCGCGAGGTGAGAGCTGAGTAAGTATGGCGAAGCAAATTGGCCCAGCACCTCAGCCCGCGGTGTGGCCGCCGTCCAGGAAAACGGTCTGGCCGGTCATGTAGTCGGAGGCAGACGAGGCGAGATACACGACGAGCGGCCCGATCTCCTCCACTCTTCCCGTCCGTCGGAGCGGCACGTCTCGCAGGAGCCGCTCGCGCACCTTGGCGTCGGCAAAGGCCTCGCTGTTCATGTCGGTGACGAACCAGCCGGGGGCCACGGCATTGACCTGGATATTGAAGCGCGCCCACTCCACGGCCAGCGCCTTCGTGAGGGCGATGACCCCGCCCTTGGAGGCGGAGTAGGCGGAATAGCCGGGCAGCCCCGCCGCGCCCAGGACGGAGGCGAGGTTGATGATCTTGCCCGACTTCTGGGCAATGAGCCGCCCTGCCGCCGCGCGGCAGCCGTTGAAGACGCCCACGAGGTTGACCTCGATGGTGCGCCGGAACTCCTCGGGTGCCATCTCCGCGAAGGACCGCACGCCCGCGGTGCCGGCGTTGTTGACGAGGATGTCGAGGCGCCCGAGGCCCTGGACGGCGCGCTCCACGAGGGCCTCGACCTGCTCGTAGGCCGTGACGTCGGTGGGCAGGATCAAGGCTTTGCGGCCGAGCCGCTCGACCCCGCGCGCGGTCTCGGCGAGCTCCGCTTCCGCGCGCGCGCCGAGCGCGACGTCAGCGCCTGCCTCGGCGAGAGCCAGGGCCATGGCGCGCCCCAGCCCACGGCTCGCCCCCGTGACGATGGCCGCCTTGCCGTCGAGTCGGAAAGCCTCGAGGGCCATCCTACCCGTACAAGGAATCGAGGGCCGCGCGGTGCCGGTCGCTGATCACCCTGCGCTTGACCTTGAGGGTGGGCGTGAGCGCCCCGTTTTCCACCGTGAAGTCCTCGGGCAGCACGAGGAACTTCTTGATCTTGGCGTACGACTGCAGCTCCGAGTTCTTGTCGTCGACGGTGCGCTGCACGCGCTCGAGGACCTTTGGATGCTTGACGAGCACGGCCGGCTCGACGGCCAGGATGCCCTGCTCGCGCGCGAACTTGGCCAGCTCCTCGGCATTGAGGGTGATGAGGGCCACCGGATAGGGCCGGCGGTCGCCGTGGACCATGGCCTGGCTGATGAAGGGATCGGTCTTGAGCAGGTTCTCGATGTTCTGCGGGGCGATGTTCATGCCGCCCGCCGTCACGATGAGGTCCTTCTTGCGGTCCGTGATGAAGAGATAGCCGTCCTCGTCGAAGCGGCCGATGTCCCCGGTGGCGAACCACCCGTCGTCCAGGAACACTTCACGAGTCGCTTCGGCCTTCTTGAAGTAGCCCTTGGCGATATTGCCGCCCCGGCCCAGGATCTCCCCGTCGGGCGCGATCTTGACCTCCACGCCGGGCATGGGCTTGCCCACCGAGCCGAACTTGAAGGCATCCTCGCGATTGTTCGTCAGCACCGGACACGTCTCCGTGAGTCCATACCCCTCGAGGATGAGGATGCCCGCGGCGTGGAAGAACTCGGCGATGTCGCGAGAGAGGGGCGCGCCACCCGAGACGGCGAACCGCAGGCGGCCGCCGAGAGCCGCGTGCATCTTCGAGAACACCAGCTTGTGGGCGATGGCGTACTTCACGCCCAGCCCGGCGGGGACGGGGCGCCCCGCCTGCTTGAGCCGGGAGACCTCCTTGCCCACGCCCACCGCCCACCAGAAGATCTTCCGCTTGATGGGTGAGCCTCCATCGGCCTTGGCGAGGGCACCCGCGTAGACCTTCTCGAACACGCGCGGGACGCCGCAGATGAAGTGCGGCCGGGTCTCGGGCAGGTTCTCGCGTAGCTTGTCGATGCTCTCCGCGAAGGCCGTGCAGAGCCCCCGGTGGACGCCGATGAACGACTCGAGCCGCGCGAAGGAATGGGCGAGGGGCAGGAAGAGAAGGTGCACGTTACCTTCGGCGATACTGGTGGTCTGGGCCGCCGACTCGAGAGCGGAGATGTGGTTGCCGTGCGTCTGCACCACACCCTTGGGCGGCCCCGTGGTGCCCGAGGTGTACACGATGGTGGCGACATCGTCGGGGGCGGTGTCCGCCACCCGCGCGGCCAGCTCGGTCTTGAGCGCTTCACCCCGCTCCCGTCCCAGGCGGCGCAGCGCCTCCCAGGTGAACAGGCGCGGCGAGGGCTCCTTGCCCTCGTAGCCCTGGACGACGACGATCTGCTCGAGCCCGGGCAAGGCCGCGTCGACTTCGAGGACTTTGGCGAGCTGGCTCGGATCCTCGACGATGAGAGTCTTCACCCCCGCGTCGTTGACGATGTACTGGATGAGATCGGGCGGATAGGTCGGGTAGATCGGGATGGTGACGCACCCGGCTGTGAAAATGGCGAAGTCGGCCTGCACCCACTCGGCGCGGCTGGCCGAGAGAATGCCCACCGCCTCGCCGCGGCGGCGGCCGAGGGCCACGAGCCCGGTGGAGATCTCGCGCACGACCTCTCCCACTTCGCGCCAGGTCAGGGTCTTCCACGCTCCGCGCTGCTTGAGCTGCTGGGCGGGCTTGTCTCCGCTCAGCTCCACCCGATTCCAGAACATGCGTGCCAGTGTCTGATCAGCCATGACCCCTCCCCCTCACGACGGTGTGTGGGCCTCTCTCCGCAAGTCCTTACGCAGGATCTTTCCGATCGGGCTCTTCGGTAAGGAAGGCACGATCCGGACTTCTCGTGGGCTCTTGAACCGGGCGAGCCGGGCCTGACAGAAGGCGATCAGCTCTTCCGGCGTGGCCGCTTCTCCGGGTTTGATCACCACGAAGGCCAGGACCTCCTCTCCCATCACGGGGTCGGGCATCCCGACCACGGCGGCCTCGGCCACCTTGGGATTGGCGTAGAGCGTCTCCTCGACGTCGCGCGGATAGATATTGAAGCCGCCGCGGATGATGAGGTCCTTCTTGCGCTCGACGATGTAGAGAAAGCCGTCGGCGTCGAGGCGTCCCATGTCACCCGTGTGCAGCCAGCCCCCCCGGAGCGCCTCCGCCGTGTCCGCGGCGTTCCGGTAGTAGCCGAGCATGACGTTCGGGCCCTGGACGCACACTTCTCCCACCTCGCCCGCGGGGAGCCGGCGGCCGCCGTCGTCCTGGATGCTCACGCTCACGCCGGGAATGGGCTGGCCCACGGAGCCCAGCTTTCGCACTCCCGAGAGCCGATGAGCCGCCACCACCGGCGCCGCCTCGGTCAGCCCGTATCCCTCGAGAATCCTGCCGCCAAACTTGCGCTCGAAGGGCTCGACGATCTCCACAGGCAGAGGCGCCGCTCCTGAGCCCCAGGCCCGCATCGTCGACGTGTCGAAGCGGCCGGCCTCGGGATAGTTCAGCAGGTAGATGAGCATCGTGGGCACAGCGGACATGGCGGTGGCGCGGAATTCGTGGATGGTCTCGAGCACGGCCTCTGGATTGAACCACCGCAGCAGCGCGGCGCGAGTGCCGAGGATGTGGCCCGCGTTCATGACGGTCAATCCATAAGAATGGGACAGGGGCAGGACCCCGACGGCCCACTCCGCCCGGTCCAGCTCGTAGAGGCGCGCGGAGGCGCGCGCGTTCGATTCCAGATTGTCGTGCGACAGGGCCACTCCCTTGGGCGCCCCCGTGGTGCCCGAGGTGTAGAGAATGACGGCGAGGTCCCCCGTGCCTCGCGGCACCGCCTCGAAGGTATCCGTCTCGCCCGCGATCTCCTCGGCGAAGGCGCGCATGGTCCCCTCCCCGCCGCCATCCACGAGGAGCACGTGCTGCAGGCGCGGGAGCCTCCCCACCTGCTTCTCGACTTTCCAGACCATGTCCGGGGAGGTGATGACGACCTTGGCCTCCGAGTCGGCGAGGATATGCGCGACCTCCTCCTCGCCGAGCAGGAAGATCACCGGCACGATGACGCCGCCCGCGCGCAGGATGCCGCCGTAGCTCTGGATGACCTCGGGACAGTTCGGCAGCATGACCACCACGCGATCGCCCGCGCCGACCCCGAGGCGACGGAGGGCGTGGGCCACGCGACAGGCCGCGCGGTGCTGGTCCACGTTCGTCAGCCGCCGCCCCTCGAAGGCAAGCGCTTCGTACTCGCCGAAGCGAGCGATGCTCTCGTCGCTGAGCCTGGCCAGGGTCATGGCGTCTTCGGGCAGATCTCGCGGAGGGCCACGAGCCGCGCCCCCGGGGTCGGGTGGGTATTGAGCCAGTGCGACCACATCGGGGCCAGACGCTCGAGGTCGAGGCGCTCGATGAGGGTCATCACGCTCGTGCAGCCGCGGCCGGGACTCCCCGGAAGCTTGTCCAGGAGCTCCACGGCATAGCGGTCGGCCGCCAGCTCTTCCTGCCGATCATAGGCTCGACTCTGACCCAGGCCCTGCCCGCTGTCCGACTCGACCGGTGCGCCCCTGTCCGGAATCTTCGGCCCGACCTGGCGCCGCGCCTCACGGCTACTGAAATGTCCGAGCTGTACGTGGCCGATCTCATGGGCCAGCGCGGTCTGGAGCTCGTCCTGATCGAGGCTTCGCAGCGCACCCGTGGTCACCACCAGACCGAACTTGCAGCGCGGGTGCGGCCCCACGCCGAGATCGATGGCCCGCAACGTCTCGATGCCCAGGGCGACTGCGCAGCCGTCCTCGGGACCACGCCAGATGCCGGAAGCTGCGAGCAGCGGAGCCAGGGCGTCACGGAGCTTGACCTCCTCCAGCCCAGTGGCACTGCGGAGGGAAGGCTTTCGAGCGGAACCGCATCCCACGAGCACAAGGCATAAGGAGAGCAGCGCCAGCAATCTCATGAGCCTCTTTCTTTCAACTACTTAGGACGCCAGACGCGGCCAGACCCGTATACCACGGTAGACATAACGCAACGCAATAAAAGCCTTGACACTCATAACGCAGAGCGTTATCGTCGAGTCGTGGACGGGCCCCGCCGAGGGTCCGATGCTGCGATGGCCGATCAAGTGACGCAAGGAGGAGCATGGTGATGACGACGACGACGCAGGGCAGCGAAGTGTTCGCTCACATGACGGGCCGGGCCGTGGAGGCCTTCTCGATGGTCGCCGAGGCCAATCAGAAGATCCTGCGCGACCTGGTGGATCTCTCCGCCAGCACCGCCAAGGAGGGCGTCCGGCTCTATGCCGAGCTCCAGTCCTCGGCTGTGGAGGCGCTCAAGGAGGGTCAGGACTATCTCCTGAGCCGCCAGAGCGAGATCCAGGAGGCGCCGCGTGATCCCTTCGCCTTCTATCAGAAGGGCGTGCTGCAGTCCGTGGAGGGCGCGCAGAAGGCCTTCAAGATCATCGAATCGAACGCTCAGGCCATGACGCGCTCGGCGGAGCGGCTGCAGGTGACGGCGGAGCAGACGGGCAAGGAGATCCAGGCGACCTTCGCGCAGGTCGCCGGCCGGATGAAGTCGCTCTACTCGCCACTCGCCTAAGCGGCGCCGCGGCACGATGGGCAGAGGAAAGGCCGGGCACCCGCCCGGCCTTTCTCTTTTCTCAGCTCGAACTACTTCTCTCGGCGCTTCTCGAGCCGGTCTTCGAGCGCTTTCAGCTGCTCCCGCAGCGAGGACACTTCCTGGCGGAGGGCCTCGGCATCCTGGGCCGGCTCGGCTTTCTTTTCCGCCTTGGAGTCCGCGGGCGGCGCGGGCATCCATCCCGAGCGCACCGCCCAATCGCGAAGGACGCGATCGGCCTCGCGCTGACTCGTCATGACTCCCTCGAGGCTCGACTTGAGCGATTTCTGCACGAAGTCCTGCCAGGCCTCCCCGTGCTTGATGAGCTGGTGGAGAAAGGCGGTGGGAAGGCCCGCGCGATGGCTCCGCTCGTTCTCGAGAATGATCTGTGCGAGAGTGACCGAGGTCAGGTCTTCTCCCGTGGAGACATCCACCACGGAAATCTCCTTGCCGGCGCGGATCAGCTCCTCGAGCTCCTCGAGCGTGACGTAGCGGCTCTCCTGAGTATCGTAGAGCTTTCGGTTCGAGTACCGCTTGATGACATACGACATACCTGAAGTCTAACACCCCGCGTCAAGCGCCTCAAGACGCCGTCCTCCCCTCTGCTATACTCACGCTCCGAATCGACCCCCCTCGCAGCCACGAGAGTCAGGAGGCCACGCATGCAGCTCAAGGGACGCACGGCCCTGGTCACAGGCGCCTCCCGCGGCATCGGACGCGCCATCGCGCTCTCCCTGGCCCAGGAGGGCGCGGACGTCGCCGTCAACTATGTGTCGAGCGAGGGCGCGGCGAAGGAAGTTGTCGAGCGCATTCTCGCCATGGGACGCAAGGCCATGCTCGCCCAGGCCGACGTGGCGGACTATCCGGACACGTACCGGATGGCCCAGGAGGTGCTCAAGCAGTTCGGGCACCTCGATATCCTGATCAACAATGCCGGCATCAACTCCGACAAGACCTTCGTCAAGATGGATCACGCCTCCTGGCGGAAGGTGCTGGCCATCAACCTCGACGGTGTCTTCAACTGCACCAAGGTCTTCATCGACCAGATGCTGCAGCAGGGCTGGGGCCGCGTCGTCAACATCACGTCGGTCATCGGCCAGATCGGCAACTTCGGCCAGGCCAACTATGCCGCCTCCAAGGCCGGAGTGGCGGCCATGACGAAGTCGCTCGCCAAGGAGCTGGCCGCCAAGGGCATCACCATCAACGCGGTCGCCCCGGGCTTCATCGAGACCGAGATGGTGTCGGCGATCCCCGAGAAGGTGCAGCAGAGGCTGCTGAGCCAGATCCCCATGGGCCGCTTCGGCAAGGCCGACGAGGTGTCGCGCGCCTGCGTCTACCTCTGCTCGAGCGACGGTGACTACATCACGGGGGCAGAGCTCTCCATCAACGGCGGCCTGTTCATGTAGCGGTTCGAGGGCTGGGCTAGGTCCGGTCGGGGCTCGAGAGACCGAGGGCGGCGAGACCGAGCATCCCGACGACCGCGGCGCCCTGCGCGGCCCAGGCCCAGGGCGCGAGCATCCACAGGGCGAAAGCGCCTACCGCCTGACGCGACGTCTCTTCGTAGTCCACCCGCGTCTTCGACGGCATGACGAGCGCTTCGCCCGTGAGAACTTCTTCCCCGCGCTGGTTGGCGCACACGGTCCTGAGCCGGATCCGATTCCGCTCGCGGTTGACCTCCACGACCTCGACGCGCGCCGTGATCACGTCGTTGAACTTGACGGGCTTGAGGAACTTCAGGTCCTGGGCGAGATAGATGGCGCCCGGCCCCGGGAGCCGCGTCCCGATCACCGCGGAGATGAGGCCGGCCGTCCAGATCCCGGGGGCGATGGGCTCCTTGAACATGGTGGAGGCGGCGTAGTCGCGGTCGAAGTGGACCGGGTTGTAGTCGCCGACGGCGTCCACGAACTCGGCGATATCCCGGTCGGCGACCCGCCGCGTCAGCTGCGCGCTGTCTCCCACCTGGATGCTCTCGACGGTGACGCCGATCACGCGCGGTCCTTTCGGACGGCAGCGGTCAGCTCCTCCAGCCGCTTGAGCATCGTGTCGATGCGGTCGTCGACGGCGTCGATCTTCTCCTCGAGCGCGATGATGTGCTTCGCGATCCCGACCACCTGGCTGCGCGAAGGCACCCCCAGCCCGGCCAGCGTCGCCTCGATATGCTGCTCGGCGGCCTTCTTCGCGGGTCCCGCCTGATTGAGAAAACCCTCGAGCTGCTTACCCATGGCCTGAGCAAAATTCTCGGTGCCCATGGCCTGCTCGAGCACCTTGGACCAGGCGGCGATCCACTGGTCGAGGAACTGCTTCCACTGGGCCATGAGGTCGGGCGAGGGCTGCCCCTGCGTCATCACCTTGGACCAGGCCTGCATGCCCTGGTCCATGAAGGGCCGCCAGAAGGCCTGCGGATCCGGCGACTGTCCCTGCCCGGCCATCTTGAGCCAGGCTCGAGTCCCCTCCTCCACCTGCTTCTTCCAGAGATCGAAGAGCTGCTGGGCGCCCGTTTGGTCCGCCATTGGACTCTCCTCCTACGATCTCGCCTCGAGCCAGGAGGCGACCTTGGGCCAGCAATGCACGGACGCGCCGCGGCCGGCGATGAGGGAGATGTGGCCGCCAGGCAGCTCGACATATTCCGTGTCCGAGCTGCTCACGGCGTGGACGAGCGGCCGCACGCAGTCGGGCGGCGCGATGTTGTCCTCCTTGGCGCCCACGGCGAGCACGGGGCACCGGATGCTCTCGAGCCGGACGGGCCTCCCGTCCATCCGGAGCTGCCCTTTGATCAGCTTGTTTTGCTGGTAGAACTCCTTGACCCACTGGCGGAAGAACTCGCCGGGAAACGGCAGATACTCGTTGGCCCACTTGTTGAGCGCGTTGAAGCCGGCGACATAGTCGGGGTTCCAGAGGTTCCACCACAGGTTCAGGTTGGTGGAGACGTCCATGGTCGGCTTGAGGAGCTTGAAGCCCATCTTGACCATGTCGGCGGGGATGGCCCCCAGCGTGTCGACGTACTTGTCCGCGTCGAAGAAGCGCGGGTCCAGCCAGAGGCCGAAGAGCCCGATCTTGGAGAAGTCGACGGGCCCCGCCATGTCGACGTAGTTCTTCACCGGGAACTCGGGCGTGCTGCCCAGCCATGACAAGGACAGGGGCGCGCCCATGCAATACCCGAGTACGGAGATCTCCTTCGCGCCCGAGGCCTCGAGGGCCTTCCGGGCCATGCGCGGAAGAATCTTGGTGGCGGCGTACTCGAAGGTGAGGTCATTGTCCTCGGGGCCGAAGACGCCCCAGTCGACCAGGAAGAAATCGAAGCCGCGCTCGGTCATGTGCTCGATGAACGAGCCATTGCGCAGGAGATCGAAGATGTAGGGGCGGCTGATGCCGAGGTTGGGCACGAAGAGGAGGGGCGTCTTGACCGTGCGCTTCGATTCGTAGCGATAGAGCCGGGACTTGTTCTTGCGGTAGAGCTCCTCGCGCGGCGTGGGCCCGATCTCCGGCTCCTTCGGGTTCATGATCATCTCGCTGAAGTGCTTCATGCGCAGAGCGTTGCGCCGGAGCTCCTCCTGCCAGCGAGCCGCCATCTCCGGGGACAGGCCGGGCAGGTCAGGCGTCATCGTGAACAGCTCGTCTTTCATGAAAACCCTCCATGTCCATGCTACTGCGAGTTGACGCCTCGCGTCAACGACTTTGGCGCGCCATGGGCCCGGGACCCTGAAGCCGCACGAGATCGTCGAGACGGCGGTATGATAGCACCCGACACCGGAGACACGACATGAGCAGCCAGCCGTTCTTCGTTCCCGCCGTGATCATCTTCGTGGTCAGCCTTCCCCTGATCCTCGGGCTCGTCCCACGCAACCGGATCTACGGTATCCGGACACGCAAGACCCTGTCGGATAATCGCACATGGTCTTCCGTGAACCGGTTCGGCGGAGGCATGATTCTGGCCGCGAGCGTCTTCTACCTGATCGTCGCCATGATCTTTCCATACTCCGGAGCCGCCTTCCTGGCCTGGTCGCTCCACCTGGCGGCTTTCGCGGGACCTCTGCTCGTCAGCGCGCTCGTCATCGCTCGGTACGCGAGGAACCTCTAGCCGAATCCCGGCACCGATGGCACTCGCCGGATAGTTGTGGTATTCAGATCGCCACCGATGCAACGGAGCACCGATCGGATCCTCACGACCCACACGGGCAGCCTGCCTCGGCCTGACGAGCTGACCCGCACGATGTTCGCGAAGGAGGAAGGCGTCCCCGTCGATGCCGCGGCTCTCGCCGCGGGGATCCGCTCGGCGGTGGCCACGGTCGTCCGCAGGCAAGCGGAGATCGGCCTCGACATCATCAACGACGGCGAGTTCAGCAAGCCGAGCTACGCCACGTACGTCAAGGACCGGCTCGCGGGCTTCGAAGGCGCGAGCCATCCGCTCCAGTACCGCGACCTCGTGGACTTTCCCGGCATGGCCCGCCGCGTCTTCGGCGATCCTGGCCGCGCGCGACGCAAGACGCCGGCGTGCACGGGTCCCGTCGCCCTTCGCGACCCCGAGGCGGCCCGTGCGGACGTGGCCAATCTCCAGGCCGTCTTCCCACAGGTGCGGGCTCGCGAAGGATTTCTCACGGCCGCCTCTCCCGGGGTCATCTCGCTCTTCTTCCACAACGATCACTACCCGAGTCACGAGGCCTACCTCTTCGCCATCGCCGAGGCCATGAAGCACGAGTACGAGGCGGTGGCGGGGGCGGGATTCGTCCTCCAGGTCGACTGCCCCGATCTCGCCATGGGGCGCCACATCCAGTTCGCGGACCTCAGCGTGGAGGAATTTCGCAAGATGGCGCGCCTGCACCTCGAGGCGCTCGACCACGCGCTGGCCAAGGTGCCCTCCGACCGCGTGCGCCTGCACCTCTGCTGGGGCAACTACGAGGGCCCGCACCATTTCGACGTCCCCCTCGCCGACGTCCTCGATCTCGCCCTGGCCGCCCGCCCGGGCGCCGTGTCCTTCGAGGGCGCCAACCCGCGCCACGCCCACGAGTGGCGCGTCTTCGAGAAGGTCAAGGTGCCGGAGGGCAAGCTCATCATTCCCGGCGTCATCGACTCCACCACCAATTTCATCGAGCACCCGGCCCTGATCGCCGAGCGCATCGAGCGCTACGCTCGCCTCGCGGGCCGGGAAAGCGTCATCGCGGGGACGGACTGCGGATTCGGAACCTGGGTCGGCCAGGCGGCCGTGGATCCGGACATCGTGTGGGCGAAGCTCGGCAGCCTCGCGGAGGGGGCGCGGCTGGCCTCGCGGGAGCTCTGGTAGGACCTCGCCGTTCGAGTGCTGAATGAAGGGAGGCGGAGATGGACTACGGACTGTTCACCATGCCGTCGCATCCACCGGAGCGCAACCTCTACGACGGGCACCAGTGGGATCTCCAGCAGCTCCGCTGGGCAGACGAGCTCGGCTTCAGCGAGGCGTGGATCGGCGAGCACCACACGGCGCCCTGGGAGCCGCATCCCTCCCCCGATCTCATCGTCGCCCAGGCGTTGTTACAGACCAAGCGCATGCGCATCGGCCCCGGCGGCTTTCTCATGCCTTATCATCACCCCGCCGAGCTCGCCAACCGCGTGGCCATGCTCGATCATCTGGCCCAGGGGCGGCTCAACTTCGGGGTGGCGGCGAGCGGCCTGCCAAGCGACTGGGCCATGTTCAACGTCGACGGCACCTCGGGCCAGCACCGCGAGATGACACGCGAGGCCCTCGACATCGTGCTGCGGCTGTGGAGCGACGAGCCCGAGTTCGACTTCAAGGGCAAGTACTGGCACGTGACCAAGACGGGGACGATGCTCGACACCCTCCGGCCCCACATCATGCCGTTCCAGAAGCCGCACCCGCCCATCGGGGTGGCGGGGGTGAGCAAGGGCTCTGACACCCTCAAGCTCGCGGGCGAGCGCGGCTTCTGGCCCATGAGCCTCAACCTGAATCCCGCCTACGTGGGGAGCCACTGGGAATCCGTCGAGCAGGGCGCGGCCCGCAGCGGTCGGACGCCGAAGCGCGCGGACTGGCGCCTCGTGCGCGAGGTCTTCATCGCCGACACCGACGCGGAAGCGATGCGCCTCTCCGCGGGCGGCATGATGGGCCGCATGATGCGGGAGTACTTCCTGCCCCTCCTCGCCTCCTTCGGCTTCACCGAGTTCCTGAAGCACAAGCCGGACGTGCCCGACTCCGACGTCACCCCTGAATACTGCGCTCGCCACAACTGGCTGGTGGGCTCTCCGGAAACGGTGACCCAGCGACTTCACGAGATCTACGAGGAGGTCGGCGGATTCGGCACCCTGCTGCTCTTCTGCTTCGACTACTCGGAGAACCCGAAGGCGTGGCGGCACTCCATGGAGCTCCTGGCCCGCGAGATCATGCCGCGCTTCAAGGATCTCGTGCCGAAGTAGCTCGCGCTCAGAGAGCCTTGCGCCGGCCGCCGAAGAAGCCGCCTTTCGGCCGCGCGTGCGCGTGCCAGTGATCCGGGATGTTGCGCATGTGGTCGTCCACGTAGTACTCGCCCATCTCGGTGGTGGCGACGTCGTGCAGGTGCGCGCGCATGTGCTCGAGATGCTCGGGGGGCGGGGTCTTGCCGTGCCAGCGCCAGACCACCATGGGCACGTCGCACACGTCGCACTCGGCGATCCAGCACACCTCGTCCTCGTGATACCAGTGGGTCATGCGAACGGCGCGGCAGAGGTCGCAGCCGTCGACGCGGGTGAGCTCGCTCGCCACCTCGACTACGCCGGTCCCACGAAGCCGATGTACGTCCCGCACGCGTGCTCGGGGGAGACCAGCATGGCCTGCTCGCCGGTATTGCGCACGCCGCGGGCCGGCGGGGGCACGCCGTGGTCCGCCATCCAGCGGGCGGCGCCGTCCATGCTGCTCGTGCGATACAAGACCTGAAACGGCCCCGGGCCGCGTCGGCGGAGCGCCTCCGCGGCGGGCCCGGGCTCCGCGGGCTGGGCCACCGTGAGGCCGGTGGGGCCGAGATCGAAGACCGCCATGTCCGACTTGATGACCGCCCCCCGCTGGATCGGCGGCACGGGCATTCCCAGAACCTGGCTGTACGCCTTGGCCGCGGCCGCAACATCCGGAACCGCGATGTAGACCCGCTCGGTGCGTCGCACCCCGTTGGGATGATTGCCCGCCTGGGGCAACTGGGCCCGTCGCTCCGCGAGCGGAGTCAGATGCTGAATGAAGAGCACGGGGAGCGGATGTGCGGGGCCGAGCACGGCCATCTTCCACCTGAGCTCATGTCCGGCGGGAGTTCGGCGGCCGCCCTCGCTCGGCTCGCCGACCTCGACGCCGCGGCGTCGCATGGCGGCCACGTCGGCCCCGAGGTCATCGCTCTGCACGATCACGAAGCGGAGCCCGTCGCCGTGAGAGAGAAACTCGAGGAGACCCCCGCCGGGGCCCGCGGACGACAGGTACTCCTGACGATCGCGCACGCCCATGACCTCGAGGTAGTCCTCCTCGAAGAAAGCGATGGCATTGTGCGTCCCCCGGCCCGTGTGGACACCGCCCGGATGGATGTTGAAGCCGAGGCGCCGGTACGCCTCGATGCCGGGCTCGAGGTCGGTGACGCAGACCATGACGTGATCGACGCGGGTCAGCATGGGCCACTCAGACCGAGAAGAGGCTCCCCATCTTCATGGCGAAGCCCATGTCGCCCTTGAGCTTGAGCTTGCCCGACATGAAGGCCATCTGTCCGTTGAGCTTGCCCCCGATCATGTCCAGCCAGTCCTGGGCGGCCATGGTGATGGTCAGGTCCGCCGCGGGCGCCGGCCCCGCGTTCACGGTGCAGGTGCCGTCCTTGATCACGGCATGCCAGGTACCGCCACCCTCGCCGCCGATCTCGTACTGGATGGTCTTGTTGACCCCCGCCGCATTGGCGGGCTTGAACTTGGTGGGCATCAGGTCGAAGGTCTCTTTGACTGTCGGCATGTCCGCCTCCTTGAGAATCGAGACTAGAACGTGAAAAGGTCCATCCCACCCGTCACGGTCAGGACGGCACCCGTGATGTAGCGGGCGCGCTCCGAGCAGAGGAACGCGATGGCGTGGGCGACATCCTCGGGCTGCCCTTCGATCTGCATGGCCACTCGCTTGACCATGCGCTCGTAGAGCGGCGAGAGATTGGCGTTGGGCCCGATGATCCCGGGCGCGATGACATTGGCCGTCACATTGTAGCGCGCGCCCTCGAGGGCCACGGACTTCGCGAAGCCCACGAGGCCCATCTTGCCCGTGGAGTAGGCCGCCTGGCCGAAGCCGCCCATGAGGCCCGCGATGGAGGCCATGCAGATGACGCGCCCCCACTTGCGCTCCCGCATCCCGGGAAACACGGCCTTGGTCACGTTGTAGGTGCCCGTGAGATTGATCTGCAGATTCATGTCCCAGTCGGCGTCCTGCATGTCCTTGAGCTGACCCATGGTGTAGATGAAGCCGGCATTGTTCACGCAGATGTCCACGGGGCCGACCTCGGACTGGGCCTGGGCGATGACCTCGGCGAGCTGCGGGCGATTGGTGATGTCGGCCTCGTACCCGCGCGCCGTTCCGCCCTGGTCGACGATCTCCCTGGCCGTCTCCGCAGCGCCCTCGGCATTGAGGTCGAGGATGACGAGCTTGCAGCCTTCGGAAGCCAAGGCGAGACAATCGGCCTTTCCCAGGCTACGGGCGCCGCCCGTGACGAGGGCGACCCGCCCTTTGATCCCGAGATCCATGGCCTACTTGCCCTTGAACTGGGCCGGCCGCTTCTGGAAGAACGCCTGGATGCCCTCGCCCGCGTCCTCGGTCTTCAACACCTTCTCGAAGGCGCGCAGCTCGATCTCCAGGGCCTGATCGATGGGCGCCTGGATGCCGTCGTCGAGCGCCTCGATGATGAGCCGCGTGGCGACGGGCGGGCGCTTGACGAGCTCGCGAGCGAGAGCCTTGGCGTCGGCGAGCGTCTCGCCGTCCTTGGCCAGGCGATTCACGAGGCCGATGCGGTAGCACTCTTCCGCGGAAATCTGGGTGCCGAGGATGAGGTGCTCGAGCGCTCGTCCTCGTCCCACCAGTCGCGGAAGGCGCTGGGTGCCGCCATAGCCGGGAATGATCCCCAGGTTGGACTCGGTCTGGCCCATCCGCGCCGACTGCTTGAGGATGCGGATGTGGCAGGCCATGGAGATCTCGCATCCCCCGCCCAGCGCGTGGCCGTTGATGGCGGCGATGACGGGCTTGGGAAACCGCTCGATGCGGCGGAGCACGGAGTTGCCGAAGCGGATGAAGGAGGTCACGTCGGGCCCCGAGAAGGCCGAGCCCAGATCCGCGCCCGCGCAGAAGATCCTGTCCCCCGCCCCCGTGATGATGAGGCACTGGACGGCGCCGTCCGACTCGATCTCGGACAGCACGGCGTTCAGCTCCTTCATCAACGCCTCGCTGATGGCGTTGGCGGGGGGACGGTTCAGGGTCACGACCGCGAAGGAGTCTTCGCGCTCGAGGCTCATGGTCTCGTACGGCATCAACGATCTCCTCTCTGATTCACGCGCCAGGCGACATGGCGACGCCCTGGAGAAAGATCTCCGCGACCGCGGGACCGCTGTCGGTGAGCGAGTAGCCGCGCTTGCCGAGCACCCAGGAGGTCGCCATCTGGTCCATGGCGCCGAAGAGCATCTTGGTGGCGATCTTGACGGGCAGGTCCTGGCGGAATCGTCCCTGCGCGACGCCCTCCTCGAGCACGGAGCCGATCAGCGCGAAATAGGCGCCGATCTCCTGGCTGGAGGCGCCGCGAAAGAACTTCTGCCCTTGCCGCAGCTCGACCTGCACCACCTCCGCGAGCTCCGGGTCGTCCTCGAGCATGCGGAAGTGCAGGACCACGAGCCGGCGCACCTTGGCGACGGCATCGGGCTCGTCGGCGATGGCCTTGCGCAGGCTGCCCACGAACTCGGCCATCTTGTCCCGGAAGAGGGTGACGAGGATGTCGTCCTTGGTCTTGAAGTAGAGATAGATGGTACCGGCGGCGATCCCCGCCTCGCGCGCGATGTCGGAGACGCGGGAGTTGTAGTAGCCCTTCCGCGCGAAGACCCGCACGGCGGCCTCGATGATGTTCTGGGACCTGTCTGGATCACGCATGGCGGCTGGCTGAATCGTCGTTCATTCTATGCGCGGCCCGCCGAACAGTCAATCCGGTTTCCGATCTACTTGCGAGCGATTAGCGAATCGACGAAGGAGCGGAGGCGAACGAAGTCGTGAAGCGAAAGGCTGGCGAAGACGAGGACGGCCCCACGTGCGTCCACCTCCCAGACGACGGCGCGGACCTGCATGGCCCCTTGCCCATCCTTGGGCGTGAACGTCGCGGCGACCATGTCGCCGGGCGTGAGCCTGCTCTCCGTGGTCACGCGCGCGCCGACGGCGGAGAGATCCACGGTGCGGCCCTTGGTGGTGGCCTCGTGCCCCTGGACCTGAATGGGCAGATCGATGCCCACCCGCTCGGCGCGGCGGCGGAGATCCCAGGTGGGCACGAAGGCCTTGACCTTCACGGCGGCGTCCGGCGGCAGCGTGCCGAAGTCGACGCCGATCCCGCCCGGGTCGCGGCGGACCACTTCCGCCGTCACCTCGAGCTCACCCGCATCGCGGGGCAGCGTCACCCGGAGCTTCACCGCGTCACCGACGGCAACGTCGGAATTCACGCGAAGCTTCATGCCGGAGAGGCTGACGTCGATGACCTCGCCCGTGACGAGCCGGCCGTCGGACGACTGCACGATGGCGGGCCACGGCACCGTCACGCGCGGATTTCTCCGGCGCTCGCGAGTGGTGGGCGGCTCCGCGCGCTCGCCGTGAGACCCGGATTTCGTCGAGGGACTCATGGCCAGTACCCTGACCGTCTTCATCCAATCTGTCAAGATCCCGGGGCACTTCTTGACCGTCTGGAGGGCGGCGCGTAGGATGCGAGCCAATGACCATCAAGTACCGCATCGGGATCATGCCGGGGCCCTGGCCGGCGGGCAAGGACGGCGGCGAGTTCCTGTTCACCCTCGGCGATTTCTGCGAGAAATCCGACATCGACTCGATCTGGCTGTCGGACCGCCTCTCCTCGCCCACGCCGGTGCCCGAGGTCATGACCTCGCTCGCCGCCATCGCCGCGCGCACCCAGAAGCTGAAGTTCGGGCCGAGCGTGCTCGTCTTGCCCTACCGGACGCCGGTGGTGGCGGCCAAGGAAATGGCCACCATCGACTGGCTCTCACGCGGGCGGCTCTTTCCCGCCGTCGGGGTGGGCGTCGAGCTCCCGCGCGAGTTCGACGCCTCCGGCGTGCCCTTCAAGGAGCGCGGCCGGCGCACGGACGAGACCATCAAGATCCTCCGCCTCCTCTGGACCCAGGACGAGGTCTCCTACCAGGGTGAGTTCTTCAAGCTCGATCGCGTGACGGTCTTCCCCAAGCCGTGGCAGCAGCCGCCGCCCATCTGGATCGGCGGCAAGAGCGAGGCGGCCCAGAAGCGCACGGGGCGCCTGGGCGACGGCTGGATCCCTTCCTTCATCACGCCCGAGGAGTTCCGCGTGGGCGTGCAGAAGGTCCAGGAGTTCGCGGCCGCGGAGAAGCGCGAGGTACCCGAGGACCACTTCGGCACGCTCATCAACTTCGCGGTGGCGCCGAGCGAAGCCGAGGCCCTCGCCATCGCTCAGCCTTACATCCAGCGCAACCGTGTGGACGAGGCGACCATGCGCGCCTGCACGGCTTTCGGCCCTATCGAGGTCCTGGCCGCCCGCATCGAAGAGTACGTCAAGGGCGGCTGCTCCAAGTTCATTCTCCGCCCCCTCTGCCCGTCAGACCGGATGCTCGATCAGCTTGGTATGGCCGCCGAGCAGGTGATCCCCGAATACCACCGCCGCTAGGGCAGGCGGCTGAGGATGTCGGCGAGGAGAGCGGGATCGATGTTGCCTCCCGAGAGGACCACGCCGACACGCGAGCTCTTGGGCATGGGTAGCTTGCCCACGAGAAGAGCGGCGGCGGGAACGGCCCCGGTAGGCTCGACCAGGATCTTGGCGCGCAGGAGCAGGAAGCGCACCGCCTCTTCGATCTCCTTGTCGGAGACGAGCAGCACGTCGGTGACGTTCTGCTTGTTGATGGGGAACGTGAGCACGCCCGGGGAGAGATTGCGGATGCCGTCGGCGATGGTGGGCGGGGGCGCGATGCTCACGCGCTCACCCTTCCTGAACGAGAGATAGGTGTCGTTCGCGGTATCGGCCTCGACGCCGTAGATCTTCACGGTGGGACGGAGCGCCGTGGCCACGGTGCTGCAGCCCGCCATGAGCCCGCCGCCTCCCATGGGCGTGAGCAGAGCGTCCAGATCCGGCACCTCCTCCAGGAGCTCGAGGGCGGCCGTCCCCTGCCCCGCCATGATCGCGGGATCGTCATAGGGCGGCACCAGGATGCGCCCCGTCTTCGCCACGAGGTCCTTGGCCCTGGCCTCGCGGTCCTCGGTCTGCCTGTCGTAGAAGACCACCTCGGCGCCATAGCCTCTGGTGGCGGCCAACTTCGAGGCCGGCGCATCGGTGGGCATGAGAATGATGGCCGAGGCGCCCGTGAGCTTGGCGGCCAGGGCCACGCCCTGGGCGTGGTTGCCGGAGGAGAAGCCGACCACGCCGCGCCTGCGTTCCTCGTCGGTGAGAGACAGGAGCTTGTTGAGGGCGCCGCGAATCTTGAAGGCGCCCGCCCGCTGCAGATTCTCGCACTTGAAGAAGACGCGGTGGCCCGAGGCCTTGTCGAACGAGCGGCTCGTGATCACGGGCGTGCGATGGATGTGCCCCTTCAGGCGGCGCGCGGCCTCCCGGACGTCGTCGATGGTGATGGCATTCATGGCGCCGATTATAGAGCAGCCGTCGAGGCGGGGTATACTGCCCGCATGCGAACGCTCATGGCCGTGGTCGCTTCCGCCCTGCTGCTTCAAGGCTGCTCATCCCTCCTCAATATCGAGCTCGTGCCTCGCGTCCGCCCCCTCCACGAGGAGACCGTGGAAGGCAAGGGCAAGGCCAAGATCCTTCTCATGGACGTCTCGGGCGTGCTCTCCGACGAGAGTGCCAGCCTCGCGCTGACCGCGCCGCCCCCCAAGGTGCCGATCGTGGCCCGCGTGCGCGAGGAGCTGCAGAAGGCCGAGGGCGACAACGACATCAAGGCTCTCATCGTCCGCATCAACAGCCCGGGCGGCACCATCACCGCTTCAGATCTCATCTATCGGGAGATCGTCGCCTTCAAAGCGCGCAAGAAGGTCCCGGTGGTGGCGGTCATGATGGACGTGGGCGCCTCCGGCGGCTACTACGCCGCCCTCGCCGGCGACACCATCATCGCCCTCCCCACCACGGTCACGGGCTCGATCGGGGTCATCATGCTCACCCTCAACGCGCAGGGGCTGATGGAGAAGATCGGGGTCGCCCCCCTCGCCATCAAGTCCGCCGACAAGAAGGACGCGGGCTCGCCCTTCCGCCAGCTCACCTCCGAGGAGCGCGCCATCTTCCAGTCGGTGATCGACCAGATGTACGGCCGCTTCGTCGGCCTCATCGTGGAGCACCGCAAGATTCCCGAGGAGCGCGTGCGCGCCTTCGCGGACGGGCGCATCTACACGGCGGAGCAGGCCAAGGCGCTCGGCCTCGTCGACTCGATCGGCTACATGGACGAGGTCGTCGCCTCCGCGCGAAAGGCGGCGGGGCTCGAGGAAGCGAAAGTCATCATGTACCACCGCCCGCGGGAGTATCGCTCGAACTTCTATTCCGCGAGCCCGGCCGCCCCGGGGCTCGAGGCCTCCTTGGGCTCGCTCGCCGGCCTCGTGAGCGGAATGGGCCCGCGCTTCATGTACCTCTGGTGGCCCTGATTCGCTGATCTTTCCTGTCACGCGCACAAAAAAAGGGGGCGGGCCGTGAGGCCCACCCCCTCTGTGCGTCCAGGTGGCTGGACGCTTCAGGAGCGCGGCGGCGGCTGACGGAACGGGGTGTGGCAGGAGCCGCAGCCGACACGACCGTAGTCCTTCATGATGTCGGCCACCGCCTTCTCGTCCTTGGCCTTGGAGGCATCCCGCAGCCGCTCCGACCAGACGGTCAGGTTCTTGGCCGCGGCTTCGAACTCGCTCCGGCGCTGCCAGAGCTCGGGCTTGGCCTTGCTCTTCTCCGTGAGCGATCCCTCGGGGAAGAGCGTGGGGATCTGCAGGGCCGTGATGGCGAGCACCTCGGCGTTGGGGGCGATGGCCTCGATGTTGCCCGCCTTGAACTTGTTCTGGATATCGGTCCACATGGCGCCCTGCACCTTCATGATGCGCTGGCGGTCGAAGACGACATCATCTGTGCCGACCATTCGCTGCGGGGCCGCCGTGGTGCAGGCAGCGAGTGTCACCGCCACGAGGGGAATCAGCACGAGACTTCGGCGAAGCTTGGCTCGTCGGGTCATGTCGCCTCCTCGGTCATGGGGTGCGCTGCCATCACTCGATCTTGTTCTTCACCGCGGGAATGGCCTTCAGATACTTTGCGATGGCCTGCAGATCAGCCTTGGTCATGTCCTTGTAGCCGGCCAGGGTGCCCTGGATCGACTCGCCCATCAGCCCGCCCGCGACGTCGCCGTCGGGTCGGTTGCCCGTCCCGAGGTACGTCACGATCTGGTCCTCGGTCCAGCTACCGATGCCCGTGTCCTTGTCCGGTGTGATGTTCGGCGAAAGCTGCCCTTCCGGTCCGGTCTTCTTCGGATTCCCCGCGAGGAATCGGTTGTTGTCGACGGCCATGGTCATGGCCGAGCGCGGCGTGTGGCACTCGCCGCAGTGTCCGACGGCGCGAACGAGGTACTCGCCGCGCGCCACGCCGGACACGGGGGCAGCCGCCGGTGGCGTCTCCTTGGCCGCGAAGGTCACGAGCCAGGCGGGCAGGAAGACGCTCTCGAACATGGGCACGGTGATCTTCTTCGGCGTGTTCTTGCGACTCACGGGCGGGACCGAGCGGAGAAAGGCGACCACGGCCTTGAGGTCGCCGTCGGCCATGCCGTTGAAGGACGTGAAGGGGTGAACGGGGAGGATGCGCTCCCCATTGGGGCGCCGGCCGAGCCGTATCGCCGTGATGATCTGCTCGTCCGTCCAGCCGCCGATCCCCGTGGTCTTGTCGGGCGTGATGTTCGTGGCGTACACGGTCCCGAAGGGTCCTTCGAACTTCTTGCCGCCCGCATTGGGCTGGCCCTTGGGCTCGGTATGGCAGCCGCAGCCGCCCGCGGCGCCGAAGATGTATTTGCCGCGCGTGACCTCGGCCGGATCAGCGGCGAAGGCAGCGCCGGCCCACCAGGTCACGAGGCAGGTCGCGAGAAGAAGTCGGCGCACGGCAGTTATCCTAACGCAAAGCCCCCGTCATCGGTTCCCACTTCCTTCGGCCCACAGGGCAATGGGTCTACCGAACGGTGCGTACTGGGCCAAGTTGCGAGCCAGACGAGGCCCGAGGGAGCCTGCAATGCGAGGCGTACCTGTATGTACGTTGAGCGTTGCAGGCGACCGAGAACGAAGTATGGCGAAGCAAATTGGCCCAGTACGCCTATCTTGGCGACTTGCCGCCGTAGGCGGCGTAATCCTGTTCCTCGTTCCAGAGCACCCAGGATGCCTCCACGGGCTCGCGAGAAAGCTTCCGAACATCGGCCGGCGCCCCCGTCGGACCGACGAGCAGCTCCTGGTCGTCACCCAGGACACGCTCCCAGGCCGGCGGGGTGCCCGCCCCCATGATGGTGACGAGCCCGTGGTACACGCGCACGAGCACGGCCCCGTCGCGGCCGAGCCTCAGCCCCACCCCGCCATTGCGGAGGGAGACGCGCGTCGGCCCTATGCGCACCTCGACAGGGGGCCGCGCATAGGCGCCCTGCGCCACGGCAGCCCAGATCCATCCGCGATCCATCCTGACCCGCACGGTCTGGTCCTCGCCGCTTCCCTCGGCGGGCAGGAAGAAGACCTGGGACAGCGCGGCCACGCGGATGGCGTGGCCGCCTCCCGTCCGGAGGGTGGCGCGGACGCTCGGGGACGTACGAATGCCATCGCCCTCGCCGAGCTCGGCGCGAAGCTCGGCAGGCTTCCACGCCGTATCGCCCTTCTTGTACATCTCGGCCTTGCCCGTGAGCGTGACCAACATCGCGGGCAGCTCCCGAGGCTGGGCCATCACGAAAGGGAGACCCGAGCCGAACAGCACCCCGAAAGCAAGCCCGGCCAGTCCACACGCGCGCGGTGTCATGGATTCTCCACCTCCTATCGTCCCGACCAGCGGGGTGGCCGCTTCTCGAAGAACGCGGCAATGCCTTCCTTGGCGTCGTCCGACATCGCCACCAGGGTGAGCATCTCACGCAGGTAGCGGAGGGCGGCGCTGTACTCGAGGCCCGTGGCCGTCGTCGCCGCCTCCTTGGCGAGCCCGAGGGCGGTCGGCGAGTAGCCCGCGAGAGTGCGCGCCAGCGCGTCCACCGCCGCGTCGAGCTCTACGCGCGGGACGACCCGGCTCACCAGGCCCATGTCGAACGCTTCGCGGGCGGAGACCTGCTCGCCGGAGAGGATCATGAGCATGCCGCGCTTGCGCCCGACGGACCTCAGGATGGGCGCCATCACGATGAGGGGCAGGAGGCCGACCTTGATCTCGGGCAGGCCGAAGACGGCATCGTCCGAGGCGATGACGATGTCACAGCCGGCCGCGAGGCCGCAGCCGCCCGCGAGCGCGAAGCCGTGCACTTTGGCCACGAGGGGCGTCGTCATGCGCGCCATGGCCTCGAGGATGCGCGCGAGCCCCCCGAAGGACTCGCGCGCCTGCAGCGTCGTGCCGCGCTCGCCCATGCCTTTGAGATCGGCGCCTGCGCAGAAGGCCCTGTCCCCCGCTCCCGCCAGCACGATGACCCGCGCCCCTGGATCGGCCTCCAAAGCGCTCAAGGCCTGCTCGAGCTCCCCGATCATGGTCGCACTCAAGGCATTCCTGACCTCGGGCCGGTTCAGGGTCACCGAGGCGACGCCGCCGGCCACCGTCACGAGCAGGGTCTCGCACGTCACGACTCCTCCTCGCGCCCCTCGACCACATCGAGGAACTGCTTGAGGATGCGGGCCGTCGCGCCCCAGATGACGTCCTCGACGGTCACCGTGAAGAAGTGAACGGGGTGCGGTGTCCCCTCACGCTCCCAGAGCTCGGTGCGGAAGATGTTCGGATCCCGAAGCGTCTCGAGGGGCACCTCCAGCACTCGCTCGATCTCCCGGCCATCGGCCTGGAACTTCACGTCGCGGGTGACGATCCCGACGACCGGTGTGATGATGAACGGCGTCGCGCGCGTCGCGGTATCGTCGAGGAGTCCCAGCACCTCGACGGCGTCCGGCGGCAGCCTGATCTCCTCCCACGCCTCTCGCAAGGCCGTCTCCACGCGGGAGCCGTCCCGCTCTTCCACGATGCCGCCGGGAAACGAGAACTGTCCCTTATGATGCGGCACGTCCGCCGATTTCTTGGTGAAGAGTATGTGAGGCTCGCCCGCCTCCGGCGGGTGGGCGGTGATCGGCAAGAGCACCGCCGCC
>Ga0209689_1000276_pt1 | contig 33418 bp, 33 predicted proteins | sample GraSoiAngelo_149_FD_187119 | JGI IMG/M metagenome (GOLD analysis project Ga0209689, IMG submission 187119) | Grasslands soil microbial communities from the Angelo Coastal Reserve, California, USA - 14_1009_09_30cm (SPAdes) (version 2) | ecosystem: Environmental > Terrestrial > Soil > Grasslands ... | reverse complement strand
GCTGTACCTGGCCACCGGCCGCAATCTCTGGGTGTCTGTGATCGCGCACGGCACGACCGACACGGTCGGGTTCCTCTTGCTATATCTGGGGAAGTATCCCGGATCATGAGTGAGAAATGAGCGAGCTCGTCGCGGTCTTCCAGACCGGGAACCCGATCGCCCTCGCGCTCGCGAAGGGGGCGCTCGAATTGCAGGGCATCGCGTTCGTGACCCAGGGCGAGGGCCTGCAGGACCTGATCGGGATCGGGCGGTTTCCCGGCGGCTTCAATGTCGCGGCCGGTCCCGTGAAAATTCAGGTGGACATCCGTGACGCCGAGTCCGCGAGGGAGGTGCTCGCCGATATCGAAAACGGATGAGGCGTCAGCGCCGGCCGGGCCAATACCCGTTGCGGCGGCACAACGCTTGCAGCGCTCTCTCCGTGCTTTGCGCGAGCCTTGCAGCTGTCCCACATGCCGGACCATGGAGTCACGTATGAAAACCGTCGCGCTGGCCACCGTCCTGACACTCGCTGTTGGCGCATACGCGCCGGCGCCCGCCCAGGGGCCGTACGACAAGCAGGCCGACGCACACAAGGACATCGAAACCGCGCTGCGTCAGGCGGGAGCCGATGACAGGCTCGTGCTCCTCGACTTCGGCGCCAACTGGTGTCTCGACTGCATCATCCTGTCTCACTTGTTCGAGGACAAAACGGTGCGGTCATACCTGCAGGACAATTTCCATGTCGTGCAAATCGACGTAGGGAATTGGGACAGGAATCTGGATGTCTCGCGGAAGTACGGCAGTCCGATCGACAACGGCATTCCCGCCGTCGTGATACTCGCCGCCTCGGGCGACGTCATCGCGTCGACCAAGAATGGCGCATTGGCCGATGCGAGGACGGCGACCGCGGGGGAGGTCCTGGGCTACCTCAAGGGCTGGGTGGCTCGAAAGCCGATGCATGCGGCCCGCTAACGCTTGCGCTGCACTGGCGCTCGCCTCCGCCGTCAGCATGCTCGGGGTGGGCGGGGCGCGTTTCCAGTCCGAGCGGTGGCTCCTCACCAGATTTGCGGAGCATGAAGTCGCCGTCGAGATCGCGCTCGAACGGGACCAATTCGGGAAGGCGTGGTTGGTGGGAACGTATACGCCGTCCCGGGCCACGTTTCACTTGTACGGGAAGGATTTGCCCAAGTCGGGGATTCACGGCGTGGCGCGACCCACGCTGTTGGAGCTCGTCTCCTCCACTTCCATCAGACCCGCGGGCCCGCTCGTTGCGGACCAACCGACGGTCGATCTCCACGTCGCGGCGCTGGAGTCGACGTTTCCCGTCTACCCGGCCGGCGCCGTGACGCTCCGTCTGCCCGTAACGCTCACCGCGAGGGACAGTGCAACGGCAGAGCTGTCCGTGACGTATATGGCGTGTAGCGACCGCACCTGCCTGGCGCCGGTCATCGATAAGCGGATCGCCGTCAGGATTCCAGTCGTGGCCGCCTCGGCCCCTTGACGCCGTCCCGCCGCCCGGGCTTAGTATTCGACACCGGTTGCGAAGCGAGCCTGATGCTGCCTCTGCTGTTCCTCGCGCTCCTGCAGACCGTCGCCGACGGCCAGACGCGGTCGCGTGACGCGAGACCGGTGCGCGTCTGGCTCGGCTCGAGCGCCCTCCTCACGCGCGGTACGGCCGTCCGGGTCTACGTGCAGGCGGCGCAAGACGGTAACCTGATCGTGCTGCACCGCCGCACCGACGGACGCATAGACGTGCTGTTCCCCGCCAAGCCCGAGGAAGACCCGTTCGTCCGTGCGGGTACCTACGAGATCCAGGCGACTCCGAGCCGCGTCGCCTTCGTGGTGGCGGAGCCCGACGGTTCGGGCCTCGTGCTCGCCGCGCTGGCGCCCAGGGCCTATCGGTTCGACGAGTTCGTGCGCGCCGCGGCGTGGGACGCCGACGCGCTGGCGCCGTCCTGGGGTGGCTCGGACGGCGAGGGCGTCCTCTCGGACATCGTGCAGCGCATGCTCGGCGACGGCTATTTCAATTACGACATCGCGACCTATACCGTCGCGCCGCCCGTCTACGCGATGCAGCAGGACACGGGCGCCTCATATCCGATCTACCCGACGTGCACCGACTGCACCTTCATCGGCTTCCAGCAGAACCTGCTCGAGCCGCTGGCGCTGTGCGATCCGTTCTTCGCGCCCTGCATCGGCGACGGGCGATTCCACCACCGCGGACGACCCGACCAGGCGCCGCCCGCCCCGAGCCGCACGATCGCGCTCTCGATGCGGGGATCGTCCGCCACGGCCTTGATTCCGCGGGACGGGAGGGCCGCGGGCGGGACTGGATTCGTGCGCAAGCCGATCGAACCTCGCGCGCGAGCGCCCCTTGTGCTTCCCCGGGAACGGTCGAGTCTCGCGATCCGCGCGGTGCCGCTCGGGCCGAGCGCGCCGGCACGCCCCGCCGTCCCCACCCGGCGCCGTCTGGTGAGTGCCCCGGCCGAGGCCGCGCCCAGTCGGATGGTGAGCCTGACGCTCACACCCACACGCCTGCGGGAAGAGCCTGCCGAAGCGCCCAGGAGCAGCGGTTCGCTCGTCCTCACCGGCGTGACCGTGTCGCCACCGGTCCAACCCGCACCGTCCTCCCGCACATTCGGGTCGCGGCGGGAAACGCTCGCCGTGCAGGCGAGCGAACCCATGATGGTGCGGGAACGGGGACTGGCGGTGGCTGGAAGCGGCGGCTCGAGGGCCGGGGGGGAAGCGGCTGCGCCGGCGACGACGGGTCGAACCCAGGGGATCGCGCTCCCGCCGGCGATGTTCCACGGAGCCCAGGCGCGCGTGCCCGCCGCGCGCACCGGCGTGCGGCGCCGCTGACGGACGCTACGTCGCTACGTCATACGACGTGTTCATCGGACAACGTAGCGTCGTAGCGTCGTGAGTCGGTTACTGGCCTACCGTGAAGTCGATTCGCTTCAGCACCGTGCCCGCCGCGTCTCTCACCTCGACGTGCCAGGCTCCGGTCCAATCGGCCGGCACTGTCTTGCGGCTCCACGTGCGCCAGGGCGACCCGCCCACCTGCAGCTCGACGTCGCCCGCCTGCGTGTCCCCGTGGAACCACACGTGGTGGATGCTCGAGCCGCCGGCGCCCTCCAGCTTGGTCCAGCAGTTCAGCTGACCTACGTCCGCCGGGAACGCGCTGCCGGTGTCCTGGGGTTGCCGATCCACGACCGACCGGGCGACCACGGCCTCGAGGACCGTCACCTGAGGCGTGGCAGCGGCGGGGGCCGCGGCGGCCGCGGCGGGGGCCGCGGCCTTGGTGGTGTCCTGCGCGACGAGCCCCCGACCGAGGAGCAGGGCCGACCCGGCGAGCATAGCGATGCGCTTCATGACGGCTCTCCTTCAGAAGGTGTCTCTTGTACGACGCGCCGGCGGCGATGTTCCAGCCACGTGCCCAGCGTCGCCGCGATCACGATCCCCGCCGCCGCCCCGCCGAGTTGGAACCTCGCCTGGTACTCGCGCTGTCGACCGGCGCACTTTCCGGAGAATAGCGCTCCCACCATGGCTCCACACGAACCTTGGATCGTCGTGAAGTAGTAACTCGCGCCTGCCGCGAACAGGACGGGCAGCGCGCACAGCACGAGGTGACGCAGAAAGATCTTCATGGCGAACCCATGAGGTGTAGGAAGACGGGCCGAAAATTCTCAGTGGGAAGAGAATGCGCCGGGATGGTCCGCTCGATGACGGCGCTCACAGTCCTCGGGGTCGTATGTCGCGTCACCGCCCGCGCTCGACCTTCCAGCGATCGACCACCCGCCCCGTCTCTCCGGTCCCTCTCACCACCTGGTACTGGTCGAAATGCGCGACCGTCAGGCACGAGTGGTTCGGGATGATCTCGAGCTGCGTCCCGACCGTGAAGCGTCCGTCGAGCGCCGCCGGAGATTCGGCGCGAATGAGGCCGTGCTCCTGTGACAGGGTGGCCACGGTGAGCTCGGGAGCCCCGCGCACCGCGCCCATCGCCTGCGGCGCCACGTGCGCCGGCCCAGGGTCTTTCGACAGCTCGAGCGCCCCGGCGTCTACGATGAAATGCGCCGCCCCCGGTTGATGCGACACGACCGTCGCGAGCACCGTCACGCCGACGTCCGCGGGCTCACAGGACCCGATCAGCACCATCGTCCGGTCATGGAATACGTAGTTGCCGGGGCGCGCCTCGGTCACGCCGGCGAGACCTTGGGCCGCCGCCATCGCCGGCGTCGACCCGACGCTCACCTCGCGTACCGGCAGGCCGGCCTCACGGAGCCGCCCGGCGAACCCGACCATGACGCTCCGCTCCTGCTCCGCCACCCGGGCCGCTTCCGCCTTGCTCGTGGTGCGGTAGGCGTGACCGGAGTGGCTCAGGATACCGTCGAACACGAGTCCCCGCTCGTCGCCCAATTCGGCCGCGACCTCCAGGGCGTACGGCGATCCCGGGTTCACGCCCGCCCGGTGATAACCGCAGTCCACCTTGAGCCACACGTGCAGTCCCGACCCCGTGAGCGCGCGCGCGGTGCTCTGGTCGTCGACGACGACGCGCAGCGTCGCCCCTGTTTCGTCCGCAAGCCGGCGCGCATGGGGGATGTGACTCGGATCGATGGGAAACGCCCACGTGAGGTCGTCGAACCCGGCGCGCGCGAACACCTCTGCCTCGACCAGCGTCGACACGGTGACGCCGCGCGCTCCGTGCTCGAGCTGCAGGCGACCAAGCTCCACGCACTTGTGGGTCTTGGCGTGCGGCCGCAACGCGACGCCGAGCTGCCGAGCCCGCGCCGACATGCGTCGGACGTTCTGCTCCACCACGTCCAGGTGGAGCAGCAGCGCCGGTGTCTCGAGATCGTACATCTATCGAACCACGTGGAACTCCGTCTGCCGTTGCAGGATCCAGTGCATCTGCCCGTCGGCTCCGAGCTCCGCGTCCTCTTCCTGCGCCGAGCGGACCGGCTGGTTGCCCCATTCCGACAACGGGGTCGTGGCCTGGAGCTCGATGGCAAACCAGCTGTTGGGGATCAGGGTGACGTCCCCGCGTCCGGGCACCCCCTCCTGGTGGTCCCACAGCCCGATGAGTGGCCCGGCGCCGTGTCCCCGATCGCCGATCGGGTGGGTGTAGATCGTCCCGGTGATCCCGTCGGCCCGCATCCGCGCCAGTGCGGCGGTGAGCACCTCGTTACCGGTGCGCCCCGGGCGCATCTCGGCGAGCAGGATGTCCTGCAGCCGGTTCGAGGTCTTGAGGGCCTGCTTCAAACCCTCCGGCACCGCACGCTCACCGAACCGCAGCACATAGCCCATGTGCTGTGTGTCGGTGTTCAGTCCCAGCGCGGTGATGCCGAAGTCGCAATGCAGCACGTCGCCGCGCTGGATCACGACGGCGCCGGAATCGGACAGGTCGACGCCGCGCCGCTGCACGTCCACCTCGGTGTGGAACCAGGTGCCGAACCCGAGGTCGTTCACCCGTTGGCGCATCCACCAGGCGACGTCGTCCGTCGTCGTCGTGCCGGGCGTGATGACCTTGTTCGAGAATGCGGTATCGATGGTTCCCCAGACGACCTGCATCAGCCGCCGGTACGCGGGGAGCATGGCCGGCGCCCGGACCTCCTGATACTCGAGCGGCAGGCTCTCGGCACGCACGATGCGGGCCCGGTACCGCTCGGGGAGCACGGCCTGCAACTGCTCCCACTCGCCCGCCGACAGCCCGTCCGAGAAGGCATGCGTGGAGGAGATGTCCACGGCGATGGTCTGCGGGTCGCGCTCCTCGATCACCCGCCGCAGGAGATCCCACTGCGCTTGTCCCACCAGCTCGGGACGGCGGCCGATCGAGGGATCGATGGCCTCTCTCGCGTGGTAGGCTTCGTACAGCCCGCCCTGCGACGCGCCGCCGAGCGCGAGCCGCTCCACGCCGCGGTCCGGCCCGCGATCGAAGAAGACGTAGATCGTGCGCCGCCGCGCGAAGAATGTGGTGGCGGAGACGAGCGACCAGAACACCGGGTCCTCGTTGTACTCCCGCATCGGGACCACCCACAGGGCGACCTGATACCGCCGCATCAGTCGCGGCAGCACCGAGTCGAGTCGGTAGCGTAGCCACTCCTGCTGGACGGCCGCCTGCTCGCGCAGCGTGCCGAGCGGACGGGTGGGTGATGCCGTGAGGCGGGGCGGGCCGCCCGACTGGAGTCCCTGCAGAGCGAGGGTCGAGAGGATCAAAGCGGCGAATGTCATGTCGGTCGAGATAGGGGAAGAGGGTTGGGGTCAGGTCCGCCATATCCCCAGCGCCAGACTCGCCCACCCGGCAAGCAAGCACACCCCGCCGGCGGGGGTCACCGCGCCGAACGCGCGCGCGCCGGTCAGCGCGAGCACGTACAGGGAGCCGGAGAAGAGCACCGTTCCGGCGACGAACAGCCATCCTGCCGCGCGGACGGGCGGCGCCGGCCAGCGGGTCACCGCCCACGCCACGAGTAGCAGCGCGAGCGCGTGGTACATCTGGTAGCGCGCGCCGGTTTCGAACGCGGCCAACTGGTCGGGGGCGAGATGCGCACGCAGAGCGTGCGCCCCGAACGCGCCGGCGGCCACGGCCGCGAGCGCCGACACGGCGCCGAGCGCGGCGAAGGTTCGGTCCATCAGTCGACCCGGCGGCCCGTCACTTCGATGCGGCGGTAGCGCTCGATCCGGCCCGAGCCACCGACGAACGCGGAGGCGAACCAGCTCGTCAACCCGACGACGATGGATCCGAGGATCGCGGCGCCGAGCCCGGAGAGCGAGAAGCCCGGCATGAGCCAGGCGACCAGGGCGAGCGAAATCCCGTTCACGACCAGAATGAAGAGCCCCAGCGTGAGGACCGTGAGCGGCAGCGTGAGGATGAGGATGATCGGCCGGATGACCGCGTTCACGATGCCGAGCAGCAGTGCCGCAACGACCAGGTTGCCCCAGCCGTCAATCCGCACGCCCGGGACGATGGTCTCCGCCGCCCACAACCCGAGCCCCGTGATCACGAGGCGGAAGACGAACCCCTTCATGCGTTCAAAATACTAGCGTGCCTTCCGGCGCGCCCGGCCGGCTACGAACCGGGCCGTCACCCCGGGGTGTACTTGTACGCCGAGCCGCGCGTCGAACAGGATCGCGCCCACGAGTGAGTCGCCCACTCGCGCTGCGCCGACGCCGGCAAACGGCCCCAGCTCGGCCGGCCAACCGTAGATCAGGGCCTGCTCCGGGGACCCGTACCAGGTGACGGCCAGCGTTTCGGCGCGCGGCACCGCGAACACCAGGGCGCCCTTGTAGTGACACGTCCGACCGACCGCGACGCGCGCCGTATCGAGGATCAAGTCGGTGAGCTTGAAACGATCGCCCATCTCCGGCAGCGTGAGCGTATCGCCACGCGCCACGACCCAGTGGCCGACGTAGGCTTGCGAGAAGCGCGCCCGCAGATGCATCTCCGACGAGGTGCACGGGTTCGTCGGCCCGCACGCGGCGAGCGCGGCGAGCAGGGTGGACCTCATCCCCAGCTTGGTCCATCGTTCCCCCTCTCCACTTTGTGGAGAGGGGGTCGGGGGGTGAGGACTCACGAGGAGACCCGGTCCGTGCCTTGTGGAGAGGGGGTCAGGGGGTGAGGGCTCACGGGGAGACGCTGTCCGTGGCGCGAACCCGGGCGCTCGTAGAATCCGCCGCACGCATCGCGCTCCCGACGGCCCTCGCGCCGGGGATCCGCGATTGCGCGAGGATCGAATCCCGCTGGCGCTCGGTGAGCGAGTCGGCAGGGGCCGCGGATTTGGCCGATTTGCCGCCGGAACACGCGGCGCAGAAGGCAAGGACGATGGCGAGCATGCGGGCGCGCATTGAGGCCTCCGATGTGTGCCGATATAAGCGGTGTGCCGACATAATATGTAGGGGCGCAGCATGCTGCGCCCCTACTCATCACGTGCCCCTCTACACGTTCCGGGTCATTTCCGTCGCCACAGCATGCCGTAGGCGACCAGGTTGACCGCCAGCACGAGCGTGCCCAGCAGCGCCTGCGTGGGCCGCGCGAGCCCCGCCGGGTAGAGCGCCGGAATCACATAGTGCTCGACGAATCCGCCGCGATACCCTTCGAGCCCGGCGCGGACGCGCAGCGCGTTCTCGAGCGGGGTGAGCGGACAGATCCAGCCGCCGTACTCGATGGCGATCCCCCATAACGCGCAGGGCACGTGCACGAAGACGATCCAGCGCCAACGCCACGCGAGGAATCCGCCCAGCACCACGAACGTGACGAACGTCGCGTGCAGGAGCACGACACAATCGGCGAGAACGCGGTAGAGCATTTTCAAACTCCCCTTATACGAAAAAAACCCCCGCCGGACCAGAGTCCGGCGGGAGCTGGGGTGTGGTCAGGCGGCGTCGGCCCGGGCCCTGGTCAGGCGCCCACGGAGGCCCCCGGGGCGAGCAACGCGTCAAAGCGCGTGAACGTCGCACCGATCGCGTCGAAAATCGCGTTCAAGGCAGTGTAGTCATCCGCGGTGAGATCCTGACCCCCGCCCCCGACGATGCTCAGGGAACCATCCGTTTCTGTGATCGTGGCGTAGATACCGCCGTCGACCAGGACGGTGACGGTCCCCGACGTGGTCAGGGTAACCAGGTCCAGGGTCTCCGTTCCCCTGACCGTCAGGACTTCCGTGCCGAATTGGAGGCGGAAATCAATGGCGAGCCGTAACGTGTTCTGGTCAGGCAGCGTGTAGGTCATCCTCAATCGGACGTGCGCGTCCGCCGCATTCACGTCGAAGCGGATGTCGAACGTGGCATTGGCGGCGGTTTGGGCGATGGCGACGTTGAAGTCCAAGCGCTGCGTCCCATCGCTGATGAAGCCGACCACGGCTCCACTGGCGGACGTGGCCCCCACAATGGCACTGACGGTGTAATCGAGGTAGGTCACCGCTGGATCCGTCGTCGTGCCCACCACCAGGATGTGCAGTGTCTGGGCGTTGCCGCTGCTCTCGTCCATGAGGTCGGCGTAGCCGATGGGCTGTGTCGCGATCGGTTGGCCTCCCAGGTCGAGGGCGTACAGGATGAACCGCACACCGTTCGATGGCGCGCCGGGCAGCACCGCCGGGTCGTTTGCCTCATACTGGAGCGTCGTTGCGTTCCACGTATACGTCGTTCCCAAAACGACCGCGGGCGGGAAGATCGACGCGGCGATGGCACCGCTCGACGGGACGAGCGCAGCGCGGAGCGCCGTGGCGACGAGCCGGCTCTCGGTGGGCGAGAGGGCGCGGCGGGTCACCAGCGTCGGCTGGGCGGCGCGCAGCAGCGGTCGCAGGGCCGCCAGGGGGCTCGCGGCAGTCGGCACATACGTCGAGGCGAACGTAAAGCTCTCGAACGCCGGGGAAGCGAAGCTCGTGCCCAGCGCCTGCACGTTGGCGGCAGTCGCGAGCGGGTCGGCCGGTTTCGCCGGTGCGAGGGGGTTGTCGCTGCAAGCGGCAGCGAGCAAGGCGAGCGCCAGAAGGTGCGAGGGCGAAAGGAGCGTGTGCCAACGCGAGCAGGTCGTCATAGGGCACCTCTAATGAGGGGCGAGCCGAGCACTCTCCAAACTGGAACGTACCCCACCCCCGCCCAATCGGGCCGTGACGCGGCGCACCGTCCCGCGGGTGGGGAGAGGGAAGAGGGGAAGGCGGTTGCGGACCCGAAAGTTAGGCGATGACGCCGCCGCCCAGCAGGCGGGCATCGGCGTCGTACAGGACGCCCGACTGCCCGGGAGTGATTGCCCGCACCGGCTGCGCGAGATCGAGGACTATCGTCCCGCTCGCGTGCTCCCGCACCCGGCCGGGCACAGCCGGAGCGCGGTAGCGACACTGCACGAGGACCGCATCCCCCGGCGCCAGGGGGTCGGCGAGCCAGCTCACCTCGGCGAGCGTCACCGTGTGGCCGAACAGCGCGTCTCCGGAGCCGATCACGACCTCGCGCGTGTCAGGACGGATCGCGACCACATACATGGGCTCGCGGAAGCCGCCGGGGAGGCCGCGCCGCTGACCGATGGTGTAGCGCGCGAAGCCCGCGTGCTCCCCCACCACGGCGCCGCCGACGGTCACCAGTGGTCCCGGGCTGAGGGCAGGCGCGTCAGCGGGGAGATGACGCTCGAGCACACCCACGTAATCGTCGTCCGGGACGAAGCAGATCTCTACCGACTCGACCTTGTCCGCGGTGACGAGGCCGAGCCGGCGGGCGACGTCTCTGGTTTCGCGCTTGGTGAGCGACCCGACCGGCGTGAGCATCCGCGCCACCACGCCGCGGTCGATGCCCCACAAGAAGTACGACTGATCCTTGCCGGGATCGCGCCCGCGGAACAGCGCCCCGTCGCGGGCAATCACGTAATGGCCGGTGGCGATGTAGGCGCAGTCGAGCGCGTCCGCGTGGGACAGCAGGTCGCGGAACTTCGTGAACGAGTTGCAGCGTACACACGGGATCGGCGTGCGGCCGCTCGCGTACTCGGCGACGAAGTTCCCGATCACGTCGCGCCCGAAGCGGTCTTCGAAATTCAGGACGTAATGCGGGATCCCGAGCTTGTGGGCCACCAGCTGGGCGTCGGTGATCGAATCGAGAGAGCAGCAGGGGCGGTCCGGGACGGCGTCGCCGTAGCAGAACAGCTTCATGGTGGCCGAGACCACGTCGTACCCCGCCTCCACCAGCAAGGCTGCGGCTACGGACGAGTCCACCCCACCGGACATCGCGACGAGAACGCGTTCCCTCACCGCGCCACCCCGCCCGAACGCGGAACGGGGAACGCGGAGCGCGGAACAGCAGGAGATGGTTCGCTCGCGGGAGCCGGCCACGCAACTCGACGCCCGCTAGCTCTGTTCCGCATTCCGCGTTCCGCGTTCCGCGTTTCGATCATCGATGCAACACCGCGGCGAGCGCTCTCACCTTTTCGACGATCTTCGGCAGGGCAGCGATGAGCGCGTCCACGTCCTCCGCCGTGTTCTGCTTGCCGAACGAGAACCGCAGCGCCGCGACGCCCAGCTCGCGCGGCACCCCCATGGCCGTGAGTACGTGCGACGGCTCGACCGCGCCGGTCGAGCAGGCGGAGCCCGAGGAGCAGGCGATCCCCGCGAGATCGAGGTGCATCAGCAGCGCCTCGCTGTCCGTGCCGGGGATCGACACGCTCGTGACGTGGGGGGCCCGCCGGCCGTGCGCGGCGTTGATCACCGCGTCGGGCACGACGGCGAGCAGCCGGCGCTCGAGCTCATCGCGCAGCGCCTCCACCTGGGCGGCGAACGCCGCCTGCTCGCGAGCCGCGAGCTCCACGGCCACCGCAAGCCCCACGATCCCCGGCACGTTCTCCGTGCCCGGCCGGATCCCGAACTGCTGACCGCCGCCGTGGATGATCGCTTCGACCGCGTGGCGATCCCGCACGACCAGAGCGCCGATGCCCTTGGGCGCGCCGATCTTGTGGCCGGAGACGGTGAAGAGGGTGCAGGCGACGTCATGCAGCGACACGGGGATCTTGCCGAACGCCTGCACCCCGTCCACGTGGAACGGGACGCCGGCCTCGCGACATCGTGCCGCGAGCCGGGCCACCGGCTGCACCACGCCGATCTCGTTGTTCACCCACATTACGCTCACGACTGCCAGCCCCCGCGCCAGCGCCTGGGCCAGCGCGTCCTCCGCGACCTCGCCCACGCCGTTCACCGGGAGGACGATCTCCTCGCCCCCGAGCCGCGCCACCGCGTGCGCCGCCGCCAGGACCGCCTTGTGCTCGATCGCCGACACCGCCACGCGGAATGGACCCCCGCGCTCCCGCGCCGCCAGGGCGCATCCGATCACCGCCAGGTTGTCCGCCTCCGTCCCGCCAGACGTGAAGATCACCTGGCTCGGCTCGACTCCGAGGGCCTCGGCGATGCGGCGCTTCGCTTCGTCCACGCCGGCCCGCGCCGCGCGCCCGAAGCGATGCGGCGAGGAGGGGTTCCCGAAGGCCTCCGGCCCCAGATATGGCAGCATCGCCTCGAGCACCTCCGGGCGAACTGGTGTCGTGGCCGCGTTGTCGAGATAGACCAGGCGCTTGGGCATGCGGGGAAATCTAGGACCTAGAGGGATTGCACGCCAAGCTGCAGCACGTCTTCGACCGCGAGCGTCTCGTAGCAGAAGAACGGCTCGCCGTAGGCCGAGCGAATCAGGGAGCCATAGTGCGCCGACTGGATCCGGATCAGCTCGTAGAGATCCTGCCCCGTGGGATGGATCTCCCCTGCCGCCTTGGCGCCGTCGAACTGGGAGGCGTAGCAGCGAATCGCCGTCATCTTGATATCGAAGCTGTCCGAGATGTCCACGACGAACGACGGCTTCACCGGGTCTTCGCGGTACGCGAGTGCGTAGAGGATCTTGAACGGCCGATGCGCGGCGCCCCCCCCCGCGCCCCCATACTTGGCGAGCCCGGCCAGGTAGCACGCGTCCCGTCCCAGCTCCGACGCGATGCGATGATCTGGGTGACGCCCGACCGGGAACGGGAGAATCACGACCCGGGGCCGGGTCGTGCGGATCAGCTCGATGAGCGTCGCGCGCGACGGCTCGTCGTTCTGGAGGTGGGCGTCGGGGAGCCCGGCGTTGAGCCGCACGTGCACGCCCAGCACCCGGGCCGCTCGCTCGGCCTCGGCGGCGCGCGTGGCGGCGTCCCCGCGCGTGCCGGTCTCACCTTGGGTCAGGTCGAGGATCCCGACGCGGTGACCCGCCCGCGCCGCCTTCGCGAGCGTACCGCCGCAGGTGAGCTCGACATCGTCGCGATGCGCGGCGATCGCCAGAACGTCGACCATCTCTGCCACAGGAAGCTCCTTGTGCGTTCTGGAGGTTAGGGGAGTTTTGGAGGTTCGGGAGGTTGCGGCGTATACCTCCCCCAACCTCCTCCAACCTCCCCCAACCTCCAGAACCTCCCGCCAGGCTACTCGTATCGCAAGGCTTCAACGGGGTCCAGTCTCGCGGCGCGCGCCGCCGGGGCGATCCCGAAGACGAGCCCGACCGCGATCGACACGATCGTCGCGATCGCCGCGCTCCACACCGGCACGGTGGTGCTGAAGTCGAGCAAGCGCTTGAGGAACTCCCCGGTGCCGATCCCCACGATGATGCCGAGGATGCCGCCCATCAAGGTCAGCGTCGCCGCCTCCACCAGGAACTGCCACAGGACGTCGCGGCGCGTGGCGCCCATGGCCTTGCGCAGGCCGATCTCGCGCGTCCGGCTCGTCACCGACACCATCATGATCGCCATCACCCCGATTCCACCCACGAGGAGCGCGATGCTCGAGAGCACGAGCATCACGAAAAAGAACGCGAACGTGAGGCTGTCGAATATGCCGAGCACCTGGTCCGACGTCAGCAGGTCGAAGGTATTGGGCGCACCGACGCGCAACCCCCGCAAGCGCCGCAGCTGCAGTGTGGCGGCGTCCATCGCGCGCGCGACGCTCACCTCGGGCCGGGGCTTCACCAGGATGATGAGACCGTTCACCCGGTCGATCGGGAAACGCGCGTGGGCCGCCTCGAACGGCACGATGCCCGCAATCTCCGGCGCACCGGGGACCTCGAAGATGTTGGTGGGTCGCTGCCACACTCCGATCAAACGGAACGGGCGGCCGCCGATCCGCACGACCTCCCCGATCGGCTCGTGGGCCCCGAACAGCCGGTCCACGGTGCGCTGCTCGATGACCGCCACGGGCGCCCCGCTCCGGAGCTCCGCCGTCGTAAAGACACGCCCCTTGAGCAGTCCGCCGCCGAGGATCTCCATGTACCGATCGTCGGCGCCGAACACGCCCAGGACCTGGGTGCGGTTGCCGGCGTACTCGAAGCGATGGAACACTTGCGTCCAGATCGCCGCGTAGTGGATCTCGGGTAAGCGAGCGATCGCCTCGGCTTCCTGAGGTGCGAGGGCGGGCCGGATCCGCACTTCGCGCGGCAGCGCGTCCGGGTTGAGCGGGGTGGACGAGAAGAACCGCAGGATGCGGAATGTCGTGGGCCCGACGACCTCGAGCGTGTTGACGATCTGCTCCCGGAACCCTGCCACGATCGACGCCATGGCCATGACCGTGGCGATCCCGATGACGACGCCGAGGATGGTGAGCCCCGAGCGCAGCTTGTTCACCCGGAGCTGATCGAGCGCGATCCACCACCCTTCGCGAATCGAGTGGAGGGCCATGCTATTCGGAGCGCAGCGCTTCGATCGGGTCGAGGCGCGCCGCCCGGTGCGCGGGGTAGACGCCGAACACGATGCCCACGCTGACGCCGAGGCCCAGCGCCACGGCGACCGACCAGGCCGTCACGCGGGCGGGCAGGGGGGACGCGAACTCGACCAGCGCGGCGAGCGCGCTGCCGGCGACGAGGCCGGCCACGCCGCCCAACAGCGACAGCATGGCCGACTCCGCGAGGAACTGGCGTCGGATGTCGCGCCGGGAGGCGCCGAGCGACTTGAGGATGCCGATCTCGTGCGTGCGCTCGGTGACGCTCATCAGCATGATGTTCATGATCACGATGCCGCCCACGACGATCCCGATCGCCACCACCGCGGGCACGACCGTGAAAATGACGCGGGTGAGCTTGGCCCAAAACGCGATCAATCCCTCGCCGGTATCGACGGTGAAGTCGTCTTCCTGACCCGGTCGGAGCCGGTGCGCGATGCGCATCGCCTCCTCGGCGCGGAGCATCCCGGCCGCCACGCTCACGGCCGCCGCCATCTTGACCGAGATCACGCTGGTCTGGCGCCGCCCGTACAGCGCCTCGAAGGTGGTGAGCGGCAGCATGACGAACCCGTCCCACGACTGCCCCAGGACCGTACCCTTCTTGGCGATGACACCCTTGACCGCGAGCTGCACGCCGCGGACGCGAATGGCGCTGCCGATGGCGAGCTCGGCCGCGCCGAACAGCTTCTCCGCCACGTCGAAGCCGAGCACCGCCACGAGCCTGCGCTGCCGCTGGTCCACGTCGGTGAACGGCGCCCCGGCGGCAAAGGCGTAGTCCTGCACCACCACGAAGGGCGGCGTGACACCGAAGATGAGGACGTCGCCCACCGTGCGGTTGCGCCACTGCACGTCCGCCATCGGGGTCGGCCACCCGGACTGGAGGGAAATCGCCTGCGCGTCGGGCAGCGCGCGCTCCACGTAGGAGACGTCCTCGGGCGCGATGATCGGCCGGCGCTGGATCTTCTTCCATTCTTCGTCGTCGATGAACCCGACCTGGATCGGGTCCCGGCGGATCTGAAAGGCGTTGACCCCGACGATCGCGCCCGCGATGCGTTCGCGCACGTACGCATTCATGCCCTGGATCACGGCCACGACCGCCACGAGGAACCCGACGGACACGATGATCCCGAGCAGCGTGAAGAACGAACGGAGCTTGTGACTCCAGGCGGTCTGGAGCGCCTCGAGGATCGCTTCGGAGAGGGGCATGGACTACAAACTTAGGCGGCAACGGGCGGCAACGGGCGGCAATGGACGGCCCCCTCGTGCCGCCCTTTGCCGTCCTCTGCCGCCTTCTGCCGCCCTATTCGTACCTCAGCGCCTCCACCGGATCGAGCCGCGCCGCTCGGCTGGCGGGATACAGGCCGAATCCGATGCCGGTGAAGGCAGAGGCGGCGAGGGCCGCGAGCACGGACCACAGCGGCACGTGCGCCGGGATGGGAGTCAAGCGGGAGACCGCGAAGGCGACGCCACCGCCCACCAGCATGCCGACGGCGCCCCCCACCAGTGTGAGGGTCGAGGCCTCGACGAGGAACTGCCACCGGATGGCGCGCCGCGTCGCTCCGAGCGCCTTGCGAACCCCGATCTCCCGCGTGCGCTCGGTGACCGAGATCATCATGATCGCGACCACGCCGACGCCCCCGACCATTAACGCGATTGACGAGAGCACCAGCATCACGAGGAAGAACATCCCGGTGACCTTGTTCCAGGAGTCCAGGAGCTTGTCCTGGGTGACGATCGAAAAGTTGTTTTCCTGCCCTGGCTTGAGCCCGCGCAGGGAGCGCAATGTGGCCACCACCTCGTCCATCGCCTCCTGCTGGCTGTAGGCGGGCGCCGGCGCGACCGCGAGCCGCATCAATCCCCTCGTGTACGGCACGTGTTTGACGAACGCGCCGTGCGGGATGCCGACGAACGGGGGGGTCGCACCGCTGAATAGATTCGGCGGCGGCACATAGACGCCGATCACCTTGAACGAGGCGCCGGCGACGTGGATCGTGTGGCCGATGGGGTCGCGCCCGCGGAACAGCTGTTCCTCGAGTTTCGTATTGATGACCGCCACGGCGTCGTTGGCCACATCTTCCAGTCGCGTGAACGTGCGCCCGGGATGGACGTCGCCGCCATTCACCTCCACCCACTGCGCGGACAATCCCGACACGTCGACCGATTCGAGGCGCCGGTCGCCGTACTCCACGGTCGCGGAGCTTTCGTCGCGCCGGGTGACGTAGCGCACGGAAGGCAGCAGGGCGATCCGGTCGGCCTCGAGCTCCACGATCTCCGGGTTCCGCCGCCACGGGCTGGATTCGTCGGAGCCGTCCGAGACGTTCACCCCCGCCCGGAAGAAGCGCCACACCAAAAACGTCCGCGGGGCGATGGATTCGATCACGTTCGAGACGCTCTGGTTGATCCCGCTGATCATCGCGGCGATCACCATGACGACCGTCACGCCGATGGCCACGCCCAGAATCGTCAACGCCGCTCGCCGCTTGTTGCTGCGCAGCGAATCGAGCGCGATCCCGACGCCTTCGAACAGGGCGGTCATGTCTCGTGCCGCAGGGCGGCGATCGGATCGAGTCGCGCGGCGCGGCTCGCCGGGTAGACACCGGCGACGACGCCGACGCCGCCGCCCAGGACCACGCCGACGAGGATCGACCAGGGCGCGACCGCGGCGGGGAGCGGGGTCAACGCGGCCACCGCGCTCGCCAATCCGATGCCCACGACGACGCCCCCCGTGGCCCCCGCTGTGGCGAGCGTCGTGGCCTCGACCAGGAACTGACGCAGGATGTCGCGGCGCCGGGCGCCCAGTGACTTACGGATGCCGATCTCGCGCGTCCGCTCGGCCACCGCCATCAGCATGATGTTCATGATGACGATCCCCCCCACCACGAGCGACACGGCGACGAGGCCGGGGAGCGCCACGAACAGCACACGGCTGATCTTCCCCCAGAAATCGAGTACTTCGTCCGCGGTTTCCAGCGCGAAATCGTTCGGCTCGCGCGGTCGCAGGTGGCGCCGGCTTCGCATGATCGCTTCGGCCTGCGCCATGGCCTCGCGCATCTCCAGTTGCGAGTGCGCCTTCATCGCCACCGCGTCCACCACGCGCGGTTCGCTGACGTAGTTCTTGAGCGGGGCGCTCGCCGGCGCTACCGCGAACTTGTCGAGCGACAGGCCGAACAGGTTGCCCTGCTTCTCGACCACACCGATCACCCGGTAGGGAAGGCCGAAGATCTTCACCTCGCGGCCGATCGGATCCTGACCCTCGAACAGCTTGTCGGCCAGCTCGTGCCCCAGCACGAGCACGGGCACTCCGACCTGAACTTCCTGTTCCGTAAAGGGGCGGCCTCGCTCGACGGGGAGGGCACGGATGTCGAAGTAGAGCTCCGTCGCCGCCGTGACCTCCACGTCCTTGGCTTGCTTGCGCCCGGCCACGAGCGTGGTCCGGGTGCTCGACTCCCACGCGGCGAGCACCGGGACCGTCACGCCGCGCATCACGGCCTGTGCGTCCTCGTAGCTCACCCGAGGACGGCGGCGCCATATCCGCCGCGTGGAGTCGGTCACATTGCCGAGCTGGACGTCGGGGAACTGCCGCAGCCGGAACGTATTCACACCGAGGAGGGTCCCGGCGAACTTGTCGGTCATGTAGCGGTTCATCCCTTGCACGACCGACACGACCGCGATGAGAAACATCACACCGATGAACACACCGATGATGGAGAACGCACTCTTGAGCTTCTGTGCCCGGATGGTCTGCAGCGCGAGACGGACCGCCTCCCAGAAGGCCATCTATTCGTATCTCAGCGCTTCGACCGGATCGAGTCGCGCCGCCTTGCTCGCGGGGTAGATGCCGAACAGAAGCCCGGTGACCGCCGCCAAGCCGAGGGCCACGACCACGGAGCCGACGGGCACGTACGCCGGCACAGGCGTGGCGTTGGCGAGCACCAGAGACACGAGCCAGCCGACCGCCATGCCGATGACGCCGCCGACGAGTGTCAGGGTCGCCGCCTCGACCAGGAACTGCCACAGGATCTCTCGCCGCGTGGCGCCCAGCGCTTTGCGCACGCCGATCTCGCGAGTGCGCTCGGTGACCGAGATCATCATGATCGCGACCACCCCGATCCCGCCCACGAGCAGGCCGACCATGGAGAGGACGATCATGAGGACGCGGGCCACGAGCGTGAAGCTGTTGATCGCCTGCACGTAGACGTCCTGCGTGATCGCGTCGAAGTTGTTCTTCTGGCCGGGCCGGAGCTCACGCATCTCGCGCATCGCCATAGTCACGTCGTCGATGGCGCGGTCCACCGACACCGAGTCCTGGGGCACCACGAACATGTCCATCCATCCGGGGAAGTACGGCAGATCCTTGGTAAAGGTGCCGTGCGGAATCATCACTTCAGGTCGGTCGCCACCGCCGAACAGGCGGGGCGGGGGGTCATAGACCCCGACCACGTCATACGGCAGCCCGCCGATCTTGATGCGCCGCGCGATCGGGTCGCGTTGGCCGAACAGGTTCTCGGCGAGCTTGGTATTCACCACCGCGACGTGGCTGTTGGCGGCGTCCTCGAGATGCGAGAACGAGCGGCCCGGGTGGATGTGGCCGCCTTCGATCATGGGCCAGTCGGCGTCCCGGCCCCGAACGTTGACCGCCGACAAGGTGTGGCCTTCGAAGTTGATGTCTGCCAGGGTGTTCTCGTCCACGACGACGAACGCGATGGTCGGCAGCTCCTCCAAGCGCCTCGCTTCCTCGACGGTCACCCGGGGTCGGCGCCGCCAGGGATCAGGATCTTCTGGGTCCTCGTCCTGCCCGCCCCAGTAGCGCCCCACCCAGAACGTCTTGGGCCCGAGTGACCCGAGCATGTCGGAGATCCCCTTGTTGAATCCGCTGATCAGCGCCCCGATGACCATCACGACCGTGACGCCGATGGCGACGCCCAGGATGGTGAGGGCTGCGCGCATCTTGTGGGCGCGCAGCGAGGTCAGGGCGATGCCGACGCCTTCGAACAGGGCGGTCACGCGCTACTCCTGGCGCAGCGCCGCGATGGGGTCGAGTCGCGCGGCCCGGCTGGCGGGATAGACGCCGGCGACCACGCCGACCCCCGCGCCCATCACGACGCCCAGCACGACCGACGCCGGCGACACGCTCGCGGGCAGTGGGCTCACGGCGTTGATCAGCAGCGTGAGTCCGATGCCGGCCACAATGCCGAACGCGGCGCCGACGGTGGCGAGGGCGGCCGATTCCGCCAGGAACTGCCGCAGCACGTCCCGGCGCCGCGCGCCGAGCGATTTCCGCAACCCGATTTCGCGCGTCCGCTCGGCCACGGACATGAGCATGATGTTCATGATCACGATGCCGCCGATCACGAGCGACACCACCACCACGCCCGGCAGCACCACGACGAGGATGCGGCTGATCCCGGCCCAGAATCGCTGCACGCCTTCGGACGTGTCGAGCACGAAGTTGTTGTCCTGGTTGGGACGCAGGTGTCGGCGGCTGCGCATGACCCCTTCCGCGACCTCCATGGCCTCGTGCATCTCGGGCTCGGACCGAGCCTTCACGAGGAAGGCGTCCAGGATTCCGGGCGGGTTCACGAGGTTCTGGGCGGGTGAGAGGGCCGGCACGACCACGAAGCGGTCGAGCGGGAATCCGAGGACACTGCCCTGCTTCTCGACCACGCCGATCACCCGATAGGCGATCCCGCCGATCCGCACGTTGTGCTCCAGCGGGGTCCGGTCGACGAACAACCGCTTGGCCACCGCGTCGCCCAGGACGGCCACCGGCACGCCTGAGCGGTTCTCTTGGGCGGTGAACGGCCGCCCGAGGGCGATCCGCAGGTTCTTGATGTCGAAGTAGCGCTCGCTCGCGGTCGTGAGTTGAATGTCCCGCGCTTCCTTGCCACCGTAGAAGACCGAGACGTTCTCGTCCGACTGCCACGCCGTGATGACGGGCACGGTCAACGCGGCGCTCACGGCCTCCGCGTCGCTGAACCTGATGCGAGGACGCCGCCGCCACGCTCGCCACACCGAGTCGGGCACGTTCGGCGTGAACATCGGCCGGCGCCGCAGCTGAAACGTGTTCACACCGAAGAGTGTCTGGGCGAACTTCTCGGTCATGTAGCGGTTCACCCCGTTCACGATCGACCACGCGGCGATGAGCGAGGCGACGCCGATGAACACACCGAGCAGCGAGAAGCCGCTCTTCAACTTTTGGGCGCGGATGGTCTGGAGGGCGAGCCGGAACGCCTCGAAGACCGGCATCTACGCGGCCTGGCGCTGGTCCGTAGCGATCAACCCGTCGCGCAGCGTCACGACGCGCGCCGCGTGCGCCGCGATGTCGTGCTCGTGTGTCACCATCACGATCGTCTGGCCTTGGCGGTGCAGCTCCGCGAACACCAGCATGATCTCGCCGCTGGTCGTGGAGTCGAGGTTCCCGGTGGGCTCGTCCGCGAGCAGGATCGAGGGCTGGTTGACCAGCGCGCGCGCGATGGCCACCCGCTGGCGCTGCCCGCCCGACAGCTCGTTCGGCCGGTGCTCCATCCGGTCGGCCAGCCCGACGCGCTCCAGGGCATGCGCCGCCTGGGCGCGCCGCTCGCGGGCGCCGTGTCCGGCGTAAATGAGTGGCAGCTCCACGTTGTGCAGCGCCGTCGCGCGGGGGAGGAGATTGAAGGTCTGGAACACGAACCCGATCTCCTTGTTGCGGATGCGGGCGAGGGCGTCGTCGTCCAGGTCGGAGACCTTCTGGGCGTTGAGCCAGTACTCGCCCGCGGTGGGTGTGTCGAGGCAGCCGATCAGGTTCATCAGGGTGGACTTGCCGGACCCCGACGGGCCCATGACGGCCACGTACTCGTTCTGCTTGATCTGCAGGCTCACGCCTTGCAGCGCGCGTACTACCTCGCCCCCCATGTCGTACTCACGCGTGAGCTTGTGCGTCAGGATGACGATGTCGGGCAGCGGCGTGTCGCCGGTCCGGAACGTCTGGAGCGCGGGCGCCGTCATGATGTGGTCTTCTTCTTCGCCGAGTCGGCCGACTGTTTCATCGCGCGCACCCGCGCGCCTTCCTTCAAATCGCGGATGGCTTGGTAGGGTCCGGCGACGATGGTCTCACCGGACTTCAACCCGTCGGTCACCTCGAAATACTCATCCCCGGCCACGCCGACCTTCACGGTGCGGAACTTCGCCACGCCGTTCTGCACCACGAACACGCCCTCCGTTTCCTTCTTCTTGCGGGCGGCGGCCGTGTCCGCGGCGCGACCCTCGGTCGCCCCCGGCTTGTTCTCGCGCACGGTCAGCGCGATGATCGGGATCGACAGCGCCTGCTTGCGCGTGTCGGTGACGATGCGCGCCGTGGCGGAGAGGTCGGGGCGGATGTCGGCGGGCGGCTTGTCGAGCGTGATCTCGACTTCGTAATCCACCGCCCGGTCGTTCTGCCCGGTGGCGGCCGAGGTTGCATCGCGCACGCTCGAGTCGGACACCTTGGTCACGCGGCCGACGAACACCGTATCCGGGAACGCGTCGATCGACACCTCGACCGAGTCGCCGAGGTGGACTCGCACCACGTCCGTTTCGTCCACCTTCACCTTGGCCTGGATGACCGACAGGTCGGAGACGGTCAGCAGCAGGCCGATATCCTTCGAGAAGGTGCTCGGCACCGCTACCTCACCCTCCTCCACCGCCAGCCGCGTCACCCGACCCGTCATTGGGGCGATGAGCGTCGTCTTGCGGAGATTATCGCGGGCCGACTGCACCGCGGCCCGGGACTGATCCACCTGGTGCTGCGCGGCGTTCAGGTTGGCCTCGGCGATGTCGAAGGCCGTCTGCGCTTGCTCGAGCTGCTCCGTGGAGATCAGGTTGGGGCTCTGCGTGTGGAGCTCCTTGGTACGCCGCAGGGCGCGCTCGGCCTGGTCCTGGTTGGCCTTCGCCTGCACCGACGCCGCCTGCGCCGAGGCCATGTTCGCCGCGGCCTGCTGCAGGTTGGCCTGATAGATCGTGGGGTCGATCTGGATCAGGAACTGGCCCTGCTTCACGAAGTCGCCTTCGCGCACCGCGATCTTCGTGATCCGTCCCGTAATGTCGGCCGACACGTCGACTTTCTTCTTGGGCTGGATCTTGCCGCTCGCGGTCACGGCGGCCACCAGGTCGCGCCGGCCCACGGTCTCGAATCGGACTTCCTGGCCACGGTCGCGCCGTGCGCCGGCACTGATCGCCACGATCCCGACGATGAGCACCGCGGCGCCCGCACCCACCAGCACTTTGCTTCGTTTGGACATGGCAGTCGGATCCCCCGGTTACCGCAGCGGCTTGCCGACCGCGGCTTCGAGCGCGGCCACCGCCTTGTGATAGTCGTACACGGCGTTGATGTAGTCGGTCTCGGCGCGCAGCCCGGCGACCTGGGCGTCGAGCAGCTCGAAGAACGTCCCCGAGCCGACGCGGTAGCGCTCCGTGGCGAGCTGCAGCTGCTCGCGCGCTGCGGTGCGGTTCGTGTCCTGAATGGCGATCGTCTGAAACGCCGTCTCGAGCGTCAGGTACGCCTGGCTCACATCGGTTTCCACTTGGAGCCCGCGCGCCCGCACCGATTCCTGCAGATCCTGCTGCTGCGCCTTGGCCTGCGACACCAGCAGCGGCTGATGGAAGTTGCCCCACAGTGGGATCGAGACGGTGAGTCGCGCCTGGAACGGCTGCGGGGTGAAATGGAACGGATAGCGGCCGTTCAGGTCGCGGAACGCCTGCTCCTGGGCCGCCGTGTTGGTGAACAGCGCGCAGTTGACCGGCGTCTGGCCCGCGTTCAACCACGCGCTGTTCTCGTAAGCGCACGTCAGCGAGTCGGCTTGAGCGCTCTGGCGGATGGCCCCGATCGTCGGGTTGACGTCCGACAACTTCTGCGTGAACCCGGACCAGCCGGCCGACAGCGCCACCGACGGACCCCAGCTCGAAGACGCGGCCTTCACACCCCACCCCGCGGCGCGCTCCCGCTCGCGCAGTGCCTTGAGTGAGGGGTTTTGCTGCTCGGCCATCCCGAGCAGATCGCTCAACCGCCAGGTCGGGATCTGAACGCTGAACGTATCGGTGAGCTGCACCGTCCCCAGGTCAACCGGCGCCGACACGCCGATCTGTTGGAACAGCCGCAGCTTCTCGACCTGCACGGCGGTGCGCGCGCGCAAGAGCGACACCTCGGCCGCGCCGCGCGCCACCTGCGCCTGTCGCACGTCGATGAGGGACGCGCGACCGACCTCGTAGCGCGCCTGCGCGAGCTTCAGGAACTGCTCGTCGTGGTCCAGCTGCTGCCGCGCCACTTCGGCGTTGTCCCGCGCCTGCAGCACCGTGAGGTACTGTTGGGTCACCGCGGTCGCCAGGTTCGTCTCCGCGCCGACGACGTCCGCCTGCGCCGCGTTCAGCTGCGCCTGCTTGAGCCCCGGCTGGCTGAGCGTCTGCCCGTTCAGCGTCCAATCGAGCAGGAAGGAGTAGTTCGAGGACCACGTCGAGACGCTCTGCGAGAAGCTCGCGGTCAGGAAGTTCTGTTCGCCGGGGCCCGCGTAGGCCACGCCGCCCGACGCGGTGACGTTGGGAAGCCACAGACTCGACCAGGCGTTCCGCACACCCCAGGCCGCCGGCGAGCGGTCGTGGATCGTCTGCCGGTAGGCGGGGTTGTGCTGGCGGGCGAGTGCGATCGCGTCGGCGAGAGAGAGCGTCGCGGGGACGGGCTGCTGGCTGACGGCAAGTAACGGGCAGACGACGAGCCCGACGGACAACAACAGAGGCCTCATGGCGATCCTTAGGACTAGTCGTTAGGACGTCCCCTCATACGCGGCGTGCCCCCGCAAGTTTCGGAACGGGACGAATCTAACCCCGTGGCGGGCCAAACGAAGCGTCAGGAAGTGGGGGCTCGCTCGGCCACGATCCGGCGCGACGGGATCTCGACTTTCGCAAGCCGGCCGTCGGCCCCGAGCCAGAGGTGCACCAGGCGGTTCTCACCTCCCGTCACCGTGACGTGCCGCAGCGCCGCCGGGTCGCGGTTCAGCGTAGTGGATTGGACGCCGAGATCCTGCACCGTCAGGACCTCGCGTCGCCCGGAGCGAGGGAACACGGCGGTCACCGTCACCGGTCGCGGCCGGCCCTGCCAGGCGACGGGGAGGTAGAGGGCGAACACCGAATCGTCGACCACCGCCGCGGGAGGCGGGGCGGGGAACTCGCGGGCGCGCTCGGTGCGACGCCCCAAGAGGCGGACGACGAACCGGCCCCGCGTCAGCTGTCCAAGGATCCGCAGAGGCTCGCGCGGGTCGGCGACGGTGTATTCCAGGCTCACGGGGCTCGAATCGGGGCCAAGCTCGACGATCGGATCGAGGACAACCACCGGGCGACTGCGATCGTAGCGGATGGTCGTGGCGAGCGTCCAGCGGGTCACACCCGCGCCGCTGCGCACCGCCATGAAGCGGAACGCCTCACGCGCGATTTCGACCGTGTCCTCACGGACGACGAGGGTGCCCTCGTCCACGGGGCTCTGGAGCACCAGCAGCGCGAGTAGGAGGGCGGTCACAGGACGGGCACTCCCAGCACTCGCGTCGCGACGCGGTCGTAAATCATCTTATAGAGCCGCTCGCCCTTCTCCCGCGTGGCGATCGTGGGCCGTCCGAGCGATCCCGGGGAGCGCTTGGGGAGGGAGCCGGCGCTGGTACGCAGGTAGCGGGTGCGCTGCTTCTCAGGGAGTACGAAGTCCTGGGCGCGCTCCATTCGGACGAGCTCCGGGGCGAGGTAGAGCAGCAAGGACGTATCGAGCTCGCTGCCGTGCATCGGGCCGTCGGCGTCTTCGAGGTCATCGCTGAAGTCGAGGGCGAACACGTCGACGGTGAAGACACGCGCCTGGCGCGTGCGCAGCGTGGACAGCGCCTCCTGGTGCGGGTCGTGGCCGTGAGCGGTCAGGATGATGAAGCTTTCAACCCCCGCCTCCTCCCAGGATCCGAGCAGGTCGTTCATCCAGCGGTGCAGCGTCTTGCGGCGGACGGAGGCGTTGCCGGGAAAGGGCCGCTTGGTCGCCGTGTTGACCCCATATTCGATCGTCGGGGCGCGGAGGATCTCGAGCGCCCCGGAGAGGTCGTCGGCCAGGCGCTCGACGATGATGGTGTCACAACCGAGCGGGAGGTGGGGGCCGTGCTGCTCGCACGTCCCTACCGGTACGAGGAGGCGGGCATCGCGCTCGAGAATAAAACGCACCTCGTCGGGGACGAGGGTCTTGAGATGCAGCGGCGCGCTCACGTCGCGCTCGCCGGCTGCGCCGCGGCCACCGCCGCCGCCGAGTGGCTGCACGGGAGCGCGTCGGGCTGGGCGTGGGCGGCGGGCGCAGCGGGCGTCGCCTGCACCCTGCTCGCCGTCAGCAACCTGCGCCGGCCTCTCTCCCTCCGGCTTGCGGCCCCGGGGGCGGTGGCCCTCGCCTGCCTCACCCTCGGCGCCACGCTGGTGCTCGGCGTGCTGCAGGTACGGCGGATCGAGTGCTGCTGGTCCGAGGTCCGCGCGGAGCGCCTCTCGCAGGACTCGTCCGAGCTGAAGGGTGCACTGTCCGCCGCCGTCGCCGAGGCGCGGCGGCTCGCGCAGCATGGCATGACCGCAGCGCTGCTGCCCCGTGAGGGCGCCTTCGAGCGGGTGCGGGACGCCATGCACGCCCGCTCGCAGACGCCGGAAGTGGAGCGGGGGGTCGTGATCCTCGCCCCCGACGGCGAGCCCGTCGCCTGGGCGGGCCGCCACCGGTTCGTTCCCGCGCGGGACACCGCGGAGCTGCGCGCCGTCATTACACCATTCTACGTGTCGCTCGAGGCCCGGCGCCAGACGCCGGATGGCGGGAGCGCGGTGGGGACGGTGCTGCTCGATGCGGTGCCGGCGGCGCCCGATCGGGGCGGCGCGCTGAGCGCGCGGCTCGAGGACGCCTACGGCGTGGCACTGCGATTCTACATCCCCGGTCTCGCACCGCATGACCCAGACGTGTTCGACTACTGCCCGATCTCCTGCGAGCGCGGCGACACCCTGTTCAGCGTCCAGCCGGTGGCGCCGGCCCAGGGCGACGCGAAGCTCGCGGCATTGCGGGGCGCGACGCGGCAGGCCGCGATCGCCCTCGTCGCCGCGCTGCTGCTCGCGGGCCTGGCCGCGCCGCCGGGCCGCTGGCGCTGGCTCGTCGTGGTCGTGGCCGCATGGTGCGTGGCCCGCGCGCCGATCGGCTCCTCCCTCCACATGGCGGAGCTGTTCTCGCCCGCTGCGTTCTACCGCCCCGTGCTCGGGGTGTTCAGCGCGTCGGCCGGCGCGCTGCTGGTGCTTGGCGTGGTGGCGCTCTGTGCCGCCAGCGCGCTGTGGCGGCGAGGGCTCGTGCGGCGGTGGTGGAACCTCGTCGGCGCGGCCGTGCTCGTACTCGCCGCGCCGTACCTCGTGCGCTATCTCGGTCGTGGCATCGCGCCGCCGGCGGGCGGCGTGGGGTTCGTGTTGTGGATGTCGTGGGAGGCCGGAGTGGCGACCGCCGCGATGGCGCTGGTGCTCGCCGCGGCGGCGCTGGTGCGCGGCACCGCCGAGCCGCGGCGCCTGCCCTGGCTCCTGCCGGCGGCGTGCGCGTGGGCCGGCCTGGCCGCGCTCGCGGGCCTGTGGCTGTGGAATCCCTACGGGGCCTGGCCCGAGTGGTACACGTTCGTGTGGCTGCCCGCGCTGGTGGGCGTGCTGGTGCCGGCGCCGCGGCCCTGGGCCGTGCTCGGGATCGCGACGGTGGCGGGGACGGCGGCCGCACTCGTCACGTGGGGCGCGGCTGTGGAAGGCCGGCTCGTGCTCGCGGAGCGGGACGCGCTCGGGTTGGGCGCCGCGGCCGACCCGCGCGCCGCGTCGTTGTTGGAGCGTTTGGGGGCGGCACCGCCCGCGACGCCCCCGCGCACCGCGGGCGAGCTGTACGCGTGGTGGCTCGCCTCGCCGCTCGCGGCCGATTCGTACCCGGCCAGCCTGGCCGTGTGGCGTCGCTCCGGGGAGCCGGCGGCCGAGATCCGGCTCGCGAGCGTGGATCTGTCGCCGTCGTTGCTGGCCGCGCTGGTGCGCTCGCCCGAGACGACGCGCGGGGCGCGGGTCGAGCGTCTCGATGGCAGCCCCGGCGTCGATTACGTGCTCGTCGCTCCGCTCGCGGGCGGCGATGTCCTGACCGTGGGCGTGGGCCCGCGCACGCGTCTCATTCCCTCGTCGCGGGTCGCGCGGTTCCTGCAGGGAGAGGCTGGCGTCGAGCCCCCGTACGACATCAGGCTCTCGCCGCCTTCGCCGCCGCCCGCCGCACCGAGCGCCCGTGTGATCTGGACCAGGGTCGCCTGGTCCGCGCGAGGCGAGCGCCGCATCGCGGTCCCAGGCGGACTTGTGCGCCATGTCCATCTCACCGTGGATCTGCGCGATCCGTGGGCGCTCCTGGTGCGGGGCGCGCTGGTGGTGGTGGTGGACGTTGGGCTGCTCGCGGGCGGCTGGCTCCTGAGCCTGCTGCTCACGGGGTGGTGGCGTCCACAGCTGCCGCCCGTCTTCGCCGTGCTCCGCACCAGCTACCGGGCGCGGCTGGCCGTCGCGCTCGCGGGGTTCTTCGTGGTCCCGCTGCTCGTGCTCGCGCTGTGGAGTTTCGCGCGCCTGCGGGACGACGCTCGCCAGGACGGTGACCTGCTCATCGGACAGACGCTGCGCGACGCGGCGGCCTCGGCTGGCGCGCTCGCCGGCGGCAACGGCGCCGCCGCCGGCCGGGCCATGGTGGACCTCGGCAACCAGCTCGACGCGGATCTCTGGCTGTACCGCGACGGGGTGCTCGCCGGGACCAGCGCCCCGGTCCTCGCCGAGCTGGGCGTGGTCGATCCGTTTCTCGCGCCCGACGCGTTCGTGCGGCTGGCGCTGCGCGACGAGCTCGAGCGCACCGACGACAGCCGCCTGGCCGGCCGTACGATCCGCGTCGGCTATCTGGTTGTCGGGTCGGAGGCGCCCCAGGTGCAGGAGGTGCTGGCGGCTCCGCAGCTGCTCGACGACGAGCGGGTGCGCCAGCAGCAGGAGGACCTGGCGCTGGGGCTGGCGCTCGCCACGCTGGCGGGGCTCGTCGCCGCGGTCTCGCTGGCGGGGGTCGCCGCGCGCGGGCTCGCCCGTCCCGTCGCGGCCCTGCGGGAGGCGGCCGGCGCCGTGGGCCGCGGAGCGCCGCTGCCGGCCTTCCCGCCGGGAGCGCCACGCGAGTTCGAGCCGGTGATGTCGGCCTTCGAGCGCATGGCGACGGATGTGAAGCGGAGCCAGGCCGCGCTGGAAGAGGCGCGCAGCCGGACGGCGCAGGTGCTCGCCAATGTTGCAACCGGTGTGATTGCGGTCGACGAGGGATTGCGCGTCACGATGGCCAATCCGCGCGCCGCCGAGCTGCTCGGCGCGGTGCTCGCGCCGGGAGACCTGCTGCCGCAAGCGGCGTCTGTCGAATGGGTACCGGTGTGGACCGCGGTGGGCGACTTCCTCCGCTCCCGCGGGGCGCGCATCGCAGAGCACGAGTTCGTCGTGGGTCGCCGGCAGATCCGCGTGCAGCTCGCCTCCCTCGGGCCGGCCCCGGACGGTTGCGTGGTCGCGCTCGACGATGCCACGGCCCTCACCCGCGCGGCGCGCGTGCTGGCGTGGGGCGAGATGGCACGACAGGTCGCGCACGAAATCAAGAACCCGCTCACCCCGATCCGGCTCGGCATCCAGCACCTGCAGCGCGCGCGCGAGAAAAAGGACGACCGGGACTTCGATGCGACGCTGGCGGAGACGGCCGGGCGGATCCTGGCCGAAATCGACCGGCTGGACGCCATCGCGCGCGCGTTCTCCCGCTTCGCGTCGCCGGCGGTGGAGGCGCTTCCGCTCGAGCCCGTCGACGTCCATGCCGTGGCGCGCGAGGTCGTGCACCTGTACACGCTGGGCGGCGCGGAGGCGGAAGCCGCGGTCGAGCTCATGGGCGAGGCCGGCGCGCTCGCCTCCGCGCGGCGCGATGAAGTGAAGGAAGTCCTCATCAACCTGCTCGAGAACGCTCGCAACGCGGGCGCCCGGCGCGTGATGGTGCGCATCTCTGAGGACGGGTGCGGGCTCGCCGTGGAGGACGACGGGCGGGGGATTGCCCCCGACGTGCTGCCCCGCGTCTTCGATCCCGCGTTCTCCACCACCTCGAGCGGATCCGGCCTCGGGCTCGCCATCGCCCGGCGGCTGGTCGAGAGCTGGGGTGGGACCATCGGTCTGACGAGCGCGCAGGGACGGGGGACGACCGTCACCATCCGGTTCCAGGGGTCGCCTACCCGCTCCGGTGCGTGACGCGGCTCACGCCCGCCGGTGGCATAAACTCCGATCATTCACAATCTTGGTGGCCGGTTGAGCCCTCACTTCACGGGGAGCATCGTGCGCATACTCGTCGTGGGCTTCGGGCTGGTGGTTCTGGCAGGCGGCGCGGCGACGCCCGCGACGGCGCAGTGGCTCGTCACCGACGCGCGTCGCATCGGCATGGGCGGCCTGAGCCTCGGCCGCTCCGGGAGCGTGGCCCGCTACAATCCGGCGTACCGAGCGGTGTCGGCCAAGGCCGAGCAACGCCATGGGCAGCCCAAAGTGACGATCCCGATTCCGCTCGGGATCATTCAGTTTCTGCACGATCACCCGCACCTCTCCAGTGACCCGGCCTTCGACCGGAAATCGCCGGGCTTCAATCCGATCCTGGTCGTGAACACGATTCTCAACCTGCCGCTCTATCTCGAAGTGAAAAAGGCTCCGACGCCGACCAACGACGTCGCCTTCACAATCGGCAAGAACTTCCTGATGGTGAATCTGGGGCAGGCGGCGACGCTCGTCCCGGAAGACCAGTTCGGGATCAGCGGCTCGAGCCGCCCGCTCGACCCGGGGTTCGGATTCAAGGGCTTCCGCGTGGGTGTCATGGGATGGCTGCACGACGACGTCGCGTTTCAGCTCGGCGACACACTGCTCGGCTTCCTGCGAGATTCGCAGCCCGCCGACACCAACACCCGCTACAGCGCGCTGGTGCACGGGCTCGTGGCAGGCGGCTTCGCCCCGACCATCAGCTACGCCGGGCGCATTGCGGGGGATTCGACGCAAGGGTTCTACGTGGGCGGCGCGGTCCACTACTACGTGGGCGTGGGCTACGCGCGGACCGATGGCGACGCGGGCTTTGTCACCGGAGACACGCTCTTCGGCGGCTCGAACCCGGTGACGCCTGACGGGCGCACCCTGACGCAGTACTCGAAGCCCGGGAACACGCTCGGCCACGGCATCGGTGGCGACGTTGGCGTCGCCTGGGTGTCCGGGCCGGTCGAGATCGGCCTCGGCGTAAACGACATCGGCGCGACCATCACCTGGCCCGACACACGTCTCGACAGCGCCTTCTACCGCGATTCGAGCTATTCGGTGCCGATCGCGAACCACGTGGAAACCAAGACCAAGCTGCCCGTCTCCTATATCGCCAACGTGGCGTACACCGTTGGCAACACGACTCTCGGGGCGGACGTGTTGAACACCGGGCGCGGCAGCGTGGTGCACATCGGTGGGGAACAGCGGGTTGGCCTGTTCGCGGTGCGTGGCGGCGTCGCGCGCGACCAGCGGAAGCGGATCGAGTTCGGGTTTGGAGGAGGACTTCGATTCGGCGGGCTCGGCCTGGACGTGGGATTCTGGACGCACACCAACTCGCTGTCGAACCAGCGCGCCATCACGATGGCGACGTCGCTCTCGATCTATTAGGAGGCAGGATGCGCGCGAAGTGGCTCTGGACGGCGGTGGTCCTGGCGGCGGTGACGGGGTGTGGGGAAGGACGCGCCATCCTTAACGTTGACATCTACAGCTTCCTCACGGGTACGGGGGGCGACACGTTACGGCTGACGCCCGACCCGCTGCCTCCGATGCCGCCTGGGACGTCCATCACGGACTCGATCACGCCGGTCGGGGTAAACCTCCCAGGAGGCCTGGGCTCCTCTCTCGTCGACACCGTCCGGGTGACGGGAAACATCGACGTGACCAACCCCACGAGCTCCGGCAGCCTTTCGTACGCGATTTTCTTGGCGAGCGACCCCAGCCCGGCCGTGGTCTACGGCGGCGCGCCGGCGTTGACGATCGGCCCCGCCTCGTTTCCCGCAGCGACGACGAGCGTACCCATCAACGCGCCGAACCTTGCCGCGTCCGCGAGGGACCTGTTCAAAGGCTCCGGATTGTACATCGGTGTCCGAGCCTCGGTCTCTAATACCGGCGCCGCGGGCCTGAAGACGACGCTCAAGCTGACCCAACTGCAGGCGAGGATCGTCGTGCAAGACAAGATCTTTTGAGACGTCAAGCAGAGGCGTAGCACAAAGGCGTCGCGCAACAACGTACGGGTTCGCGCGACGTCTCTACTCGACGTCTTTTGGTCTTATATTGGACCCGTGAGCGCGTATCTGCGGAGACAGACCGTCGTCGTAGACGTGGGCGGCGTCAAGGTGGGCGGCTCCCACCCCATCGTCGTCCAGTCGATGACCAACACCGATACCGCCGACGTAACTGCCACCGCGGTGCAGGTGGGCGCGCTGCACGAGGCGGGCAGCGAGCTGGTGCGGGTGACGGTCAACAACGAAGCGGCTGCCGAGGCCGTGCCGGACATCGTGGCGCGCGTGGCCGTGCCGGTGATCGGCGACTTCCACTACAACGGTCACCTGCTGCTCACCAAGTATCCGAAGTGCGCGGCCGCGCTCGCCAAGTACCGCATCAATCCTGGGAACGTCGGCGCGAAGCGGCGCGACGAGAATTTCCGCACGATCAGCGAGATCGCGCTGGCGCACGGCAAGCCGGTGCGCATCGGCGTCAACTGGGGGAGTCTCGACCAGCAGCTCCTCACCGAAATGATGGACGAGAACGCCCGTCGGTCGGATCCCAGCGACGCGCGCGAGGTGATGATCGAGGCGATGCTCGCGAGCGCCTTGCGCTCGGCCGAGCTGGCCGAGGAGTGCGGGCTGCCGCACGACCGCATCATCCTGTCCGCCAAGGTCTCGGGGGTGCAGGATCTGGTGGAGGTATATCGGCGGCTGGCGCGGCGCTCCGATTATCCGCTGCACCTGGGGCTCACCGAGGCCGGCATGGGCGCAAAGGGCATCATCGCCAGCACGGCGGGTCTGGCGATTCTCCTCCAGGAGGGGATCGGCGACACGATCCGCGTGTCCCTCACGCCGCGGCCCGGCGGGGACCGGACCGAGGAAGTGCAGGTGGCGCAGCAGGTGCTCCAGTCGCTCGGCCTCAGGAGCTTTACGCCACAGGTCTCGGCGTGTCCCGGCTGCGGCCGTACCACCTCGACCTTCTTCCAGGAGATGGCCCAAGACATCGAAACCCATCTCAAAGCGCGGATGGCCGCGTGGCGCGAGCGTTATTCAGGGGTGGAGACGCTGCGCGTGGCGGTCATGGGGTGCGTCGTGAATGGTCCCGGGGAATCGAAGCACGCGGACATCGGCATTTCGCTGCCGGGGACGTTCGAGGAGCCTAAGGCCCCCGTGTACGTGGACGGCAAGCTCAAGGTGACGCTCAAAGGCGATTCAATCGTCGCGGAATTCTTGAAGATTCTGGAGGAGTACGTCGAGGCCCGTTACGGGGCCTCACTCCCTGTCCCGGGCGACCTCATCGCTCGCTAGCCAATCCGGCTCCCCGGCGGCACCTCCCGCTCCGGGTGCACCAGCACGATATCCCCGTCACCCAGCACCACACCGAGCGTCAGCACTTCGGAGAAAAAGTTCGCAATCTGGCGCGGCGGGAAGTTCACCACCGCTAGCACCAGCTTCCCCACGAGGTCGCCTCTGTCGTAGTACTTGGTGATCTGCGCGCTCGAGGTCTTCACCCCGAGCTCGCCGAAGTCGATGCGCAGCTGGTAGGAGGGCTTCCTCGCCTTGGGGAACTCGTCGACTTGGACGATGCGGCCGACGCGGATGTCGACCTTCGCGAAGTCGTCCCAGGTGATCTCGGGCATATCCCAATCTCCCCGCCCAACGGCCCCGTAGCAAATAGTGCTGCGGTGCCTCTACACCGCGCATCCCACAGACGTAGGCGCTTCGCGACATGGACTCCGCGCAATGACCGGCGCAGCGGTGACTGCGCTCACGCACCGGAGATGCCTGGACCGCGCCTCGCACCGCTGCACTCTGCCCGCGAGCATGCGAACGGAGGCGCAAGACAGGCACACCGGTTGCAGCGCCGCAGAGGTGAACGAGGGCAAACCATGCGCAAAAGGAAGGAAACGTCGCCAGCCGCCGCGCTCGTGGCAGCCTTGCTGGCGCTCG
>Ga0209689_1000275_pt1 | contig 33487 bp, 28 predicted proteins | sample GraSoiAngelo_149_FD_187119 | JGI IMG/M metagenome (GOLD analysis project Ga0209689, IMG submission 187119) | Grasslands soil microbial communities from the Angelo Coastal Reserve, California, USA - 14_1009_09_30cm (SPAdes) (version 2) | ecosystem: Environmental > Terrestrial > Soil > Grasslands ... | reverse complement strand
AGTCTTGCAATTGCGCCTGGGCCAAAGCAGCTCACGGCTTGATCTGATTACGGATACGGGGACCCAGAAATTCGCCGCTTCGAAGCTCGAAGAAAAAATCCGGGGCACCAGCGTGACCTACGCAGACCTCGCATTCAAATTTCTCTACTGGCAAACCGCACGCGTCCTGGGCGAAGAGAATGTCCGCACTCGCAATTGCTGGAAGCTGCAACTGCGCGCGCCCTCGCGCGAGTCGCAGTACTCCAATGTTCTCTTATGGATAGACAAGACGGGCGGCGCGCTCATGCGGATGGAAGGATATGACTGGAACGCCCAACTGGCGAAGCGCTTCGAAGTCGTCTCGGCGCAAAAGATCGACAACCGCTGGTTCTTAAAACAAATGCGCGTCGAAGAGTTACAGGCGGGCACCAATCACGTGCAGTCGCGGACGTACCTGGAGATTAAGAAGTAACGTGGCACAGGGATCTTGGCTGTAGGGTCGGCGGGCATCTTGCCTGCCGGCTAAACAACAACCAGGCGAGACGCCCGGTTCCCCACAGGCTGGAAGCCTGTGCTACTCCTCCCGTGCAGCCTTCACAATTTGGGCGAAGCTGCGTGGGTCGAGGCTGGCGCCGCCGACGAGGGCGCCGTCGATGTCGGGCTGGCTCATCAATTCGCGCGCATTTTCCGGTTTGACACTACCGCCGTACTGAATGCGCACCCGCTCGGCCGTAGTGTCGTTGGCCATTTTGCGCAAGGTATGACGAATGAACATGTGCGCTTCCTGCGCTTGATCTGGCGTAGCGTTCCGACCGGTACCGATCGCCCAGACAGGTTCGTACGCAATCACTGTTTCCTGAAGTTCCTTTTCGGTCAGATCCTTGAGGCTGCCGCGCAATTGGATCGATAATATTTTTTCGACATTGCCCTTGTCGCGCTGTGCGAGCGTTTCCCCGATGCAAACGATCGGACGCAGTGTCGCTTCGTGCGCGGCGCGCACCTTGCGATTCACGATTTCGTCAGTCTCGCCAAACAAAGTGCGGCGTTCGCTGTGCCCGAGCACGACGTAGTGCACAAACAAATCGCGGAGCAGCGCAGCGCTGATCTCGCCCGTAAAAGCGCCGCTCCGCTCCCAATACATGTTTTGCGCGCCAACCTTTATGTTCTGCGCTTTGCCGAGCGCTTCCATCACTTTCGCAATCGCCGTGAACGGCGGCACGATCACCACTTCTACATCGGTGATCTCGCCCAGGTCCAGCAGCATCGACTCGACAAATCGCGCGGACTCGGCCTGCGTCATGTTCATCTTCCAATTGGCGGCGACGATTTTTTTGCGCATATGATTAGATTTCCGGCTAAGGGTTCAGAATTGAAAATAGATGAACGGCGTGTAGTGCGGCGGAACAAATAAAAGCACGACGGCAACAGTGCAACCGTAAGCCGCTGCGAAGACCGGCGCCGGCCACTGTCGCCATGGCTCGGTAAACCATCGGCGAGAATTGAGCCAATGGATGAAGGCCAGTGCCGCGACGACCAAAAGCATCCATCGGTGGAAGTGTTCGTTGCCACTGCCGCGAAAAAGCACGAACTGCTTCAGTATTGTCCCCGCGCGACTGAGATCGTGCGCACGGAAGAAGATCCAGGCAACGCACACCAAATACACGGTAATCGGCCAAGCAAGCCAGCGCATCGCCCGGGTGGCCCACTCGAGACTGGCTGTTAAGCGCATCCACTCGCGATGCACGAGCAGCGCGATTCCATGTAAAGCGCCCCAGATAACAAACGTCCACGCAGCTCCGTGCCAAAGTCCGCCGAGCAGCATCGTGATCATGATATTACGGTAAACAAACCAGCGCGGGCCGCGATTTCCTCCGAGTGGAATGTAAAGATAATCACGTAGCCAACTTGAGAGGCTAATGTGCCAACGCCGCCAGAAATCAGAGATGTTTTGAGCAAAGTAGGGAAACCGGAAGTTGTTCGGTAATTGGTACCCAAGTAGCCGGGCAGCGGCGATGGCCATGTCGGTGTATCCGGAAAAATCGCAGTAGATCTGGATCGCGTAGAACAACACGCCGATCCACGCGCTTCTTGGGGTGAAATTCGCCGGATGAGCAAAGTAGCGATCCGCGATCGGGGCTACTCCATCAGCGATGCACGCCTTCTTAATGAATCCCGACAAAAACAAGAGTACCGCTGCTCGCACATCGACATCGGCAAATTTGCGTGCCGAAACCAGCTGTGGCAGAAAGGTCGTCGCACGGACGATCGGTCCCGCGACCAACGGCGGGAAAAAACTGATGAACAGCGCGAGATCGGCAAAATTCGAAATGGCGCGCTGCCGTCCGCGGTACACGTCGATCGTGTAGCTCATCGAGTGAAACGTGTAGAAGCTGATCCCGACCGGCAGAATAATATTGAGGGTGCTTACGCTCGTAGGTAAGCCAAGCCACGCCAGGAACCCAGACGCCGACGAGACAAAAAAATTGAAGTATTTGAAAAAACCCAGGACGCCGAGATTGGCGCACACGCTCGTGGCAATCCACAGGCGCCGCCACCCCCGGCTCTTGCAGCGCGCGAGCATTCTGCCGACGATGTAATCCACCGTTGTGGACCCGAGGAGTAAGAAGGTGAATTTCCAATTCCAAGCTGCGTAAAAAACATAACTGCAGAGGAGAAGCCACACCTTTCGCGCGGTGTTGTCGCGCATCGTCCAATAGACGATAAACAACAATAGAAAGAACCAGAGGAAGCGAAATTCAACGAAGGACATTGGTGGGTGCAGCAGACGTCGAATTAAGCGACGAGCGGTTGATTTTTAATCACTTGACTTCGCCTGCCTGTATGAGCTGCGCGAAGTTCACTGCCATGATGCGTGTGAACTCTTCCGCTCCGGATTTGGTCAAATGTTCCCGGTCACGCCGCGCGCTGCTGCGGTACAGGTTGGGATAAGCGCGCGGGTTGTTGAATGTCATGATAACGCCCCCCGGCGGCCGGGCATTGTTGTCGCCGTAAGCGATGTTAAATTGCGTGGCGCTTGGCGTGACTAAAAGGATTGGCTTTGCCCCAATAGCCCTGACTTTTTGGGCGCACTGGCGATATGCTTCCACCGTATAAGGTGAGATAAATGCGATGGGGGGGTTCGTACCCATTGCGAGCCCGAGCGCGCGCTCGTAGGCCGCAGCCTGACTAGCCGACATTCCCCCTGTTTTCGGGATGTAACCGTCGCCAGCTGCGCCAAGGTACTTTGCGTCCCACTTGCTTATGTCGCGTCCCCAAAAATAGTCGAGAATATCACCGCCCCTTGCGACATTAACAAAATTTCTTTCAAACTGCGCCGTATGAAAAATCAGCTGCTTGTACCTATTTGCCTCGCCTTTCCGGCACAGGATGATATCGCGGAGTTTTTTTAGACTCGGCAGCCAAACCGCGTCTATGCCGACATCCGTGAGTTTTCGTAGAAGGAGCGATGTTCGTTTCCAGTCAGCCCAATAGAGGGCGCGACGGCTAGTTTGGTTTTCGAAGGCCCATTTGGTTTGCAGCTCATCGTATTCAATAAAAACCCACCTCAGGTTGCGAGGCTTCGTGGTTAACAGCTGCTCCAGCACATAAGCGGATTCCGGCAGAAACATCCCGCCGATACCGAAGTTAAAGCTGCGCGTGGGGCTCCCACTCTCGCGCATGACGCCATCGAAAATCGCGGGTGAGATCTGAAAATAGACGCGGCTCGAACCAATGAAGAGTGTGTCAAATTCGTCCTTGTGGGCTGCGAAAAATCGCAGTTTCTGCGAAACCCCATCATCGATCGCCGGAAACGGCAGGATCGCGTGCAGACCCATGCAAGTCAGAAGGAATGCGCCTGCAGCAATGGCCGAATTAGTGAGCGCCCGGAGGAGAGTTCTTCGCTCGGCCGCCGTTGGCGCTCGTAGAGGCTCAACGTTCAAAGCGAGATCGCGGATCGGACACAGGTTATTTCGTATCGCTGAGCGCGGCGACGCCCGGCAGTTCCTTGCCTTCGAGCAATTCCAAGGAAGCGCCACCGCCAGTAGAGATGAATGTCATTTTGTCGGCAAGTCCGGCTTGTTTTACCGCGGTCACGGAATCGCCTCCGCCGATGATCGTCGTCGCGCCCGACTGGGCGAGCGCTTCCGCAATCGCCATGGTCCCCTCCGCGAAATCGGGAATCTCAAAAATGCCGACAGGCCCGTTCCACAAGACCGTTTCTCCTTGCGCGATTTCCTCCTGATAAAGCGCAATCGTCGCTGCGCCGATATCGACCGCCTGCCATCCATCGCTGATCCCGTGTTTTGGCGAGAGCCGACTAGTATTTCGAATTGTCGCGCCAACGCGAATTTCTTTCGCTTCCACGGCGTCGATCGGAACCAGAAATTTCACGCCCCGTTTCTCCGCCAGGTCGAGAATTTCACGCGCAAGATCGAGTTTATCCGATTCCACACGGCTTGCGCCGACCGGGATTCCCTGCGCCTTAAGGAATGTATTTGCCATGGCGCCGCCGATCAAAATGCTGTCGGCCTTTCCCATCAGCGCTTTCAAAACACCGATTTTGTCGGAAACCTTCGCTCCGCCCAAAATGACGACGAACGGTTTGACCGGTTTATCGAGCCCTTCGCGCAAATGTTTCAACTCTTTCTCCATCAGGACACCCATCGCCGATTTTGCCACAAATTTTGTGATGCCCGCTGTGGACGCATGGGCGCGATGCGCCGCGCCGAACGCATCGTTTACATAAAGATCACCGAGTTTCGCGAGTGCTTCCGCGAATTTCGGATCGTTCGCTTCTTCCTCCGGCTGGAAACGGACATTCTCGAGCAGAGCGACATCGCCATTCTCCATGTGGCTAATGATTTTTTTTGGAACCTCACCAATTGTGTCGTGACTGAAAATGACGGGCTGATGGATAAGCGAATGCAAATAATCGCCGATGGGACGAAGGGATAATTTTTGGACGCGCTTTCCTTTGGGCCGGCCAAAATGCGCCATCAAAATCGTTTTCGCGCCGTGCTCGCGCAGGTAGTTAATGGTAGGCAGGCTCGCACGAATACGCGTGTCGTCGGTGATGCGGACCTTTTTACCGCGCATTTCAGTCGGCACGTTGAAATCCACCCGCACCAGGACGCGTTTCCCGCGTACATCGAGATCGCGCAGAGTGAGCTTGCTCATTCGTGCTCGTGATCGCGCACATGATCATGATCCTGCTCATGATCATGATCGTACTCGTTAGGATACGCTCCTTCATCCTCCCTCAAGAACTCGGCGCGCCCCGAAAACCTTTTGAGCATTCCCATCAGCATGTTAACGATGCGCACGAGTTGCTCTTTCGCGGGAACGATTTGCTCTGTAGCGATGAGCTTTCGCACTGCCAGCACGTCAAGACATGCCGCACACTCCAGGGCCGAACCGCGAGCGATCTCTAAGAATCTAGATCGATCAGCGTCCGAGAACTTCCCATTTCCCTCCGCAATATTGAGAGGCAAACTCGTTGAAGCGCGATCAAGTTGATCTTTTGCGGCTGCTTTGCCGGTGATGTCATTAAGCAAATCGCCGACCCAGCCACAGAACGCGACGGATTCCTGATAAACATCGAGTTTTTCATGGTCGAAGTAAGCTTTCATGCTTCGATCGTGAGCAAGAGCAGGAGCATGAGCAAGAGGGACTATTTCGCCAACATCTCCATCAATTCCACGCAGCGATTGCTGTAGCCCCATTCGTTGTCATACCAACCGACGATCTTCACGAAGCGATTGCCAAGCATAAGCGTCAGCTGGCTGTCAAAAATGCAGGAATGCGGATTTCCCACGATGTCCTGCGAAACGAGCGCCTCGTCACTGTATTCGACCACGCCCTTGTAGCTTTTATCTGATGCGGCTTCTTTGAAGGCGGCATTGACGGTATCGACCGTCGCATCCTTCTCAATCACGGCGGTGAAATCGGTGACCGAACCATCCGGAGTCGGCACGCGGAAGGCGCCACCGTTCAATTTCCCTTTTAATTCTGGAATGACTTCACCGATTGCCTTTGCCGCGCCAGTGGTGGACGGGATGATGTTGATCGCCGCTGCTCGCGCGCGTCTCAAATCTTTATGTGGAAAATCGAGAATGCGCTGGTCGTTGGTGTAGCTGTGGATGGTGCTCATGAATGCATGGGCGATGCCGAATTTGTCATTCAAGACCTTCGCCATTGGCGCGAGGCAATTCGTTGTGCAACTCGCATTTGAGACAATTTTATCCTTCTCGGGATTAAAGAGGTTGTCGTTCACGCCGATGCAAATCGTTACATCCGGATCTTTCGCCGGCGCACTGATCAGAACTCGTTTCGCGCCCGCCTTGGTCAAGTGCAACTCGGCTTTATCGCGGCTGGTGAAAAAGCCGGTCGATTCGAGCACAACATCGATATCTAACTTCTTCCACGGCAGATTCGCCGGGTCGCGCTCCTTCAAAATCTTAATTTTGTGGCCGCGCACGATAATGTTTTCCTCGTCATAACCGATCTCGCCGTCGAATTTGCCGTGTACCGAATCCCATTTGAGCAGATGAGCGAGTGTGTGCGTGTCAGTGAGATCGTTGATTGCGCGAACCTGCTCGACTTGTTTTTGCGTCATGGCGCGAAGCACGTTGCGCCCGATGCGACCAAACCCGTTGATAGCGTAATTTGCCATAGAAAGGATATTAAAGGTTGAAACGTTAAAGAGGTTGAATCGTTAAACCGTTAAACATCGAACAGCAAACGCCAAACTTCGAACGAATTCCGAACTAAATACAGGCGCTTCTTTAATGAAAAATCAGGTAGCGCTTTGGAGCGCGCTTATATCGATCCTTTGTGCGTACGCCGCGGTAGACGCCGCGCCCGCTTCTTCGCAAATGAAAACAATCCTCGTGCTGGGCGACAGTCTTTCAGCGGGATTTGGCCTGAAATCGAGCGAAGCTTATCCGGCTCTGTTGGCAAAGAAATTGCGCGCCGCAGTACTAAACTTTCAATTGACTAACGCCAGCCAGACTGGCGGCACGACCGAGGGCGGCTTGGAACGGCTCCCGGCCCATTTGAAACGCAAGATCGACATCTTCATTCTGGAACTCGGAATCAACGACGCCTTTCGCGGCGTGCCAGTCGATCAGATCGAAAACAATCTCCAGCAGATGATCGATAAAGTGAAAGCGCGAAATCCAGATGTGCGCGTGCTGATCGCAGGAATGCAGCTTCCAAATTATGCAGCCGACGATTACGTTTCCGCCTTCGGCAAAATGTTCGCTGAGCTCGCGGCCAAAAATGGCGGGTCTCTGGTGCCGTACCTCCTTGATGGTGTGGGCGGCGATCCGTCATTAAACTTGCCGGACGGCATTCATCCAAATGCCGCCGGTCAAAAGATTCTGGCCGAAAACGTGTGGCGTGTGCTGGAACCAATTGCGCGCAAGGTTTCCCTGTAGCCGCCGTCCTATGGGCGGCGCAGGGCAGGGTCGTTGACTGCACCAGGGTTGCATTTCGCAGAGCGAAACGACTACAAACCAGACGACCGCTCGGCTATCCTCGCACGTTAAGTAAATAACGATGGACCCTGCACGACCAAACGATCCTGACCCGAGCGATCCTTTTAATCCCGAGCGGGCTGATCACGCGATCCTGGAAACGATCGAGATTGCAACCGAAGGCGAAGATTGTGACGAATGCGTGCGAAAGCTGCGGGCGCCACTCATGAAAATCAAAGGGGTGAAGAACGTGAAAGTTGACCTCAGGCATGAGCGCGTCGTCGTCACATTTGATGCGCGCAAAACGCATCCGCCCGATCTTCACGACGCAATCCTGGAAAGCGGTTATAAGCCAGGAGCAGCGGCGGCGGATTAAAAAGAGAAAGCGCCGAACGCGTGTCATCCCGAGCGGAGCGAGTTACCTCGCAATCGAAGCTTGGAGCACACTGGCTCGGATGAAGATCCGCCTGTCTTTGTGAGGCCCTTCACTTCGTTCCGGATGACAGCGCGATTAAACCGCCGGCTGTTGCTGCGTGAGGCAATGAAAAGTACCTAGCCCCCAGATTAATTCGCGGCAATCAATCCCGATAGTGAGGCGATTCGGGAACACGTCTCGCAAGATCGACAAGGCGGCTTCGTCGTTTGGATCGGCGAACATCGGCACCAGCACGCAAGTGTTCGCGATGTAGAAGTTCGCGTAGCTCGCGGGCAGGCGAAGCCCTTCGCGCACGATCCTCCTTGGCAGCGGCAAGGTAATGATGTCGATCTTGCGATTATTGATCTTCATCTCTCGCAAGCGCGCGAGATTTTCGTGGAGCGGCTCGCAATTTTCGTCGTCGCGATTTTCTTCTACAACCGTGACGACGGTACGCTCCGAAACAAAACGCGCGAGATCGTCGATGTGGCCATCGGTGTCGTCGCCGGCGATGCCGTCACCGAGCCAGAGAATCTCGCGAACGCCCAAATAATCCCGCAAGCGTTGTTCGATTTCACCGCGACTCAGTTGCGGATTGCGGTTTGCATTCAAGAGACACGACTCGGTGGTAAGAAGAGCGCCTGCGCCGTTCCCGTCGATCGAGCCCCCTTCCAGGATCATTCGGGGATAAAAAACTGGTAGATCGAGAAATTCCGCGACGCGCGTCGGCACAACCTCATCGAGATCGAATGGCGGATATTTGTTGCCCCAGGCATTGTAATCCCAATCGACAATTGCGAGTTTTGGATCGACATCGCGGGTCAAAAAAATCGGTCCGTGATCGCGGCACCATGGCTCGTTTGTGGAAATCCGGTGAAACGAGATCCGTTCCATCGGTAATCCATCCAAAACCGCGCGCGCCTCGGCTTCGTGCGCGCCGTTGCAAACGCTGATGCAAACTTGCTCCGATTCGATCAGTGCTTCCACCATTGCTCGCAACGCCGGCAAAACGCGATCGAACGAATCGGGAAAACTGATCCCCTCCCGACGCGGCCATGAAAGCCACGTGGCGGCGTGCAGTTCCCATTCCGCCGGCAGGTGATATCCGAGTGCAGCAGGTATTTGCAAGATCACGATGCAACGTCCAACGCCGAACGCTCAACGTCTAATGTTGAATTGCTAAGCTGCCGTTACGCGTTCGATTTCGATTGTAAATCGCACCGACGATTACGCCAATCACGATCATCTCGACGAAGCCGCCGATGCTTACCAGCACTAGAAGCTTTGCGGGAAAGGGTTGCGTCGCGTAAATCGTGCAACGCGCGCTGACCGCCAGAATCTCCAACATGATTCCGAGGCGAACACCGGCTGCGATCCCGCCACCTGCGAAACCGCTGGCGTAAATCATGACGAAAGAGAGCGCCAAACCTGCTTCGCCGACAGCGAGCCAATAAAACAGGCCCATCATTTCTTCGCGCGGACGAAAGAGACTTTGCGCTTGAGCGAGAACATCTTTCAGCAGCACGCCGTTATAGAGCCATCCCCAAAAGAAGATGAAGATGAATGCCGCGACGAATGCGATGACGAATCGTTTCATCAATTAGAATCTAATTCGTCGTGAGTGAGCTTGGCCTAGCCGTCGCGTCCCTTCGACGGCCAAGAAGGTGTCACTCCTTGGGTTGATTCAACGTGTAATCCCAGTTCGCGCAAAAGGGCTACATCGAGATCCGCCGTCGGATTTTTTGCGGTGAGAAGTTTGTCGCCATAAAAAATGGAATTCGCGCCCGCAAAAAAGCAAAACGCCTGACCTTCACGCGAAATTCGGGTGCGACCGGCGGCCAGTCGCACGCGCGCTTTCGGCAAGGCAATCCGCGTGACCGCGATCAGACGGACGAGCTCAAAAATATCAACCGGCGCTTGATCGGCCAGCGGTGTGCCCGGCATCGCCATCAAACAATTGATTGGCACGCTTTCCGGAGGCGGACCGAAATCGCTCAATACTTCCAGCATGCGCAAACGATCGGCCTCGGACTCGCCCATCCCGATGATCCCGCCGCAACAAACCGACATCCCGCTCTCTTGCACGGCGGCAATCGTGTTGAGGCGATCTTGAAATGTATGTGTGCTCACAATTTCCGGATAAAACTCGGGCGAAGTGTCGATGTTATGATTGTAAGCAGTAACCCCGGCAGCTTTCAGTTTTCGCGCTTCTACGGGCCCGATCTCACCAAGTGTAACGCACACTTCCATGCCCAGCTGGCTTACTTCCCGGACAATTTCCAGGACGCGCTCAAATTTTTCCGAACCGTCATGCACGCCGCGCCAGGCCGCGCCCATGCAAAACCGGGTCGCGCCTTGTGAACGCGCCCGTCTGGCCGCGGTCAGAATATTTTCCAGCGATAACAACGCTTCGCGCTCCACCCCGGTGGAGTAGTGAGAAGATTGTGCGCAATAAGCGCAATCTTCGCTGCAGCCGCCGGTCTTGATGCTGAGCAAAGTGCAACGCTGCACTTCCTCGCCACGCCAATGCCGGAGATGCACGGCGCGACTCTGCGAAATCAAATCGAAGAGCGGCTGACGATACAGCGCATGGAGCTCTTCGAAATTCATGACTGAACCTCAGATCAAATGGACAGTGAGAGATTCCTCGACTCCGCTTGGAATGACAAGAGCAGCGTTGCTCAGTCAAACATCAAACATCGAACATTCAGTTCACCCACTTGTCTGTCTGCGAAACAAGGACGGGCAGCTCTTCCATCATGTATTGAGTCTTTCCGACGGCGCCGATCATGCGCACGCCCGTGGCCGCATGCCATTTCTTCGACATCTCTTCGCCAGTGTGGCAACCCCAGCTTTTAACGAAGGCATTCCGCGCAAAAATGCCGCGTTTGATCTTCGTCAGCTCGCTGTCGTGCAGCCAGGATTTGCAGGCGCTATCGATGTTGCTGCTGTAGTCGAACATGAAGCAGGCCCTGTTTGAGTGCCCGAAGTATTCGAAGCCGGCGACCTTCATCTGATCCCGCGGCTGGCCGTTGTTTAAGTAATTGATCACCTCCGAGCCTGCGTTAAACCAAACGAGATCGAAATTGAATTTTTCCCGCACCGAATCGATTAAACTAAGCAGGTCCTGGTGTTCCTGTTTGGCGCGATCCAAATATCCCTGTTTGTAAACGAGCCAGGTAATCTTCGCATCCGGTCCGAGCTGAGCCCGCAATTGTTCGGTGCGTATTCGCGCGGCGCGGACAAAATTCGCCCACCAATGGTCGTGCGGATAAGCTTTATAGTGTTCCCACTGATAAAGAGACGGTCCGCCAACCAAAATAATGTATTCGCCTGATGCCGGCGACGCCGCTTTCGCGCCAAATGCGAAGACCAACAAAAAACAAACGAGCAAGAGGCGTTTCATCATGGCTAGCGAAAGCATTATTTACGCGGGGCGCGAAATTGCGCAAGTTGTAGCCGGCATCACCGATGCCGGCTACTGCGCATCCACTTCGTCGCGGACGAGGTCTTCCCATGCCTGCCGTTTCCGGATCAATGCGAAGCTGTCACCGCGAACCAGCGCTTCCGGAGGCAAAGGCCGCGAATTATAATTCGACGCCATCACAAATCCGTAGGCGCCCGCGCTCATGATGGCGAGCAGATCGCCTTCATGGAGCTCCGGCATCTCCCGATCGAGAGCAAAAAAATCACCCGACTCGCACACCGGCCCGACAACATCAATCTTTTCAAACCTCTTACGCTTGCTCCCGCTCTTACCCCTGCTCTTCCCTGACGGGAAGCTGACAGCTTCCTCTACAGACCGCGGTTCTTCGACCGGTATGATCTCGTGATAGCTGTGATAGAGCGCTGGCCGGATGAGATCGTTCATACCCGCATCGACAATCGCAAATTTTTTCTCACCGGTTTGCTTGATGTAACGAACTCGTGTTAGCAAAACGCCCGCATTTCCCACCAGCAATCGCCCCGGCTCGAGCAGAATCCGCAGGTTCGATTCGCGCAAAGGCGGCAAGATGACATCGACATATTGCTGGATCGACAACTGAGACTTCGGCGAACCCTGTCTTTTCCACCAGTCGCCGCTCCCACTCGCAAAACTTGATTCGTAAACGATGCCCAGCCCGCCGCCGATGCTAAAAAACTTGATCCCATATTTGGATTTCAAGTCGCGTACGATTGGCGCGACTTTCTTGATTGCATCGGCAAACGGCGCAGCCTCAGTGATTTGCGAGCCGATGTGCATCTGCACACCGACGATGTCGATGTTTGTCATTTTCGCGGCGCGCTCGTAAACGGCAGCAAGCCGACCAAGCGCAATGCCGAACTTGTTCTCGTGTGAGCCGGTCGAGATGTATTCGTGCGTGTGCGGGTCGACATCGGGATTGGCACGCAAGGCAATTGGTGCGCGCATCCCGCGTCTGCGGGACGCACCCGCGATCTGATCGATGTACTCCAGCTCCGCTTCGCTCTCGACGTTGAAACTGTAAACACGCTTCTCGAGCGCGTATTCGATTTCTTCGCGCGATTTCCCGACGCCCGCGAAAGTGCACTTTGCCGGATCGCCGCCCGCCGCGAGCACGCGATAAAGTTCGCCGCCGGATACGATGTCGAATCCTGCGCCTTCTTCGACGAGCAACTTCAGGATCGCGCGGTTCGAGTTCGCCTTGACTGCGTAACAAATCAGATGATCGAGCGCGGCGAGCGCAGCATCGAGACGGCGATAATGATCGAGAATCGTGCCTGCACTGTAAACATAGAGTGGCGTCCCGAACTTCTCAGCAACGCGCGCAAGATCGACTCCTTCGCAGTGGAGATGCCCGTCGCGATAATGAAAAAAATGCACACGCGAATGTAGCGGCAAGGAGCGGCGATTTCCAAATCGCCGAGGGTAGCGCACGCGTCTCGCGTGCTGGTTTGGGCGTCCTCGCCGAAACAGTCTTTTATGAAGAGATCTCATTACAGATGCGTATTCTTCTGCTTCGAAAGGCCGACTTCAGAAAAGTTCGCGACGGCGAGACACCGTCGCCAACACGCGAGACGCGCGCGCTACCCAAGCACTCTCAATCCGATATTGATAACCGCGATCAACGCTACTCCCACCAAAAAACTTGTCAGAACAAGTTTCTTTCCATGCTTCAACATTTCTCCGAGAACCGCGTGCGCGGCCAGATAGAAAAATCCGCCGCCCACGTGCGCCATAATCAAACCGAGCCAAAAAGTCGAAACCTTCGCCAGAAAGAAAATACCGATCACGCCGCCGAGGAGCGTCGTTGCTTCCACTGCGGCTACCCAGCCGAGCGCCGCCGCACGTTGCAGTCCAGCGCCGATCAAAAGACTGCCCAATGCGAGGCCTTCCGGAACTTTGTGAATGCACAGAGCAGAGAAAAGCGACCAGGTTGTCGCTTCGGTCGCAGGCAACTCGTGTTGAATTCCCAAAGCCAGACCATCGGTCGTACTGTGAATAGCCAGTGCCACAATCAGCGCAGTCGCGATTTCGCTAAAATGTCGCGTCGCGTCTGCATCGAAGTGACTGGCCGCGCAGGCAGGACAGACATGATGAATGTATTTGCTGATGAAGAAGAACAGCGCGTATCCGGTGGCGGCCGCCAACGCGACTGCCCACCAAGAGACTTCGCCTAAACTTTCAGGCAGAATCGCGAAGAGCGTGACGCCAAGAAGAGTTCCGGCTGCGAAACTAATCAGCGCGCAAAGCGGCTTGTGCGCTAAGTGCAGGGATGTGCTGATCGATCCACCGGCAAGGGCAAACACATAAGCCGCGACGACCTGCCAGAGAGTGATTTGATCATTCATTCTTTTGCTCTCGCCTAAGGCTTCCGGCGCCATCGTAGATCAACGCCCGACGCCGGCTGGACCCTGCTTCTCGCAGTAAACGTAGCCCAGCCGTCAAGAAGGTCCGGGTGGTGGTTGGCGGAATAGCCGCGCGGAGTTAAGGATAAAAGCCAACTCCGAGCCGACGTGAATGAGTGCCGCGATAATCGGTGCGAGCAGACCGAAGAAGGCTAATACAATACCTGCGGTATCCACGAGAATTGTCCCCCAAAAATTAAACATGATCACGCGATAGCAACGCTTGCTGATGGCGAGCACTTCGAGCAAGCGCGAGAGATCGCTGGTCATCAACGTCACATCCGCGGTTTCCAGCGCGACATCCGTGCCCTGGCCCATTGCCACGCCCACTGTGGCTTCGGCCAGCGCGGGCGCATCGTTCACGCCATCCCCAACCATCACGACTTTGTTCCCGCGTTGGAGCAATGAGCGGATTTTCTCCAACTTCTGCTGTGGCAGCAAATCGCCAATTGCTTCATCCACGCCGAGTAAATCCCCGATGGTTTTAGCCGTTTTAGAACTGTCGCCGGTGAGGAGAATAGTGCGCAGGTCGAGGCTCTTCAGCCTGGCGACGGCTTGCCTGGCTTCGCCGCGCAGTTGGTCGGCGAGTGTGACCGCGCCGAGAACGCGTCTGTCCCGGCCCACGAGCACTGTGGTTTCCCCCATACTTCTCGTAGCGGAAGACTCGGCTGCGAATTCCGCAGGGACAGACAGGCCGCGTTCTTCAAACAACGCTCGCGAGCCGACGAGGATTTCGCTTCCGTTGTCTTCGCAGGTCAATCCCTTGCCAGGCAAGTAGTGCAGGTTCGCATACTCCCGCAGCAGAACATTGCGCTCTCGGGCACGACGCACTATCGCTTCGCCGAGGGGGTGCTCAGAGTGTTGCTCCGCGATAGCAGCGGCCTGCAATACTTCGTCCTCGCTCGCGCCATTCAGCGTGGTGATGGATGTGACTTCAGGAACGCCCAAAGTCAGCGTGCCAGTCTTATCAAGAACCACCGTATTGATCTGGCTGAGTTGTTCGAGATAAAGTCCACCTTTAATAATGATGCCGCGCCGCGCCGCGCTGCCGATGCCCGCCAGGACAGCCAGCGGGGTGCCCGCCGCCACGCCGCACGCGCCTGCCACGATGATAACAGCAATGGTCGAAGTAAGGTTGCGCGTGATGGTGAACGTCAGGACTGCCGCGCCGAGCGCGAAGTAAACCAGACCAGCGGCGAGCCGGTCGGAGACGCGCTCCACAGGCGCTTTTGATTTCTCGGCTTGCTCGACGATTTCAATAATTTTCCCGAAAGTCGTGTCGCGCCCAATTTTTTCCACCCGAACTTCCAGCACGCCATCTTTGTTAATCGTGCCCGCAAACACCTTACTACCCGCGACTTTTTCCACCGGCAACGATTCGCCCGTAATGGAAGATTGATCCACAAAGCTGTGGCCCTTGCACACTTCGCCGTCAGTGGGGATGCGTTCGCCCGGACGAATAACAATGGTCTCGCCGCGGGCCACCTCTTGGGTGCCTAGTTTCCGTTCTTGACCGTCGCGCCGCACGGTGACCTGGCGCGGGAGTGAATCAACTAGGGTTTGGATCGCGCGTCGTCCGCCGCCGATGGTGAAACTCTCGAGCAATTCAGCGAAGAGCACAAAAAACGCGATGACTAGTGCGGTGAAGAATTGACCGATGCACAACGCGGCAACGAGCGCAATAGTCATGGAGAGTTCCATCGTCATGCGTCGCTTGCGCACGTTCTCCCACGCCTCTTCGAAAATTGGAAAGCCGCCGACAAGCGTCGCCACGAATGCCAGCCAGTCGCGCGACATCCAGTGTCTCCACCAGCCTGAGAGGTTGGCAAGAATGACCACGGCCATGACAATCAGCCGCACGTACTCAGCTGCGTGATTTTCACGCTCGCTTACCAGCTCATGCTCGCTCTCGCCGTCGCCGGTATGTTTCGCATGTTCGGACGTGGATTCTCCTTCACGCTCTCCCATATCTGTGTTCATCTTTTTCGATGCGCATCAGTTGTTCTGCAAAGTCACAATCCGGGTCCGCCGTTCCGCCTTTGAAAAATCGGGGACGAAGTCGTGCGTCTTGCGAAAACGGGAATGGTCTGTCCGATGCATTATGTGAAAGTTATCGCGATTAGGAAGGTTTGCTTCAGAAATCAACCCGCGAAAATCTTGCTCGGTAACCTCAGGAATGGTTAGCCGATTCGGTGCTTCCAGTATCCGGGCTCATGGCTGCAATGCATGACGGGATAGATTGTGTCATGCTCTTGGTCGGCCTCCCAACGACAGGAGAAAACATATATGAAATAGCCGCGCCTGAGTGACTGGGAAGCAGTCGCTACTGGCGTCCCGTGCACTCCTCCTCAGGGAAGCTTGGCGGCATAGTTGACAAATTGGCGTCTTGCTGTTGAATAATGCCTCAGGTTTCTTCCTCACCAGTCATTCTCTCGGTGAGGCGCTGTTCAGAATTTACCAGCTTTTTAGTCAGGCAACTTCCAAGTCAGAAATCATAGGTCCTCACCGATGTCGGGACATAGCAAATGGTCGAAGGTCAAGCGGTTCAAGGGCGCGATCGACGCGAAACGCGGCAAGATCTTCAGTAAACTATCGAAGGAAATTACCATCGCCGCGAAAACCGGGGGTGGCGATCCCGATGGCAATCCGCGCCTGCGTAGCGCAATCCAAGCCGCGCGCGCGCAGAGCATGCCGAACGACAATATTGAGCGCGCAATTAAGCGCGGCACCGGCGAGGGCATTGACGCACAACACTTCGACGAGATCGTTTACGAGGGTTATGCGCCGGGTGGTGTGGCAGTGATTGTTGAAGCCGCGACTGACAACAAGAACCGAACGGCCGCCGAGATTCGAAGCATCTTCACCAAAAATAACGGCAACCTTGCCTCGACCGGAAGCGTTTCATTCATGTTCCATAAGAAAGGCCAAATCAGTGTCCCCCGCTTGGGTATTGATGAGGATCGGCTTCTGGAACTTGCCTTGGAGGCCGGTGCCGAGGAGTTGACAACCGACGAGGATCAGTATCTTATTACCACTTCCCACGATCAGCTATATGCCGTAGCTGAGGCGCTCAGAAATGCGGGCGTAACTACCGATGGGCAAAAGTTTACATTCATTCCCGATACAACGGTTCCGGTTGCCGACGAGACCGTGGCGCGTCAGGCGCTGCGCTTGTGTGATGCGCTTGAAAACGACGACGACGTGCAAAACGTCTATTCAAATCTAGAAATTCCCGACGAATTGCTGGCCAGGTTGCCGGCCTAAAAAAGTATTGCTTGCAGGAAACTTATCAAGGCGCTGCACCGCCGCAGCGAAGAATTCCATCTAATTTATGAACGAAGAAAACGAAAACCAGCCTGCGCCGCTGGAAACTGAGTCCGCTTCACCCGAGCAACACCAGCATCGTCCGCGCCGCCGTTATCCTCGCAGACGTTATCGGGATCGGGACGACCGGTTGGGACGCGATAATTCCGGGCAGTCCCCAAATTCTTCATCGACCATTGTCGATCCTGCCAGCGCAGATGCTGGTGTCGAGAGATTGGATCGACAGGCACGCGAAGGTGTCGAGGGCGCAGTCGAAAACGGCGAACAAGTTCAGGCTGAGCCGGAATTTGGCGAAGGGATCATCGAGATTTCAGGCAAGGGCTTCGGCTTCCTGCGCGATCCAAAACGCAACTTCGTGCAAACGCCGCAGGACATTTTCGTCACGCCGGAAATCATCCGCCGTTTTGCTTTGCGCGACGGTATGTGGATTAACGGCGAAACCCGGCGCGGCAGTCGTGGCCCGCAATTGATCAAGCTACTTACGATTAATGGCGAGGAGCCGACCAAATACCAGGGGCTTCGCCCGTTTGAGGAATTAACGACGATTAATCCAAACAAGCGCATCAAACTGGAGACGGCGCCGGAGCGTTACACGACCCGCATCATGGATTTGATGACGCCGCTCGGTATGGGCCAGCGCGGTTTGATTGTCGCCCCGCCGCGCACTGGCAAGACAACGCTGCTGCATCACATCGCCGAGGCGGTCACAAAGAATCATCCGGAGATGAAGGTGATCATTCTCCTTGTCGATGAACGCCCGGAAGAGGTCACCGATTTCCGTCGTTCGCATCCGACAGCCGAACTGATGGCTAGCTCCAACGACAGCGACATCAAAAGTCACACCCGTATCGCACAACTCTCAATCGAACGCGCCAAACGCCTCGTCGAAGCAGGCAAGCACGTGTTTATTCTCCTCGACTCAATCACGCGCACGGCCCGTGCATTCAATAATGCGATGGCTGGTGGAGGTCGCACCATGAGCGGCGGTATCGATGCCCGCGCCATGGAAATACCGCGTAAAATTTTCGCAGCAGCTCGTAATACCGAAGAAGCCGGCTCGCTCACTATTGTCGCCACGGCGCTGATCGAAACTGGCAGCCGCATGGACGAACTGATCTTTCAGGAATTTAAGGGCACCGGCAATATGGAAATGGTGCTCGACCGCAAAATCAGCGACCAGCGGATTTATCCGGCCATCGATATTTTCCTCTCCGGCACACGGCGCGAAGAATTGCTGCTGCAACCATGGGAGCTGGAGAAAATCAATCTCATCCGCCGCGGCTTGGCCGGTCACAAACCGGAAGAGGCGATCCAACGTCTCTTGATGTTCGCGAAAAAATTCCCGACGAACGCAGAAATGCTCAAGGGAATTCCGGGTTAGACGCGCTCTTGTCGTTGAAGCGTTGAAGCGGCTGCTGATGGAGGGCGTCCGCTCTTTTCAGGCGCCAACCACACTGCGAGAGAGAGAATTTTCCATTTATCAGATCGCTGATCGCTTCTAAGTTCGGCCCGATGGCCAGGTTAATCGAAGGCCGCGCAATCGCGGAAAAAGTTTATCTCGATCTTCGCCAGGAGATCGCGGAGATGAAATCGAAAAGCGTCACGCCGGGGCTTGCCGTCGTTCTCGTCGGAGACAATCCCGCCTCGCGCGCCTACGTGCGCTCGAAAGATAAAATGTGTCGCGATCTCGGTTTGCACTCGGTCAAGCTCGAGCTGCCATCATCGACAACACAAATGGAACTGCTCGTCCGCGTCGAAGAATTGAATCGCGATCCGACCATTCACGGCATTCTAGTGCAATCACCGCCGCCCAAGCAGATCGACGAAGCCGCCATCGTGCGCGCGCTCGATCCGCGTAAGGATGTGGACGGTTTTCACCCGGAGAACGTCGCGAAGCTCGTAATTGGCGATCCCAGCGGATTCGTTCCGTGTACCCCACTCGGCATCCAGTGCTTACTGATTGAAAGCAAGATCGACATCAGCGGTGCACACGTCGTGATTTTGGGTCGCAGCATGATTGTCGGTAAACCGCTTGCCTTGCTTCTCATGCAAAAAAACAAAGACGCAAACGCGACAGTCACTGTCGTGCATTCACAGAGCGGCGATCTGGAAAAGATCACTCGGTCGGCGGATATTGTTATCGCGGCGATTGGTCAGCCGAACTTCGTGAAGGCGGAGCACGTGCGCGATGGCGCTGTCGTTATCGATGTTGGCATCAATCGGGTGGAAGATGCGGCGAGCGAAAGAGGTTATCGGCTTGTAGGGGATGTCGCCTTCCATGAAGTGTCAAAAAAGGCAAGCGCCATCACACCCGTACCCGGCGGCGTCGGGCCGATGACGATTGCGATGTTGATGTCGAACACGGTGAAGGCATGTCGGCAATCGTTATAGCCACGGGCCTGTGGCCCGTTGCTGACGGTTCGCAGAGCCGTGGCTACAACTGTGGCGTGACGATTTTCGCCGTGAGCGAGCGCAAGATCGGTTGAGTTCGCGCCACGTGAATAAGAAATGATGTGATTCGCGGCGACAAGACCGCGGCGCGCGCCAGCCGGTTAATCCATAATCTGCCGCGATAAATGGCCGCGTGCGCTTCGGCATATTCACTCGCGGGATCGACATCGTGGTTTCCACGAATGACTTTCACGATAGCCTGCGCCGCCAGTTCCGCTGAGCGAAGCGCGTAATAAATTCCTTCGCCAGTAAACGGCTCAACCACGCGGGCGGCGTCGCCGACCAGAAACAACTTGTCGCGTGCCGGCGCTAAAGCAGCGCGGGTGAGTGGAGTAATCGTGTGCCATTGATAGTCCTGCTGAAGACCAAACTGCTTCTCAGCCCAATGCCGGAGCGCAGGCAGCTTGGAGGGGTTGCTCACAAGGCACAGATTTAACTCATCGTGATTTACGGGCGCCTGTCCGGAATAGCCCTCGGACAGAAACTGCAGTACGATGCGATCGCCAAAACCCGGTGGCAGGGGAATGTGCGCTTGCAACGCAACGCGTTCGCGTGCAGGCCGTGGAAGTAAATTGCAAAGGCGTGCCACGGTCGAATTGCGACCGTCGGCGCCGACCAACGTTCGCGCGGCAAAGGTCGCTCCTCGCGCTGTTTCAATTGTCCAACCGTTATTGCTGGTCAAAGCCGTTACGGTTGTCTCTTCGTAAACTTGCGTGCCGAGCTCCCGTGCCCGCGACATCAACAGCATATCAAACAAGCTGCGTTTGATTGCGATCTCGCTCTCTTCACCGGACGAAAGATCGATTATCACTCTTCGGCCGCTGATCGCGATGAACTCTACGGAACCGAGTTTCGCATGTGGCAATGTCCGGACGCGCTGGACCAGATGAAGGCGGTCAAGGACCGGCCAGGACGATGGATTCAAACAATCGCCGCAAACTTTTTCGCGGGGAAATGTTTCTCGTTCAAGAACGAGTGTTCGCAAACCCGCGAGCGAGCAAAACGCCGCGCAGCTGGATCCGGCCGGACCCGCACCCACAATCGCCACATCGAATGTTTCCATCGTCGCTAGATGCAATCTGTCACGTCGAGTGGAGTCGAGGAATCTCTCACTGTTCGATAAAGCTAACAATAAGAGATTCCTCGACTTTCGCTCGGAATGGCAAAATCTTGTGACCGAAGCGTCTTTAAGATTACTGGCGCGCGATCTAATACCAGAGCAGATTGATTTGCATGGGCTGGTCTCTCCCAATCTTCCGCATCGCCGGCATCCAATTGCGGATTCACGTTACATTTGTGCTGCTCATCGCGTGGCTGGCTTTCGGCTATTACGCGCAGGGCGGGTCGCCTGCTGCGGCGGAGGGCGTCATCTTTGTGCTACTGCTTTTTCTCTGTGTCGTGCTGCACGAATTCGGGCATGCGCTTGCTGCGAAAGCATTTGGCATTAACACGCCAGACATCACCTTGCTCCCGATCGGTGGTGTCGCCCGCCTGGAACGAATGCCGGAAGAACCAAAGCAGGAGTTGTTGATCGCTGTTGCGGGACCGGCGGTCAACGTGATCATCGCGCTCGGTTTGTTTGTGGCGGGCGGCTCATTTATTAATCCTTTTGTTAATCCGGCCGCATCCGAAGGGGTCGGCCTCATTTCCCAATTGCTGATCATTAACGTCCTGCTGGTTGCTTTCAATTTGCTCCCTGCATTTCCCATGGATGGTGGCCGGGTCTTGCGCGCGCTTCTCGCAACCCGGATGAGTTATGCGCGCGCCACACAGATAGCTGCCACGGTTGGCCAGGGTTTTGCGTTCGTTTTCGGATTCATCGGACTGATTTGGAATCCGTTTTTGATTTTTATCGCACTTTTCGTTTACATCGGCGCTTCGCAAGAGGCGGCCCTTGCGCAGATGAAAGACGTCTCGCGCCGTTTTCCGGTCTCCAGCGCGATGGTGCGCGAATTCCGCACGCTTCCGGAAAATGCCACGCTGGAAGAAGCTGTGGACGCTCTTCTCGCGACGTCGCAGCATGATTTTCCAGTGGTGGACGAAACGGGAAACGTCGCCGGTGTGCTCACGCGGCACGATCTGATCGCGGCGCTGCGGAAGAACGATTCGGCGCTTCACGTGGGCGATGTAATGCGGCGCAACATTCCCACCGTTACCACCGGGACGCGTTTTGAGGAAGCGTTCCGCATCATGCAGGAATGCAACTGCCCGGCTGTGCCAGTGCTCGACAGCATGAAGCGTCTGGTCGGTTTGCTCACGCCCGAGAACGTCACCGAGTTGATGATGATTCAATCGGCGATGCCGCGTCGCCGCATTTTGTAAAAATTTCCCGCTGGTGGGGCGAGACTCTGTCGAGCCGACGAATTCAGTCCTGAGTTGCGACTCCCGATTTTCAGTTGCGTCAACCTCGCGTAAATTCACGCCTGGATGACCTCTTCGACGAAAGAGAAACCGGATTTGCAAAGGAAAGTCCATGAAGTGCCGCACAAACCCGGTGTGTACTTGATGCGCGACCGCTTTAACCGCGTGATCTACGTGGGCAAAGCGCGCGATCTGCGCAAACGCGTCAGTTCATATTTTCTCCCATCGAAAATCGCCCAGGCCGATTTGAAGACGCGCGCCATGCTCGACGCCGTGTGGGACTTTGAGACGCATACGGTGCGCAGCGATGCAGAGTCGCTCTTACTCGAAGGCAAATTGATCAAGGAATACCGGCCACGTTACAACGTTTCGTTCCGTGACGATAAACGGTTTCTCCTTGTTAAGATCGACCTGTCAGAGGAATGGCCGCGTTTCCGGCTGGCGCGATTCAAAAAGGATGATGGCGCGCGCTACTTCGGGCCATATGCGCATTCGGGTGCGCTGCGGCAGACGCTCAATTTCATGCGCAAAAAATTTGGAGTGCTCACTTTTGGTCGCGGCTCGCCGACAGAGCGCGAACTAAAATCGGCCACTTATCAAGTGCCGATGCGTTTGAGCGAAATTGGCGCGGAGCAATATCGCGCGCGCGTGGTCCAGGCCTGCGAGTTTCTTGAGGGGCATTCGCGCGAAATGATCGCCGTGTTGGAAGAGGAAATGCGCAAAGCAGCTGAGAAAATGGATTTCGAAAAGGCAGCCGAACTTCGCAATATGATTGAAGATTTGCGCAGCACGACCAAGCCGATGCGCCGCTTTACCCGTGGCAGTTTACCGAGCGCAATCGACCAGATGGCAGACGTGCAGGCACTGGCCGATGCATTGCAACTTCCTCGCGTGCCGCGCGTGATGGAATGCTTCGATATCTCGAATATTTCCACCACCCACGTCGTGGCCTCGATGGTTTGTTTCCGAAACGGCCTGCCGGACAAGGATAATTATCGCCGGTATCGAGTGCGAACAGTAGAGGGACAGGACGATTTCGCCAGCATGGCGGAAGTGGTGCGGCGGCGTTATTCAAGGATCTTGTTGGAGGCGCGCGAAACCAATCCAGAAGCGGCCGAGTTTTCTCAGGAAAATCCTGCCGAAGCAATCAAGCATCAACCATCAACGGCCTTTGTTCGTTTGCCTGATCTGATCATTGTCGATGGCGGAAAAGGCCAACTTTCGGCCGCGTGTCGCGAGCTACAGAGATTGGGTTTGCATGATCTCCCGATTATCGGCCTCGCGAAAGAACACGAGGAGATTTTCCGGCCGGGCAGGGCGCTACCGCTGCAACTTCCAATGGATTCCGGTGCCTTGCGTTTGCTCCAGCGTATCCGCGACGAAGCGCATCGTTTCGCCAACGCGTATCATCAACTGCTCATGAAAAAGCGCATCGGGGAGAGCATTCTGGACGATTGCCTCGGGGTGAGTCAGAACCGGAAAAATCTGCTGCTACGAAAGTTTGGTTCCGTGAATCGTCTGCGTAAAGCGACGGTGGATGAAATTGCCGCCACGGAAGGGATTGGCCGCAAGCTGGCTGAAGATGTGCACCGCTTCTTGCAGCGGCATTGAATCACCGCAAATTTCGCGGATTAACGCAGAGTAGCGAAGAGATGACGTTTGCCCGAATCTGTAAAAGTCTGCGAAATCTGCGGATTGTAATTGTTCTGTTTTCCAGTCCGTTCGCTGTTTCTGCGCAGACCTTACAGCCGTCGGCCGTTCCCAGCGCGAGCCCCACTGCAGAAGAAGAGACCATCGTTCCCACCTTCGAGACACAAAAGCTCGCGCGCACGTACATCCTTGATGTTCCGCCGCCGCGCGGCCAGATCACGGACCGCAACGGTGTGCCGCTTGCGCAAAATCGACTCAGCTACAATCTCGCGATCAACTTCCCCACACCGCTTGATTTTTCCGACGCGCAGACGCTCAGCTTCGTCCGAGAAAAGATGGACAAGGCCGGAAAACTAACCGGCCGCACGCTCCGGATGCCAGACGAAGTGATTCTTCGCCATTATCGCAACCGGGGGATCATGCCATTGGAGATCGCGCAAAATCTCAGCGAGTCGGAGTACCGACAGGTTAAAGATAATTTGCTTGCAGCCATGATTGTGCGGCCAATTTATGTGCGCGTTTATCCGAACGGAAAAATTGCCGGGCAAATCATCGGTTACACCGGGAAGACTGGGCGAAATCCCGATGGCATCGTCGATAACCATGAAACGCTTTGGCCCGAAACCGAGGGACGCGAGGGACTCGAGCAAACGTTTAACGAGATGCTTACCGGCAAGCACGGCGAGTACAAACTCACTTTCGACAAAGATGGCCGGAAAACTTCCGAAAAATTAATCACTCCGCCTGAGCCTGGTTACAACGTTGTCACCACTCTTGATCTTCACCTTCAGGAACTGGCGGAAAAGGCGCTGGAAGCAAAAGCGAAACGCGGCGCGATCGTGATTGTCAGTCCAAACAACGGTGACATTCTCGCGTTGGCCTCGTGGCCAACCTACGACCCCAATCTTTTCGTTCCCTCGATCTCTGCCGAGAAATTTAAAGTGTTGCAGAATGATCCTGACATTCCGCTGTTGCCGCGCGCGTATCGTTCGTCTTATCCACCGGGATCGACATTTAAAGTTGCGGTTGGCATCGCCGCACTCGAAAGCGCCGCCGTGAGCCCAGATGATCGATTTGATTGCGTCCCGGCAATTCAGATTGGCAACGTTACGTTCCACAATTGGAAGAAGGGCGATCGCGGCGCGATGAATTTCGTCCAGGCGCTCACCGAATCGTGCGACACATGGTTTTATCAGGTTGGAATCAAGACCGGCGCCCAACCCATCGTTGATTGGGCATTAAAGCTCGGATTCGGCGCGAAATGCGGCATTCCGTTACGGGGCGAAGCGGAAGGCCGTATTCCGAACGATGAATACATGAAGGCAACCCACGGCCGCAGATTGCTCAACGGCGACATCGCAAATTTATCGATTGGTCAAGGCGACGTGCAAGTCACGCCACTGCAAATGGCCCAAGCCATGGGGATCGTCGCCAACGGAGGCACGTGTTATCAAACCCGGCTCGTCCAACAGGTGCAGACGTTTGATAACAAAATTACGACCGCATATCAGGTGCGCGCCAAAAGAACACTCAATCTCTCGTCCCAGACGCTGGATGAATTGCGCACCGGAATGATCGACGTCGTAAATGGCGCCGGCGGCACAGCGCATCAGGCGAGTCTCGATAATGTTGAAGTCGCCGGAAAAACCGGGACCGCGCAATGGGGACCCAAAAACAAAGAGCGCACCGCCGCGTGGTTCGCGGGATTTTTGCCGGCCGACCAGCCGCAATATGCGTTCGTCGCCCTTTACGAAGGCGATGTCGGCAGCAAAGTGCATGGCGGCTCCACTGCCGCGCCGATGATCGCCGACATTTTCAAAGAAATTTACAAGGGCCAGGAAACGACCAGGCGCGAGCGACGCGAACGGAAACCAGAAGTCCGGCGAGCCGAACCGGTGGAGGAAGAAGACGAGTCCGACTAGGGTAGTACGCGCGCCTCGCGTGCGGGCGATGGCGCTCTCGGCATCGCGAACTTTCTAATTGTAGCCGCTTCGCTGTGCGAAGCGCAAAGTGACGTGTGAATTGAAAACCTGGATCGCGTTTCGCACAGCGAAACGGCTACAGCGTGGCTGCGGTTTCTTTCGGCAGTTCCATCGTCCCCTTGAACTTCGGTGGTTCTTCTTCGATTCCGAAGTTATCGGAATAAAGATCATCGATCTTAGCCATGTCGTCGGTCGTGAGGGGAGGAGACTCCGGCGCTTTCGCGAACTCAACGAGCTGCGCTTCTTCGTAAATGTTTGGCAATGTCGAGGCGACCCGCTCATCTGCGAGCAACCATTGCAACGCTGCTTGACCGAGGGTGCGTTCGGAATTTTCGAGAAAACGTAACTTGTCGATCTTTTTAACCCCGTTCAACAACCAGCTTCGCGGACGATGACTGCGATGATCGGTCGGCGGAAACGTCGTTTCCTCTGTGTATTTCCCCTCGAGCATTCCCGACGAATGCGTCACACGAACGAGAAACATTGTGTCTTTCCCCGCCTCGGTCGCGGCGTCGTGTATGGCATGCCCAGGGTGTTGTTCGAGCAAGTTATAAATGTGTTGCAGGCTCGTGATGTCGCGCTCACGACTGCAGTTTACTCCCTCGTAAAGCCAGCCGATCGCCGGACCGAGGGCAATACCGTAGTAACGAATTTTCCCGGTGGACTTTAGTTTCTCGAGAGTCGTCCAAAGCGCATCATCATAAACTTGCTCCATTCGGATGTTGTGCAGTTGGAGAAGATCGATCCGGTCCGTCTTCAATCGCTTAAGCGCCGCGTCCGTCGCGCGTGTGATCGATTCCGGGGAAAAATCCTGCGGAATCTCGCGCTGCCCACGCCCGCGCGCTTCGCCATGATGCACGAAATCGTAACCAACTTTTGTCGCGATCACGATTTCATCCCGTTGGTTTGGAAACGCCTTCGCGATCAGCTCTTCGCTCAATCCGTTTCCGTACGTATCGGCGGCGTCGAACAGTGTGATACCGAGATCGAACGCCTTGTGCATGAGCGCAATCGCTTCGCCTTCGGTGAAATTTCCCCACCAACCAGTGGAAATCGTCCACAGACCAAAGCCGACCTCGCTTAGAGTCAGGTCGGTGTTCTTGTAAGTGCGGAACCGCATATGGAAACAATATCAAGCTCCGTCGCACGCAAGCAACCGCGAATCCTACTGCCGCGACTTCCCCATTTTATATTAGACCCCAAGCGCTTGGTTTTCTTAATGGGACGCTGCCTGGCAGGGATGGGGACTATGTGTTCTTCAACTTCGCCGCTTTCACGCCAGCGCTGCCGCCGGCTGATCGCCAAGCCTTCTACGGTTCCTTCACGCGCGATCTGTGTGACAAATATCTGGTGTTATTTGCCGACTTTAAATATGTCCGCTCGTATTTCGATTCATCCCTCGCAGCTGTGCCGTTTTCGCCCGATCCATTCAAGATACCGGGCCTTAGCGTGGGCTTTAGTCCCACCGGTATCAGTGTGCCAATCTCGAATCCGTTTAATCCGTTCACCATCGCGGATGCGACTTTGGATATTAACGGAGTCCCAACTCCCATAACTACAGGGGTTCGGTTTCGCGGCATTAACGACACCGGTAAGAGGAGTGAAAAGTTCACCTACTGGGATAGTCTCTTTGATGTCGGGCTGAAGGGTGAGATGGAAGAGTTCGGCGATTATTTCAACCCTTGGAACTGGGAAGCCGGTTTCCGTTATGCCCGGAACGAGGGGCAGGATTTGTCGATGGGCGAGGTCAGCCAGATTGGACTGCGGGACGCGCTACTGGATACGAACCCGGCCACGGCGTTTAATCCGTTCCTTGGCTTCCTTGGCCACAACAGCAAGGCGGCCAGAAGCGGAGTTTATGTTACTCTGCAAAATACCGGCGAATTCGAGTTGCCTATAGGTTATGCAATCATTAACGGTGACTTGTTTAATCTTCCAGCCGGGCCGGTCGCATTTGCGATCGGCGGTGAGTACCGCGGAGAGAGATTGACGCGCGATCGCGACCCGCTCAATTCCACGTTTCAATCGATTGGCTCGGTCGACGGGCAAGGCTTCCTAGTGAACCGGGATGTCTGGTCAATCTACCAGGAGGTGCGGGTTCCCTTCACCAGTCCCAGATGGAACTTCCCCGGTTTTTACAGCTTCGAAGTTGACTTTGCCGGGCGCGAGGAATGGTACAGCCAGAACACTTCTACAGTTCTAACTCCATACCAACCGGCGACCAGCTCCCAGTATAACGGGCAGAGGCCGAAGGTATCTGTGCGCTGGCAGCCGCTTGACCCGAAGTATATCGGCGCACTTACCTTGCGTGGGAGTTATACCGAAGCGTTCCATGCGCCAACGCTGTTCGAGATCACGCCTGCCGGCTCGCAGACCTTTCCAGAGATAGCACACGATCCGTTTTCAAGGTTAACCCAGAACCAGATCGAGGAACGGGTTACTGGAAATCCCCGCATACAACCGGAAGTTGCCTACGAATGGTCTTACGGGATCGTTTACAGCCCGAAATGGCTCAAGGGCTTTACGATGAGCGCGGATTGGTGGCATATTGATCTGCGATCGCTCATCTCGTCTCTCGGCGCGCAATTCATTATCGAGGCCGATCTTCCCAGCTTGGTATTTCGCAGCCCTCCGCCACCTGGTACTCCGCCTCTCCCGAATGGCCAACCAGACCGGGGCGCAGTTACGCTCGTCATCGATCCTAACGCGAACCTTTCTGGCGCCATTTTCGAAGGTTTCGACTACGAAGCTATCTATATTCTGGATTCTGGGATTTTTGGTCACGGCGATTTCGGCAAGCTAACATTCACCATCAACGGCACCTGGCTCTCCCGGGCTGAGCTTCAGGTTAACCCCCACACCAAACGATTTGGTATCGCGGGTGAATTCCTACCACCGGGATTCAACCTGACCAGTTCGCTGCCATGGAATCGAGCCAATTTTAGTCTGTTCTACGACGGCCCGGCTGACACGTGGATGCAGGGTTTCGATATTGGAGCGGTAGTTCACTGGATTGGCCAATACGAGGACGACAATGTTAGTCTAACACAATCGCCGAAGCTAAATATGCCTAGAACTGGCGGTCCGGGAGATAACGCCGCTCCTTTTTCTCAGCGCGCGCGGAAAGTGGCCGATTGGACTACGCTCGACTTGATCGCATCGTACACGTTGAACCTGCCCCTACCATCGGCAGCCGAGGTGGCTGGCTTTGCCAAAGATGGAGGTAAGAACGTGAAGACAAAGGACGGCAAGGAGAACAGTATGATTCCCGTCTCCACGGCCGAATACAATCCCTGTGGATGGCGCGCTTGGTTGAATGGCCCGACCATCACACTTGGGATGCAAAACGTGTTCGATGAAGATCCGTCCTTCGTGGCCGGCAGCTTCGAGAATGGCTACGACGAATCGCTTGCCACGATCAAAGGCCGGTTCTGGTACGTCCAGCTGAAGAAAAGATTCTAGAGAAGCCTGTTCGACTAGGTTTCTCAGCGATCGAGTCCGGCGTTGAATTCCCAGCGATCACGTCCGCCTTCAATTGCGGTGTTGGACCCATTCGACTTGCGCTTAGGGCAGGCTGTTCGACGTTTCTTCCATGAGATCCGACAGCGCACTTCTCATCGTCGCTCACGGCTCGACCGTGAATCCGGATTCGAGCGCGCCGACGCTTGCGCATGCGGCGGAGATTCGGCGTCGAAAAGTTTTCGCTGATGTGGAGTGCGCCTTTTGGAAAGAGGAGCCAAGCCTGCGCGACGCGATCTTCTTGTTCGATCCACAATCGGTTCGGGAAGTTTACGTAGCGCCGAATTTTATCAGCGAAGGTTATTTTACTCAGACGGTGATCCCCCGCGAGCTCGAGCTGAATGGCCGGACCACAAACCGATCCAACGGTCAACTCTGGAAATATTGTGAGCCAGTCGGAAATCATTCGATGATGACTGAACTGTTGCTCAAACGCGCAGGCGAGGTTGCGCAAGACGCGGATCCGGCCGAGACCAGCTTGTTAATTGTTGCGCACGGCACGGATTTGAATGAAAACAGCGCGGTGGCGGCAAAACGTGAAGCGGAAAAAATCCGCACGCTCGGAAAATATGCGGCCGTCCTGAATGCTTACATGGAAGAGCCGCCACTGATCTCCGATTGGCAAAAATTGACCAGGAGTCCCAACGTGGTCGTGGTTCCGTTTTTTATTTCGGATGGATTACACAGCTACGAAGACATCCCCAGGTTGCTCGGTATTCGAAGTTGTCATCCTAAGCCCTTGGGTAGCTTCACGGGATCCCTCGACTCGGCTCGGGATGATGTTGAATCAAGCCAGCGCGAGGTTTTCCGGCACAATCCCTATACGGCCGGCGGCCGCTCGCTATTTTATGCGCCGTCGATCGGCACCGATCAGGGCTTCGCCGACATCATTATCGAGCAGGCAGCCAAATTTGATTCCGAAGCGTACCGCGATCGTGGGACGAAATTTATCGCAAAAAATTGAAATCTCGCTCGCGCTTGGTTTCTTTTGCACGACATTGCTCTCCCGCGAATGAAAGAAGTGACGTGCAAGAAGCTGCAGGAGATCGGCGCATTCGCGCTGGCTGGCGGGTGCACCAGAAAGCGGATGAAGCAACTCGCAGAGATGATTCGCGCGGCGCGCGATTATCGGTGGGTCGCGGTTTACAAAATCGTCAAAGACGAATTCGTAATTCTCGCGGGCACGGGCAGCGAGCCGCCGACCTATGCGCGTTTCCCAATTACGCAGGGGCTATGCGGCGCGGCGCTGGAGTCTGGAAAGCCAATCATCGTCGGCGACGTGCACCACGATCCGCGATACCTGCCCACGTTTCACACGACGCGCTCAGAGATCGTCGTCCCGATGAGAAATGAGCACCGGCACGTCCTCGGAATGTTGGATGTGGAGAGCGATCAATTGAACGCTTTCGGCGAAGAAGATCGACAATTTCTCGAACGCGCGGGCGGTCTGATTGCGCACTGTTTGCACTAGCAGATGCGTGGCACAGACATCTTGTCTGTGGGGCAGGCTGGCGTCTCGCCTGCCAAGCGGGTGCGGCCCAGTTGAGAGGCATGTCAAATCCCGCAGCGCCAGCGTTGGAATCTGCGCTGACCGATCGCTTTCATTTCGGCCAAATTTTGGTCCGAAAAATAAATGGCGCTTTTGTTTTATCCCATTGTGGTGATGAAACCCGGAAGAAGTTGAAGACGTTTCAAAGTGCCGAAGAGGCGATCGAGCTGAGCAAGTTTGATGACAGCGGCAATTATCGTCCGCTCAAAACGGCGCCAAATCTTGCTCATGGCTGGCGCTTGGAACTGGCAAGGCTGGAGGAATTGCAGCGCGCTCTCGATTATTTTTATCCTGGCAGATTGGCCGTTTTTCTCGCCTGGAAAACTGGCCAACTGCACACGACTCCGCTGCGCGAAACATTGGATCGACAATCAGGCATGTACCGCGTCGCGGCAAAAATTTCGGATGATCAGATCGATAACGTTGTGGGAGATTTTTGCCGTTCAGATGGCGGCTGTCTGCGCACGATTTTATGGAAGCGCGATCAACGCGGCACGGTTTCGTCGGCAAAGTTGCCGCTGGAAAAATTTGATCCTGCCTGTGATCAGATCAAAGCGCTGGGCCGGCCGGGGTCATCCGCCTTCGCTGAGGCTACGGCGGACAAGACGACCCCGGCTATAGCGACAATTCCGCTGCTGTGCCAGGAGCCATGCAATCTGCTCGTGGCGGAATGCCGGAAGGTGGTGAAAGGCAAGGACAAACGGTAGCGACGCTCTGTGAGCGTTGCATTATTTTTGTCGATGTTTGCGACGGTCATAGACCGCCGATACAGGAGAGAAATGATCATTCGCGCGCGCGCAGTCGTAACAATGGATGGCCCGCCGATTGAGAATGGCGCAGTTGTGGTTGAAGGAAGCAGGATCGTCGATGTAGGCAATTTCAATGAAGTCAGAGCGCACAACTCCGGAGAAGTTTTCGATCTTGGCGAGCAAGCGCTCCTGCCTGGCCTGATCAACGCGCATTGCCATCTCGATTACACTTGTTTGCGCGGCAAAATCCCGCCGCCAAAATCTTTTGCGGATTGGATTCGGGCAATCAACGCGGAAAAGGCGAAGCTATCCGCGCAAGATTACCGAGCATCGATCACGGAAGGTTTCTCTGAGGCGAAGAGACTTGGGACGACGACGATCGCAAATCTCACCGCGTTTCCGGAGTTGGTTTCGCAGATTAGCTCACCGATTCGGACCTCGTGGTTTGCGGAGCTGATCGATGTACGTGATCCAAATCGCGCAAGCGAACTTGTCGATCTTGCGACTGGCGCGCTGAAACGCGCGCGAAATTCAGGAGGAGGAATCGGACTCGCCCCGCACGCGCTGTTTACGGCTTCCAGGGATTTGTACCGGAGCTGCGAAGGGATCGCGCAGCGCGAGAGAATCTTGCTGACAACGCACTTGGCGGAATCGCGCGAGGAGATGGCGATGTTTCGCGATGGATCGGGTCCGCTCTACGACTTTATAGAAAACATCGGGCGGCCGATGAGTGATTGCGGTGACCAAACACCGCTGGGTCACTTTTTAAAAACAGTGAGAGATTCCTCGACTGCGTTCCGCTCCGCTCGGAATGACAAGAACGCCATTCAGAACGACCCAGAATGGATAGTCGCGCATCTAAACGAATTGGCGAAAAGCGATTTCGAATTGCTCGAAACATCAAAGAGAAAATTTCATGTGGTGCATTCGCCCCGCAGCCACCGTTATTTTGCTCACAGCCGATTTCCCTTCGAGAATTTACGCGCGCTTGGATTCAACATTTGCCTCGGAACCGATAGCCTCGCCAGTAACCAGAGCCTGAGTTTATTCGCCGAGATGCACGCGTTTCAGCGCAGCGAGCCGGGGCTTTCGCCCGATAAGATCCTCGAAATGGTCACGGTGAATGCTGCGCGAGCGTTGCATCAAGAGAACGCGCTCGGCCGGATTCGGCCCGCATTTCAAGCCGATCTCATAACTGTTCCGCGTAGTTCCTTAGCAAATCTATTGGAAGAAATCGTGGCATTCGACGGGCCTGTAGGTTGGATGATGGTAGATGGAAAGATATAGCGTATGCATCCAGCCTGCGATCGATATTCAATCACGAGATCGCGGGAAAATGACGAAACCTGAATGCTCGCACGACGAAAAGGAGCGACCGGGCGATTTAGAAAAACAGCAGCAGGACGCGCGTGCTGCTGCTAATCTGCCTCGATGAGTACCACCAAGAAGGACGCGCCGAGCACCTGTGAAATGGAGCGCATCAACTGGATCGAGTTTCGCGAATGGGTTCCGGCGAAAATCCAGACGGTCCTGCTGCCGCTCGGCACGCTTGAGCCACATGGCGTCGCGCCCAATGGTACTGACATTCTCGTACCTGTGGCGATGGCGCGCGAGATCGCCCCGCGCGTCAACGCGATGGTCGCCCCGGCGGTCCCCTATGGATTCACTGGAATTCTGGATGCATACCCGGGCAGCTTCACCATTCCAGAGGATGCTTTTCGCGGTTATGTTCGCGCTGTCCTTGCCGGTCTGGCGAAGAATAAATTCAAAAACATTATCCTGCTAAATGGCCATGGCGGCGGGCAAATCGCGGTTCTGAGCGCACTCGCACAGGAAGTCGGGCGCGACACAGGCAGCAGGATTCTAGTCGTAAACTGGTGGTTTTACTGCAGCGATGTGACGCTGGATGTGTTCGGTGAAGATGGCGGCCACGGAGCGGAAAATGAGACCGCATACGTCATGGCAATCGATCCCACTCTCGTTCAGAGAGAGCGTTACAATCCTCAAATGGCGACTGCTCTTCCGCCGCCTAATACGTGGAGTGCGTATCCCTTCCCATCGACGATCATGCTCTACAGGGAAGGAGAGGGTTATCCGAAATTCGATCTGGAAAAAGCGAAGACCTATTTCACAAAAGTCAATGACAAGATTGCCCGACTGAT
>Ga0209689_1000270_pt1 | contig 33628 bp, 37 predicted proteins | sample GraSoiAngelo_149_FD_187119 | JGI IMG/M metagenome (GOLD analysis project Ga0209689, IMG submission 187119) | Grasslands soil microbial communities from the Angelo Coastal Reserve, California, USA - 14_1009_09_30cm (SPAdes) (version 2) | ecosystem: Environmental > Terrestrial > Soil > Grasslands ... | reverse complement strand
GCAGTCGAGCGCCGACCGGCAGCTCGACTTCGATCTCGAGCTCGCGGTGCAGCAGTCGAACGAGAACCCCGTCTACTACGTGCAGTACGCGCACGCGCGCATCGCGAGCATCCTGCGAACCGCCGCCGAGCGCGGCATCAATGCGGATGGCGCGGACACCGCACTCCTTACGGCAAAGGGAGAGCTCGATCTCATCCGGCTCGTTCTGCGGTTTCCCGAGCTCGTCGACGACATACGTCAGCACTACGGCGTCCATCAGCTCACGACCTACGCGCTAGAGCTCGCCGGTGCGTTCCATGGCTTCTATCGCGACCATCGCGTCGTCGACGAGGCCGACGTCCCGCGCTCGAAAGCACGGCTCCGGCTGGTCCAGGCGGTGCAAGTCGCGCTGCGCCAGACGCTCGGCCTACTGGGGGTCAGCGCCCCCGACCGCATGTAGTCCTCGGCGCTCGCGCGCCTGCGGTCTGCTGAGCCTCCGGCGATCTGGCCAGCCAGATCGCCACCTCAGTAACGACTCCCCGAGACGACCGAGGATCCCGACCACTTTCGTTTCTTCGTGAAGGGAAAGCAGTTCGTTTGGGTCTGGCTCGAGCGCCTCGAGCCGAAGAAGGCCCGCGTGCCGAATCCGAACGTGATCGCGGTGCGTGTCGCGGACGATCTCGACAAGCAGGTGCTCCTCGCGTCTGACCGCTCCGTCTTCTTCACCGAGCCGCACTACGACGGCTATCCCGCCGTGCTCGTCCGCCTCTCGAAGATCGATCGCGCCCGTTTGAAAGAAGTCCTGACCAACGCGTGGCGGTGCCGCGGGGGCAGCTGACCGCCGCTACGGCGGATTTGACGGCATTTCCCTATTTCACTAGTGTCGTAGTTAAAGTGGCAACGATCCGCTTCCGCCTTGACCAGGCGTCCGGCGTGCCCACGTACTTGCAGCTCGTCCAGCAGACCAAGCACGCCGTTCGCTACGGAATGCTGCGCCCCGGCGATCGCCTGCCGACCGCGCGCGAGGTCGTCCTCGATCTCGCGATCAATCCGAACACCGTCCTGAAGGCCTACCGCGAGCTCGAGCGCGAGGGCTTCGTCTACAGCCGACCGGGCGCGGGAACGTTCGTCGCGGATGACGCGCCCGCCCCGCTGGCGCGTTCGGTCCATCAGCCGCTGCGCCGATCGCTCGACCGCTGGCTCGCGGGTGCGCATGCCGCGGGTCTCGACCGCGAGAGCGTCGTCGCACTCATCACCCTCGCCCTGAACGACGCATTCTCCGAGAAGGAGGCCGCGCGCGCATGAACACCGTGCTCGAGACATCGGGACTGACGAAGCGATACGGAAGGACCGACGCGCTTCGTGGATGCGATCTCTTGCTGGCCGGCGGGAAGGTCACCGGTCTTGTCGGTCCAAACGGCGCGGGAAAGACGACGCTCCTCCAGATCGCCGTCGGGCTGCACCGTCCGACCGCGGGGCGGATCCGCGTCCTCGGACTCGATCCCTGGCGCGAAGGCGTTGCACTTCTGTCGCGCGTCGGCTTCGTCGCCCAGGACCGCCCGCTTCATCCGGGCTTCACGGTCGCTGAGACGCTCGAGATCGGACGCCGGCTCAATCCGCGATGGGACCACGCCTACGCGCTCGCACGTGTCAAGCACTTCGGCCTGCCGCTCGACCGTCCGGTCCGGTCGCTTTCGACCGGACAGCGCGCCCAGGTGGCGCTTACGCTCGCGCTCGGCAAGCGGCCCGAGGTGCTGCTTCTCGACGAGCCAGTCGCGAACCTCGATCCGGTCGCTCGCCTCGAGCTGCTCGAGGAGCTCATGGGCGTCGTGGCCGAAGACGGCCCGAGCGTGATCCTCTCTTCGAACGTCCTCGCCGACGTCGAGCGCGTCTGCGAGCACGTCGTGATCCTGATAGACGGACGCGTGCGCATCTCCGGCGATGCCGACGAGCTGGTGCGCTCGCACGTTCTCGTCAGCGGCCCCCGTCGCTCCGGAAAGGACCCAGCCGACGGCGAGGTCATCGAGGTCCGTCACGCCGACCGTCAAACGACGCTTTTGCTTCGCGGTCATGCCGCTCCGTCCGAAGACGGGACCGAGGTGCGCCCTGCGACTCTCGAGGAGATCGTCGTCGGCTATCTACGGTCGGAGCGCGAGGAGGTGCCTCAATGATCTGGCTGACCCTCCGTGAACACCGGGCTCAGCTCATCGCGATGTCTGTTACCGCGGCGCTGCTCGCGATCGGTCTCGCGGTGATGGGGAGCTACGCAGCCGCGCTCCGCTCCGCGCTGGGCGTGGACACCTGCGTTCCGCTCCCGAATACGAACTCAAACTGCGTCGACCTGAGCGTGGAGTGGACGAGACGCATCGGGCCAGCTCCCTTTCTCATCGCCGCGTTGTTCCTCGCTCCCGCGCTGGCCGCCTCTTTTGTCGGCGGCCCGCTGTTTGGTGCAGCGTTCGAGCGCGGGACCCACCGACTCGCGCTAACCCAGGCGGTCAGTCGCTCTCGCTGGGGTGCGACGCAAATCGGCGTCGTTCTCGCGATCACGTTGATGTCCGCTTTGGTCATTGCGCAGTTCGGATGGGCGGCCGCCGCTCTGGGTGGAGTGCCAGGACCCAAGGATGCATTCAACACGTTCGACGTCGGCGGGCCGCCCGTTGTCGCTTATGCGCTTTTCGGCATTGCAGTCGGCGGATTGGTCGGTGCGCTCTCTCGGCGGGCGCTTACCGGCATGTTCGTCGGGCTGCTCCTCTTCGCCGGCGCCCGAGCGGTCGCCGCCTTCGAGCTTCGCCCGAACTACCAGCCGCCGCTCGTGGCCTATGAACGAACCGATTGGTTTGCCAACGGTCCACCGATCTACCCGCCCGGCGCATGGGTCCTTCACGCACGGGACGTGGACGGTCAGGGTCGACCAATCGATTTCAAAGAGCTGGATCGCCTCATGCAAGGCTTCGGACCTTCTGCGATGGCTGGCGGACCGACCAACCCGGGCGACTACCTCACAAACCTCGGTGTGCGTAAGCAGGTCATCTATCAGCCGGCCGAGCGCTATGCGGAATTCCAGTGGATCGAATTCGGGCTGTTCACCGGTCTCGCAGCTGGCTGCGCGCTGCTCACGATCGTGTTGATCCGCAGACGGGACGCGTGAGCTCGCGCTAGAGCTCCACCCAGCCGGTCCGGTTTCGCCAGTGCTTTCCCGCGCGCAGGTGCGCAACGATCGCGCGCTCGAGGGTCGTCCGCTGCGGGAGGTCGTCGATGCGCGGCGCGATGCGGTGGAAGACAAAGCGAAGCACGTCGGCGTCGCCGTCGTAGCCGTCGCCCACGAGCGTGAAGCGGCGCCCAAAGCGGACGATGTTCGAATCGGGCGCGAGGTACTCGGCGAGCTGCGGATCGAGCAACCACGAGGTGCAGATCGCAAGACGCGTCGGTGTCTCGGGAAAGTGACGCGAGAAGAACGGTCGCGCCTGCGCGAGGGAGTCGTCGCACGCCTCGGGCGTGAGCGGACCGCTCTCCGGTATGTGGATGCCGAGAGTGGGCTCGCCCTCGCGGAACGCGTCGGCGACATGCGCGGCGCGGATGTTCACTCGGTTGAACTGCAGCCGGCCGAGCTGATAGATCGAGCCACGGAAATGGAGCGTGAGCCAGCCGCTCGTCCGAAGGCCTCCGTCACCGAGCAGCAGGCGATCGCGTTTCAGATTGCGGCCGAGGTCGGAGAGGGTCGCCCAGGAGATGTCATCGGGAATCCCGCGTTGCAAGTGGAAGCGGCGCACGTCGGCGAGCGCCGCCAGGTACACGTACACGAAGAAATAGCGTCCCAGCGGCGTGGACTCGGTCACTGGGCCAGGCAGCTGGAGGGGCGCGTATCCGCCCATATCCGCGACGAGGGTGTGGTACGCGCGCCTCAGCGATCGCCACGTCTCTGGATCCGTCTCGGGCGATGGCCACGCCGCAAGGACCTCGTGGCGGTCGCTTTCATCGATGGCGAGGCGTTCGAAGATCGCGGGCAGGTACGGACGATCGGGTAGCTGGAATCCGCGCGTCACGCCATGACGCTAGTGGAGTGCGGCTACGGCGCCTTTGTCGGGCTCGCCGTCGGCCGTGCGCCGCCACCGCCGCCGAAGAGTTGGCCGATGACGTTCGTTACGCCGACGAGGATCGTCGTCGCCGAGACCATCCCGGTCGTATCTGTTGTGCCGACCACGGTCACCTGGTCGTTCACCTTGAGGTCGGAGAGCTTCACGTCCGTTTCGGTCGTCTTGACGATCCGCGTGCTCGTGCCGACAAGCACGATCTCCGACGTAGTGGCAGGCGAGGCGGAGGTCGGCGCGTTTTGACCCTGGCCTCGGTCGACCGCGGCGATCGTGATCGAGCCGTCGTTCACCGCGATGATGCGTCCGGTCACGGGCTGCTGACCCGCGACCGCACCCGTCCCGCCGCCGCCGAATCCTCCGCGCGCGCCCGTTCCGCCGCGGGCACCGCTCGCGCCGGTCGCCCCTGCCGTGCTGGTCGCCGGATTCTGCGCCTTGTCGAAGGTCATGCCCGCCGCGAACCCGCCGCCCGCGAGGGCCAGCGCCGCGACGACGCCGATCACGATCTGTGGTGCTTTCAATTCCAAACCCCTTTGTTCGTAGCTATTCGTATCGAAGTGCCTGGATCGGATGGAGCCGCGCCGCGCGCATCGCGGGGTAGAGACCGAAGACGACTCCGATCGCGACCGAAACGCCGACCGCGATGATCACGGTGCCGCTCGTGATGAGAAGCGGAATGCTCGCGGCTTGCGGGATCTGGTGGACGACCAGAGTGATCGCCCACCCGAGCAGGATGCCGATCACCCCACCGAATCCGGTGAGTGCGATCGCCTCGATGAGGAACTGGTTCAGGATGTCGCCACGCCGCGCGCCGACGGCCTTGCGGATCCCGATCTCACGGGTCCGCTCGTTCACCGACACCAGCATGATGTTCATGATCCCGATCCCGCCGACGAGCAGCGAGATCCCACCGATCGCCCCGAGCAGCAGCGTGAATGTGCCGGTGACGGAGCTGAGGGCCGCCAGCGTGTCGTTCTGGTTCGTCACCGTGAAGTCCGCGCTCGCGGGGTCGGCGATGTTGTGGCGCTGCAGGAGGATGTTGCTCACGTCGCTCGTCGTGACATCCATGGTGTCGCTCGACGTCGCCTTGATGACGATCTGCGAGACCTGGTTCAGACGCCCGGTGAGGACGTGCTCCGCCGTGGTGAGCGGAACGAGGATCTGGTCGTCGCGGATGAAGCCGAACGTGCTGCCCTTCACACCGAGCACGCCGACGACCCGGAAGTTCAGGATGCGCGCGCGCTGAGCGGCGCCGCCTTGCCCCCCGCCGCCGAAGGCCTGCCGTAGCTGGATCGTTTGGCCGACGGGGTCAACGTCGCCGAAGAGGTTGGTGGCGGTCGTCGCCCCGAGAACGGCGACCTGCGCGTTCACGTTCAGGTCCGAAGTCGAGAAAAAGGCTCCGCTGTCGAGGCCCCAGTCGCGAACGATGGGGTAGTCCTCCGTGACACCGGTCACGCTCGTGTTGGTGTTCTGACCGACGGCGGTGATTTGCCAGCGGCCGGCCTGTTGCTCGGCCTCGGCGGCGGCGATCGAAGCGCCCAGCTGGTCCTGGATCGAGCGCATGTCGTCGAGCGTGAGGTTCTGCGCCTGCGCCCCCGCGCCTTTCAGGCCGTTGTCGTTCCCAAAGGAGGGCGAGACGGTGACCAGGTTCGAGCCGAGGTTGAGGATCGTGTTCTGGACGCTCTGTGACGCGCCGTTCCCCACGCTCACCATCGCGATCACCGCGGCGACCCCGATGATGACGCCGAGCATCGTGAGCGCAGAGCGAAGCTTGTTCACGACGAGCGACTGCAGCGCCGAGCGGAAGGAGTCGTAGAGCTTCACTCGGCTGCGCCGATCCCCATCGCGATCTCGTCCTCGGCGCGGCGCGGCCGGGCCACGAGGTCGTCGTGCGCGATGATCCCGTCGCGCATGCGTACGATCCGCTTGGTGTGCGCGGCCACGTCCGGCTCGTGCGTGACCATGATGACGGTCTTGCCCAGGTCGTTCAGGCGCTGGAAGATCGACAGGATCTCGGCGCTCGACCGCGAGTCGAGGTTTCCGGTGGGCTCGTCGGCGAGGATCATCGACGGGTCGTTGAGGAGCGCGCGTGCGATCGCGACGCGCTGCTGCTGGCCGCCGGAGAGCTCGCTCGGCCGGTGATGGATCCGGTCGCCGAGGCCGACCTGCTCGAGCGCCGCCAGCGCGCGCTCTCTCCGCGCGTGCCGATCGCCGCCGTAGACGAGTGGCAGCTCGACGTTCTCGATCGCGTTCAACCGCGAGAGCAGGTTGTACGTCTGAAAGACGAATCCGACGTGCTTGTTGCGGATCCCAGCGAGCTGGTTGTCGGAGAGCTTCCCGACGTCCTCGCCGGCGAGCACGTAGGTGCCGCCGTCGGCCACGTCGAGGCAGCCGAGGACGTTCATGAGCGTCGACTTCCCCGACCCCGACGGGCCCATGATCGCGACGAACTCGGCAGGGTGGATGTCGAGATCGACGCCGCGGAGCGCGTTCACCGTGATCTCCCGCCCGATGCGGTACGTCTTGGTGATGCCGCGGAGCTGGACGACGCTCTCGATCATCGGCCGACGATCACGCCAGGCCCACCGCCGAAGCCGCCGCCGCCCGCGCCGGGCCGGGCCGTCGCGGTTGCGCGCGCCGCCGGGAGCACCGCAAGGTCGCCTTCCGCGACTCCGCTTACCACCTCAGTCGTGGTGTCGTTCGAGATGCCGAACACCACGTCGGTGTCGACGGCCTCGCCGTCCTTCAGGATCTGCAGGTAGCGCTTTCCGTTCGTCGTGCGGATGGCGAGGTTGGGTACGGTGAGCACGTTCTGCCGACTCGCGATGATCACGGTCGCTGTGCCGGTCATGCCGGGCTTCACCTGCGAGTTCGGTAGGTCGATCGTCACATCGATGCCGTACACCGGCACCCCGGACTGGATCGTCGCGACCGGATCGAGCGACGTCACGCGGCCGGTCATGCGTCCGGCCGTCGTGACCGCATCGACGGCGACGTTCGCCACGAGCCCGAGCTTGACCTTGGCCACGTCGCTCTCGCCGATGGTCCCGTGCAGGACGAGCGAGGTCGTGTTCGCGAGGACCATGAAGGGATTGGCCGCGGTCTCGCCCACTTGAGAGGCGATCGACGCGACCACCCCCGCCGACGGCGCGGTGACGACGGCGTTGTCGAGGTTGGTCTGCGCGGTCTGCACCGCGCTGGCGGCGTTGTCCACGCTGGCCTGCGAGTTCGTGAGGTCGTAGGGCTTCGAGTTCAGAGACGTCTGCGCGGAGTCGATGGACTGCTGCCCGCGCTGCGCCGTGGTCGTCACGTTCTGCGCCGCGGTCGCGATCGACCCGCCGATGGCGTCGTTTACCGTCGCCAGGTAGCTCGTCACCTGGGTGATCTTTATCTTCGTGGCACTTGCAAGCTGCTGCTCTCGGGTCACCGCCGTCAGCAGAGCCGCGAGGTCGGCACGCAGCGGGTCGTAGCTTCCGAGGTACCTGGAATTCGCGCTATTCAGAAACGCCTGCGCCGAGGTGACGGCGCCCGCGACCTGCGACAAATTCCCATTGGTGGTGTCGATCGCGCCGTTGAGTCGTGACGTGTTGAGGTTGTAACCATTCATTGCCGTGAGAAAGCTCGAGCTCGGCCCGGACGTGTCCGATGCCGCGGTCATGGCAATGTCGAACTGTCCGATTGCTGCGCCGACCTCGTCCCGCGAACGTTGGTAGTCGCCCAGGGTCGGTGAAAGCAGGCTCGAGACACTAGCGCGAGAGTTGGTGATCGGAGTTAGCCCAGCGTAGAGCGCGTTGATTGCATTGCGGAAGTCCGATCCGCTCTGGGTCGGTTCGTTCAGCGCGCCGTCGAGGTCGGTGGCAATAGCGTCGATGGCGCTCTCATAAGCCAGCAGATCCGTGTAAATCGAACCCGTCAAGGCGTTCGCGTTGTTCTTTGCCGTGTTGTAGTTCGTGACCAGCTTGCCCAGGGCGGCCTGCGCCGTCGCCAGATCCTGTGCGGCCTGCTGCCGAGCCTGGTTCAAGGCCTTCTGCGCATCGCTCGTCGTCGAAGCAGTGCGGTTGTAGTTGTTCTGCGCGCTGACGAGGTTGGCCTGCGCCTGCGCGAGCGCGGCCTCGAGGTCCGTCGTGTCGAGCTTCGCGAGGGGCTGGCCGGCCGTGACCTGCTGGCCAACGGACACGTAGATGTCCGAGATCTTGCCGGTGCTCTTGAAAGTCATCTTGGTCTGGTTCATCGCAGCGACCGACCCCGAGACCGCGACGCTCTGGATGACCGACCCCTTCGTGACGGCCTGCGTGCGAAGCTCCGTCTTCGCGGCAGGAGCGTTCGCACGGGATACGAAGACCGCGCCGCCCGCCATTATTCCGACCAGGGCGACGGCGAAGATCCGACCTGGCCACGTCATCAACATTCCTCTAAGCACGGTCATCGAATTTCCCCCTGATGGATCAGCGTCTTATGCCGCGGTCTGCGAACGCGTTGCGTGCGCCAAACGCGCGGTGACCACCGCACCGAGCGCATAGGCGAGGGCGCCCAGCACCGCCAGAGCCCCCAGATACGGGATCTGCCATGCGATATAGATAAGGGTGGCGCCTAAGAGGGCGATGAGAGGCGCCGGAACGCGTCCGGTGTAACGGCGCAGCCCCCGCAACTGAAAGAGGGCGTCCCCCAGGCGCCACGACGCGGCTGCGAACCCAACGAGAGTCGCGAGTCCGACGAGGACGAGGACGACGCTGAACGCGGCAAGGCCCACCTGGAGCGCTGCCGGCACTCCGACCAGGCCGGCGTTACGAAGGCTCGCGATCGAGCCCAAAAAGACGATCCAAGACAGCGCGGCCGCGGATGCCCCGACGCCGATCACGGCCAGGCCGCTCAAGAGGACACGGAGTTGCGACCGCCAGCCCCCGAGCGACGCGCGATACGTGCCCACGACCTGGTCGCGCGCGAGAACGAGCGCCGCGGAGGTCGCGAGGAGCGTCAGGAGGTAGCCCGCGCCATCGCGAGCGGTGTCGGTAAGCCCACGCTGGACCGGCACGATCGGCTGAAGCGCCACCGGCAGGCCGCGCAGCGTCTCGATCACGGTGCGTGCCGGCGGCGGCGAGCTGCGAGGGTCGAAGAAAACCCGCCGTTCCGCCGACGCGACCGTGGCGAGCGAAGACGCGAGGAAGATCGCGGAGATGGCGACCGCGAGCATCACCGCGCCGAGGACGATCAACGCATCGCGCTGCTTCATCTTTGGGTCGTCATTCTTCGCGGGGGCGCTGCGATCGCGGCGTGCGCCGCGATGAGGCTCGCGATCCCGACAAGTACGAGCGCGAACACGGTGGCCCCGTCGATGAAGAAGAACGCATCTGCGCTATCGGCCGTCGCCGTCGCGATCACGTTGTTCAGGGCCGCGCTGAATTCGTCTCCGTTCGTGGAAAGCTGGTGAGCGAGAAAGGCGAGGGATGGGAGCGCGAGCGCGGCCGCGATGATCCACTCCCAGGTCATTCGTCCTCCGCCCGCGACCTGGCGCATGACCGCGTCGCGGAAGCCGAGCGGAAGGGCGCGCGGAGGCACGTTCGCGAGCAGCTCGTGCGTGCGACGCTCGGCCGGTTCGATATCCGGCGGCACGGCGTGGTTCACGGCGCTTTCCTCTGCAGGCGTGCGGCGATGCGGACTTTGAGCGCGGCCCTCGCCCGGTGTAGATGCGTCTTCACCGTACCCAACGGGAGACCCAGGGCATCGGCCACCTCTTGATACGAGAGCTGCTGCATGTGACGAAGCGTGAGCGCGGCGCGATACGCGGGCGGGAGCTCGGCCATTGCCGCCACGACCTCGGCGACCTCCTCGCGGCGCACCGCGGTCGCCTCGGGGCCGACGTCGGTCTCATCGGCACTCTCGGGCAGCTCGTCGACCGGCGTCTCGCGAGCGTGCCAGCGCTGGACGTGGTTGAGGCTCGCGTTGGTCGTGATCCGGTAGAGCCACGGACCGAATGGCAGCGCGGGGTCGTATTGATGCAGAGCGCGATAGGCGCGAATAAAAGCCTCCTGCGCACAATCGTTCGCTGCGTCGGGGTCTCCAGTGATGCGGAGCGCGATGTTGAACACCCGTCCTCCGTATCGTTCGACCAGAGCCGCGTACGCATCCGCCTCACCGGCAAGACATGCCTTTACGACGTCCTGGTCGGTATCGGTCAGAGAAGCCTCCGCCGGCCCCGGCCAGGAGCTCGGGTCACTCGGACTACCCGCTCGGCCGGGGCGCTGTTTCGCTATTCTCGGCCCGCTCCATGGACATGACCTGGCTCGGACACGCCTGCGTCCGTATGCGCGGCCGCGAAGGTGTCGTCCTGGCCGATCCGCCCGACCCCAAGTCTGGGCACGCCATCCCCAAGACCGAGGCGGCGATCGTCACCATCTCCCACGACCACGCCGGGCATTCGAGTCTCAAGTCGGTCGGGGGCGAGCCCGTGGTGCTCCGCGGGCCCGGCGAGTACGAGGTCCACGAGGTTTTGGTAACCGGTATCGGGACGTTCCACGACGATTCCAAAGGGTCCGCACGCGGGCCCAACACCGTCTTTGCGATCCGGCTGGACGACCTCGTCATCTGCCACCTTGGCGATCTGGGGCACGAGCTCACGGCGGCGGATCTCGAGCGGCTCGGCGACGTGGACATCGTGCTCGTGCCCATCTCTGGCGGCGACGTCAACCTCACCGCCGCGAAGGCAGCGGAGGTCATCCACCAGCTCGAGCCGAAGGTCGTGGTGCCGATGTCGTACGACCCCGATGCCAAGAAGGACACCCACGCACCGTTCGACCGCCTCCTGCACGAGCTCGGCGTGAAGGAGTTGACGCCGGTCGCCAAACTGTCAGTGACTCGCAGTTCACTGCCTGAGAACGTGCAGGTGGTCGCTCTCGACTCGCGAGCGCGCTGAGGGAGGAGATATGGGGACGTTGCGGTACCGCCCGGAGATCGGGTGGCTTCTTCAGATCGCGATGCTCATTTTCGTCGTCACCGTCCTGATCGGCATCGCAAACGGCACGAAGGTGTTCGGGACACTCGAGCGCAACGTCCTGCTTACGCACGTTCACGCCGGCACGCTCGGCTGGATCACTCTGGGTGTTGCGGCCGCGTGTCTTTGGATCTTCGGTGGCACAGGCCCTCGAGCGGCGAACGAAGGGTTCGCTCGCGGCCTGGTCATCGCGCTCGCGGGGAGCATCCCGCTCTATGTCGCTGGTTTCTGGAGCGGGAGCTTCGTCGCTCGGGCCGCACTCAGCACACCGGTCTTCGTCGCCATCGTCGTGCTTCTCGGCTGGGCGATCAGGGAGGGGCGACGCATCGGCCTTGGACGGCTGAGCACCCCGCAGCTGTCGGCGATCGCGGGGTTGACCTCCTTGGTCATCGGGTCATCCCTTGGCGTGTACGCACAGTTCGCATTCGCGACGGGCCAGCAATTCGACCCGATGAACATCATCGGTGGCCATGTGACGGCGCAGGTCGTCGGGTTCCTGCTGCTGCTCGGCATGGGCCTGATCGAGTATTGGCACCACCCCGAGCCGACCCCCGCGTCTTGGGCCGGCCGCATCCAGGTGGGCCTCCTCTTCTTCGGGGCGCTCGGGATCGCCCTGGGGTTCGCGCTCGGACAGCCGCAAGCCGCCGGTGGCGCGGTGCTCCTCGAAGTCCCGGCTCTGGTCATCTTTCTCGTCAGGGTCGGCTGGTCGGCCGTGCGCACGAGTTGGACGCGCGCCGGCAGCGCACGTTATGCGGCTGTCGCCGTGCCCTTCCTGATCCTGAACGTCGGTTCGATCATCTACCTGATCCTCGCGCTGTTCGTGCTGAACATCTACAAGGACTTCAGCGAGGTGCCGTCGTCGGTAGCGGTCACTCTCGATCACGCGCTCTTTGTCGGCGTGATGACGAACCTGAACTTCGCGCTCCTCGTCCGATTCACTGCTGACCGCCCGGCGCTGCTTCGGTGGGCGGACAACCTGATCTTCTGGGGCCTGAATGCCGGCGCGGCGGCCTTCATCGTCGTTCTTCTCGCCAACATCACCTTCTTCGAGCGCTTCACCGCACCGGTCATGGGTCTCGCGATCCTTCTTGGCCTCGTCACTTTCACGCTGCGGTTGTGGGCCAGCCCATCGATCAGAAGGGCGCCTGCCGCCGTTTAGAGGGAGGCCGGTCGCGGCCTCCGCTATACTTTTCATTACGTCGCGCATCGAGCGCGGCGACTTTTTCTGTTCGGAGAGGTCCAGAGTCCGTGTACGCGGTCGTCCGAAGTGGCGCCAGGAGCTACCGGGTCGAAGAGGGAGGCACGATCACCGTCGATCGCCGCGCGGGCGATGCCGGTGAGACCGTCATCCTCGACCAGGTGCTTGTGTTCGCCGACGGCGTCCGGGTGCGCGCCGGGACCCCTTTCGTGACTGACGCGATCGTGACGGCGCAGATCGTGAGCCACGGAAGAGGACCGAAGATCCGGGTGTTCAAGTACAAGAACAAGACACGGTCGCGGAAGACGCGCGGCCACCGGCAGGACGAGACGACGCTCCGCATAACGAAGATCGAGGCATAGGAAAATGGCACACAAGAAAGGCGCGGGTTCGACCCGCAACGGACGGGACAGCGCTGGGCAGCGGCTCGGCGTAAAGGAATACGCGGGCGCCCGCGTCGAAGCGGGAACGATCATCGTCCGCCAGCGGGGCACAAGGGTGCTGCCAGGCAATAACGTCGGCGTCGGCAAAGACCACACGCTCTTCGCCCTTATCGCCGGCACCGTGGAGTTCAAGGCGGCGCGCGACGACCGCCGGCGTGTGAACGTCGTCGCGGTATAGAGGTCAGGTACCCATGAAAGAAAAGATCCACCCCAAGTACATGCAGGCGAAGATCATCTGCGCCTGCGGTCGCAGCTACACGACCGGCTCGACGAAGCCGGAGCTCCACGTGGAGGTCTGTGCGGGCTGCCATCCCTTCTACACGGGAACGCAGCACATCCTCGACGTCCAGGGTCGTGTGGAGCGGTTCACGAAGCGCTATGCCAAGAAACCGGCCGACGCACCCGCCTCCGCGGAGGCCGCCCCGCACCGTTAGGTGCTGAACACGCGCGGCCGGGCATGAAGCAGCAGCCCGCGTTGTATGGCGGGCAGGCGGTGATCGAGGGCGTCATGATCCGCGGGCGGCGCACGGTCGCGCTCGCGTGCCGCAAGCCGAACGGTGACATCTATCGCTACCGCGAGGCGCTGCGCTCGCCGCTCGTCCGCTCGCGCCTCGCGCGGCTGCCATTCGTGCGCGGCGTCGTCGTGCTCTGGGAGTCGCTCGACTACGGCATTCGCATGCTCATGCGCTCGGCCGAAGTCCAGCTCGACCAGGACGAGCAGCTCGGCACAGGCGGGAACACCCTGATCATGGGCGCGGCGCTCGGCGGCGCTCTCCTCCTCTTCATCGGCGTGCCGTACCTCGCTACGAGCCTCGCGCGCGCGATGATCCCGAGCTCGGTCGTCTTGAACGTCACCGAGGGCCTCATCCGTCTTGCGCTGCTCGTCGGCTATCTCGTCGCGATCTCGTTCCTGCCCGACGTGCGCCGCGTGTTCGCGTACCACGGCGCGGAGCACATGACGATCCACGCCTTCGAGCACGGCGATCCGCTCACGCCCGAACGCATCGAGCCGTACCCCACCGCGCACCCGCGCTGCGGGACGGCATTCCTCCTCCTTGTGGTCGTGGTGTCGATCGCGATCTTCGCCTTCCTGCCGCGCGTCAATCTGCTGGTCGACCTCGTCGTTCGTCTATTGCTCGTCATTCCGGTCGCGTCGATCTCGTACGAGGCGCTGCGCCTCGGCGCGGCCCACGAGCGGTCCCCGCTCATGCGCTTGCTGGTCGTGCCCGGCCTTCTCCTGCAGGGCATCACGACGCGACGGCCAGACGCGCGGATGATCGAGGTCGCCGTCGCGTCCCTCGAAGAGGCCATCGCCGGCGACCGCGAAGCGGAGGCCGCGGCATGACCGACACGCTCACGCCCGGACTCCGCAGGCGGCTCGAAGGCGTCGAGGGGCGCTACGAAGAGCTCGAGCGGTCGGTTAGCGCGCCCGAGACCACCTCGGACCGCAACCGGATCCGCGAGGTCGGCCAGGAGCTCTCGTCGCTCGCCCCTATCGTGGAGACGATCCGCTCGCTTCGCGATGCCGAGAGGCGGCTCGCGGAGGCCCAGCACCTTGCCGAAGGCGACGATGCGGAGATGCGCGACCTCGCGCTCGAGGAAGTGGGGGAGCTCACTACGAAGACCGGCGAGCTCACCACTCGCCTTCGCGCGCAGCTCGTGCCGCGCGACCCACTCGACGAGAAGAACGTCATCGTGGAAATCCGGGCGGGAGAGGGCGGGGAAGAGGCCGCGCTGTTCGCGCTCGATCTTTACACGATGTATCTCCGCTACGCCGAGCGGCATCGCTGGAAGGTCGAGGAGTTATCGGCAAGCCACGCTGAGAAGGGCGGCTTCAAAGAGGTCATCTTCAAGGTCACCGGCCGCGGCGCGTACTCAAAGCTGAAGTTCGAGTCCGGAGTCCACCGGGTTCAGCGCGTTCCCAAGACCGAGGCGCAGGGCCGCATCCACACGTCGACCGCGACGGTCGCCGTGCTGCCCGAGGCCGAGGAGACCGACCTCGTGATCAACGAAGAGGATCTGAAGATCGATCTGTACCGCGCCGGCGGCCACGGCGGGCAGGGCGTGAACACGACGGACTCCGCGGTACGCATCACGCACCTGCCCACGGGCGAAGTCGTCACCTGCCAGGACGAGCGCAGCCAGCTCAAGAACAAAACGAAGGCGATGGCGGTCCTTCGCTCGCGGCTGCTCGCGCGCGCTGCGGAGGAGCGCGCGGCGCGCGAGTCGACGGCGCGCAACGCCCAGATCGGACGCGGCGAGCGCTCGGAGAAGATGCGGACGTACAACTTCCCACAGGACCGCCTCACCGACCGACGCCTCGGATACAACCTCTCGAACTTGGACCGGCGTATGGACGGCGACATCGACGACCTTGTCGAAGCGCTCTCGGAGCAGGACGAGGCCGATCGCCTCGCGCGCCTTGAAGAGGACGGCGAGTGACCCGGTGAGCGGCACGCTGCGCGCGGTCACGATCGTCAACGTGCTCATCTACTTCGGCGCTGCCGCATATCACTCCGGCGTGCTGGTGCCCGCGGGCGCACTCGCCCCGGCCGCGATAGCGGAGGCGCTCCTTGGTGTCGTCTTGGTGGTTGGGCTGGTCGGCTGGCTTTCGGCGAGGGTGGCCTACGTCATCGCTCTCGCGGGGACGCTCTTCGGGCTCAGCATCGTCGTCGCGCGCGGTCTCCTCGGCGTCGATCTCTGGATCCATGTGCTCATGCTCGTCGGCCTGGCCGCGGGCTTCGCGCTTCTCTTCGCGCGCCGCACCGCGTGATCGAGCTCGCCATCCGCGGCGGGCTCGTCGTCACACCGAACGGCGAGCGTCACGCCGACCTAGCGATCTCTGCCGGCCGCATCACCGCGATCGGCGACGTGGGTCCCGCCTCGCGCGAGATCGACGCGAAGGGGAAGCTCGTCCTCCCAGGTTGCGTCGACCTCCACACACACCTCGCGTCGACGCCAACGTTCGCTCCCCTCGATGACTTCGAGCACGGAACACGCGCCGCGGTCGCCGGCGGGGTCACGACCGTCGTCTCGATGGTCTACCAGGAGGAGGGCTCGCTCAGGCGGGGCGTCGAGCGCGGACTGCGCGACGCCGAACGATCACTGACCGACTTCGCCTTCCACGTCGTCGTCACCGATCCGAGCGATGCCGCTCGCGCCGAAGTCGCCGCACTCGTGCGCGATGGCCACGCCGGCCTCAAGGTCTTCATGGTCTCGCCGCGATTCGCCGAGCGCCGTGACGACTACGCGCTCCTGCTGCGAGCGGCCGCGGGTGCCGGCGCACTGGTCGCGATCCATGCCGAGGACCACGCGATCGTCGCCGGACGGACCGCGGCGCTCCACGCCGCGGGGCGGACCAGCGTCGAGCACTTTCCCGAGAGTCGGCCCGTCGAGGCCGAGGTGAAAGCCATTCGGGAGGCCGTCGAGCTCGCCGAGCGAACGGGTGCCGCGATCTACCTCGTTCACCTCAGCTCGCGCGCGGCGCTCCACGCGCTTCGAGAGGGAAAGGGACGCGCGCGCGTGCTCGGCGAGACACGCCCGCTGTATCTGTACCTCACGCGCGCGCAGTTCGACCGCCCCGACGCCGCGCTCTGGGTCGGTCAACCGCCGCTTCGCGATGCTGACGATGTCGCCGCCGTCTGGGCGGCGCTTGCCGACGGCACGCTCGACACCGTGGGCACCGATCACATTCCGCACGCGCGCGCGGCGAAGCTCGCGCCGGGCCTCTCCTTCGATCGCATCCCGCCCGGGGTTTCAAACCTCGAGACACTCCTGCCGATGCTCTATTCCGAGGGCGTCCGCAAGGGACGGATCACGCTCTCGCGGCTGGTCGAGGTGCTCGCGTCGTCTCCGGCACACGTCGCCGGGATGTACCCACGGAAAGGCGCGCTCGCGATCGGTTCTGATGGCGATGTCGTGATCTTCGATCCGTGGGCGCGACGCATCGTCCGCGCCGCCGACCTTCACTCGGCCTGCGACTACGATCCGTACGAAGGGTGGGACGTCACCGGCTGGCCCGAGGTCGTCTTATCGCGCGGCGACGTCGTGTTCGAACGCGGTTCTGTGGTCGCGAAGCCCGGGAGGGGAAAGCTAGTGCCGCGCGCGCCCTCGCCGCACTAGGCTCCGAAACAACAAAAAGCCTCGACGACCCATGGCGTTTGACTCGGCTCCGCCTTCTCGTCCGCGAAGCTCGCCGTCAGACGGAGGTCGTCCTTTGCGTAGGTGAGGAAACCGAATCCGCCGTTGTCCACATGCCATCCCTGCGCCTGCAGCGTGCGATTGAATGTGGGCTGGATTTCCGCGGGACGCAGATCTGGACACGCGAAGGGCAGCTTGTACGCGCCGTCGTTCGTGAATCCAGCCGGGCTTTCCCGCCAGCCGCAGCCCTTGGGAAGATCGAAGCCGGTGGGCTCACGTAAGTACGCGAATGGACTCGCGGGCGCGGGACCTCCCGCCGAATAAGGCCGTGAGTACTGGACCAGCGTGAAATCGTCGGCGTAGGCCGGTCCGTCGAGCCGGTACGCCAGCGTCATCGTGAGCGTCCCTTTGGCGTAGTTCTGGAGGCCAACTCCGATCGGTGGTCCCGAAAGATGAGCCCACCTTTGGCGCATCGCGATGACCGCCACCGATAGGTTTGCCTTCGCCGATCCACACTGAACTCGCCAGAACGCGCCCTGTTCGTCGCTGTGCCGGCGCATGTCGAGGAGCCGGCATTCGGCCGGTAGCGCCAGCTCCAAAGGGCGGTCGGTGGAGGGAAACACGAAGGCCGGGTTTGGCGTGGTCGGCTGGGTCGGCTTTGGCGCGGGGGTCAACGTGGGAGTGACCGCACTCGTCGGCATGGCGAAGAAGGCGACCTTCATGGACCCGGCGACGACGAGCTGCGGACGGATCACGCCGGTGAGAACGACCATGCGGTACCCCGGTGCCGGGGTGACCTGCAGCGTCGCGATGAACCGATCCTCGGCGGTGTATTTCGTCGGCGCAAAGCCGAACAGCCAGATCTGTGGCTCGATCGAGGCACACGCCGCGGCGTTGGAGGGGAAGTGCGGATCGTCCCAGAGGCCGGTCAGCGCGACCAGATCATCGCGCTCGTCGGCGCTCGAGCTGTCAAAGAGGGATGCGCCGGCGCGGAACGGGAGCCATGCTCTCGAGTAGCTGTCGTCGGCGCGGGTGCCTGCGTACCGAGGATCCGCAGCGAGATGTGCGTTCTCCTCGTCGATCGTGGGGCGCACCCAGCTCTCATTCGAGCCGCACACGACGAAGCCCGTCCCGCCGTCCCTCCCCTTCCAAGAGACCGGCGCGACCGTAGCGCTCGCGATGGCAGCCGGCGGCCGTGCTGACGCCAGCGCACCGCCGTCCATGTCGGACGGCCAAAGCTTCGGTGCGGCAGCGGCGATCACGAGGACTCCGAGAAGAATCGCCGCAGCGGCGAGCTCACGCACCCGTTCAGTGTCCCCGCACGCGAGCCGAGCGTCGTCAGCGTCGCGAGCCCCAACTCATACATCCGTGGTAGAAGAAGGACGTGGAACGGCTCCGTTACGACGAGGACAAGGCGTTCTTCCTGGCCGACGACGCGTCGACGATCGCCCGGATCGTCCGCACGGTCCCGGCGGATCGGCTCCGCGCGACGAAGTTCGACGAGTGGACGGCGGTCGAGATCATCGGCCACGTGGCCGACGCGGCCGAGATCTTCGCCGACCGGGTGCAGCGCTGCATCGACGAGGATCGGCCGACGGTCGCGGCGTACGACCAGGACGCCGTGGCGGCCGAGCGCCGGAACAACGAGCGCGATCCGATGGAGCTCTCGCGGCGGCTCTCCGCCGCGCACTCGCGCATCGTCCAGCTTCTGCAGCGGCCCGGCGCCGCCGCCCGTCCGGGCAGGCACGGCGACTGGGGCGACGTCGACGCCGGACACTTCGCGGCTTACCAGGCCGATCATTCGCACGCCCATACAGGCGAGCTGGCAAAGGCTTTTCCGCCTACCTTCTAGGCGACGCCTTCCAGGAACTCAACTCCTAGTCATGGCGTAATACATGCGTGCCGACCCTGCGGGACCAGGCCCTTGCGCCGCTCTCGCGTGCCGACGCGGAACGTCTCCTTCCCCTGCTCGCGAGCGGACGTCAGACGCTCGAGCGGCGGGTCCTTCGCGCACGCTGCCTCAAGTACTTCGAGTCGTTCGATCTTGCGTGGGCCGAGCTGAACGAAGTCCTTCCACTGGTCAAAGAGCCGCTCCTCGAGGCGCGGGTCGCGGTCGACCTGCTCCAGCTCTCGTACTACCTCGTGCGGCGCGACGAAACACCGAGGCTCGCACAGATCGCGCAGAAGCACGCCGCCGGCGACCCACTGATGCTCGCCGAATTCCACCTCGGCAACTCGACCGTCCTCACGGCGCAGAACGAGATCACGAACGCGCTCCAGAGCGCGCGACGCGCGGAGGACGCCCTCCTCACCGCGCCGAAGGGACGATCGCGCGACCTCGTTGTCACCCGCGTCCAGCGTCAGCTCGCTCATCTCCTCTCGCACTCGGGCGACTACGTCGATGCGACCGCCGCTGCCGAGGCGACGGTGCGCCATGCCGCCCGCGTCGGCGATCCCTGGGAAGCGGCGTGGGCCGTCTACACGACGGGGTTCGTCGACTGGGCCGCCGGGCGCATCGACCAGGCGGTCGACCAGTTCACCAAAGCGGAGGCGAGCCTGCGCACGTACGGGTCGTCGGTGTGGCGCTACACGTGCCTCTGCCTCGCGCGCGCTCGGATGGAGCGTGGCGAAATCGCCGACGGCGACCGCCTTGCGCGGCAGAGCGCGACCGGCGCCGCGGAAGATCACGCGCACCTGGCGCTTCTCCGCGGGGAGACGGACGTGGCCGACCGGATCCTCAGCCGGGCGCCGACTGGGTTCCCCGAAGACGAGCAGTTCCGCAACAACGTTCGCGCGATCGTTCGCGCGGAAAAGGGCGACCCGCGCGGCGGGGTGCGCATGCTCGACGAGGCGGCGAAGGAATACGAGGCCCGCGGCATGGCACACTGGGCGCTCGGCGCGGCGGTGCACGCGGCCTACTGGCGCGAGTCGCTCGTGCGTGGCGGCGGCGCGTCGCGCGCGGCGGGGCTGGTGCGCGACATCGGTGCTCGCGGCGGCGAGGGGTTCGCCTACTACCTACCCGAGGTCGCGTCGTGGCTCGGGCGCGCGGCCGAACGCGACCCCGCGGCGCGCGAGCTCGCACGAAAGATCAGCGCGCACGCCGATGCCGCGCTACGGCGCGCGAAATCGGACAACGCCGCGCCCGTCGGTTCGTCCGCTCTCGACGAGGCCACCTTCTACCTGAGGACCGTCGGCCTCACGTGGCGCGAGCTTGGCATCCTCCGCGAGATGGAGCTGCTCTCGCGTGAGGGCAAGCGCCTCGAGCGCGCGGCCCTCGCCGATCGCCTTGGCGTCTCGCCGAACACGCTCCGCGTCCATCTCACGCGAATCCGCGCGAAGCTCGATGTCGGGGACAAGCGCGGCGACGAGGTGCTGCTCTCGGCCGCGCTCACGCAGCGTCCGGTGGCTTAGTGGCGAATCGGCCGAACGAAATTGAGCGCAAGCGTCTGATCAAGGAGTACCGAACGCTCGCCGACGGAATCACCTCCATTCTTTTTCGCATGGATCCTGTCGGCATCGCGGTCGACAATCCACATACCGACGAATACGCGTCCGAAGCGGCGATGATCGCGAGATTCTTGCCCGAGGCGAAGGACACGGAGGACCTCGAACGGGCCGTACGCGAAGTTTTCCTACGGCAATTCGGCGAGCCACTCTTGGGACCGATCACCCAATATCGCGACATCGCCCTCGAGATCTGGCGATTCACCTCGGAAGTTCGAAAAGCCGCCAGCGGCTAGTCCAAGGTCACCTTCTCGGCGACGGGTCGCCATGAATCATGAAGACGGCTGCATGCGGCGGCTATTCTGGCCGCTCCGTGTTCGGACCGTTGCTTCGCGGCGAGAAGGTCACGCTCCGCCCCGCGCGTGAAAACGATGCAGAACATTTCGTGCGTTGGTTCGCGGACATGGAGGTCACTCGCCACCTCGCGACACGCATGGCGATCACCCTTCAACAGGAGCTCGAATTCCTGAAGCGCATCGGCGAATCGAAGGATGACGTGTGGTGGGTCATCGACGTCGCCGATCAAGCGATCGGCGCGACCGGGATCCACGCCATCAACTGGCTCGACGCGAACGGAACCACGGGGATCGTCATCGGTGAGAAAGCCTCATGGGGAAAGGGCTACGCGACCGAGGCGATGCGGCTCCGCACTCGTTACGCATTCCGCGAGCTCAACCTGCACAAGCTCATGACCGAGGTGGATGCCGGGAACGAGGCCAGCCGGAAGGCGCTCGAACGTAACGGATACCAGGCCGTGGGGATACGGCGTGAGCAGACGTTCCGCGAAGGAAAGTGGCGTGACCGTTGGCTGGGAGAGGTACTACGCGCGGATTGGGAGAAAACCCAGGCCTGACACCCGCCTGCGACCCTTCGAACGAGTGGTGCTCTGGTAGCCTCGGGCCGCGGGAAGGGTCAGTGAAAAAGCTACTCGTCGTTCTCCTGTTGATCGTCGCCGGGGTGGGCGCGTTCCTCTATTTCCCTCGCGGCGGAACGGCCACGTCCGCGTCCAACGCGGCGACGCTCGCGATCCTGAACAAGGCGATCGAAGGTGCGCGCGCCGGCGCCGCATTCGGACCGGCGCTCGACGGAGAGGTCTACGCCACCGGGGACCTCGTCCGCGCCAACGTCGACGGCCGCGCCGTCCTCACGTTCTTCGACGGCTCCTCCATGTCGGTCGACCCCGGATCGCAGGTGAAGGTCGTCGCTCTGAATCGCGTGTCCGCGGACGGCATCCAGGTGACCATCGAGCAGTCGCTCGGGCGATCGTGGTCGTCTGTACAGAAGCTGAAGACACCGGACTCGCGGTACGAGGTGCGCACGCCGAGCACCGTCGCCGTCGTCCGTGGCACCGGCTTCCTCACGTTCGTCCAGCAGCTCGCCTCGGGCGGGACGCAAACCACGTATCAGGTTGACGAAGGCACCCTTCAGGTGACCGCGACCGCGGGCGGCACCGTCAGCGTGCCAGCCGGTAATCAGGTCACGATCGCCGAGGGCGCCGCGGCACCCGCGAGCGCTACGCCGATCGCGCCGGCACCGCGCCTCGAGATCAACGGCTCGCCCGGCCTCGCTTTCCTCGTTGTCGCCCCGACCGGTCAGTCCTGCGGGACCGCCGGCGGCAAGGCCGAGGTCTTCGGGTGCGTGGTGAGCGGCGATAAGGTCATCGTCCGAGATCCCGCGGCCGGCCGGTGGGGCGTGTTCCTGACGTCGCCCGGCGCCATAAGGACTTCCGCATTCACGTTCGACGCACTCGTCGGTACGGCCTCCGTCGCCAGACAGATCATGGAAGGACCGCTCGTCGCGGGCCAAATGGTCCGGTCCGGCATCACCCTGAAAGCCGGCTCGCCGCTCACGCTGTCCGCGTTCGAGCCGGCAACGGTCGTGACAAGCGTGTGCGCCGCGACCGCGCCGGGTCGCGTCTTCGCGTCGGGGGCGGTCGACGGTCGCGCCGACGCGGTGAAGACGTTCGCCCGCGACAACAAGGCGACCCCGGTTTCGCTGGTGTTCACCGAGGACGAGCTGAACCAGGTCGTGAACAAGAACGCCCCGTCGGCCACGCAGGGCGTGACCCTGAGCGAGGCCAAGATCAGGATCGACGGCGGCGGGATCCACGGGACCGCGAAGGCCGCGACGCAGTTCATAACGGTGAACGCGAGCGCGGACGTCGTCGGCGGCTCCGTCGGGGACAAGTTCACGCTCAAGGTGTCGCATCTCGCGGCCGACCCTCTTCCGCCGGGGCTCATCGATGCGGTCAAGGGCATCGTTGACTCGACCACCGCGGACATCTCTGGCTCGGTCCCGTTCGTGGTCAAGCAGGTCGCGTTCCGTAACGGGTGCTTCTGGGTCAGCGGGGTGACGGCGAACTAGGGGCGCGCGCACAATTCGCGCGTGCGGCCTGAGCTCGAGAAGCTGGTGCGGGATGGGATGTCCCGCTATCACGTCCCCGGGGTAGCGATCGGCATCCTGCACGACGGCGACGAGGACATCGCCGCGTACGGTGTCACCAACCTCGAGCACCCCCTCCCCGTGGACGCCGACACGCTGTTCCAGATCGCATCGATCACGAAGACGATGACGGCGACCGTCATCATGCGGCTCGTCGAGCGCGGCGTCCTCGACCTGGATGCACCGGTCCGGCGCTACTTGCCCGAATTCAAGCTCCGCGACGACGACGTCGCGAAGCGCGCGACCCTCCGACATCTCGTGACCCATACCGGCGGCTGGCTCGGCGACTGCTTCGCGGACTTCGGCAAGGGCGACGACGCGCTCGCGCTCTACGTCGCGGCCATGGCCGAGCTCGAGCAGCTCACCCCGCTCGGCGAGATCTGGCATTACTCGAACTCGAGCTTCGCGGTCCTCGGCCGGCTCATCGAGGTCGTCACCGGAAGGACGTACGAATCCGCGGTGCGCGAGCTCCTGTTCATCCCGCTCGGCATGACCAGAAGCTGCTTCAACGCGGACGAGGCGATCACCCATCGCGTCGCCGCTGGCCACTCCGTCGTCGACGAGCAGCCGCGCGTCGTGCGGCCCTACGCCTTCCCGCGCGCCGCGACCCCGGTCGGCGGCGTGATCTCCAGCGTGCGTGACCTTCTCGCGTACGCCCGATTCCACCTGGGCGACGGCCGGACCCCCGACGGCGGCCGTCTCCTTTCGGTCGGCTCGCTCGAGCTCATGCGCACGCGACTCGCGCCGGCGGACAACGACCGCGGCATCGGTGTCGCCTGGTTCCTGCGAGAGGTCGGCGGCGTGACCCTCCAGTACCACGGCGGGTCGGCCATCGGCCAGCAGGGCGTCCTCATGCTCGCGCCGGAGCGCGCCTTTGCGATCGCGGTGCAGGCGAACTCGACGCGCGGCGCGCTGCTGCATCAGGCGATCACCAAGTGGGCACTCAAGACGTTCATCGGGGTCGATGAGCCGGAACCCCAGCACGTGCGCATGACGAAGACGCGCCGCGACGAGCTGGTCGCGCGCTATACCGCCGCCGGAGCCGACGTCGAGCTCCGCGCGGGCGGCGACGGCGTGCTCCTCTACCGCTCGATCTACCACAACATCCTTGGCATCACGCCCGCGCCAACGGACCCTCCGCCCTCTCCGGTCGCGTTCACCGCGGAGGATCGGTTCGTGTGTCTCGAGGGTCCGTTGAAGGACGTCCGCGGCGAGGTCATCCGCGACGAGACCGGCGCCGTGCGCTGGCTCCGCACCGGCGGCCGCGTTCACCGGCGCGTGGACGCGTAGCAATGCGCCAGTACCTCGACATCCTGCGCCGGGCCCTCGAGGAAGGCGACGAGCGTGCCGACCGCACCGGTGTCGGGACACGCGCGGTCTTCGGCGAGATGATGCGGTTCGACCTTTCAGAGGGCTTCCCCGCCGTGACGACGAAGCGCCTCGCGTTCCGCTCGGTGGTCGCCGAGCTCCTCTGGTTCCTCGCCGGAAGCTCAGACGTGAACGACCTCCACGCCCTCGGTGTCCGCATCTGGGACGGGAACGCGTTCGCCGACTACTGGCAGGCGCGCGCCCGTTTTCCCGGCGACGCCGGACGCAACTATGGACAGCAGTGGCGCGACTGGATCGCACCAGACGGCCGCCACATCGACCAGCTGCGCGAGACGATCCGCCTCATCCGCGAGCAGCCCGCGAGTCGGCGAATGCTCGTGGTCGCGTGGAACCCCGGCGAGCTCGAGCAGATGTCGCTACCGGCGTGTCACGCGCTTTTTCAGTTTTTCGTGGCCGGTCGAAGGCTCTCGCTCATGATGTACCAGCGCTCCTGCGACCTCGTCCTCGGTGTGCCCTTCAACATGGCCGAGTACGCGTTGCTCTTGCATCTGGTGGCCCGTGAGGTCGAGCTCGAGCCACACGAGTTCGTCCACGTTCTTGCCGATGCCCACGTCTACCGCGACCACATCGACGCGGCGCGCGAGCAGCTCGAGCGCGAGCCCTACCCGGCGCCGACGTTGTGGCTGGACCCGGAGCTGCGCGGCGTCGACGACGCGGTGGCGCGCTACCGGGAGATCGTGGCGCGCGCGAAACGCGGGGAAGCGCCGGGTCCCCTGCTCGATGGCTTCGCGAAGCTTCTGAACTACCAGCACCATCCGCCGATCAAGGCGAAAATGGCGGTTTGAGCCGGATCGCATTCGTCGTCGCCCGCGACCGCCACGGGGTCATCGGCAAGGACGGGCACCTTCCCTGGCGGCTTCCCGACGATATGAGGAACGTGCGCAAGCTCACCGTGGGGAAGCCGCTCATCATGGGACGGCGCACGTTCGAGTCCATCGGCAAACCCCTCCCGGATCGCACGAGCATCGTCCTCACGCGCGACCCCGACTTCCACTGCGACGGCTGCCTCGTCGCGCGCACAACCGACGAGGCACTGGCGCTCGCGGGCGACGTCGAAGAGGTCATCGTGTTCGGCGGCGCCGGTGTCTTCAAAGAGTTCCTGCCGCGCGCGGATCGGATCTATCTCACCGAGGTCGACACCCAGGTCGCCGGAGACACCTACTTTCCGCCGCTCGACCCCCGTGACTGGCGCGAGGTCGAGCGCACGACGCATCCAGCGGACGCGCGCCATCCATTCGCGTTCACGTTCGTGACGCTCGAGCGCGTGCGGTGAGCGCTCCCGCCGGCTTTGTGTGGGACCCGCGCCTGGCGTCGCATGTGTACCGAAGCGACCATCCGCTCAAGCCCTGGCGCCTGCAGGGTGTGCACGACACCCTCGAGCGGCTCGGCGCGTTCCGGAATCCGAACGCGCGACTCCTGCAACCGAGGCTCGCGACGCGCCCCGAGCTCGAGCGGATCCACGACCCGGCGTACGTCGACGCGATCGCCCAGGCCTCAGCCGATCCCGACCTCGACTACTCGGCGTGGGGCCTCTCCGCGTGGGGCGACACTCCGCCGTTCGCCGGGATGCACGAAGCATCGCTCCTCACCACCGGCGCTTCGCTCGTCGCCATGGAGGACGTGATCGCAGGGAAGGCGCGGGTGGCGTTCAACGGCGCAGGCGGGCTGCACCATGCGATGCGCCGGAACGCGTCGGGATTCTGCATCTACAACGACCCCGCGATCGTCTGCGGCGCCCTCGCCGACCGCGGGATGAAGGTCGCGTACGTCGACATCGACGCCCACCACGGCGACGGCGTGCAGGCTGCGTTCTACGACACCGATCAGGTGCTCACGATCTCGCTGCACGAGTACGGCATCATCCCCCGGCTCGGCCGGCCGTTCTTCCCCGGCACCGGCTCCGCGGACGAGCGCGGCACCGGCAACGGCGCGGGATACAGCATCAACGTCGCGCTCCCGCCGTACACCGATGACCTCGCGTACATGCGCGCGTTCGACGAGGTCGTCCCGCTTCTCCTCGAACGCTTCCGGCCGGACATCCTCGTGACGCAGCAGGGCATCGACCCGCACTTCACCGACCCGCTCACCGATCTCCAGCTCTCGACGCACGCTCGCGAGCACGTGGTCCGCTGGTTCGCGTCGACGCCGTATCCCTGGATCGCGATGGGTGGGGGCGGGTACGACCTCGATGCCGTGCGCCGGACGTGGTCGATGGAGTACCTCATCATGCTGGGCGCTCCGGTGCCGGAGGCCCTGCACGATGACGATCCGCCCGTCCTCGGCGGCCGTGCGCGGACCGCGGTCGACACCGCGACCGACCAAGCCACGAGCGAAGCGCTGGCCGCAGCGTTCAGATGATCGCGACGGTCGCCGATCGCTGGCGACCGAAGGCCTTCGCGGCGTGGGCGCTTGGTGCGGGAACGTTCTGGGGCCTCGCCTGCGTCCCGATCGCGATGGTGTTCTCGACCGTTTCCGCCTATCGGCTTTCGCAGACCGTCCACGTCGACGACATCGTGTTCGGATCTACGCGCAGCGCGATCGTCGACACGCTTCTCGTGGCGATCGGCGTCGAGCGCACCGCGGTGCTGGTGTACGTGCTGCAGCGATCATTCGACGCACTCGTCGTCGCGGCGGCCATCACGCCGATCTTTCTCTGGCTCCTCGGCTCGAGCGCGATCCACGCTGCCGCGCGGTTTCGCGGAGTCCGCGGCCGACCCTACCTGCCGCTGCTCGTCCTCTTCGGCTACGCCGAGCTCGTCTATCAGGCGCCCACGTCCCTTGCCGGCATCGTGTTCGCGGGAGGGCCATTCACCGGGATCGCCGACGCGGTGAGCGTCGCGATGCTCGTGTGGTTCGCGCTCGTCGTTCATCGCGCGATCACGCTGCACTACGGCGTATCGGGGGATCAAGCTCTCGCGATCTTCCTCATCGGCGGGCTCGCGTTCTACCTGCTGCCGCTGATCCTCATCGCGGTGCTCCTCGTCGCGATCGTTGTGGCGGCGGCCATCCTGCAGTACTTCTAGACGTGCGCCGGGTGTGGGCCATCGTGCGGTGCCGTTGCCCGAGGTGCCTCTCCGGTCACGTGTGGCGCGGTGCGTTCTCGATGAACGAGCCCTGTCCGGTCTGCGGCCTGCGGTTCGAGCGCGAGACGGGGTACTGGACCGGCGCGATGGTCGCGAGTTACGCGCTCGGGATTCCCGTGCTCGCTCTTCTCGTCCTCGCGGTCTGGCTCGCGAGCGGCTGGGACATCCTCATCGCCCTCGTCGTCGCGGACGTTCTCTTCCTCGCAATCGTGCCGTTCGTCTGGCGCTACTCCCGTGTGGTGTGGCTGCATCTCGACTGGCTGATCGACCCGGTCCCGTTGACTTGACCGACCTGACGTGGGCCGATGCGCGCGAGCGACGCCTCGCGCGCAGTCACCTGGTGACGCCGGCACCAAAGGCACGCCTCATCGATGTCGTCCGCGACGTCTGTGGTCTCCAGGCGCAGCTCCTCTCGGCGGCGGAGCTCGCGCTTTCGGCGCGCGTTGCCGGCGCGACCCAGGAGTCGGTGAGGGACGCGCTCTGGGTGAAGAAGACGCTCGTTCGCGCATGGACCGTTCGCGGCACGATCCACGTCATCCCGGCCGACGACCTCCCGCTCTGGATGGCGGCGCTCGGCACTCGTCGCTACTGGGAATCGAAGGAGTGGCTCGAACGCGAGCAGCTCACCGCGAAAGACACAAGGGTCATCTTCGACACCGTGCACGATGTGCTCGGAGAGAATGGGTCCACCCGCGCCGAGATAGCCGACGCAGTCGTGACCCGCCTTGGCGCGAAGTTCCGGTCAAAGATCAGCTCCGGTTGGGGCGAGCTGCTGGCCCCGCTCATGTACATGGGCAAGATGTGCTTCGGTCCATCCGTTGGCCCGAACGTGACCTTCGTTCGCGCGGACCGTTGGGTTCCCAAATGGCCGCGCCTCGATTCGGAGGAAGCCCAGCGCGAGCTCTTTCTCCGCTTTCTCCGGGCGTACGGGCCGACCACGCTCGACGGGATGGCACGGTGGTTCGGGATGAAACCCGCGGCCCTGCTCCCTCATCTGCGATCGCTCGAGCCCGAGACGGCCGCGGTCACGATCGAGGGGCGCAAGGCCTGGATGCTGTCGCGCGCGCGGAACGCACCGGAGCGGCGCTCCTCGCAGGTGCGTCTCCTCGCCCAGTACGACTGTTACGTCATCGGCTCGCATCCGCGTGACACGATCGTCGACGAGGCGGCGCAAACCCGAATCCGGTCGTACAAGCGCGGTCAATGGGAAGGAGTCGTGGGTGTCCCGGTGCTCCTGATCGATGGGATCGTGCGCGGCGTGTGGGACCGCCGCGATCGTGGCGGGCGGATCGAGATCGGTGTGCAGCCGGTCGGCAAGCTGAGCGCGGCGCACCGCCGGGCCCTCGAGATCCAGGTTGAGCGGATCGGCCGTTTCTTCGGTCGCGAGGCCACGCTAACGTGACGATCATGCCGGCAGCGTGGACGCCGAGCGCCGCGTACCTCGACCGCAGCCGCCTGCGCGCGTTCGCGCTGAAGAACGGCTGCGCGGACTACGCCGCGCTCCTGCGCTGGTCGACCGAAGACCTCGACAGATTCTGGGCCGCGACCGAACGCGACCTGCGGATCGCCTGGCGCACGCCGTACACGCACGTGCTCGACACCTCGCGCGGGCTGCCCTGGACGACCTGGTGGACCGGCGGGCGGATGAACTACGTCGCGACGGCCCTGCGCCACGACGGCGACCGCGTCGCGGTCATCGCCGAGGCAGAGGAGGGCACGGTCCGCACGCTCACCTACCGCGAGCTCTCCGATCAGGTCGCGAGCTTCGCCGCCGGGCTGCGGTCGCTCGGCGTGAAGCACGGCGATCGCGTCGCCGTCTTCCTCCCGCTGACCGTGGAGTGCGCGGTGGCGGTCCTCGCGATCGGAGCGATCGGGGCCGTGTTCATACCCATCTTCTCCGGCTACGGCGCGGAGGCGATCGCCGGTCGGCTGCGCGATGCCGAGGCGAAGGTCCTCGTCTGCGCCGACGGCTTCTACCGTCGCGGTCAGGTTGTCAAGATGAAGGAGGTCGCCGACGAGGCGGCGGACGGCGCGCCATCCGTCGGGACCGTGGTCGTCGTCGATCGCGTGGGCCGGGCGTATCCGAAACGCGGCCGCGACGTCGCCTGGTCTGATGTCACGCACGTCGGCGCGGTGCTCGATTTCGCCGACACCTCCGCCGAGGACCCCTTCATGGTCATCTACACCTCAGGGACGACCGGCAAGCCGAAGGGCGCCCAGCACGTGCACGGCGGTTTCCCGGTGAAGGCGGCGCAGGACCTCGCGCACTGCTTCGACCTTCAGGAGCGAGACGTGATCCTATGGTCGACCGACATCGGCTGGATGATGGGTCCGTGGCTCATCGCGGGTGGGCTCATGCTCGGAGCGACCATCGTCCTGTACGACGGGACACCCGACTTCCCTGACGCGTCGCGGATGTGGTCTCTCGTCGAGCGCCACCGCGTGACGCACCTCGGGATCTCGCCGACCGCAATCCGCGGCCTGATGCGCTCCGGTGAGGAACCGGTCCGCGCGAAGGACCGCTCGTCGCTCTTCGTCCTTGGATCGACCGGCGAGCCGTGGAACCCCGATCCGTGGTGGTGGTACTTCCGGAACGTCGGCGACTCGCGCTGCCCGGTCATCAACTACTCGGGCGGCACGGAGATCTCCGGCGGCATCGTCGGCTGCACCACCTGGACGTCGATCCAGCCGGGCTCGTTCACCGGGCCGTGCCCGGGAATGGACGCGGACGTCGTCGACGATCGCGGCCGCTCCGTGCGCGGGGCCGTCGGCGAGCTCGTCATTCGCAAACCCTGGCCGGGCATGACGCGCGGTTTCTGGCGCGATCCGCCGACAGAGGAGGGCCGCTACTTCCAGACCTACTGGTCTCGCCTGGCGAACACCTGGGTCCACGGCGACTGGGCGCGCATCGACGACGAGGGCTACTGGTACATCGAAGGGCGCAGCGACGACACCCTCAAGATCGCGGGCAAGCGCGTCGGTCCTGCGGAGGTCGAGTCCGCGGCCGTCGCACACCCCGCCGTGTCGGAAGCGGCAGCGATCGGCGTGCCGCACGAGATCAAGGGCGAGGCCATCGTCGTCTTCGTGGTGCCGCGCCCGCTGCATGCGCCGACGCCCGAGCTCGCTCGTTCCGTCCAGGACAAGGTCGCCGAAATCCTCGGCAAACCGCTACGTCCGGAGGCCGTCCGCTTCGTGACGCAGCTGCCGAAGACGCGCAACGCGAAGATCCTGCGCCGCGTGATCCGCGGTGCGTACCTCGGAAAGCAGGACCTCGGCGACTTGAGCTCGCTGGAGAACCCCGCGGCAATCGAGGAGATCGCTCGGCTCCGCGGCTGAACCGGCTGCGGCTGTCACCGCTCCCTCACCTGATCCCCCAATCACTGTCGCATCGTGAACCCGTGCCGAGTCGCCGCCCGATCCTGTCCCCCAGCGCGCTCGCTGTCTTCTTCACTTGCTTCGTCTGCGCATGCGCATCCGACCTGCCGGGCCCGAGCTCGACGCCTCCCGCTGCGGTCAGCGCGAACGCGACGCCGGCTGCGGAGACGACTCGTCCGAGTCCGTCAGCGTCCCCGTCCGCGGCCGCGCCGTCGGCGGTAGCGGGGGTGCGGACGAATCCGATGGGTCTGCTCAGCGGCAACTGGATCTTCGCGGCGAAGCAGGCATTCGATCAGCCGCAGCCTGAAGCCCAGATCTGGGCCGTGCCGATCGCAGGCGGCACGCCCAAACTCGCATTCGCTTACGTCGTGCCGGGTGGAGGGATTCCCGAGGCGCCGATCGACAACGCGCCGTACCTGCGCCGACAGTTTTCGCCGGACGGACGGCGGATGGTGATCGCGGTGAATGGTCAGCTCGTCGTCGTGGACCTCGAATCCGGAGCAGCGCGAGCGCTCGGCGTGAAAGGAACCTTCCCATCATGGAGCCGCGATGGTTCACGGCTCGCCTTTCTCTTGACGGTGCCGAATCCCAACGCGATCGGTCCTGATGTCAGCATTGCCACCGTCGCCGCGGATGGAGGCGCGGTTCACCAACTGGGCCTCTTGACCCAAGCCGAGTCGCTCGAATGGTCCGTCGACGGCATGAATCTGCTCGTCCCCCAACAGGGCAGGGTGTCGATCGTGGACGTCGCGAGCGGCGCGGTCATCCGCACGATCGATGTCCAGTCCGGCCCAGCTCCTTCGTTCGCTCACTTTCGGCGCGGGACGCCGGCCGTTGCTCTGGCGCTATTCGGCTGTGTGGCATCCCGAAGCCTCATCAGCCTGGACGCGATCTCGGCGCCGATCCGGACGCTTGTCACGAGCCCAGGGACCGGCGAGCAATGTCTCCTCGCGCTCGACCCTCGTTGGAACCCCGCCGCGGATGAGCTTCTCTATGTGGCGGCGCCGATGAACGCCCTGTGCTGCCGTCCTCACGTTCTCGACATCGCATCGGGGAAGGACGCCGTTATCCCCGTGGAGGCCTATCAGGCGACGTGGAGCGCCGACGGCTCGGAGATCGCGTATCTCACCCCGTCGCGTGCCGTGGGCTATGGCTCCACGATTCGCGTCTGGCCGAGGGATGGCCGAAATGAGCGAGTGCTTCTCGTCGTCACCGGCTACGACAGGCTCGTGTCGATCGCATCGGTTGCCTACTAGGGGCGCAGGCGGGCACGCCTAGGCGGAGACACGCACGCGCGTGCCTCCGCCGCTCAAACGATGCTCAGACCGTTCTGTTTACTGTGATCGCGCGAACGAGCGCGACGATGAGTGCCGCGATCAGGAAGAAGAACGCGACCGCGAGAAGCGCGGCGAGATCGAGGGCGGGGGGACCCGACGGCTCCGGGAAGATTCCCTGGAACGGGCGCACCAGCGGCTCGGTGATGCGGTAGAGACCCGAAATGAGCGGCTGATTCGCGTTCGCGCCGAAGAGCTTCAGAACGAACCGGAGCAGCAGCAGCGTCTCGAGCACCGTGAAGAGAAGCGTGACGACGCGGGTGACCGTCCACACCACGTCGTTTCGCGCGACGGTCGTCGTCGTCGGCCCGACGTTCACGTTCGAAGCGGTCGGCGTCGTGTACGCGGGACGCTGGACGATCCGTTCGCGCTCGTAGCGTTCGACTCGTTCGGTCGTGTCGTGGTCACGTGGTGCTGATGTAGCCATGCCGAGGGGGGCAGCAGGTGGCATGCCAAATCGTTAACCTGCCAAGCGGCCGTGGATTTTCCGTTTGCATATCGCCAGCGGGTGCGCTTCGGTGAGACGGACCTTCAGGCGGTCGTCTACTACGCCAATTACCTGCTCTTCGCTGAGGTCGGCCGTGTCGCGTATCTCCGCGAGCTCGGCATCGTGTACGAGCGCGACCTGCTCGCGCAGGGTGTCGACTTCACGATCGGCGAGGCGCGCGTCCGTTATCACGCGCCCCTTCGCTTCGATGATGAGTACGACATCAGGGTCCGCATCGGCGAGATCCGACACTCGTCCTGGACCTTCGAGTACGCGATCGACCGGGCGGATGGGGCGCACTGCGTCGACGCCTCGACGATCCAGGTGATGCTGGACCGAAAGAGCGGTCGCCCGATCCGCATACCGGGGGCGCTCCGCACGATCCTCGAGAAGGCGAAGGAAGCCTGATGGATCCGGTCCTGCCTGACGACCTCGTCATGCTCCAGCGCTCGGTCCGCGAGTTCGTCGAGGAGCGGCTCGCGCCGCTCGAGCGAGAGATCGAAGCGAAGGACGAGATTCCGCGTTCCGTGATCGACGCGATGGCCGGCATGGGCCTCTTCGGTCTCGGGTTCAGCGAGGACGTGGGCGGCCAGGGGTTTGGCAAGCTCGGTTACTGCGTCGCCGTCGAGCAGCTCGCCCGCGCGAACGCCTCGCTCTGGAACGTCATCGGTGGATCCGCGGGTCTGTGCGGCACCGCGATCGACATCGGCGGACCTGACGCGCTTCGCAAACGCTACCTGCCGGACCTGCTGTCGGCGCGGAAGATCGGCGCGTATGGACTCTCCGAGCCTGGCGCGGGAAGCGATGCGGGTGGCCTCAAGACGATCGCGCGCCGCGACGGCGACTCGTACGTCATCGACGGCGCGAAGACCTTCATCACGAACGCGCCGATCGCCGACGTGTTCGTCATCTTCGCGACGCTCGATCCGAAGCTCGGGTCGAAGGGGATCACGGCATTCGCCGTCGAGCGCGCGACCAGCGGTCTCGAGGTCGGCCGCAACGACGCGAAGATGGGACTGCACGGGTCGACGACCGCGCAGCTCTACTTCCGCGAGATGCGCGTTCCAGCGTCCCAGCGCCTCGGTGAAGACGGCAAAGGGTTCGCGATCGCTCTCGCCACGCTCGATTACGGCCGCATGGGTCTCGCGGCGCACGCGGTCGGCGCCGCGCAGCGCCTC
>Ga0209689_1000267_pt1 | contig 33731 bp, 28 predicted proteins | sample GraSoiAngelo_149_FD_187119 | JGI IMG/M metagenome (GOLD analysis project Ga0209689, IMG submission 187119) | Grasslands soil microbial communities from the Angelo Coastal Reserve, California, USA - 14_1009_09_30cm (SPAdes) (version 2) | ecosystem: Environmental > Terrestrial > Soil > Grasslands ... | reverse complement strand
GACGGTTGGCTACAGCAGTAAGTGACCTTCAAACCATTGGTGAGTGCGCCCTCGAGACACGAGAAGGTTGTGGCGCCCGGGCCGGCGGCGCTTTGCTGAACCCCGCTTTCTTCGAAGAGACCGTTGTCAACAGTTGACCCGTAGATGATGTCGAAACATGAGGGGTTGTCCTCAGAGAATCGCACCTCAAAGTTGGCTGTGCCCGATCTGCCAAAATAAGCGGCGCGCCATTCAATGTGAAAGATCCGGTTGGGCGCCGTGCCCGTGACCGAGGTGAAAACGCCGCAGCCGCTGGGAAAACTCGAGCAGTCGGGAAACGTTGTTGAGTCGGTGCCCAGGTCGTCTTGATACGGGAGAATGGCCTCGTCGATGTTGACATCCGGCAAGGGACAGGATGTGAGGAAAGACTCCGAATTGCCCGTGAACTGCAAACTGCCATTCGCGCCGACTAGCGCGCTGGTAAAGGACGTTCCATAAAGGCTGACTGGAAACGGAAACGTGATGGGAGTAGTGCAATCGTCGCAATGGTTTCCTGTGTCGGTATCTCCGGGCACGATCGTGTCCGTCGAAGTGGACGTGACATAGTTACTGCATGTAACGCCCGTGGGAGCGATCGAGAGCAGCGCCTGAGCGGGAATCGCATTTGGCTTGAGCACTGCCTTGGTCATGCCTTGTTTGGCAACGTTTCGCTGCGCCAGCGCGACTGGGATCGTACACACGGCGATGAGCAGAAGCAGGTAAAACGCGCCTCGGATAAGGTACGCTTTGATACTGGGGTTTGTTTGTTTTTTCATAGGGGGTTATTTGGGGGTTATTTTCTGGGGTTTCCAACTTGCGACATTATATGTGCAAGTGGGATATGCGTTTAGGAGGGGACCCGAAAAAAGTCAAGCCTTTTCTTAAGACCTTTTTTCTTAGGATGCAAACGCCCAGAGCCTTACGGGAAGTAACTTTGTCGTCGAAGGTTGAAAAGCGCTACTGGCTCGACATCGCCATCGATCGCTTTGACGGAACGATAGTCGGTCAGCAGCTTGAGGAAGTCGTAGAGTAGCTGTAGAGGCAGCCGTGCCGGCTGAGGCTATGCACGCGACACGCGTGCCGCTACAGTTTGATACTCGCCTGCGCCGAGGCAACGGCGCGGCAAGCGAGACCGGTCGCGACGGTGCATGCCGTTAGCGGCCGAGCTAGTAACGCTTCACGGATTGGTCCTGGTTCTTTTGTAACGACCCCCCAAGTCTGTCGAATGCATCTGAGATGCTTGTGTACGTCTGGGACGTCCATACGCCAAAAGGTTTGTTCCAGGCGAACCAAATCAGGCCCCCAATAATCACGACTTCAATCAACAGTCGTTTCATATGCCCGAGATTGCCAGAAACGCAGCGTGAGATCAATGGAAATCGTCGGCTACAATCGCTCGCGACCAAAAGGTTCGGACGCATGGGCAGGACGCCGCGCATCTGAGGTGCGATCCCGAAATTTTATCAAATTAAGCGCTTGCCAGCCCGACACGGGTGTTGATATAACGCGGTTCCCCCATGTCTTTTCCCAGTACCAGCGATCGGCCAGTTCGGCCTCTCAACTCCGTAAAGGAGCGTGGCTCCCATGGAGCTTTACGCTCTCAGTTACCAACGATCGACTCGCAGCGCTGCTGCGCTGCATTTACCCCGCCGAGACAACGTGAGCGCCCTGGCGGTTTTACGTTGCTCGAACTGCTCATCGTCATCGGCCTCATTGCGATTCTGCTGGTGTTAGTCGGTCCCGCGTTTACGACAATGAAAAGCGGGAGCGATGTCACCAGCGCCATTTATGGAGTCAAAGGAGTACTCGAGAACGCGCGAGCGTACGCAAAGGCAAATCACACCTATGTCTTTGTTGGTCTTGCCGAGGTGGATTCTTCGATTGATCCCGCGGTCAGTCCGCAGATTTCCACTGGCGATACGCCTTACGGTAGAGTAGCCCTGGCGGTGGTTGCGTCGAAGGACGGCACTTCACAATATCAATTCGCTACGACCGATCAGGGCACCGACTGGAAGGCTAACTACGCCAATGGCGCTCATCTGGTCGCGGTCGGGAAATTACAGACCTATGAGCATCTGCATTTTGTGCCGGTTGATTTTGGATCGTGGAGTCCTGGCGCGCATCCGAACTCCAAAATGGCACGGTATCAACCAACCGGTCCACCGTACATTTTGGGCAATGCTGCCTCCACTTCGGTGACGCCGTTTACATGGCCGCTGGGATCACCACTGGAGTCCGGCTATCAGTATCGATTTGATAGAGTGATAAACTTCGATCCAACAGGGATCGCACGGATCAGCACTGCTAACAACGGGGACGCTATTGGCCATGTTATCGAAATCGATTTTCAACCAAGTCATGGAACACTCTTCGAGTCGCTGCCTGATAACTTCAATCAGGACGTGGGAAACCATGCAGTTATACAGCTTGGCACGACAAGCGGAGCAGTCCGTGTGTATCGGCCATGAGAATTAGTGGTTTCAGAATGTTGCGGCGCGCTGTAGCGGCGCTCTGGTATTTGTCGGCGCTTTCAGCGCTAAATAGATCCGCGCGCCGTCCCTACAATCGTTCCGATTCGATGGCTGCCGCTTTTTCCCTGGTCGAACTTGTCCTTGCTTTAGGGGTTGCGGGCTTTTGCCTTTTCGCCGTTTTCGGTTTGATGCCTGTTGGTATGCAGACAAACCGCAACGCGACTTCACAGACTGCTGCCACCAACATCATTGCCGGCATCGTGGCGGATTTGCGGGCGACGCCAGCAGCGGCTACGACTTCTCCGCAGTTTGCGATAACATTTGGGACCGACAAGACGTTGTATTTTGATACTTCAGGGCAGGCCTCGACCTCGCTTAGTACCGACTCCCGTTATCGACTGAGTATAACATGGAATTCTGCTCCTACAGGATTGCATTATGCTGCTCTAAAGGTGACCTGGCCGGCGCCTGCTGATCCCGCAGTAACAACGCCAAGCGGGTCCGTGGAGACATTCGCCGCCTTCGACAGGAGCTGAGTCATGCGTGACTACAAGACGAATGCTGCAGCGGATGTGGTAGGGACATCGCGCTGCGATGTCCGGACGGCGCAGCGCGCCGTCCCTACCATTTATGAATTGCAGGTAGCGCATACTAGAGCAAAGCGACCGAATGGGTTTACCCTTGCCGAACTCCTCGTCAGCATGGGCGTGCTGGTGATGCTTACGTTGCTGGCTACGCAGCTTCTTAACAGCGCGGCGAAGATCATAACCCTCGGTCACAAGCAAATGGATGCCGACTCACAGGCCCGTGAATTGTTCGACCGCATGGCGATCGACTTCGCGCAGATGGTCAGAAGATCGGACGTCGATTACTATCTTAAATCTTCCACCACCGCGAATGACTGCACGCTTTGTACCAGGCAAAGGGGAAATGATCAGATAGCATTCTACAGCACGGTCCCAGGTTGGTCGGCTATAACTGGCGCGCAGCAGAGCCCGGTCTCGATCATTGGATATCGGATCCATGTCAGCGCGGACACACTTTCCAACAGGATGGAGCGATTAGGTGAAGCCTTGGTTTGGAACGGCGCCACCAGCGACACGCGGTCGGATGGTAAGCCGGCATCAGTTATTTTTTGGGCGCCCTTGAATCCCTGGGCGAGTGTAACGAACAGTCCGTTCGACGTCATCGGACATGATGTTTTTCGTTTTGAATATCGTTATCTGCTGAAAAATGGAGATTTGTCCGCCACTCCCTGGTACGCGACCTCGAGCGTGCGTGGATTGCAAGATGTGTCTGCAATTATAGTAAACATCGCTGTGATCGATCCTAAGAGCAGAGCGCTCCTTAGCAATTCGGATCTAGCGGCACTAGCAGAAGACCTGGCGGACTACGGCGGACAGTCCCCTGGAGGTCTGCTTGCAGCCTGGCGAGCTTCTGTGGATGGAAATACAACGTTGCCGCGCACAGCGCTTTCAAGTGTTCGCCTTTACGAACGCTCTTTTTATCTTTCCCCTGGAAGCTTATGAGCGCTCGCTGGACTCCACGAACGAGCCCGACTAGCGAGCGAAATGCGCCGGGCGCCCCGGCGAAGGTCCCTTAGAAATCATGAGTAAGAGCAACAGCAAAAATCAGGGCGTTGCTCTGATAATCGTTCTTGCATTTGTTGTGCTCTTAACTGGCCTCTCCCTTGCTTATTTCTCCCATACGGCAACCGACCGACAGCTTGCAAGGGCGAGTTTTCACGATACCAGCGCGGAGCTGCTTGCCCATAGTGCCCTTGATATTATCCTCAGCAGTCTCAAGCGGGAGATTATCACAGCGGGCCCTAACGTTACCCAAGGCAATATTCAGCCGCAACGCTCTGGCGACAACGCGTCCATCCCAAATTTAATTCGCAGGAGTCTGCGCGATGACGGCATCCCGCCACCTGGTGTTCCAAGCTTGGCATCCACTATCAGCTCAGGGCCAGTTGACCCGGCAAATCCTAGGCGGGGTGAAGTAACACGTGCTCATTGGAATACCCATTACTTAATTCCCAGTGCAGCCAGCTTTACACCACCCGACTGGGTGCTCGTAACTCGTCACGGACCAGATCTCGTGCCTTTGCCGAGTGACGTGATTGGGAGGTATGCCTTCGCGGTGTATGACGAGGGAGGTTTGCTCGATATGAATCTGGCAGGATTTCCCACCTGGTCGGGCAGCAGCGATGATAGTCCAGTTCCCACGCCAACACCCTGGCAGGTAAACTTTGGGCGAAAAGGGATCGTAGCTTTCGCTGATCTTACTGCCTTCCCTGCGCCAACGCCGACGTCATCGGAGATTCGTCGAATTGTTGGCTGGCGGAATTATGGGACCACGAAGCAGACAGCGACCAGCTTTGGCCGGTTCAGTTTTCAGCTAAGCCCAAACCTCCAGCAGGATGCCTGGGGTAGTTATCTGCTCGATTTCGGCGATGCCCCTTACGCCGACCCGGCCATCTACCCGTTTACTTCTGTCCCGAGTGACTTTGGCTCGAATAGCCGAACGGACCAGGCTCTCATGAGCCGGAGAGAATTGTTGCGACTGCAAAGCACCATCCGCTTCAGCCAGGATCACCTTCAATACATGGGCACTTTTTCCCGTGAACGTAATCACCCGGCGCCTGATTGGAGAAGCCTCAACGACCGATTGCCCGATAGATTTCCGATGAACGCTATCGGTCTGGTGAAGCCCGGGCCGCCCGATTCCGTGACAACGCGAGGACGCGGCAACGGCGACGGGAACGGTGCCGGTTGGAAAGGCCGGGGCCGATACAGAGGCAGCATCCGTGACATTCTAGCTATGTTCGGCCTGGCATGGGTTAACGGCGCCGGAACAGATAAGAGCCAACTTGCGTATTGGGGCCGCTGGCAGTACGTAGGCGAGCAACAGCCCTCCGAGCCTAACAACCAGCCCCTGGCTCATGTCCCGCCAGTGAGGGGTCGGCTTGAGTTCGTTAAAATTCTAAACTACGCCTTGAACGTAGCCAATCCCGGCTGGGATGCTTTCTCCAACGACACTGACTTGGGCCGCGTTGCACGGACCCTCTCAATTGCTACCTCGTTGATCGACCAATACGACGACTCCGGTGATGCAAACGAACGGGACCCAACAACAGGCAACCACACCACGATCATTGAGTATAACGGAGGATTCGTCCTTGGCTGGGAGAATGAGAACAATCCAAGTAGCCCTGGTTACGATTTCGATAAGGACCCTTACGCCTGGATAATCGACCCAAACACGGGAAGTACGAAACCCAGGCCTGCGGCCGTTCCCATGGTGATCAATCATCCATTAAGCAATGTCGGAGAGTTCGGCTATGGCCTTGATACCGCGAATGGCTTTCAACCGCTGAGTTTTGTTACCGAAACGAGCAACGACAAAGCTGTCCTCGATTTTTTTACATACAATCCTGTCCTGCACAGTTATCCGCGCGCTGGCATTTTCAATCTCAACACGGGGAACGCTCCCGTCCTGGCCGCAGCCTTGAAAGGTGCGCTCAAGAACGACACACTGCTGCCTCCACCATCATCAGGCATCATTTCCGCCAGTGAAGCCGCGGCTGCAGCTCAGCGGATCGTTGACGAGACCAGGTTGCGTCCCGTGTTAAACCGTGGAGACGTCGCCAGGTTAGTTAGAGTCGGTGCGAATGCCAGTTGGACAAAGGAACAGAAAGAAGCAATCGGGCGCGCGTTGGCTGAAATGGGACAGGCGCGGACTTGGAACCTCTTCATCGACGTCATCGCGCAGACTGGTAAGTGCGCGCCTGGAGAGACCGACTTAACAAGGTTCGTTGTCGAAGGCGAGAAACGCTACTGGCTGCATATCGCACTCGGTCGCGACCCTATCGGCATATGTCCCAGTTGCACCGTGGACGTGCTCGGCAGCCAGCTGGAAGAAGTGATTGAGTAATCTCTTTCGGCCAAAGTCGGATCGCCGTAGGTGGGCCAAAGATCTAGTGGCGCTTGACTGAAGGGTCCTGATGTTTTTGCAGCTTTGACCCGACATCGTGCAACGTGGATGTGATTGTTCTGTTCGCCTGAGCAAAGTGATCTTTGAACGGCTTGCTCCAGCCAAGAAAGATCACCACCCCAATGATCACGACTTCAACCACAAATCGCATAGACTGTGAGAGTGCAGAAAATGCGGGCCGAGATCAATCAGAATCGCGCGCTCGCGAATTGTTTCCCCGCCAACTGAACGGCCATCAAAAAAGACGCGGCATTGGGCGATGTGTTCACGTGCCATTTTGTGCTTTGGTCTTTACGCGCATTCTCGTATCCTATTTTGCTATTTCAACGGATGAGCACGCCATTATTCTCGCGGGGACGACGTGGCTGCGACCCGCCAAATTCTTAGCGTCCGCTTCTGGTATAGTTAATATCAAAAGACGGAAACAGATGACTCCTTAATGTCGGGTTGATTCAGGAAGCGGCGCAGCACACAGCACGAAATATCATGTCGAACCGAAAAACTTGCGACGTGTTGATATGTGGAGCCGGCGGCTTCATCGGCGGCTGGCTTGTCGCGGGGTTGCGTTCCGTTGGCGGATTGTCAATTCGCGCGGTCGATAGCCAGCCCGTCGGACAATGGTATCAGCGCTTTGATGACGTAGAGAACCTCACACTTGATTTGCAAGACCGCGCTGCCTGCGAGCGAGCTCTGAGCGGGACAGTGCGTGAAGTTTACAACCTCGCAGCCGACATGGGCGGGATTGGCTTTATCGAACATAACAAAGCGCTTTGTATGCTCAGCGTCCTGATCAACACGCATCTCTTGATGGCTTCGCACAAAGCCGGGGTGCAGAGATATTTCTTTGCCAGCAGCGCGTGCGTTTACGCTACCGATAAACAAACTGATCCGAATGTCACTGCCTTAAAAGAAGAGGACGCATATCCGGCGGCTCCAGAGGACGGCTATGGATGGGAGAAGCTCTTTAGCGAGCGCATGTGCCGGCATTTCACGGAAGACTTTGGATTGCACACGTGCATTGCGCGCTATCACAATGTCTATGGTCCACACGGTACCTTTGATGGTGGTCGAGAAAAGGCGCCCGCGGCCATTTGTCGCAAGGTCATAGCGGCCAAGCTTTCCGGAAAACACGAAATTGAAATCTGGGGTGACGGCAATCAAACGCGCAGTTTCATGTACATTGACGACTGCATCAAGGGTACGCGCTTGATGATGGACCGCGACATACCGGGACCACTCAACATCGGAAGCAGCGAACTTGTATCAATTAATCAAGTGGTGGACATAGTGGAAGAAATCGCGGGCGTGAGACTCAAGCGCACCTACAATTTACGCGCGCCCAGAGGCGTGAACGGCCGGAACAGCGATAATACAAAGATCCGGGAAATTTTGAATTGGGAGCCATCGATCAGTTTGCGGGACGGTTTGGAAAAAACTTATCACTGGATCTACGACCAAATGCTGGCCGAGCGATAGCGATCTTCCGCGAGTCTCCCATGCACGAACCCAGGTTCGAACAGATCCTTGGAGTGCGTTTTTTCAACGGCTCTGGCACGGACGCGCTGGAATTTATTTCGCGCAACGGCGGATATACGGTTGTTCCAGCGGCTCCCGCGTTAGCGAACATAGATCGAGACCAGGACTATCGCAGGGCACTTGTGGAATCCGACCTTGCCATCGCCGACAGCGGTTTCATGGTGCTTCTCTGGCGCATCCTTCACAGGCGCAAAGTCGTGCGAACCTCAGGTCTTCGATATTTGCAGCTTCTTCTGGATAGAAGAGAAATTCGTGAACCCGGGCGCCTCTTTCTGGTTTTGCCAAGTGAGATGGCGCGGACAAAAGCTCTGAAATTACTTCGTAGCGGAGGTTATGAAATCGCCGCAGCCAACACTTATGTCGCACCAATCTACGGATATGACGTCGCAGACCATCAAATGGTTTCGATTCTCAACGCGAGCCAGCCACCACACGTGATCATTGGGATCGGCGGAGGCGTACAGGAAAAATTGGGCTTTTATTTGCGCGAAAATCTTGCATACCGCCCGGCAGTCCACTGCATCGGAGCTGCTCTAGGGTTTTTAACCGGCGACCAGAAACCGATCCCCGGTTGGGCCGACCGCTTTTATCTCGGGTGGTTTTTGCGCCTGATTCGTCAGCCGAAACTATTCGCAAAACGATTTCTGCGCGCCTTTGAACTTCCATGGCTAATCTTGAAGTATGGCGAGAAGCTGCCGCCGCTGAAACGGGGCCGGAGATCGAAAGTCGGAGGTCAGTGATCAGTGATCGTACTCAGAAGCGCGTCTTGGTGCGAATCGCGAACGGCAATCGAATGACAAGACCGCTACGATTGTAGCAGAGGTTAATGGTTAGTGGTCAGTGACAGGCAGTCGCCCCTCAGATAGATTGCTGAGCTTTTCAACTCTGCTCATTTTCCCATCAGGTGCCGCACATCATTGCTCGTAGCTCATTCATTAGTTTTTCCGTGGCGCTTCTCGCTGCGACCGTTTTCGCGGACACGAGCCCGCTGAAAAAGGAGTCACAGCGGAATCGAACTCCGGGCCCAGCGCTCCTTCAATCGCCTGCGTCAAAACAGGGCTTGAATTTCGTCGTAGGCGTTCACGGCCTCGATTCACTCTCATTCAATGAACAATCGCTACTCAGTTCGCCCGAAAGCGGAGAGTTGCGGCTGCAGAAATCTGTTTTTCGGGCTGTGCTCGACGCACTTCTTCCTGGTTCTTCATCGCGAGCCGGAACGCCGAATAAGAAGGCCGACACAATCCACCTGAGTTACCCCTGGGGACGCATCTCCTGCAGCTACGGCAAAGAAGACGATAAAATCACGATGAAAATTGAGATTTCGAATACCAGCTCAGAACCGCTCAACGAACTCTCCATTCGTTTGATGGAACTGAACTTTCCGCGTATTCCCAACGGCGGCACGCTTGAGGCGGGTATGTTCGGATTCGGCTTTAAAGGCCCCGAGTGGCCCTTGGGTCAGTGTCCGGCTTCGATTCCTACGGTTGCCGATCCACGCTTTGTTGTGCCGCTTGTCCATGTGGATTACGGAACTGGAGCACTTAATTTGTGCAGCGATGATGTGGAATGTGCCGTGAATGTGCCCTATTCAACGAATTTCCTGGCCAGAACCAGCTATCCATTGGTGATCACTTGTAGTGACATCAAACCCGGGGTTACCAAGGTATTCAACGTTTCCCTGCGCTTTGGCCCGGCAGGCGCGCGCATCCAGGATCTCTCAGGCGACGTTTTGGAACGGTACGCAGGGAAGTATCCATTCCAGTTGAACTGGAACGATCATCGCCCGATTGGCGCGATGTTTCTGGCGGGCCCGCAAATCAATGTTGCGAGCAACCCGCGCCGCTGGATCGTGAACTTCGGCGACATCGACATTACTAATGACAAGGGTAAAGCAGCTTTTCGAGCCGCGCTTCTTAAGCTGGCCGATAACAGCGTTCAAGTCCTAAAGGATATTGGTGCGCAGGGAATGATCACCTGGGATCCAGAAGGCGAGGAGTTTCTCGGTGCTTGCTATTACGGCGATCCGCGCCTTGTCCCGAGCCTCGCGCCGGAAATGGAGTTTAAGAATGACGGCGTGAAAAGCGTGATTGACGAATACTTCGAGAAATTCCGCGCTGCCGGACTAAAGGTGGGTGTATGCATTCGGCCGCAGGGAATCGCGATGGTAGATGGCAAGCCGGTGCACCAAGCTGCCGATGACGAGCACGCGGCCCAGATTCTTCGGGAAAGGATTGCCTACGCGAAGCAGCGCTGGGGTTGCACACTTTTCTATGTGGATTCAACCGCGACCGTAAGTGGGTCGCTTAATCCGGACGTTTTTAAAGCGGTCGCGGACGCGCATCCCGATGTCCTGTTGATTCCCGAAAATGAATCGATGCGTTACTTCGCCTATTCGGCGCCGCTTAATTCCTATGTGCACCACAAGGTGACCTCGACGCCGGCTGGTGCACGAATGGTTTATCCAAAAGCGTTTAGTGTGCTGATGGCGCCTGATGGCGATCGGCCAGAGGATCACCACGCTTTGGTAAGCGCCGTCCGTCGTGGCGACATTCTGCTTTTCAACGGCTGGTATCACAGCGACGGGGCGAAGAAAATCAAAAGACTCTACGAAGAAGCGAGCCCGCTGTCGGAGGTCAATAGTGAGAGTTCAAATCAGTGATCACGAGTCATTCGTCTTTTAGCAGCCGGGGAGTCTTTGACACCCGAGTTTTTTCCGCAGATAGTTGGCCCCAATTCGCCATTACAGGATGTGATGCGCCCATTTTCGTGAACGTGTAACGACGCCTTGCCCCGGTTTATTCATAATGTTGCCGACCTGATTCGTCGCGTTCTCTTTCTCGCGCGGCCATACGGCAGAGCGAAACTGGGTTTCATATTTTCGTTCTCGCTAGCGCAGGCCGTGTTTCAAGTCATCGGGATCACATCGATCTTTCCATTTTTGGCAATCGCAGCCGATCCCGACCGCATCCGCCGATCTGAGTTCGGCACGCGTTTCCTCAGCCTTTTTCCGCCCATGGAAAACCGGCAACTGCTTCTGATAGCCGGTACCATCGCTATCGCAGGGCTCTTTGCCTCCAACGCGGTGAACTTGCTGGCCGAGTATGCGCGCACGCGTTACACCCAGAATTTTGCTCACTGGTTACGCCTCCGGCTTCTGCGCCAGATCGCGTCGCAGCCGTACACCTATTTTCTTCAGCGCAACACTGGGAATCTCCTCAAGAAAGTTCTCGGCGACGCGACGAATTACACCCTGGGAGTGCTTCTCCCTTTACTGGACTGCGTGGCGCGGGGGCTCACCGCCGTGCTTCTGTTGGCTATGGTGTTTTTGGTCCAGCCGGTGATCGCTCTGTCGGCGGCAATCGTGTTGGGTGGGTTTTACGTGGTCATTTTTCGACTTCTTGCCCGCAAACGCCGAGACGTGGATGAAAATTTGAGAATATCTGTTGCTGGGTTCTTCCGGGAAGCCCAACAGATGCTCGGCGGGATTAAGCCGGTAAAAGTCCATCGCGCCGAAGAATATTTTCTCGACCGTTTTGCCGGCCACTCCGCGATTATCGCGCGGATGGGTGCGCGACTATCGATCTTTGGCACCAGCGTTCGTTATCTTGTGGAACCGCTTGCTTTCGGCGGTCTGGTGCTGGCTGTATTGCTGCTCGCAATGAGAGGCCGCGATTTCTCCGACATTCTTCCGAACCTGGGAGTGATGGCCGTTGCAGGGTACCGGCTACTGCCTTCGGTCCAGTTGCTTTACAGTCAGCTAACTCAGGTCAGCGCCATGCGCCACGCGGTGGACGAGGTGTACGATGAATTTATTGCCGCGGAGACCGACACGTCCATGCCGCCGCGGATCCGTGGCGATGCTTTTGGCCGAGCGACGCCTTTTCATTGGGATGAGGCGATCAGTCTGCGCGAAGTTAGTTTTCGTTATCCCGGTGCATCACGACTGGCACTAGACGGCCTTTCTCTGACCATCCCCAAAAACACTTCGCTCGGCATCATTGGCCCAACCGGTTCCGGAAAATCGACTCTGGTCGATTTGTTGCTTGGCCTATACCAGCCAACCGCAGGCGAGGTCGTGATCGATGGCCAGCTCCTTACACCTGCGCTGGTGCCCTCGTGGCAAGCTTCCATCGGTTATGTGCCACAGGAAATTTTTCTCATCGACGATACGATCGCGCGTAACGTCGCTTTTGGCCTGGCGGATAATGAAATCGATCCTGCGTGGCTGCGTGAAGCTTGCGCGACAGCGCAATTACTCGATTTCATTGAAACGGAATTGCCTGCCAGCTTCGATACAATCGTGGGAGAGCGTGGTATTCGTCTTTCCGGCGGGGAGCGGCAGCGCATCGGTCTTGCGCGCGCGCTTTACCGTCGTCCGTCGCTGTTGATTCTGGACGAAGCAACCAGCGCGCTGGATATCGCTACTGAAGCAAAGCTGCTCGAGGCGCTCGGCAGTCTTGCGGGCAAGCTCACGATGGTTGTGGCCGCTCACCGTCTTAGTGCCGTGGCAAATTGCGACCAACTGATTGATCTGCGTAGTGCCGCCGGTGTCGTTGCGGAGGCTACACGGTGAACGCGACCCTCTATCGTTGTTGAATGGTGGCGAAACACCAACAAGGGCGAGGGTTGCTGATGGAATCGCCGTCCCCTTTAGGAGATGGCGGCCAGGAACTTGATCCCGGCGAGCCTACCGCAGATGTCGATTACCATTCCACACAATGAATATGCTGCGGAGCTATTTGAAGCGGAAGATTCGCCCAAAGATCATCGACTATTTTCACCGTTTCTATTACCACAGCATGGAGACGTGGCTTAAGAACACGTTTCTCGGATACGAGATTCGACAGTGCCCGTTAGATTTGCAGTTGTATCAAGAACTCGTGACGCGAATTCGACCATCTTTTATCATTCAGACGGGAGTCGATCAAGGCGGTTCAGTCCTTTATTTTGCCAACCTTTTAGACTTGATCAAAGCGGGGGCTGAAGGACTCGTCATCGGAATTGATGTCAGCCTGAAAGAACGAGCTCGGACATTGACGCATCCCCGAATACGACTCGTAGAGGGAGATTCTACGGACCCGGCAGTCGTTCAAGAAGTGAAGGCTTTGGTTGCCGGACGTACGGGCTTCGTTTCATTGGATGCGGATCACTCAAAAGCTCATGTGCTGAAGGAGCTGCACATTTATAAAGAATTTGTTGGAATAGGAGGATATCTCGTAGCCGAGGACACAAATATTAACGGTCACCCAGTCGCACGGCAATGGGGAGCTGGCCCTTTCGAGGCGGTAGAGGAGTTCTTGGAACTTGAGCAGTGTTTCGTAAGAGATGACGAACTGTGGCAGAGAAATCTTTTCTCCTTTCATCAGTATGGCTGGCTAAAACGAATTCGATAGTCGCAGATCGGTCCGTGGCGAACTCACGCACGGTGCTGTGCCAGCGTAATCGCCAAGAACAGGCATCCATGTCCAGTTGGACTGAGATCGAGCAAGCAAATCTTGCCATCGAGCATTATTATAAGCGTGACCGATATGTTTAACCCCGTGCCCGTGAGTGTATGCATGCCGATATACAATGGCGCTCTGTACATCAGGGATGCTATCCAGAGTATTTTCAATCAGACCGTCATTCCTCAGGAAATTATCGTTTCCGACAGCGGTTCTTCGGACGGCTCGGAAAATATCGTCCGCGAGGAGGCACAGCGATCAAAACTCAAGGTCATTATCCTGCCGGCAAAAACTCCCGGGATGGTCGCGAATTGGAACAGCACAATCCGCGCGGCGTCAGGCAAGTACATCAAGTTTCTCTTCCAGGACGATCTGCTGCACTCAAACTGCCTTGAGGAGATGGTCAAAGTAGCCGAGTCCGATAAACGGATCGGTCTCGTTTTTAGTCCGCGCGATTTACTTGTTGAACCATCTGTAGAAGAGGACTTGATGACCCAGTGGCTCGTGCAACATCCGAATCTCTCCGCGGCGTTTGGCAATCTCGAGACCAATCAAGCTGGATCGTTGCTTCTGAGATCGTCTAAGCTCTTGCAAGGGCCGCTCAACAAAATTGGAGAACCCACAGCCGTCTTAGTTCGGACCGATTTATTCCATAGGGTCGGATTGTTCAATGAAAACATGCGTCAGCTGGTCGATATGGAAATGTGGGTACGCCTCATGGCGAGTTCCCATGTTGGATATATTCCCAAGGCGTTGAGCTCGGTGCGTTTTCACGCCGGGCAGGCAACGAACCGCCACAGAACTGAGGAAATAGACCGTTTCGAGAGAGATCGCTTGCAGGACACGCTCAGAACATTAGCAATTTATCCGCTGCTACATTGGCGGGTTAAGTGCGCGCTGCGATTCGCACAACTACGGCGAAACCGTTTCTGTGTTAAGAAGAAACTTCGCTCTCTGGCAGATCAAAGCAGACAGCCTCCTGTCAGTGCGCCGGAGGGCGGACCTGATCCGCTAATTCCTCCTGATTCACTACACTCTGTTGGGTCGCATGGGTCAGCTGAATACGTAGCGATCGGCGAGGAATTTTTCCGATATTTTATAGACCTCTGCGAACTAAAACCAGATGATCGCGTGCTGGATGTTGGCAGTGGAACCGGCCGCATGGCGCGGCCCCTGACAAAGTATTTGAAGGGCGGGAGTTATGAAGGCATTGATATTGTTGCGCGCTCAGTCCAATGGTGTCAGAGAACCTACGCCTCACGTTATCCAAACTTTCGTTTTCATTTTGCCGACATCTATAACAAAGTTTATAACCCCGACGGGAAACACAAGGCGAGCGAATATCGTCTCCCCTTCGAGACCTCGTCGTTCGACTTTGTTTTCCTCACATCCGTCTTCACGCACATGCTGCCGCAGGACATGGAACATTACCTATCCGAAGTCGTCCGCGTATTGAAGTCTAGCAACCGGTGTCTCATCACCTACTTCCTAATAAACCCGGCCGCCTGGAAACTCATTAACGAGGGAGCGAGTTATCACAGCTTCAAGTACGAATTGCCGGGCTGTCGTACTGAATTCGCTGATACACCGGAAGCTGTTGTCGCGTATAACGAGAGTACTGTTCGCGGCCTATACGCTAAGTACCGATTGAACATTACAGAACCAGTTCTTTATGGCACCTGGTGTAAGAGGAAGGATGGGTTAAGTTGGCAAGACATGATTATTGCGACCAAGCCCGCTGACTGTGTCTAGCGTACAAATCTCGTTCCTCGTGTGGCTTCGAATCGTGGGATCGCGACTTAAACGTTGGATAAAGTCGAAGTTAGACACGTCCCTTCAGAACCCAGCCTGCAAATGACGCATCCCCCGATTGGCGAAGGCAAGGTCTCAATTGTTATTCCCTGCCATAATCAGGGAACGAAGTTGCGCGAAGCGGTTGCCAGCATAGAACAGGTGCGTAATGCAAATCTGCTCGAGGTGATCGTCGTCGACGATGGATCATCCGACGTCGAAACCAGAAAGATCCTCCATGGACTCGAGCAAGACGGTCATTACGTTCTAACTGAACCGAACCGTGGCTTGGGGGCCGCTCGTAACGCAGGCATTCGCCGAGCTATAGGCGAATTCATTTTGCCATTAGGTAGCGATAATCGCCTTCGAGATGCTTACCTGAACGAGGGAGTTTCCCTGCTGAAGAACAACATATGTTTAGGAGTCGTTTACGCTGATGCTGAATATTTCGGCGACAGAACTGGCCGGTCGCACGTACAAGAGTTCGACTTATTGTCAATGATTCGGGGAAATTTCATCGATACTTGTGCTCTCTTTCGAAAGAAGCTTTGGGAAGAGGTTGGCGGATATGATGAACAAATGCCGTGGACCGGGTGGGAGGACTGGGATTTTTGGCTGCGGGTGGCTAACCGCCAGGGTACCTTTGTCCATCTTGCTAAGGTTGGATTCAATCATCGCGCGGGAAGCGATTCTCTGAGACTCCAGGCCCATGAGCATCGTTTGGATCTCCTCAACTATATTTTTGGTAAGCCTGAAATGGTTTGTTACAGGTTGATTCGTGAAATGGACGAACATGCCCAAATTTTGCGGGCGCGAATCCAAAGCATGGAAGATTTAGTCCGAAGCATAAAGGGTTTGCGCAGCTATCGTTTAGGGCGCGGATTACTCGCCCCGGCACGAGTGTTGCGGAAACTGTGGCGCTCCTTTCATTCAGAAGATGCTTCCCTCCGTTGATTCCGGACAGAAAAGCTTTTGGTGCGCGTCGGTGCTGGTCGGTGGTGATTCGGGCTTACAACCTGAGAGCTGCGTATCTGAAAGAAACTTTTCGCAGTGTCCTGGCATAGGATCCCGACCCAGACGAGATGCAGATCGAGGCGATGAATGACGTTGTGCGGCTGCTTTTTTCCGCTTCGGCAATGTCATCCAAAGCAGTTTGCGTATGATATCGAGAATTAAACGCAAGATTAGCGGAACCCTGCAAGCCTTGCGGGGGAAAGGTAATCACGGTAATCACGGCTACTGCTCTATTTGTGAGCACCCAGTCTATTTTGAAATCGAAGGCCCTTGGTTGCGTGATCAGTATAGATGCGTCAACTGCAAGAGCATCCCACGGTGGCGCGCATTGATGTCGGTAGTTGCTGAACTTTATCCAAGATGGCGGGAATTGAAGATCCATGAATCGTCCCCGGGTGGCCCGTTATCCGACAAGTTGGCGCGGGAGTGTCCCGAGTATCTTCCTTCTCATTTCTTTCCAGACGCGCCGCGAGGCCAAATCCACGGGGGATTTCGCTGCGAAGATCTGATGGCGCAAACATTCAAAGATGGATCATTTGATTTGGTTATTACTTCGGATGTCTTCGAACATTTGCCGGATGTCAGATTGGCAGTCGGGGAAATCATGCGAACCCTGCGGCCGGGAGGAGCACATATTTTCACAGTTCCTTGGTACCGCACCAAGAAAACCTTGATTCGAGCTTTGGTGAAAGACGGCGTCCTTCAACATTTGGAAAAACCCGATTATCATGGCAACCCCATAGATGAAAATGGATCATTGGTTTTCACTGAATGGGGAGCGGAACTTCCTTTTCTACTCCAGCAGTGGGGGCAATTCCCGGTGATTATTCACACAATCCGAGACCGGGCACTCGGCATTGACGGTGAGTTTCGCGAAGTCTTTGTTCAGCAAAAATCTTATCGATAGATGACCGATGAATCTATACGCGTTATCGGCTTTTACCTGCCGCAGTACGATCCGAAATCGGTGAACGATGCATGGTGGGCAAGGGATTCACAGAGTGGACGAAGGTTATCAAAGCGCGGTGGATTGCTAAACATCACTGCCCATAGCTTTGCCAACTTCCATGGCCAATCCACCTGTGATACCACCACTTAAAGAGGCTGGCTCGCCGCGTCCTTTCTGGTCTGTAATGATACCAACGTACAATCCACGTTCCAATTTTTTGGAGGAAACGCTGACGAGCGTCCTTCAGCAAGATCCGGGGCCAGACCAGATGCAGATCGAGGTAGTCGATGACGGTTCGAACGATGATACCGCTTCCGAAGTTACTCGCCGGGTTGGCGCCGGGCGGGTGATGTTCCACCACGAATCCGAAAACCAAGGCCTGGCGAATTCTTGGAACCGATGCGTCGAGCGCGCGCGAGGTGATTGGGTGCATATCCTGCACCAAGACGACATTGTGTTGCCGGGCTTTTACGATCTTTTGCGCAAAGGAGCCGAGGAAAGCCATGCTGTCGCGATCTTTTGTCGACACGCGATCGCTAATTCGAACGGACATTGGATCCAACTCTCCGAACTGCACCGGGAATCCGCCGGTCAACTAGACGACTGGCACGCCAAGATCACGGCTCAGCAACTGATTCAATGTGCAGCGATTGCCGTTCGAAGAACCGTGTACGAGCAGCTTGGCGGTTTTTTGCCGCAGCTTCACTACGTCCCTGATTGGGAGATGTGGCAACGAATTGCTTCCCAATTTCCAGTTTGTTTTGAGCCTTCCATTCTTGCGTGTTACCGACTCCACTCAAACTCTGCCACATCGCGGCTGAGGCTCGACGCTGCGGATACACGCGAAGTGCGCGAGATGATCGATCTCACAATGACCTATCACACCCCTTCCCGTGGTCGCGTTCTTGCCAAGAAGGCGCGGTCTTGGTGGGCGGAAGCGGCTGTTTTCCATGCTCGCGAACTGCTAGTGAAAGTCGGATTTACGCCTGCCTGGCGGCAGATTGTCGGAGCTCTGCGCTTGTCTTACGACCGGCGCATCATCCGAAAGATTTTCTCGTTTTTCGTCTTGTGGCTTCGAATCATGGGAGCGCGACTTAAACGTTGGATGAGATCGAAACTAAATACATCAGTTCCGAGCCAAGCCTCCAAATGATGACGGCTCCGGCTGCCGAAGGCAAGGTTTCGATTGTTATTCCCTGCTTCAACCATGGGGCGATGCTGCGCGAAGCCCTTGCCAGCTTGGAAGAGGTCCGCAATGAGAATCTGCTCGAAGTGATCATCGTTGATGACGGATCGTCCGACGCCGAAACCATTCGAATCCTTAAGGAGGTCGCGGAGGCGGGCTACAACGTCGTCTCTCAGCCAAACGGTGGCTTAGGTGCCGCCCGTAACGCGGGCATTCGCAGAGCCAAGGGCGAATTCATTTTGCCTTTAGACAGCGATAATCGTCTTCGACGCGTTTACTTGGAACAGGGAGTGTCTCTGCTAAAGGAAAATCCAAGTCTAGGAGTAATTTACGCGGACGCTGAGTACTTCGGGGAAAAGACTGGCCGATGGCAAGTGCAGGAATTCGATCTATTGTCATTGATCCGAATGAACTTCATAGACGCCTGTGCCCTCTATCGCAAGGCACTATGGGAAGGGGTCGGTGGGTACGATGAGCAGATGCCGTGGATGGGATTGGAGGATTGGGATTTTTGGCTGCGAGTGGCCTGCCATGGTGGTAGCTTTTTCCATCTTCCTGCGGTCGGATTTGACTACCGTGTGCGGTCGGATTCTGAAATCGTGAAGACGATCGGGTTTGATGCTCGCGTGGCCAGAGAGGCCGTGAACCTAGTCGAGGCCAGTCCGCGTTTGGCAAAACTAATAGACTACATTTTCAATAAGCGCGAAATGTCCTTTTACAAGTGGGCCCGCGAGACAGATGAGGAGGTACAGCTTCTAAGAGGGCTCCGAGAAGTAGAAGCTTCATATTCTTATCGTTTATGTCGCACATTGCTTGCTCCGGCGCGACTGTTGCGGAGATTATGGCACCGTTTTTTCTGAGAAATGGGTTCTTTCCGAGCGGGCACAGCCCTTAAACATTGCGGCTGCTCTCGAGCGACAAAGAACCTTCGGAGGTAGTTAACCCATCGCGCTACGCATCTTCCTGCAGGCTTTTCGCGTGTCACCTTTGACGTAGCGTATTTTCACGCTGTTAGCCGCTTCATCTGTAACCGAACAAAACTACCAAATGGACCGCGTGAGGCTTCCGGGGAGTGATATTAAGATTTCCGCGCTATGTCTCGGAGTGGCTGAGATTGGGGTCCGACAGACAGAGATTGAGGCGCATCGGCTGTTGGACTATTGGGTGCAAAGCGGCGGCAATGGCATTGATACTGCAAGAGTGTATTCGGATTGGATTCCTGGAGAGAAGCATCGAAGCGAACGGATTGTAGGCGATTGGCTCCAAGCTGCCGGGGTTCGGGAGCAGATTGTATTGGTCACGAAGGCGGGACACCCTCTCTTGGAAAATAACTGGCGAGTGAGGCTTTCACCTCCGGAGTTACGGCAAGATTTGGAAGGCAGCTTGGAGACGCTTAGGACAGATTACATCGACGTCTGGTTTTTGCACCGCGATGACGAGAGACTTCCTGTCGAAGAGATCATAGACAGCTGTGATGCGTTTGTTCGTGACGGCCAGGTCAAAGCCCTGGGGGCAGCCAACTGGACGGCCGATCGGATTCGCAAAGCGAATGACTACGCGTCCCGAGCGGGTAAGGCCGGCTTCGTGGCTACACAATTGTTCTGGAATCTCGGCAGTCGTCATTTTCGCGGACTCGAATCGACTCAACGCTCGATGGACGATGATGCAGAGCAACTGCACGAAGCTGGCAATCTAGTTGCGATGCCTTTTTCTTCGCAAGCTGGTGGGTTTTTCAGTGATTGGTTGGAAGGAGATGAGGTAGGGCGGCTGAAGGCCGAGCAATCCGGATATGCGACAAAGGCCAACTTCCAAACGGCAAGGCTCGCGGGTGAGATCGCTCGACGGAATGGCGTCCCTGTCGGTGCTGTTGTGCTGGCGTTTCTGCGCTCACATCCGTTTAAGGTCGTCCCCATTGTTGGGTGCGGCACATCAGTGCACCTGGCTGCGAGCATCGAGGCTTTGGATTTCGCCTTGTCGGATGCTGACCGGAGGAATCTACGCGAGCTTACAAGCCACAATAACCGATGGTTTAACAAGTATTTGTGGAAAGGGCATTGAACAGCACGTCGCATTCTCAAAGGGAAGCGTTTAAGCGTAAGTTCGCTGCCGGTCTTCTGAATCCCTTCAGCGGAATGAACGAATCGGTCCGCCTGGGGCAACTCGCTTTGAATGTCCTCTCTCGCTGGTCCGTCAAGCCGTTGTCGCCAAAAGCAGAATCCGGCATGCATTATTTAACCATTGGCGGCCGTACTCATTGGTTGATGCTCCGAGAAAGCATGTTTTCACTTTATTGGTCGTGGAAAAAACTGCCCAGCATCACTGTTGTTTCAGACGGGAGTTGGTCGGCGGCGGATTTTTACCCCGTGTTTTCCTGGTGGCCAGGGAAAATCAATGTTCTTTCCCGAGAGGAGATTATTGCTCAAGCGGACGCTGCGGGAGAGGGCGAGCTCGCGCGCTATGCCGAAGCGAGCGGCTGGGGGTTAAAGGTTGCATCCATTGTCCTTTTAGCGCGTCGTGAACCCGTGCTGTTTGTAGACGCAGACATCCTCTGGTTCAAAGACCCGGCCGATCTGTTGGGCCCCAGCGATTGTTGGGGCAAGCCCCGCGGTGTGAGGGAAAGTAACTGCTATCAACACCGCGAGATGGCACTGCGCTTTTGTCCCAAGGTATTGGAGCCGCCATTTATCAATGGTGGCATACTAGCTCTGCACGGAGAATTTCTGACTGCAGAGCTTCTACGCGCGATGGTGCGTGAGGCGCTTGCCGACCCCAAGGATGGCACATTCGAACAGACCATCATTGCGAGCGCAGTGAAAATCGGCGGCGAACTATTCCCAGAGAAACTGAGTCTCGTTGAGTTTGATGACGTCGATAGATTTCGTTCCCGCAGCATGAAGAGTGAGGGCTATTACTCGCGGCATTACGTCAACTGGATGCGGCACGTGCTTTACCGTGATGCACTTAGGTTGCGCTTTCATTTTTTTCGCTGGGCTGATAGCAAGGGCAGGCCTGAATCGGCAAGCCAACTTGCCGGAGCAAGTTCGTCAGCCGGCGGGCAGAATGAGTAACCTTCACGGAAATCCCAGCGTTGATCTTACTGGCCGGTTCTGCCCACCGCATTACAATCGCACAGGTCGAGAAGTATGGGTGTCCTGAGTAAAGCGAAGCGATTTGGACGCGACCTTGCAGCGCATGTGATCGCGCCACTCCTACGCAGATTGGCGCCAGATCCAAAATACTTTGAGCTGTGGCAAAGTCATGGTTTTCATGTTTTGCCGTCCGACAACTACCAGCCCATTCCTGATACGCGCGTTTTGCCTCTTTCGCTTTGGAATCGCATTAGCGATTTGCCGGGCATGGATATGCGCGAAGAGGCGCAAAAGCAACTGCTCTCAGAGATCGCTGCAAGATTTAAGGACGAGTACGCAGCCATCCCGGAAGGAGCTTCGACACCAGAGTTTCATTTTTATTTGGGAAACGTCGCTTTCGAGGCGGTGGACGCAGAAATGCTCTTTGGGCTAATCCGTTTCTTGAAACCGCGTCGCATGTACGAAATCGGATCTGGTTTCTCTACACTCCTCGCCGCCGATGCATTACGTCGCAACGGCATGGATGGATGTCCGTGCCGGTTCATTGCCATTGATCCGTATGCATCTGCGCAATTGGAATCTGCGCTTCCATCCGGCTTCGAGCTTTGGCGGGTACCTGTTCAGGAGGTTCCGCTCAGCGAGTTTCAATCGCTGGGCGAAAACGATATTTTGTTCATTGATTCCTCGCACGTGTGCAAAATCGGCAGCGACGTGGAATTTCTGTTTCTAGAGGTTTTGCCGCGCATCCGGCCGGGAGTCATTGTGCACGCGCACGACATCTTTATGCCCCTGGAATATCCGAAGCAGTGGGTGCTAGATTGGCATCGATTCTGGAATGAGCAGTACCTCTTGCAGGCGTTCCTGAGCTTCAATACGACATTCGAAGTGCTCTGGGCCGGTCAGTGGATGCATATCAAATATCCGGAGTTGCTCACGAAGGCGTTTCCTTCGTACAAGGCCGGCGTGTCGGCTGGTAGCTTCTGGTTTCGACGGACGCGTTAGATGGAAAAGCTTAGGGTGCTGCTCGTAAGCATTGTTCCGCCAAGGAACGATTGTGGCGTGCGCATCGTCATGCACCGCCATTTGGTGGAGGGAAACCCGTTCAAACTGCACGTGGCTAGTAACGCTGACTTTGAGGACGGCCTTCTGGTGCATACCCCTCTACGACTGCCGTATCTGATTCATCGACTGCGAAAGAGTCGATTCGGTCCGCGATTGGCTGCGTGGATCACGGACTACGAAAATTTCATCTGGCCGCTGACAGGCAATGGAGCTTTGGAAGAAGCGGTGCAACATTTCAAACCGGACGTAGTTCTTACTCTTGCAGAATGTGGATTGTGTCAGATCGCTCGAAAAACGGCGCAGCGGCATGGTTTGCCGCTGGCAGGGCTTTTTCTCGACTGGTTTCCCGTGACGAAAGGCCACTACGGTCACCAGGGGACGCAGGGAATCTTGAGCCGACGGTACCGAGAACTTTACGCCGCATGCGATCTCGCTTTTTGCACCAGCGACGGGATGCAGGAAATGCTAGGGCAGCATCCCAACAGCCATGTCATTTATCCCATGCCGGGAAAATATCGTGTGCCCGTGGAGAACTCGTGGCCACGATCCAATGAGAAATTCCGGCTGGTCTATGTCGGCGCAGTACGAGATTTCTACGGTCGGATGCTATGCTCGCTGATGGAAAAAATCGAAGCGACAACTGACTTGGAACTCATCGTGATCGGGCCGGATGCGGACTGGCCAAAGCAACTTCTTGAGCGGGCCCGGTCAAGCGGCATCTATCTCGGCTTCAAGCCACCGGATGAAGCCGCGGAGGTGCTAGCCAGCGCCGACGCTCTGCTGGTTGTGATGAGCTTCGAGAAGGAACATGAGCTGTTCATGCGCACGAGTTTCACCACGAAATTTCTGGACTACGTCGCATTTGGAAAACCTGTGATTCTGTGGGGACCACAGTACTGCACGCCAGTTCGTGTTGCTAGAAACCACGGCGGAGCTGCTGTTATCTCCACCAGCGACGCCGCCGCAGTCGTTTCCCTTTCCCGTCAAATTGCCGCAGACTCAGCGCTAAGTAGGAAGCTGTCTAATGGAGCGCTGCAGTTGCATCAAACACTGTTTAATCCGAACCGGTTGCAAGATTTATTCGTCCAGAAAATGACTGAGTTGGTCAATGGATGAAATTAATGTGATCGTCATTTCCTCGGTTCGTCCCGAGAAAAGTACAGCTGCTGCAGTTACACTGCATCGACATCTGGTCAATCGGCGCGGTATTCAACTGCACGTCCTGCCCGCCGAGCATCACGAGATTGTCCACGGCTCTTTTCACTCTAAGATTATTCCACGGCTCCTGCGAACGTCGGCGCGACGATGGGCAGGTGATATCGATTACCTGATGCACACCACATTGCCATTAGAGAAGCGCCTTATCGCGCCGCCCGCTCGGCTGCGGACAGTTGTTTTGACACTCGCATACCGCAGCGGCTGCTGGGTGGCGCAACGCTATGCGAAGCGGCACGGATTGCCATTGATTGTGAGATTTGATGACTGGTGGCCCGACATCGCCGAGGTTCATGCTCCAGTACGCAAGCAACTGGAGCGGCACTTTCTCGAGCTTCATCGATCTGCGGATCTCAGCCTGTGCATTAGCGAAGGAATGCTCAAAGCATTGGGCCCGCATCACAACGCACGCGTCATATTGCCGATTCCAGATGCTGAGCCAATCAGGCCATCAGCGTGCAAGGATTCAGCTGGTGAGTTCCGCGTTGGCTACAGTGGCAACATGTTTGATTACAGCGATATGCTCCGTGATCTGGCTCAGTTAGCTGTCAAACAGACGGACGTTCGGATCGAATTCAGAGGACGCCCGAGATGGCCGCAAGCGCTAATGCATGAAATGACACAGCGCCACCTACTGCACGATTTCGAACCCGGACCAGGCTTTGACGACTGGCTGGGTTCGTTCGACGCTTACCTGGTCGTAATGTTTTTTGATGCAGCACAGCGACGGCGTACGGAAACATGTTTTGCAACAAAGCTCGCCGATTACTCGCGCGCCGGCAGGCCGATTGTCATCTGGGCGCCGGAATCATCTGCTGTGGTGCAGTGGGGAAAAAAGAGTAAAGCTGCGCTCTGCGTAACGGACCCCGATGCTCGCGCGTTGCTGGCTGCGCTCGCGGATTTAAAGAGAGATAGAGCCTTGCAACTGGAACTCGGTGTGCGAATACGGCGCGCGTACGAGACAGAATTTTCGCCAGTCGGTTTGCAACAGCAATTCATGGAAGCGTTAAATTCGGTTATCTAGTGTTGCGAAATGTTTGCCGCTGTACTCACCACAATTCAGGAACCGACGCGGGGAGTTGTTAAGCTTGTTGAGAAGCTGGCAGAATACGGAGGCTTACTCGTCGTGGCGGGCGACAAACAAGGCCCGTCGCATTTCCGAAGCCAGCATTTCGCTGAAGGCTGTCGAATTGATTTTTTAGCACTGGCCGACCAGCTCGCGAGCGAGTTTCATTTAGCGCGGAAACTGCCGGTTGGTTCGTATAGTCGCAAAAATGTTGCTTATCTCCATGCAATTGCTGCCGGGGCGGATTTCCTTTATGAAACCGATGACGACAACGCCCCGCTCGATTCTTGGCAGCTTCGTTCCGAGTCCGTGGCCGCTGCGCGGTCTGTCGGTTCGACAAATGGACGGTGGGTAAATGCATACCGGTACTTCAGCAGCGAGCTAATTTGGCCCCGCGGCTTCCCGCTGTCCGAAGTTCGCTCGGAGGCACCTGAAACAAGAATGGTTGCGGCAATGCGTAGCCCGATCCAACAGGAACTGGCCAACGGTTCGCCGGATGTGGATGCGGTGTGGCGACTAATCTTAGATAGAAATTTCGCGTTCAGCGATGGCGCGCCGGTTGTGCTGGAGCCAGGAAACTGGTGCCCGTTCAACACCCAAGGCACGTGGTGGTGGCCGATAGCATATCCATTGTTATACGTTCCAAGTTACTGCTTGTTTCGGATGTGCGACACCTGGAAAAGTTTTATCGCCCAGCGGTGTCTTTGGGAACTCGGTTACGGCATTACATTTCATGCGCCCGAAGTATTTCAGGATCGCAATCAGCACGATCTTGATCGTGATTTTGCAGACGAAGTGCCGGGCTACACGCGAAACAAAGAAATCGCGAATGTCCTTTCGGGGCTACAACTCGCGGGCGGTGAGGCGCAAATCGGCGATAATCTCCACCGCTGTTATGAGGCGTTAGTTGCTGCAAGAGTCTTTCCATCCGCAGAAATCGAACTGGTTGAGCTATGGCTCGAAAACTTTCGCCTGGCGGCAACAAGGGGGAACGTAGCGTGCGCGAAGAAAACGCCTGTACCAGAGTCGTTCGACCCGATTTAAAGAGTCGACGTGATGGAACCAGTTGCTCTTGCCCTGGCTAGTAACGAACACTACTTCCCCGGACTTTATTGCGCAGTGACAAGTGCACTGTGCCACTTGGATCCGGCACGAGAAGCGGATGTGCGAGTAATTGATGGCGGAATTTCTGATAAGTCCCGCGGAATTCTTTCGGATTTGGTGGGACGGTTTGGCCGGAAGTGCCGATTGGCGTTCGTGGCGGTTGATCAAACTATTTTTCGCGGCGCGACCCTTGGACCGGGCCAATCGCACATGACTTATTGCCGCATATTGCTGCCACACTTGTTAGATGTGCCACGTGTAATCTACCTCGACTGTGACGTATTGGTGTTCCGGGATCTATCAGAGCTGTTTGATCTTGAATTGTTGCCCGGCAAAGTCCTCGGCGCTGTTCCTGATTCGGAAACGTTGTCCATCGCGGAAGACTCACCTCACATGGCAGATGCCGCCAACCCTGGTGCCGAAGGCGCTTACTTTAATTGCGGGGTAATGTTATTGAATCTGGAACGACTCAGGAATGAGCATTTCTCTGAATCCGCCATCGAATTCTTAGATCGCAGGCGGGGGCAGTACCGTTTTTGGGATCAATCCGCCATCAATTTTCTTCTCCACGAACAGATTCACGAGTTACCTGAATACTGGAATCGATCCTCCTGGCGTTTTGATACGCAGAAGAACAACCATCTCGAATGCGTGCTTCACTACACGACTTCAGCGCCTTGGCTCGGCGGAACACCCGGCCCGGCCCAGGTGTTGTTTGAACGATTTGCTGCGGATGCGGGTTCGCCTGTAAATCGACAAATAGCAGTTTTCAAAAAATCGCGGCGGCAACAATTCTTTCGCAATGTGCTTGCACCTTTTCGGGCGCTTGCTTTTCCGGTGGTGTCCTTCTTTTACAAAATTGCCGGACAAAAGGAAAAATGTGCGGGATATCAGAAAGCGGCGCGGTATTGGCTCTATTATATTTTCAACGCACCGCGCCGGCGCCGCCTTCATCATAAGCGTGCCGAGCAAATTCAAGGTATGAAGTTCAAATCCGCTGCTTTCAAGTCCGCAACATGAGAGTATTGCACCTCAACACTCATCCCTCCGGCGGCAGTTACGAGTACGCGGCGCTTCTTTCGACCGCATTAGCGGAGCAGGGGATTGAGAGCCATGTGCTTTGCAAAAATGCGCCGGCTAAAGGCGCCAGATTTTTTCTGAATCGGTTGATTCGCAGGGCATCAGTGTCGCTGTCTCGCGAGCCGTGGCATGGGACCAGGAGACTGCTGTTGCCGCCTGGTCCTGAACAATTGGCAGACGTTGATGTTGTACATCTGCATACTGTAGCGGATTGGTTTGATGTTCCAACATGGTTGGAAAGCCTGCCAAGACACATAGGTGTTGTTATTAGTTTGCACGACATGTGGCACGTCTCCGGCGGCTGTTTCCTTTATCGTGGCTGCGATCGCTACGCCAACCAGAGACATGCTTGCGATTCCTGTCCGATCTTGAGATGGCCTGCAGACCGATTCATGGCAAAGTCTGCGCATTCGCGAAAGTTGCGAGCATATCGCAACTGTGGAGCACGCATGGTCGCTAACAGCCATTGGCTCGCGGAAATCGCCGGGCGAAGCCAAATTGCCCAAGCTTGCAGCGGTCTGCGAGTAATTCCGCCCGGAATCGACACAACTGTTTTTACAGCGCATGATAAGAGCCTGTGCCGAAAGCATCTCGGCTTACCCACAGATGCCTTTGTCATCGTTACGGGTGGCGCGTCGTTGACGGACGCAAATAAGAATATCCCATGGTTATTCGAGCAACTGTCCGATCTGCCAGATCTTGCGGGCGTAATTGTTTTGGCATTCGGCGAAGGCGCGGTGCCGGTTCCGGGCCGTTTGGACGTGCGGTTTACCGGTGGCATTCGCGAACGACGTGAGCTGGCGCGACTCTTTGCAGCGGCGGATGTTTTCGTCAGCGCTTCGCTGATGGAAACTTACGGCCTGACGCTGGTGGAAGCGATGGCTTGCGGAACACCAGTGGTGGCCTTTCGAGTAGGCGGAATTCCAGAAGCTGCGCCTGAGGGGGAGGGAGCCATGCTATGTGCACCCCAAGATGAGACAGCACTGATCGAGGCAATCATGAAATTGCGGAATTCAGCGCAATTGAGCGAGATGCTTGGAGCGGCTGGTCGCGAGACAGTGCGCGTTCGCAACCAACTGAGTTCTTTCGGTGCTCTGTTCGAAGGAATCTATCGAGAGTGCGTTTTGTCTCGTGAGAACGCAGAGCGCAAAGAATCAGCTCTTGTATTGTGAAGGTACACGCGCCGTTCGGTTTTGTAACCGGCTGCCATGCGGGAGACAAGTTCATGGTTCAGGCCACGCTAGCCAGCATGAGGTATTACTGTCCCGCGGTTCCAATTTGCCTGGTTGTAGACGGCGGGTTCGATGTTTCAGATCTAGTGAAAGAATATGGCATCCTCCCGCTTCGCGTGGCCGACCTCTCCTCGCCGGAGATACGGAATCTGGTCAGTGGAAATTACCGGGCCAAACTGGCCGCGATGTGGGAGGGACCATTTGAACATTACGTGTGGCTGGATTCGGACGCGATTGTTTGGGGCGACTTTACTCCGCAGGTCTACGCCGACGTCGATTTTCAAATTTTTTGGAGCGAGATTTCCATTCCACCTGATGCCACTGAGATTCCCTCATGGCTGCCACATTTTTATTTTGACCCGGAAAGGCTCCGACACTTTGACGCCGAGTTTGATTGGCGAGGCAAAGCTTATTTTAGTTCCGGCGCGTTTGCCTGCCGGCGGAGTGCAATACCGTTTCAGCTCTGGGACAGAACTGAGTCTTGGGGCCGTCAGTCGCCGGGTTTGTTTGCCTGGGGTGAAATGGGAACGTTGAACTACGTTGTTTACGCGATGGCTCAGCGCGGCGAACTCAACGTTGCCATGGCAGATCTGCAACATATAAGCAGTCATCATGGCATCGACGAGCTGAAGGAGGATTGTGCGAACAGCGATTGGCATTTTCCAAAAGCAATCCGGCGGCCGCGGGTGGCGCACTTTTGCGGCCGCAAGCCGTTCCTGTTTGACTGGCAGGCTTACTCGCGGCCTTTCACTATAGCTCGCCTGGAGCATCATCGTCGTCGGCGCTCAAATCTCGGAGCTTGGCTGGCTATTATGAATGAAGAGGCACGAGTTCTCGTGGGCAAAGTGAAAGGCCGCTTCGCGCGCTGCTTTGATCAAATGGGAAAATAAGAGTTATCATGAATTTCGCTGCGGTCGTCCTCAGAATATCCAAAGCTACCGAACGATTCCCTCGTCTTCATAAGCTTGCCAGAAGGTCCTACTGTGCCTTTCGCCCGGGTATCCGTTTTCAAACGGAAGCTGCTTTCAAAGATTACCAAGACATTTTTGTCCTGAAAATTGGCGCGAACGACGGCATAACAAATGACCCCTTTGCTACTCTACTGCTTACTGACCCGCGATATCGTGGGCTTTTGGTCGAACCTGTTCCGGTTTACGCGGCAATGCTTAGAGCAAATTATGAAAAGTGCGGCCGGTTTGCGATTGAGCAGGCTGCCGTAGCTGCGTCTTCGGGTACGGCAAACATGTATTATGTGGACGAAAGCGCTTTAAAAAGAATCGGAATTGGCAATCCGGATTGGGTGCGAGGCGTTGCCAGCTTCGACCGACTTCACGTAATCAAACACCTTAGTCCCGAGATGCATTCGGCCGTGAAGGAGGCTTCGGTGGAGTGTTTAGCCGTGAATGCGTTACTGTCCCGCAATAACATCCAAAAGATCGATCTGCTGCACATTGATTGTGAAGGATTTGACTACGTGATTTTACGCCAATTCGATTTCACCACTCTTCGCCCGCGTATCGTGCTGTTTGAACAGAAGCATTTAACTGCCCAAGATCGGCAGGCTGCGAAAATCATGATGGAACTTGCCGGTTATAAAGTGGAGGAAATGGAAACGGACGTTTTTTGTTTAGCAGCTCCATCATTTCATGGCCGTTTCCCTAATGATCATAACACGGAATCGGGCGAGTAACTTCTAGCTAATTGCCCTTCTGCCAGAAAATGCCGGTCCAGTCTATGTCGCGTATCTCGTCTGTGATGTTATTGGCCGAACGGTAGTCATGAACTGCCTGGCGGCATGCAGGGATACAGCCGTAGTCATCAACGATGACGTAGCCCCCCTGAGACACCTTTGGATAGAGGCTGACCAGCGCGTCCATGGTCGATTGGTACATGTCGCCGTCCAATCGCAGCACGGCGAGGCGCTCTATCGGTGCGGCGGGCAACGTATCGCAAAACCAGCCCTTGAGGAAACGCACCTGGCCGTCCAGCAGGCCGTATCTCTCGAAGTTGGCCTGCACCTCTTCAAGTGAAACGGCAAGCTCTCTTGATTCGTGCAACTGGCTGTTTGCGTCATGTGGGTATTTACCCGTGTTGGGTGGAGGCAGACCTTCGAAGGAGTCAGCGACCCATACACAGCGGTCAGTCACGCCATAGGCCTTGAGCATGGCGCGCATGAAGATGGCAGCCCCTCCGCGCCACACGCCGGTCTCGATAAGGTCTCCACGCACCCCATTGGTGATTGCCTCGTCGACGCAGAATTGCAAATTATCAAGGCGCTTAAGACCGATCATTGTATGGGCAACGATAGGCCAGATGCGGCCTTCCATTCGTCCTAAATGATCACCCGATTTGGTAGCCGAGATATGGCCGCCACATCCCTCTTCACCGCTCAGCAGCGTGCGGGCCAATCTACCGCGGAAGCCGGAGTGGGTTGCAAGGGATGGTGCCTCCTCCGACTGAGGATAAATCATGTTCAAAAGGCAGCGCTTCATCAGATCCAAGTAGAGGCCGCGTGAATAGTCTAGGTTTTGCATTGCTCCCCTTATCGCCGTGCTACGACTGATTGTTAATCACCATGTTCTTCGGATTTTCCGGCCCGAAGTTTCGAAAGAAGGAATCCTTGTATATCGTTGTGAAGTGTAAAACGTAAAGCGTAAAGCGTCCTAACGGTCTTGGCGGTTCCGTTTCTTTCCGTTTCACTTCTCACGCAGCGCTCTGCGAGTAGCTTCCAGATATGCCCGGCCCCACCGTATGTCAGGCTCAAGGTAACTGCCTTCTCCCCACTCGTTCCAAGCGTTGATGAACACCAGGTTCTCGTCAGGGCCGTATGGCTCGAACCTGGCAAGAGTCCCCTCCAACCAGCGTTGGTAGAGCTTCGGTGTGGATCCCCGCAGGATAATGGCTCCGCGCTTGCGTCGTGGACTGTTGTCCCAGCCGGGGGTAACGCCGGGAAACCTCTTGTAAGGCGGCGCGTCTCTGCGGCACATCAGCTCTGCCACGCGCTCGTAGCTGTAGACATCGTTCTGCTGGTAAGCCTCGCTCGACAAACCCCACCGGGTCAGGAGCCGCCACACGTTGCCCCGGCGCAGTGGCGTAGTTAAGGCTGGGAAGGATGACCAGTCGGGTTGAAATTCCACCGAGGAATCGAAGCCCAGGCAGGCCGGGGGCTGGCGTTCCTCGCCGAAGCTCTCCACGCGGCACAAATATAATTCCCTAAAGCCAAGCTTGCGGGCTTCCTCCCGCCAGACAGAGGTAGTCTTGACAGGGTCAGGGATGCTTCTTGCCCGGTAAACGAGGAACAGCGGTCTGTCCCCCACCTTGATATATCTTTTATCCCGAAAGGCGTTAGCAAGCCAGCGTATGTGCTGCCTGTCGTCCTCCTCGGAGTAGCTTTGCTCGATAAGGATATCCTTATCCAATCCATCCCAGACTCGCGTCCAATTCTCGTTAGCCCAGCACAGGCAGAAGGGGAAATCAGGCTCTCCAGAAGCCAGCACCTCATCGAAAGGACGACTCAGAAGGCGCCTGCCGTTGAACCAGTAGCTGTAGTAGCAAAAGCCATGGATGCCATACTCCCTTGCCAGGTCCGCCTGGGCCTTGCGGGCTTCAGGTAGGCTTAAGTCATAAAAACCAAGGTCGGCAGGGACGTGTGGCTGGTCATGCCTGGAGAAGCGGGGTCTGGCTCTGGATACGTTGGTCCACTCGGTGAATCCTTCGCCCCACCAACTGTCGTTTTCGGGAATACGATGGAATTGCGGGAGGTAAAACGCTATTGGTCGCACGTTCATTTGTCGATTATCACGCTCAGTCCCGCCATGGCGTCTTCCAACCGATAGCTGACGGCTCATAGCTGACAGCTTAGCGATGGCATGGTGCGCAATACCTCCCAAGCCTTCACGCGACCAGATAAAGAAAAAGCGCATAGGCAGGGAAGATCGAAGGCTGTGTTGGAAGCTGCCAATGATGTTCGACTGCTCCTTGAGCCTGCCAGTCAACTCGTCACGCTCCCGGGCTAACTCCAGCCGCAGGCCCAATTCGCAGAAGAAGTTGCGCACCTCCGTTAGCTCGCCGTCAGCGGAGTTACACAGGGATCTCAGCAGATCGGGTTGTTGGTTACCCACAGCGAGAACGCCGAGGCCCTGACCCCAGGTGGCCTCGAAATGAGGATAGCGCGGCTTGATTTCTTCCCACAATTTCCACACTCCGAAATCGAATTCGCGGACGTTAATGTCGTGAAAGAGCACCACGCCGCGCTCGCTCATCTTGGGGAGCCAGTTTTCAAAATCGTGCCGGACGGCCTCGTACACATGGAAGCCGTCTATATGCAACAAATCGATCGAGCCATCCTCGAACTGGCACACCGCCTCATCGAAAGTGGACTGGATGAGGCGAGAAAAACGGCCATAGAGAGGATCGTGGTGGCTCTTGAGCTCACTCAATACCTCAGGGCCGTAGTAGCCGTTATGTGGGTCGCCCTGCCACGTATCAACCGCGTAGCAGCGCGTGCCGGTGCCCAGTTCCTTCACGGCTTGGCAGAAGGCGCAGAACGACACGCCCGAGAAGGTACCCAACTCCACGAGCACTCCGGGCCGCAGCACGTCCACAAGAAACATCCCAAAAGGAATGTGCTCCATCCAGAAGCGCGCGCTCGCTGTAGAAGCTACTCGCAGAGGGTGCGAGAAACAAATTGGGTGATCCAGCGGATTGAAAAGAGCCATTCCTTTATGCACCAGCCAGTAAGAAGTACCCGGCGGAATGTAAGGCGGTTGTTGGCGTTGGCAATGCCGGTTTGCGCCATGAGCTAATGGTCCGTTGGTCAATCCGGGTTTGTGAGTGAGGCGTTGCTGATAAACTCGATTTTTTCGGCGATAGCCACTTTCATTACTTGAACGCTGCTTGCGAGGGACAAGATTTATTTGTTCTGAAGGGGCTGGATTTTTGACATTATTCGCTCGATTTGATAACCGTGGAAGCGTTGACGAAGAAAGCGGACGCGGAATACAGCTGTAGAATTGTCTCGCAGCAGTTCAAGACTGATTCATGGAATGATTTTCAACTCGGCGCCATCCGCTATTCCCCGCGCGTGCCCCTCGCGGAAGCCGACGCTTTACTTGTGCTGTACGATCCAAGTGACGAACTGCTCAAATTCGACGGCCCGAAGCTTTGGTTCACGATCGAGCCTTCCTGGCATCATCACTTTCACTCCCATCCAATTGGCAGGAGACTTGTCCAAGAGCTCCGTGCTTCGGAACGGGCTTTTTATGCGCATCCAGACGAAGTGTATCGGATCCCGCATCCTACGTACAGCGGAACGCTATCGCGGCCGCGATTACCTTCAATCAGACAGACCGCAGTTGCCAGCGTCAACAATTTTGGTGGACGCCTTTGGTTCCTTAAGTCTCACTTCCGGACTCGGAATCGGATGATATTAGACCGGCACGTCGAGCTGTTCGGCAAGCCCGACGTCTGGGCGAACTT
>Ga0209689_1000266_pt1 | contig 33737 bp, 21 predicted proteins | sample GraSoiAngelo_149_FD_187119 | JGI IMG/M metagenome (GOLD analysis project Ga0209689, IMG submission 187119) | Grasslands soil microbial communities from the Angelo Coastal Reserve, California, USA - 14_1009_09_30cm (SPAdes) (version 2) | ecosystem: Environmental > Terrestrial > Soil > Grasslands ... | reverse complement strand
GGCGAAGGGGCGAATGAAAGTGGAGGGCCGAGCCGATGGACAATGGGCCGCTCTAGGGAAGAAGTGAGCATTTTCGAGCAAATCAACCCCGCCGAATCCACCCCGCTTCTTTCTTCGCCGCGGGAATGACATTTGCGAAGGATGTGGAAGCGGTGAACCAATACGCCGCTGTGAGGTAACTGCCCACGGCAAAGGGTTGGAACGGGAACGAGAGCATCCCCAAATCACACATAGAAGCCCGAAAGTTGCGGTGAATTCGCTGACGAATTGGGCGGGTCCGCTGCGCATGTGGTGGGAATCCCCCGCCTTTAGGCGTGGGGAGTCTTCAAGCAGATTTGGCTTCACTGGATTTGCCGATCCTGTCGATTTCCTTCTGAATGGCCAGTTTGTCGAGGCTGGAAAGGGGAAGGCACAGAAACAGTGAGATTGGCTGTTCGAGAATCATGTAGGCATCGAGGAAAGCACGTTCAATTTGTTGAGGTGTTCCGGCCAGCGCCGCAGGATCGGGAACGCCCCAATGTGCGGTCATAGGCTGACCGGGCCAGACGGGGCAGACTTCTTTCGCGGAGTTATCGCAAACAGTGAATACAAAATCAAGGTGTGGTGCTCCGGGCTTGGCAAATTCATCCCAATCTTTGCTTCGCAGATTGTCCGTTGGTAGTCCTGCTTTCTGTACGAGTTTGATTGCCTCCGGCCGGACCTTCCCGGTTGCCTGGCTTCCCGCGCTGTACGCGGTGAAGTTGGGCCTGCCCTTATGGTTCATGATTGCTTCGGCCATGATCGAGCGCGCCGAATTGCCGGTGCAGAGGAATAAAACGTTGTAGCGGCCCTGCATGGGTCACTCCTTTGGGCGCGGATTCGCGGGCTCCCAGAACGGCGGACATCCGCCTTGCCCGCCGCAGCAATTCTCCATGAGGAACCCCGTCAGGCGGTTGACGCTGTCCAGGTTCGCGGAATAAGCGATGGACCGTCCGTTCTTATCTGCCCGAACGAGCCCCGCTGCGGCCAGCACGTTCAGGTGAAAGGAAAGCGTTGGGCCGGGCAACCGGAGGCGGCGCGCGATTGTTCCTGCCGGAAGTCCGCTGGGCGCGTGCCGCACGAGCAAGCGAAAAATATTGAGACGCGTTTCTTGTGCCAGAGCAGCCAACGAATCGACGGCAAATGATGTCTTCATATTTCCAAAACAATGGAAATATAGGATAATCCCGCGCACGAGTCAAATGCTTGGAGCGCGAACGCACTGGTGGCACGCTGCGTGCGACCGAACCACGGATGTGCTTCCTTTCCCGACGGAACGGCGATGGCCTGGGATCGGCTCTCACTTGGCCTAGCACAAATGTTTGGCGCCGTGTTCTGGAGCGATGCTGCTCGATTCTGCATCTTCGCAAGAAGATCGAACGCTAACAGGGAGCGCCAACCCATATTAGAAGTGTGCGGGGACGGGCCGACATCCCTTCGAAACATACGTGACCTGCAGACCCGGCAGCTTCGGGAATTCGAGCAGGTGCCGCGGTTCGTCTACATCGTTGCGCCTGAGTCCACGCACTTTAATGCGATCGTCATACGGCCGCAATAAGCCGCTACTAGGCTGCGACCCTTGAATCGGCGCCGATCCCCGCGCCAGAAGGTCGACAACCCTCGTCGATAGAAAGGTGATTGGAATGACAAAAAAGGTCGCAGTTCTATGCCTGTCGGTGATCCTGCTGGTGAGCACGACGCCACTTCGTGCTCAGGAAGGTCAGATTCCGCGTGGCATACCGCATCTCGATCACGTCTTCGTCATCATGATGGAGAACCACAGCTACAGTCAGATCATCAATAATCCCAATGCGCCGTTCGCCAATCATTACGCGAAATCCGCGAACGCGGCCAACAATTACTTCGCGATCGCCCATCCCAGCTTAACGAATTACCTAGAAGTCGTCGGCGGATCGAACTTTGGAGTCCTGACGGACAACTCTCCTGACTGGCACAATACCAACTGCATCACCAACCTGGCCTCGGGGAAGGCCGCGACGGACGTGCCGGCAAGCCCCGATGTTTGCCCGATTGGGGGAGAGGGGACTGACGCCGCTACCCCACTCATCGACACCACGAACGAAACTAGCCCTCCAGCGGTCACTGCCGTGGTCGACATCGATGGCCAGCTGGAGATTCCAGCAGCCACGAATACGAGTGGTAAGAGTATCGGCGATCAGTTAGTTGAATGGGACAAAAGCTGGGAGAGCTACCAGGAAAACCTGCCTCCCGGCGGAGCCGACGGAGTCAACAATAGCGATGGCTTCTTTACCAGCAACGCGGAAATGGCCAACGCGATGCCGGGCGAACAACAAACGCTCATAAATTTGTATGCGGTAAAGCATAACCCGTTCGCGTATTTCCGCAGCGTGCAAGAAGGCACGAATTCCCGCAACAGCTTGAGCAACGTTGTGGGTTTTCAGGGCGCGCATGGTCTGCTTGAGGACCTCGGCTCGGGTCACGTCCCCACGTTATCGTTCATTGCTCCAAATCAATGCAATGACCAGCATGGACGCGACAACGCCGGCCCTTCCTGTGACTTCGATCCGCACGACAATGGCACACAGGTTGGACTAAACCCAGCATTGATTTATCAGGGCGATGTTGCCTTGCGAACCATCGTGAACGCTATCCATGACTCTTCTGTCTGGCGCGAGGGCCGCAACGCCATCATCGTGCTGTGGGACGAAAATGATTACAGCGCCGTACCCAATACGAATCAGGTGTTGCTCGTCGTGGACACCAACTACGGCGTTCACGGTGTTCAGAGCGGCGAGTTCTACACCCATTTTTCGCTCCTGAAATCACTCGAGGCGAGCTTGGGCCTTCCGTGCCTCAATCATGCCTGTGATTCGAGCGTGCACGTGATGTCGGACCTGTTTGCCGGAGACCGCGGCGAGTAACGGACACATACGGCGCTATATCGGCCCCCGCGGAACGGCCGTGGTTGGCTTGCACGTGTGGGTTTTCCTGGTCACTTCGCTGTTGCAGCAAGTAGGACTGCAGAGCGGCAACGGGTTTGGTCGCGCGCACCAAGGCGCTTGAGAATTTGCCGACCTTTACTTGATGCGTAATCAAATCCGCATTAATTCCTGCGCGAAGAAATTCGCAGGCGTCGAGACGGGCTTCCACAACCAAGTCACACAAATACAACCTGATCATCATCGAACCGCAATACGCAGGGACTAAGCTGCCGCGCGCGATTACCCCCGCAGGTAGTCCAGAAAGGGTGAAATCCACCATGAGCAGAGACCGTCGCGACTTCCTTAAGCTTTTGACGACAGCTGCGGCCTACACCGCTTTTCCTCCAAGCATCAGCCGCGCGTTGGCGATTCCGGCGGACAGCCGCAGCGGGACTATCCATGACGTAGAGCACATCGTCTTCATGATGCAGGAGAACCGTTCATTCGATCACTATTTCGGAACGCTGCGTGGTGTGCGCGGCTTCGGAGACCCACGAGCCGTCAAGCTGCCTTCGGGTAAGAGCGTCTTTCATCAGCCGGACCCGAACAATCCCGACGGCTACGTGCTGCCCTTCCACCCTGGTGCCTCCAATCTGGGTCTAGAGTTCCTGGAGGACACGCCGCACGACTGGAACGGGACGCATGCGGCGTGGAATGGCGGAGCCTACGACCAGTGGGTCCCGCAGAAGGGCACCAGCGCCATGGCGCACCTTACTCGCCAAGATATCCCATTCCACTATGCGCTTGCCGATGCGTTCACGGTCTGCGACGCATATCACTGCTCGTTGCTGGGACCGACCGACCCGAACCGCTATCACCTGTGGACCGGATGGGTGGGCAATGACGGAAGCGGCGACGGTCCGGTGATTGACAACGCCGAAGCCGGTTATGGGTGGCCGACTTACCCTGAGCTGCTCGAGCAAGCAGGGATCTCCTGGAAGGTCTATCAAGATGTTGGCGACGGACTCGATGCTGCCGACTTTTGGGGCTGGACTGGCAACGCCTACATTGGCAATTACGGAGACAATTCATTGCTGTACTTCCATCAATATCAAAACGCTCCAGACAGCAGTCCACTCGCGCAGAAAGCGAGAACCGGGACCAACATTTTGAAGAGCGGAACGCTGTTCGACATCTTCCGCGATGACGTTCTCGCGAATCGGTTGCCGCACGTGTCCTGGATCGTGGCGCCCGAGGCGTATACCGAGCACGGGAACTGGCCCTCGAACTACGGCGCGTGGTACGTCTCACAGATGCTCGATGCGCTGACCGCCAACGCCAAGGTTTGGAGCAAGACTGTCTTTTTCTTAATGTTCGACGAGAACGACGGCTTCTTCGATCACATGGTGCCGCCGACACCGCCGCCGTCGCGAGCGGCAGGCATTTCGACGGTGGGCACAACGAATGAACTGTTTACCGGCAGCCCTTCCTACCCGGCGTCTACATACACCCCCGGACCGTACGGGCTTGGCGTCCGTGTCCCTATGATCGTTATCTCGCCTTGGAGCAAGGGTGGGTGGGTCAACTCCGAGGTGTTTGATCACACCTCGCTGATCCGCTTCCTCGAGCGCCGCTTCGGGATCTTCGAGCCGAACATCACCGCATGGCGCCGCGCGGTTGCCGGCGACTTGACTTCGGCGTTCAACTTCGCGTCGCCAAACGACGCAATCGTTGCCCTGCCCAACACCGCCTCCTATGCTCCGCCCAACCAAAACCGTTATCCCGATTACGTGCCCACTCCGCCGGCCAACCAGGAACTGCCGGAGCAAGAGTCCGGCACGTGTCCGGCACGCGCGCTGCCGTATGAGCTGCATCTCGAAGGAGAAGTAAAGGCTTCCCACGGAGGCGTCCAGCTTTTCTTCCGGAACACCGGCAAGGCCGGAGCGGTCTTTCAGGTGCGCTCCGGCGACGGCCAGACCGGGCCATGGACCTACACCGTGGGCGCAGGGGACGAAACTTCGGACAGTTTCGGAACCAGCGGCGCTACTTCGTACAATTTCTCCGTCTTCGGTCCGAACGGCTTCCTGCGCACTTTCGCTGGTGGCCTCGGAGCGGGCAGCGCCAACTTCACCGTGAATGCAATTTACGACCAGGAATCGGAGGCCGTCGCGCTTGTGATTCGCAACCACAGCTCAAGCGCAGAAAAAGTGAGTATCTTTGACGCGTACTCCGGCAAAACGCGCACGCACCTGCTGCACCCGCACGACATTGTTACGTATGTTAGCCAGTTGCATGAATCTTTCGGCTGGTACGACTTGACCGTACGCGTCGATTCCGATGCCAGCTTTCAGCGGCAGCTGGCAGGACACGTGGAAACCGGAAAATCCAGCGTGACCGATCCCGCCATCGCCGCACCTGTGCCGCAAGCTACTTCCGCGACCTGAAGGTCATGATTCTTTGTCACCTTTTCAATGACGGAAAGAAGTGCGTTTTTTTTCCGTTCGGGGAACCGCTCGTCACTTCCGAGACCCACGATCAAGAACGCCGGTGTCGGAAAAAGGGCGGGCTAAGTCTGGCTTGATCTGTGCCGGTCTGTCAAATGCCGCCACAACAGTGCGGCCACAAACACCCTCCAGTGTTTTAGTTAGGAGAGGCGATGAACTCGCGTTGGTCGGCAAGGACGTGTTCTGCCTGCAAAGTGGCGCTATCCAGGATGAGGTCTGTCACCCTAAGGCCAGTCGTCTCAGTTGATCGCCGCTCGATGCTTCTGGATATACGTCCCGATTTCCCTGACGGTTCCGAGCCAAACGCTGTTGGCCGGGTCATTGGCATAGTCGCACAATGCCTCCAGCGCTTTGGTGTCGGTCACCTGATAACCTCGCTCACCGATCTCGTGGCCCACAAAAATCAGCCAGCGCCCTTGCTTCGCCGCTTCCTCGATCGGTTTGATCATTTGTTCAAAGCTCATGTCGTCAAAAGGCGTGCCCAGTGTCTGCGCGAGATCACAGAACGCGGGATCGTTCGCGGCTTCGTCGAGATAACCGCGGCCGACCAAAAAACGCTTCGCAATCAAGGGTACGTAGCTTTTCGCGTTCCTTCCCCTTCCAACAAACTTCTGTCCGCAAGGGTAGGCAAAAGTTTCTGGCTTTATTCCCAGCAGACGGCTAATTTGTGCATTCGCCGAGTCGAGCTGTTTCTCTATCATCGAGAGCGAGTAATCCTCAAGAGCGTTGTGGCGGCTAAACTCATAGTTTCCAGTGCACGGATGTGTCAGGGAGTGATTGCCGATCTCATGTCCGTCGGCTACCGCCTGGCGCCAGCCCTCCAGGCGCTTTTCGATCCGGTTCCCTAGAAGGAAAAACGTAACCCTTACACCGCGGTTACGGAGCAACGCCAAACCTGTGTCGACTTGACTGAGACGTCCGTCGTCAAAGCTTAGGCTGAGGGCCATCCGTTTTCCGTTTGGCCACTGAAAGGAGCGGGTAGCTTGCTCGTTTGCCGGATTCGCGTTCCGGCCAGGTAGGAACGCGCTCCTGAAACCCATAGCGGAGAGAAAAACCGCGAGTACCAAAAACAGCATCGTTTTTCGCATTGGGGACTAGACCACTCCATCGCCCCACTAGCTTGGGGCGATCACCGAAATTACCGGACTGCTTTTAAAAACGTCAGCAGGTCCGCCATTTGGCTAGTGCTGATCTGTTTCTCCAGGCCTTCCGGCATCATAGAGACCTTGCTGACACGCATGGTTTTGATGTCCTGGCGAGCAATGACCATCTCCCTCCCGCGCTCCTGCCTGAGCGTGATGGTTGCGGAAGTCTGGGCGCTCATGATGCCATCCATCAGGTCGCCGGAAGCCACCTCAACCACATAGGTCTCATAACCGTGTTCGATGGATTTGCTGGGCAGAATGATGTCCACCAATAGCTCCGATGCGGGATGATTTCGCACCGTCCCCAGGTTGGGTCCGACGGCTACGCCCACGCCGTCGAGCGCATGACATTTCGAGCAGACGCGCGTGAAGGTTTCTCTGCCTCGCGCCACATCGCCGGGGATGTTCAAGGCAGCCTGGTATTCTTTCAGAACTTGCTCGCGCTGGGCCGCACTCTGCTCGAAGAGCGCCCTTGCTAACTGACGAACGGCAGGATCAGGATCCATGAAAAGGCGCGGCTTGTACGGGTCAAGCTGCCAGGTCTGGACGTCTCCGTTCTTCACCGCCTCAAGGAGCAGAAGGACCCGATCTGAACCTCCGCCGAGCAGCGTATTCGTCGCCTCCGCCCTCACCGGTGCGCTCATGCCACTCCACTTGGCAAGCAGCAACGGGCCGACTTTTTGAGCTCGGACGGAGCTAAGCGCCCTCACGGCTGCGATCTGCACGATGTCAGGCTCTTGCGGATCGAGAAGGCTCTCCACTAGACCTGCCTCCCGATCAGAATCCGCGAGTGCCAGCAGATCCAATGCGTCGGCTCGCACCGAGGCGTCGGCCTGGCGATTTGCGGCTAACATTTCGGCGCGCCTTAGCGCTTGGGCGGCAGCGACGTCGTTCGGAAGACGGAGGACGGCCAGCAGATGAACCGCGGCGTGCCCCACGGGACCCGGCCGCCGCTCGAACATTCCTAACAAGAGATCCCGGTCTTCCTTCAGATTCGCTTTGGCACCGGCACCCTTTGCGCGAACGCCCTCAGCCATGCCGTCGAGCGTTGCGCCTCCCCACCAGTCCGAATTACGAGGAGAGCCATCTGCCACGGTTGTCAGAAGCCGTCGCATTTCTTTGGCGTCCGCTTTGACGCCGACCACAGCGCCCACTTGGTGAAAGAAATTACGGCGCGCGTTCGTGTCGCTGTCGGCGAAGCGAGAAACTGCCAGCTCAAAGTACGGCAGCGCGCGGCCGGGAGACGCACTTAAGGCGGCCACCTGCATCCAGGGGTCTTCCACGCCATCGGCCAGGAGTTTATTCTCGGCGGCGGTGGCTTCAGGAGAGTCAAGGAAACCGAGAGTGCAAAGGAGTTGGAATCGAACCTTGGGGTCAGGGTCGGCGGCCATCTGCGTGAGCTTGCGGGCCAGTTCGGGAGCTTTCGCCAAGTAGGGCTCAGCCAGGCGAATTGCATTTTCGCGGACACCTGGAACGGGATCATCAAGCGCCCTTGCGACGAGGCTCGGGTCAAGTTTCTCCAAGCCATCGAGCGTCCACAAAGCGTGCACGCGCCCCAGAGGAGACGGACTCTGCTCGAGGAGTTGACGTAGAGACGGTACTGCATCGGTGTGACGGCGTTCTAAGAGCAGGCGCTGGGCTGTCCGGCGCCACCAGATGTTCGAGCTGGACAACTGTTGGACAAGTTCGGCGTCGGGCGCTTGGTCGAGTCGAATTTTCTTAGGCAAGGGCAGAGGCGTCTGTGTATCCGGAACTATTCGATAGATTCGACCGCGATCCTGTCCGTTGTAAAGATATCCGGCGTGATAGGTATCCGCAGCCATCCACTCGGGGTGCTCGATGGTGTTGCGATAATAATCGATGAGGTAGAGAGCCCCGTCAGGTCCGATGTACATATTGACGGGCCTGAACCAAGCATCTGTCGAGGCAACGAACTCGACCTTCTCTTCGAGGCGCCGCGCGCTGTAAGTTGCGCCCAAATCTGACCACATATCGCAATGCACCAAATTGTGCGCAGATTCGGCCAGGCAGGCGACGCGTTCAAATGAAGAGGGAAACGCGCCACCCAGATAAGGGAGGGTGATGCTGCAAGAGGAAGTGAGCGTGCCAACATCCGTCAGGATTTCGAATCGTGGATTGTGAGTGATAGGAAAGACGTTGTTGTTGTCGGCCGTAGAAACATCTTGTTGGACGGTAGGCAATAAGAGAGCGGGATTCCGCTGCAAGTAGCGCGCAGCGATGACGTCGTGCCGTCCATTGCTGTCATTGGTGATGGCGAAGTGGCGACCCCACTCGTCAAAGGCCTGCCCATATTGCGACCAACTGGACAAGAACTCGAGCTGATGCGTTTCTGGTCTGAAGCGCACGCTACGCGGTGCCATTTTTAGCTGCGGTCCTTGCCCATCGGCAAACCGAATATCACTGCCGCGATCTCCAAAATCATCCTGGAATACCACGGTGTGAACCGGCCCCTGATGGGCCAGGTAAATCCAGTTATCTGGACCGTAGAGCGGGCCGTTAACCATGTGCTGCGGATTTGTAAACGCGAAACCGGTAAGGATTTTTTCGCGGACATCAGCATGGCCGCTTCCTGTCGTATCTTTAAAAAACCACACGTCCGGGGCGGCGGTCACCAGTACACCTCCTTTCCAGCACATCACGCCATTCGGCATCACGATGTGGTCCGCAAAGACGGTGCGCCGATCTGGCAATCCGTCGCCGTTGGTGTCCTCGAGCAGTACAATGCGGCCTATCGGTCGAGTGTCGAGCGGATACCCGGTATCTTCGGCCACATAGATGCGCCCATTCTCGTCCCAGTCCATTGCCACGGGACTATTGATCATGGGTTCGGCGACAAAAGGCTCAACGCGAAAGCCTCTGTGAATGGTGATCGTGCGGAGAGCGTCGTGGGGACTGTAAGGCGGACCGTTCGGTCGGCGGGGCCGCACAAGCAGACCGACTACCACGATGGCAATTGTCAACACCGAAAGCGCGCCAAGCAGCCAAGCGCGTCTAGGTGATGGTGAAAGTGGAAGAAGCGACACTTCACTTACCTGTGGTTTCAACACTCACGAACGCACCGATCTAGAGGCAGCGTCCCATATAGAGTCAGGTCCTTCATATGCTGCTGTCGGAACGGTGGAAGCGGCAAGAATGTACGCGCAAGCCTCGAAATGTCAAGAAGGAGAGAGCCGGGCGAGCCACGAGCGGCTTTTGCCTACCGCTTTCTCAGGGTAAACTCGGGATTCATCGCGTTTCCCCGGTACGGAAGAAGACGGATGAGCAGCACAAGGATAATCCCGTTCAGGCCTTGGTTCGCCGGCGGTCTCGGTCTGTGTGCAGCCGCGTTTCTCTTTCCTGCTGGCCCTGCCACTTCGATGTGCCAGCTTGTTTCGGATACGACACAAGGTAACCGCGCTGATGCGCATGCAGAAGAAGGGATGCAGTTCGCCCGGGCGGGGAATCTTACCTCAGCCGACAGCGAGCTTCGAAAGGCCGTGGCTTTAGCGCCGGGCAACGCGGAATTCCTCCGCGATCTTGCCACGGTTCTAGCAATGGAAAAGAAATTTGATGAGTCAACATCGTATTTCCAGAGAGCGCTGAAAATCGATCCACACGACGTCGCGGCTCGACGATATCTTGGTGCTAATCTTTGGCAGTTGCATCGTTACGCGGAGGCTCGGCAAAATCTCCGAATCCTTCTCCATGCCAATCCGGGCGACCCTCAGGCGCTATTGCTCCTTGGCATGGTCTCGGAAAACACCAGAGACTATGGCACGGCCGCCAAAACGCTAGCGTCTGTACCCACCTTGGTGCGCGCGCAACCGGAATCGATCGCGGCGCTTGCGAGGTCCTACTATCACATCGGTGAAACAGCGAAAGCGCGAGCCTGGCTCAATGAACTACATAACCAGGCGGCCGGAGTTCAGGCCGTGTTACTTGGAGCACAGATCGCCGACGAGATGCAGGACTATCAAACAGCCGAGACGCTCTTGTCTTCCGTTGCGACGCATTATTCTGATCAGACCGACCTGCAATACCGGCTTGCCCTGGTGAAATTTCACGCGCAGAGGTTCGCGGAGAGCAGCCACATTCTGCAGCAGCTCTTAGATGATGGTCACAAGACGAGTGAAGTAGATCGTTTGCTGGCATCGTGCTTTCGGGCGCAGAAGCAGGACGAGGAAGCCATCCACGTTCTTCAAGATGCCATCCAGCTCGATCCCGAAAACGAAGCAAGCTATTTGGATCTAGCGGGCATCCTTATCGCTCGAAAACAGATTTCTGCGGCTATGGAGCTAGCACAGCGGATGACCACAGCGTTTCCAGATTCTTCTCGCGTATTCGTCTCAAAAGGATCGATTGAACTCGCTGCCAGCGACTTCACGGACGCGCTGGGGTCCTTCAATCGCGCCGTTCAACTCGAACCCAGAAACGCGGACGCCATGATTGGACTTGCGAGAGCGCAGGCTAATGCAGGGATGACGGATCGCGCGAAAACAACTCTTGATCAAGCCATCGCGCGGTTTCCGGAGAAATCGCGCTTTGAACTTGAATTAGGGCAGGTATTGTTGAAAGAGGCTGAAACCGGTGTCAAAAGTGCTGAACTCAGAGCTGAACAACTGTTTAATTCTGCCATCGCGCATGACAACAGGCTTGCTGAAGCACATTACGAGCTTGGAGCGCTTGCTCTCGGTCGCGGTCAAGCCGCTGGCGCGTTGCTTCACCTGAAAAAAGCTGCAAAACTGGATCCATCAAGCGCCAAGACACACTTTGCATTATCACGTGCGTATCGACGGCTGGGCCGAAATGATGAGGCCGCAAAGGAAGCAACTCTTTTCGACAAATTGAAAGAATAGTGAGCCCGCCGACCCACTCATTGCGCTATGCGACCTATAGCACGTGCGAGTGCGCCCGGCGTCACATTCTTCTTCTTTCTGTTGCGGGATTCGTTTTGTTTGGTTCTCTGGCTGCTTACCAGCATTCGCCGTCTCAGCCGCCGAAGGAAATTTTTACCGACGTCACGGAACAAGCTCGTATTTCGTGGCACCACTTCAGCGGGGAATCACCAGACCGCTTTCTGATTGAAACGATGGGGGGTGGTGTGGCGTTTCTGGACTTCGATGGTGACGGTTTTCAAGATCTCTTTTTTGTTAACGGCGGCGAAACGCCTCGCGGGAAGAGTTCGTTTCCGGTTCGCAACGCCCTTTATCGGAATATCGGAAATGGGGAATTCGAAGACGTCTCGGCAAAGGCCGGAGTTGATCGCCTCGAGTTCTATGGAATGGGGGTTGCTGTGGCAGATTTTGACAACGATGGCTTCCCTGATCTGTACGTAACCGGTTTCCCTGTAAGCGCCCTCTTCCATAACAATGGTGACGGAACCTTCACGGACATCACCGATCGCGCACAAGTTAGGAATGCCGGGAGGTGGGCGGCAAGTGCGGCGTGGTTTGATTTTGACCGCGACGGATATTTGGATCTCGTCGTAACGAACTATGCCCACTTTTCGTTCGACGACATCAAGAAGTGCGAACTCAACGGCCGGCGCACTTACTGTGAGCAGAAGGCTTACCCGGGAATGCCGCTGACCCTTTATCACAACAACGGCGACGGTACGTTCACCGACGTGAGCGCGAAAAGCGGGCTCGCGGCACTGGTCGGCCGCGCCCTCGGGGTGGTCAGTATCGATGTGAATGATGATGACTGGCCCGATCTCTTCGTGGCCCGCGATGCCTCGCCGAATCTGCTTCTGCTCAACAAAGGAGATGGCACGTTTATAGATTCCGCAGTCAACGCCGAGGTGGCCTATGACGCCCACGGTGTGGCGAAGGCGGGTATGGGAGTCGACGCTGGGGATATCAACGGAGACGGTAAGCCCGACTTCGCAGTTACGAATTTCAACGACGAATATCACTCTCTGTTCATCAGCAGTTCTTCCCTCTTGTACACTGACCAGAGCGTGGCCTCGCGGTTGGCGGCGTATACAAAATCTTATGTCGGTTGGGGAACGCACTTTATCGATTACGATAACGACGGAAATCTGGATTTGCTGATTGTGAATGGGCACATCAACCAGGTGGTTGAGACCACGCGCGGGGACGTGAAGTACGAAGAGCCTCCGCTCCTTCTCCGCAATGACGGGAACCGTGTTTTCCGCAACATGCGGGACCAAGCTGGCTCGGTATTCCACTCGGGTTATCGCGCCCGCGGCCTCGCCGTCGGCGATTTCGATAACGATGGCGGCATCGATGCAATCTTCACGCGCCTCGATGGGAAGCCCGTGCTTCTGCACAATAACGTCGGACAGAAACACTCCTGGATTGGCTTTGAACTTCAGGGAACCGAAAGCAACCGCGATGCGATCGGCGCGAAGATTACCGTCGAGATCGGAGAGCGCAAACTAGTTCGTTGGATTACCGGCGGTGCGAGCTATCTCTCATCCCATGACAAGCGCGTGGTTATTGGATTACCGGGTAATTCTACCGTGACGACTATCAGCGCCGAAATCCGCTGGCCCAGCGGAACGCTACAGCGGCTGTCCATGCCAAGACTAAAGCGATATTACAAAATTGTTGAGCCCCGTAGTAACCAAGCACCGCGCGAGAGAACCATAGGCGCCCTGCTCGGCGCGCATACGACAGCCGGGGACAACGGAAACCTTAAAGAAGCGAAAAGGATGGAATGTGCAGCGACTGCGAGGCCTAAGAAGCGTGTCAACGGGGACTCTCGCCCGCGAACAACATCTGCCGGATGCCAGCAGTGTCGTCTTCCGAGTCCGGGCTTTGCTCGCGGATACGGCGGAAGATGTCCATTTCCGCCGCGGCCTCTTTCGCGTGCCCTAGCTTCCGGTAAGCGATACTCAGCGAATAATGAGCTTCGGCGAAGTCCGGCCTCAATCGGATGGCCTCTTGTAGTTGCTCGGAGGCTTTGGCGGGATTTTCCTCTTCAAGAGCTATCTTCCCCGCCAGAGCATGTGACGAAGCATCCTTCGGATCGAGCCGGAGAGCTTCGGTGATAGCCTGCCAGACCCCCTCCCTATCTTGCGATCTCGTCATCCGGGTCACATCCGCCAAATAGTAGTACGCGCTCGGGGTTCTTTCTCCCAGGGCGATCGCCGTCCGGAGAGATTGCAAAGCCTCTTCCGGTTTTCGGTGCGTGGCCTGGAGGATGCCTCGAATCAGATAACTCCGGCCCCATTCCGGTCGTCGCAACTGAATGCCTTTTAGGAGCTCGTCCGCCTGGTCCGTCTTTCTAACTAACTCCAGAACTACGGCTTTGGTCAGCAGAAGGTCGGCGTCATCCGGGACGATTTTCGTGGCCTGTTCCAGCAATTCCAATGCCTGTTGATCCTTGTTGTGTTTGAGCAAGAACAGCGTCGCCCAGAAGTACAAATCAGCCCGCTTAGGCTCCATGCGAAAACCCGCGTTCAGAGTCTTCACGGAGTCCTCGAATCGTCCCAACGCATCGAGGACTTGAGCCTTTAGAAGATAGACGTCGCCGTCGCGATCTGCCGCCGAGATATTCTCGATCTCCGCCAAGCTGGCCTCCGGGCCAGCCGCATGAAAAGTGGCCACGGCGAGTTCAAGTCGATTGTCGATGGAAGGATCTGTGGCCACGAGACGAATCAGAAACTCCCGGGCCAAGACGTACTGCTTATATTCCACCAGCGCCATGGCACCGTCATTTAGTACTCTGGTTCCCGGCGACAGCGCCAGAGTTTCCCGAAAGGCTGCTAGCGCCTCCTCGGTCTTGCCGTCCTGGAGGAGCAGGGCTGCCATTTGGACTTTCAATTCTGGATCAGACGGACTGGCTGCCAGTGCATTCGCCAGGTTATGCCGAAAGCGTTTTCGCTGTTCTGAAGGGTCCAGGCCCAGGTAATCAAAGATTTGCGCCGACGCTTTCAAAGGAGCACGGTCGGGCTCCGCCGTTTTGAATTGCTCGAGAACGGCCGCGGCGTCTTCATTCTGCCCCAAGCTTCGCAGTGCTCGATGGAGTTGGGTGAGCACGCCCTTGTTTTGGGGTGCCACTTCTCGTGCTCGCCTGAGAAATTCGACAGCCTTATCCGGCTGTCCCAAATCCAGGTAAGTCCGGCCTAGCTGCAGCAGTGCCATCGCGTTCTTCGGCTCGCGCTCAACTACGGTTTTCAGGTCGGGCAGCGCTTCGGCTGACTTTCCTTCCCGCTGCAGTAGCCACCCGCGCGCGTGCCGCGCCATTGTGAAATCCGGTTTCAAGCTCAGCGCTTCGTCAAGATGTCGCAGCGCCTGGCTCGTATCGCCCAGTGTTTCGCACAATCCTAACTCGAAGTAGCCGACCGGATCGTTTGAGTGTTGTTTGACGTACCAATTTAAATCGGGGAGTCCCGTCTTTGTCCTGCCCAGGCGGCAGTATGTAAATCCCCGCTCGCGCCGTCCGGTATGATCGTCAGGTTTCAGTTTCAAATATTCTTCGTAAGCATCCGCTGCGCCGCTGAAAAAACCCGCCTCCGCGTACATCCTCGCCAGGTAAACGACAATATCCGCTCTACCAGGAGCTAGCCCCCGAGCCTTCGCCAACAGAACGAGCGCGGTTCCGCTTTCGCCCTTGGCGGCATGTACTTGGCCGAGATTAAAGATCGACTCGGCATCGTCGGGCGTTTGTCGCACCGCAATTTCGAACACTCGTTGCGCGCGGTCCAGGTGACCGGCACGCAGCGCCGCCAGACCCACGTTGTGAAGGATGTCGACGTTACCAGGATCTGTCTCGAGGGCCCTGGAAAATGCTGCCTCCGCTCTATCGTACCGACCCCACTCTGCTAATGTTCCACCCAATGAAAAGGCCAGGCGGGCGTCTCCAGCCCCTTCTCGCTCGAGCTGCTCAACAATGGCCATGGCCGCATCAGGCTGTCCGGCCGAATGCAGGCAACGCGCACGTAGGAGCTGGACTGCGGGGTCGCTGTGATCCGACGCCTTCAAATTTGACAGATAACGCAATGCCTGGCCGCCGTGATTCTGCGAGAGTGCGATTCGGGCGAGTTGCAGGTTAGCGTTTGCGTGTCCCGGGTCGATGGCCAAAACCTGCTCAAATGCTTCCCGGGCCTGCTGGTCATTACCGCGTTCCAGGTGGTGATTACCGAAGTTGTTCCATAACCCCGCGGAACGCGGCGCGAGCTTCAGTGCGCGCTGGTGGAATGGCTCTGCCTGTAGGTATTCCTTCTTCGCGTCCAGAACAAGACCGAGCAGACCCAGCAGGTCTGGCCTGTTCGGGTCGACAGCGATGGCGCCCCGCAGCTTCTCCTCAGCTTGATCCAGTTGTCCCTGCTCGAATGCGGAGGCAGCTTCAGCGTACGCATCGCGAGATTCGGTTTGCAGCAAGGCAGAAAGCCCCGCCGTGCACCAGTTGAAGCAGAAGGCGATAACCACTAACTTTACGGACCTTGTTCTCACGACGTAAAAGGGAAACCCCCGCGCGCCGAGCCTAAAACGGCTCGCCCGACTGCTGACCGGCACTGCGGCTCTTAGGTCACCAGTACAGTTTCAGCGCCAGTTGCACCTGCCTCGGCGAGTTGGCCTGAGAGGTGATTTTGCCGAAGTTGTCCGTATTCAGAGTCGCATTCGGCCCGGAGAACTGCGGGTGGTTCATGGCGTTGTACGCCTCGGCGCGAAATTCTAGTCGCGCGCCTTCCCGCATTGCTGCAAGGCTGAATTCCTTGAAAAGAGACAGCGCCCCCGTTCTAGTACCGGGCATGCGCAGGTTCGGCAGGACTTTAGGTGCGTTGCCGATCGTGTAAGGATAGGGCACGACGGCCACCTCGGGGTTGGCAAAGTACTGATCCAGGTTGAGGCCACTCGCCCTCTTCAACGTGCCGGTCAAGTTGGGGCGTTGCGGTCCGTAGGTCGGGATGCTCTGCCCGCCGGACAAGCTGAGAATGATTGGTTGACCGGTGTCAAAGCGCCAGATGCCATTCGTCTGCCATCCGCCGATGAACGCGTTCAGTACGGGGCTCATCTTTTGGCCGAAACGCTTGCCGCGCCCGACGGGCAGCTGGTACACATAGCTAAATTGCAGGATTTGAGAAATGTCGAACTGCGACAAGGATCGGTCCAGTTTGCGATTATTCGGATCCTGAAGAACGTTGTTCAGCGAACCGCCGAGCCAAGTAAGACCGCCGCCTCCCACTGAAGAGTCGTCGATCGACTTCTGATTGGTGTACGTTAACAGGAATTGCAAGCCGTTCGAGATTCTCTTCTCGGCGCGCAATTGGAAGGCGTGATAGCTGGAGTTGGCCCACGGGGGATCCGTAGCTGTCACACCTGTGAACTGCGGGTACGGCAGGATCAATTGCCAGCGTTGCACGGTGGGAGCAGACAGGCCACTGCTCGGGTCGGTGATGATTCCGGCAAAGGGGTTGGATACGAACTCATTGTAGAATCCGGGATCGTTTACGAACGCTGCTGCCTGCGCGGAGGTTAGGAAGTCAAGGTTCCCCGCGTTGCCAAAATAAAGGTGAGTTCCTTTCTTGCCCACGTATGTGGTGTCTAGTAGGACATCACCCGGCAAGAGGTGCTGAATGCCGAAACTCCACGTCTGCTCATACGGGCGGGCGTTTCGCTTCGGAATAGGCCCTGCGATGGCGAAACCAACATCGGTCAGGAGTCCCAGGCTGGCACCGGTTGGAGGCCTGGGTCCGCCGGGGAAGGGATCGCTCAGGAAACTCCACGGCGTGGCGCCGTCGTTCTGGTAAGTGTTGAGCCAGTTGGTCTGCTCAACGAAGCCCTGATCGCTGATGCCGGTACCGGCTGCCGCTCCCTTGTTTTGGCTGTAGTAAATGCCGTAGCCGCCGCGAAGTACCGTATGTGACCTCACTTGGTAGGCAAACCCAAACCGCGGTCCCCATCCGTTATAATTATTATCATAAGGCGCGCGGTGGTCTTTGTCCGCGTAATGCAAGCCGCCCTTCAAGTTGGGCATTCCGGGCACTTGTAAAGGCGAAGGGGAGTTCAGATCAAGCCAGCTAATGCGGTTGCTGCGTTCCGTTCTTGGCAGATCGAGGTCATAGCGCATGCCAACGTTCAACGTCAGTTTGGGTGTAACCCGCCAGTTGTCCTGAACAAAACTTCCGATGTTCCAGTTCTGAGTGGCGGCCGCGTAGTCAATTTCGTAAGTTCCCCAATTGCCGGGTCCGCCCGCACCAATCATCAGGCCCGCCATCGCGTCGCCGCCGCCTGACCAAGGCTGCTGCGACGTAGTGTTGTAGTCAAACGAATAGGTGCCCGCCGGAACCCCGGGGAAAAATATGTTTATGCGGCGCAGTCGACCTTCAGCGCCAAGCTTCAGTTCGTGACGGCCCGTTGCCCGGTTCAGTGTGCCAATGAGGTGATGGGTTTCTTGAGCGTACTTCAGATACGTCCAGGCCTGTGTGCCTATCGAATTGTTTCCGCCCTCCGAGCTATAACCGCCATACACGCTGATAGACGGTGCGGCCACGATACCGGCGTCCTCAATATAACTCGGCAATCCGAGGTCTTTGACCGGATCGAACTTCGGGAAATCGGCTGCTGAGCCGCCGTGATCGAATGAAAACGCGCGCGTCAGGCCGAGGGAGACGGTCAGTAGCGTGGTTGGGCTAAATGTGTGTGTGACGTTGATCGCCAGCAACTTGGGTCCTCCGTCAGAAAGGCCCGAGGAGTATGCGTCACCCACATTCCCGAAGAGGTTGGCGGGCTTGGTGTAGCCAGCTCCGTAGGAGAATTTGGCGCTCAGCATCGTGGCATCGGTGAAGCGGTGGTCGATTTTCACATCGATTTGATCGTTGCGGTTCTTGTCCGCACCCGTGCCAATCCAGTTGTTCAGCCGGTCGTATGCACCCGTGCCCACGCTCAGATTGGGCAGGGGAAACAATTGCATCATTTTAAAGGCCACCGGATCAATGATGTTGCCGGGCCCGGATGGAATCGCATGAATACTGGCAAGTTTGGGATTGCCAGGGCTCGTATAGGTGGCGAGATTGTTGAACGGAATAAAATTCTGCCGTACCGGGCCGCCCGCATTGGGGTCGTAAACACCGGTGTACGGATCCCAAATCTGGCCATCTTCCGCGGAGCACAGTCCATTGGCGTCGAAGGTGCCGCCCTGATAACCGCACAGCTCGCCAAAGTCTCCGGTGCGCTCTAGCGCGCTGGGCACGCCGGCATTTTTCGTCACCGATGTGCTGGCGCGGCTACCCTCATAGTCAAAGAAGAAAAAGGTACGGTTCTTCCGGATCGGCCCGCCAATGGTGAAACCGAACTCATTCCAACGCACAGGCGCAATTTTTATGCCCGCTGCATTATTGAAAAAATTGTTCGCGTTGAGCTTGTCGTTGCGCAGGAACTCATAGACGCTCCCGTGAAAATCGTTGGTTCCAGAGCGCGTTACGACATTCACCACAGTGGCTCCGCTGAAGCCGACTTCCGCGCTGAAATTGGATTGCTGTACTTTGAATTCCTGCACAGCGTCCACTGAAGGCGTATAGAGGGGATTCACGATGGCCGTGTTCTGCTCTACACCTACGGTGCTCACGCCGTCGATGAGAATGTCCGCTTGCGCATTACGGCTGCCGTCGGAGATCCAATTGTTGGCCATGGTGTTGGCCCCGAAGGTGTTCCCGGCGGGTTGGTTGATGCCCGGCGCCAGTAAGGCCAGATCGAACACCGACCGGCCTACTAGTGGAAGGTCATTGATAAAGGTCCTATTGAGATTCTGACCTGTGACCGCATCTTCTGTGGCGAGAGCCGGAGGTTGTGCGGTGACCTCGACGACGTCGCGGGTTGTGCCCACTTGCAGCGACACATTGAGGGTCAAGTTCTGATTAACCGCGATGACGATGCCGTTTTGCACCTCCGGTCGAAATCCAGTGGCCTCCACTCGGACGCTATAGGTGCTCGGCGGTAAGGCTCGCAGTGCATAATGGCCAGATGAATCTGTCGTCGTGGCATACTTCAGGCCCTTATCGACGTCAGTTACGACGACTGGGGCATTGGGGACAACGCCCCCAGAGGGGTCCTGTACGACACCGCTTATAGAACCTGTGTAAACCTGTGCGTGTGCTGGGCCCACAAAAAGGAACGGAAGGCAAAGACAGAGAAGACAAGCTAAGGGCCGTATTCCGGCCCGTACCGTAGGCTCGTTCCGGAAATACATCATAGTGCACCCCCAAGCAACAACTATAATAGTGGGCACATCCTAATCCCGGAATCCGGGATTTATCAAGCTGAATTCCTTTCGACCTTGCTGCCTTCCTGCACTTCACGTTTGCGTCGCATTGAGGAATGGAGTCATAGTTCTTCGCGGGGAACGTTCCGCAGATGAAACGGGGAAAGAGCGCAAAGAGCACCTATGCTTCAAATGTCACCGCGTGACTGCGGCGAGGTGCTTCACTTGTCGGAGCGCGTTTGCCAATAGGCCTGATGACCGATGTAGTCGTCGTCGGCCAGGTTCGAGATGATTAGCCGTCTCATCTCCAGCGGGTTGATTGCGCCTGGCTGTCTGTAGACGACTTCTCCACCTGGTCGAATCAATGTTGTATAGGGCACAGCGGCATTCCAATCGGCATCGAATGCTGCCATCAGCGAATAAATATCGGTAGATCCCAGAAGCAGGTTCCTGCTGGTAGCATGCAATTTATTTAGCACGGAGAGAACGCCTGGCTTCTCATCAGGATAGTTGATGCTAATGGTGACAAGCTCAAAGGCTCTGTGCCCGTACATGCGATAAATTGTCTGGAAATCCGGGAGTTCCTTTTGACATGGGCCGCACCACGTCGCCCAGAAGTTCACGAGCACTAACTTACCGGTTGGATTCTTTCGTAGACTCTTCAGTTCTTCTGCGTTCGCGGGCAGGAGCTGCACGGGTTTACTTTCAATCTCTGCGAGCTCTTCCTGGCGCCCTTCTTCCTTGTACAACCACTTGGTGGAGCAGCCCACAGAGGGCGTCTTCGCTACAGGAACGGGACGATCCGCAAGAATGGCATCGATGGCCTCTCGCGCGTCCCGGCTGGTGACCAACCGCTCACGGGGATTGTTATCGACGCGTCCTTGATAACGGAGCTTCCGCTCTCTATCAAAGATGAAAAGATGCGGGGTCGCGGACGGGCCATAACTCTGAGAAACCTTCTGTGTCTCGCCGTCGTAGAGATAAGGAAAATTGAAGCGACGATAAGCAGCTCGAAGCTTCATCTCCTCGAAGGAGTCGCCAACATCGGTGTACCCCATCTCGTCCAACCTGACGGCATTCGGATGGTTCGGTTGGATTGCGACCAACGCCACGCCGCGTTCCCGATAATCAGCGGCCAACTGCTTGATGCGACTCTCGTAGAGTTGCGCAGTCGGGCAATGATTACACGTAAACGCGATTACCAGAACCTTGCTGGCCGCATATTCTTTGAGGCAATGCGTCTCACCATCGACGCCGGGCAGACAGAAATCCGGCGCGGAGGCGCTGATAGGCAATGTCGCAGGTCCATTTTCGTCTGCAAACCCTGATGCGCCTAGTCCAGCAAAAAGCAACAAACCTAGAGCAGCGAACAGCAGTGATTTTATCCTGGTGTGAATACGCTCTCGCGCTGGTTTGGAATGAACGGGTGGAGGACTGCCTGTTTTAGCTGCGATTTTCATTTGACACTCTGGCTTGTCATTATATAAGAGACCGCGATATAAGAGACCGCGAACATAGACGTCGCCATCGAGAGCTGCGGCGGCGATGATTTTTCGACCATGGCAAAGAAGAAGGCGACAAAATGCCCATCGGTATTCTGCGTCCGCCAAAAAATCAAAGCTTCAACTGCCAGGCGTTTCGACACTTCCTGGCAATCAAGTTTGGCGGATACCCTGCTGCGCGAACCCTTCCTTACGGAGTTCGCTCTGCGCTGCTCTTCTTGATGCTCACAGGGTCTCGGCCTCAAACCTCGGCACAAACCGTTCGCGTCGACTTCACTCCGGATCACATCACGAATACATTCCGTCCGACCGAGACGCTCGGTGCCGGCATTGATCGCATTCCGCTCGCGGCTACCGACAAAATCTTCACCGCCTCCACGATCAAGCAGCTTCTGTCGGCCGGCTGGCAGACGGTCAGTTACCGGCAGAACACCGAACTGTATGTTGAGGCGTGGCACTGGAACCCCAAAGGAAAATGGAGCGAATCCGGCGATATGGGTTACTTCGTGGGCGACTCCACACCAACAGAGTTCATCCGCCATTCTTTTGGTTATCCTCTGCCTCACGCAGGGTTCTCTCGCCCCGATGGAACAAGCTATTCGCGGCTTACCGACGGCGATGCAAACACGTATTGGAAAAGCAATCCGTACCTAAGCAAGACCTTCACCGGTGAGGACGACAGTTTGCACCCGCAGTGGGTCGTTGTCGACCTGGCGACTCTTCAAGACATCAACGCAATTCGCATCCATTGGACGGACCCCTACGCGCGGCGCTATCTCGTTCAATATTGGACGGGCCTCGACGCCATGCGCGAACCAACCAAAGGCTCTTGGGTCACGTTCCCCGGTGGTGTCGTAACCAACGGCGCTGCCGGCCCTACCACTCTTCAGCTTTCGCGGTCGCCGATGCCCGCACGGTTCATCCGCATCTGGATGACCGAATCGTCCAACACTTGCGATACCCACGGCTCTGGCGATCGCCGGAACTGTCTCGGTTACGCCATTCGCGAGCTTTACATCGGGACCCTCACGCCGGACGGCGCTTTCCACGACATTGTTCGCCATACAGCCGATCGTGCGCAGAGCAATACGATCTGCTCTTCCGTCGATCCCTGGCATGAAGGCTCGGTCGTCAACGACCGCCGCGATCAAGTAGGCTTCGATCTTTTCTACACCAGCGGTATCACGCGGGGACTCCCCGCCATGGTTCCGGTCGCCATGATCTATGACAATCCCGAAAACGCCGTTGCCGAGATCGCTTACCTTGAAAAACGGGGCTATCCCATTTCTTACGTGGAAATGGGGGAAGAGCCTGATGGAAAACACACCCTGCCCGAAGATTACGGCGCGTTCTACCTTCAGTGGGCCTCAGCACTTCATGACCTTGATCCCAAACTCAAATTAGGAGGCCCAATTTTTGAGGGTGTAAACAAAGACATTGAGGTCTGGCCGAATGAGCAAGGAAAAACATCGTGGATGGGCCGCTTTTTCGATTACCTGAAATCGCATGGCCGCATCGGTCATCTCTCATTCGTTTCCTTCGAGCACTATCCCTTCCAGCCCTGCTTGCTGCAATGGAGCGCCCTCTACGACGAAGCCAACCTGGTGCGCCACATTCTCCAAGTTTGGCGTGATGACGGATTACCCGCCGGTGTTCCCATGTTCATCACGGAAACGAACATCGCTGCGGGTTCGGACGAAAGTTTCGTCGATACCTTCGCTGCTCTTTGGTGGGCCGATTTCGTCGGTGCGTTTCTCGAAGCAGGCGGGAAAGCAGTCTACTACTTCCACTACATCCCCCTCGGAGAATCTCTCGGTTGTCACGGCACGTCCCCGGGCACCTTCAGCCTATTCACGATGAACAAGGAATACGAAATCCAGCAGCCTACGTCACAATTTTTCGCCAGTCAGATGATCAACTTGGAGTGGGTTCAGCCTGGCAGCGGTGAGCACCGCATTTTTCCGAGCACCAGTGACATCCGCGACCCGGCCGGGCACGTTTTGGTCACCTCCTACGCCGTGCAGCGGCCTGATGGCCAATGGTCTTTGCTGCTGGTGAATAAGGACCAGGAGAGTCCCCATCCGGTGCACATCGAATTTCACCGCGATGACAGCCGAGTTGACAGTCACTTCGCGGGCCGCGTCGATGTAGTTACATTCGGCAGCGAGCAGTACAAATGGCGTACCGACCTGAAGCTCGTGCCCGTCGGTGGATCAGCCGACCCCGATGGTCCCGCGGCCCGGTCTACGATTTCCGCTGGGGCTGACACAATCTATACGCTTCCTAAAGCTTCCGTCACTGTTGTTCGAGGAAAACTAGCGGCCGCAGACAGTTCAGCGAAGCCACTGTGAACCAGGAAAGCCACGTTCTGCATTTGCCTGGGCGCGATCAGCCGATTCTTCCGCGAGTAGCGGATCAATTCTTGATCGCCGAGGATGGGTAGTCCCGCCAGATGTACTGAAGGGCCTCGGAAAGTGTCTGTTGTTTCACCGCTCGGTCAACGTGTCCGGCGTTGCGGGCGAATACGAACTGGTAGTGATAGCCCTTGGCCGCGAGTACGTTAGCCATATGCTCGTTTGCGAGAACCCAATCGTGCATATTGTCGCGCATCACGTTCGGATTCAAGAGATCTCGGTCACCAACTTCCATCCAGATTCGTATCGGCTTGGCCGGGCTGTCCGGAATGAGATGCTCGTGAAACTCCCAAGCACCGTGCGGCGTTTGCGGATTGTACGGCCACTGCTGGTTTACAAATGTTCCGGAATAGGTGAGCACGCGGTGATAAAGCTCGGGGTGATACCAAGCCATGATCAACGCGCAAGAGCCTCCTGAGCTGCCACCCATGGTTGCCCTGCCGCCCGGATCCTTAGTGAGTTTCACGTGAGCTTCGGTTTCCACCAGAGGCAAAACTTCGCTCTCCACAAACTCGGCATAGACTCCGGAAATTGTGTCGTACTCAAGACCGCGTTCACTCCCCTGTGCGTCCCCGCCTCCGTTGCCGATAGAAATGGCAATCATCACCGGGACCTTATGTTGAGCAATCAAGGTGTCCACAGCCGAAAAAAGCGACAGGTCAGGCCCGTCCGCCCCGACGATAAAAGGCGCGACGCTACCCGGCACGTATTGCTTGGGAACATAGACGCTCACCCTCCGCGAGTACGGAGCGGGGTGGCTTGTAGTCACCACGAGCTTTGCGGGGTTAGCAGGATCTATAGTTCCGAAGGTGCCGGGGTCACGTGCAATGCCTGGATAGACCTTGCTGTCCGACGAGTTCATAGTGAACTCCATCACCGTTCCCTTAGGTATGCCGTCCTGGACAGACATCTCGGGAGGAACATCGTGGGTAGGCCCGATGATGAAATTACCGTCCGCGTTGGCCGGAGGGTTTGAGCCGTCGGGCAATTCTTTGGCCGTGACATAACCGGGACTGTTGGGATTGCGTGTTGGCGGTGTCGGGCGTTCCGTGTGTGCAGCTGACGGAGGAGACTGGCCGGAGACTGGATTGAGAATCGCGACTAGGCTAACCAAGAGTGAGATGCTCAGAGAGCGCGGAGTCATGTGGTCATTTTGCAGTATTCCGAACTTCGGGGGAATGGTTGGTTTTGAGTTCCGCGCTGTTATGTGAATGGCCTTCGTCGCCTCAACTGACGAACCGTACCAAGCTTGCGGATCGGGAGCCATCGGTGATCGTCTAGCGGTGCCAGTAACGGAGAAAATCCGGTTCCGTTGAAACAGGGTCTCCGTTGGCCTAGAACTTTGACTCGGGCGCGTGTGTCAACTCTTTTCGAGTCTCGACATCATGGGATGCCCCTGCTTGATTGCTCATTCCGAGCAGCCTCTCCATCGTTGCGAACAGCTCATTTGTCCGAATGGGCTTTGAAATGTACGCGTCCATCCCTGCTGACAAGCAGCGCTCCTCATCACTCTTGAGGGCATGTGCAGTCATGGCTACGATGGGGGTGTGCCTACCCGTAGACCGTTCCCTCTGCCGGATTGCCGCAGTGGCCTCAAGACCGTCCATCTCAGGCATTTGGACGTCCATAAGCACAAGGTCAATGTTCTTGTTATCGTAAGCCACTAGTGTCTCCCGGCCGTTGACCGCGACGGAAACGATGTACCCTCGCTTTTCGAGTAGGCGCACCGCGAGCGCTTGATTTATCGCGTTGTCTTCCGCCAACAGGATTCGCGATCGGTTCCGCACCTCTCGCAGCGTATGACGGGTCACCAATGGAGCTTTCTTGTGAGTCGAAAGATTCAAGACATTACATATTGCTTGCAGCAACTCTCCCTGGCGGATCGGTTTTACAAGGTACGCGGAAATTCCCAGCTCACGGCAACGGGTCGCGTCGCCAAGATGTCCCGCCGAGGTCAGCATCATGATGGTGGCGCCGACCAGATGCGGATCTTTCTGTATCCTTTCAGCGAGGGTAAAACCGTCCATTTCCGGCATCTCTCCATCCAACAGGATAAGGGGAAAGGGACGACCGGCGCTTTTTGCGACTTCGAGCGCCTGAAGCGCAGCTCGGCCACCTTCGACCTCGGTCGGCTTCATTCCCCAGCAAGTCAGCATCCCGTTGAGAACGCTTCGGTTGGTGAAGTTATCGTCCACAATCAAAGCATGCAGGTCACGCAACTGTTCTGGCTGTAGGGGATCAGAACGGAGGGAAGGCGAGTCCTGCACAGCCAAGCGGAGTGTGAAGTGAAACGTACTGCCTTGGTCAAGCTGGCTCTCCACCCAAATGGCTCCGCCCATCATGGTCACAAGTCTTGTGCAGATCGTGAGTCCCAACCCAGTGCCACCGTATCTTCGGGTCATCGAGCCATCGGCCTGGGAGAATGCTTCAAAGATTTTCACTTGCTTGTCGGTGGGGATGCCTATTCCAGTGTCTTTCACAGTAAAATGCAGGCAGGTGATGGCGGCTTCGTCGGATTCTTCAACTACGGTGACAAGCACTTCACCACGTTCAGTGAACTTGATCGCATTCCCGATCAAATTTATCAGAATCTGTCGAATCCTACCCGGATCTCCAAGGATGGCCTCTGGAACGTCCGCTCGAACGTCATAAATTAGTTCCAGGCCTTTTTGATGCGCGCGAAAACCGAGTGACTTCATTGTTTCGCCGAGACTCTCGCGCAAATCAAACGGGATTGATTCGAGCGCCAGCTTGCCAGCCTCAACCTTGGAGAAGTCCAAAATATCGTTAATCACGGTGAGGAGTGACTCGGCTGAGAATTTGACGAGACCGAGGCAATCGCGCTGTTCGACAGTTAGTTCTGTGTCCAAAACAAGGTCGGTCATACCGAGGATGCCGTTCATCGGTGTGCGAATTTCATGGCTCATATTGGCGAGAAACTCGCTCTTGGAGTGGCTAGAGGCCTCCGCGATTTCCTTCGCCTGCAACAACTCCATTTCGGCCCTGCTCTGCCTGCTCTGGATCACCAGCATTCTTCCAATGGCACAAAGAAAAGAAACGGTCATGATCGCCGCAGCCAAGAGGACGCGCTGTCGGATAATAAGCAAGGACATCCCGAGCACCAGAAGCGGACATAGCAATGCGAATAATTGCTTCGCCACAATTCCTTTGCGAGCCGCGGATTTCCCGGATGCGCGGTCAGATTTTTCAGGCTGGCTCCACGTGGTTGCAGTCATCAGGGGTATGACATTGATGAGCACCCATACGACGTCGAACCAACTCCCGGAGCGCAGGTTCCTGCCCGGGTAGGTGTAATAGGCATCCATGAGGCCGGCCAAGAAAAAATATGCGCTCATTGTTCCGAACAACTTAAGAACAACATTGGAGTCCGCCAAGATCGCGCGCAATAGAAAGGCGCCCGACAAAACGGCGTCATAGATGAGTGAACGCCGCCACAAGGCCCAGGCGAGTTCCGGAGCTGATTGCAAGTGTGACGAAATATCGGAAAAATAGAGAGACACCGCCGCCCAAAACACAAATGCTTGAATAAAATCGAAGATATTAAGTCGGTCGAAGTGCGCTGGCTCGAAGTCTGAATCCAGGAACAGCGCCATGCTCATGGCCCCATACCAGAACACAAACAACGTGCTGGAAAGCCACTGCCAAAAGGGAGAGAGACCTACGACATCGTCTAGAGTCTGAAGGACCTGGGCAAGAAGCATCAATGTAAAGGAAAATACCGCTAGTTGCCAGAATGTTCGCCCCAGAGCACTAGATCGCCGAGCCGCCCTGAACGACGCGGCGATACATAATATTAGGATGACTACCTGAACCGAGTCGGACAGTAAAGGACCCGGAGGACGGCTCCCAAAGTAGAAGAGTGCTGCAAATTGAATGGCTAAGAGGACAGAAACTGCTAAGACCGTTTTTTGCACCTGCATCATACGAGAACTCACCCGCAATCGTGAACCACGCGCTGGAATTGGTACCCCTGCAGTCATCTCAGGTTGGCGCTCGGAGGTACCAAATGCTGCGCACGCCAGGGGCCAACGGAGATGCCGGCACGAACTCGAATCCCTGTTGTAGCAACGAAATACAGGTGGTTGAAGGCTGAATGATTTAGCTCGCAGGTCGGCAACTGTGCCGGAACGGGACAACTGGCCTAACCTGTACCGGACTGAACCCTAAAACTTCTGACTCGAGTTGCTTTCATGACCCCAACGGTCGACCGGAGGCTGGTCGGGATGGGAACGGTGATCGGGCTGGCGATGGGTTTCGCCGTCGAGCGGCTCATGAATTCCATGCTGTTCATCGAGCAACCTTGCTACTCCCAACGAAAAACCCTCGCCGAGAGCGCTGTGCAAACGGCAAACAACACGGCCAGTGCCGCTACGTCGCCCACGTGGGTTGACCAGGCGTCGCCGTTCCAGATTCCCTGGAGTAGTGGCACCGCGTAGGTCAGCGGCAGCACTCGCGCCACCGCGTGAAGCACTGGCGGCAGCGAGTCTACCCGCACGAAGAGCCCCGAGACAGCGATCATGGGGTACAGAATAATGGCGCCGATCGGCTGCGCAAAGCGGGCCGTGGGAACGATGCTGGCGATGAGAAAACCGATCGACAGGATGCTCCAAGTGCTGATTAGCAGCGCGAGCGTGAAAGAGAACAATGGAGCATGAACGTCGACGGGGTAGTAGCGTTTGCCGGCCAGGACCATTAGGGCCAGCGTGGCCGCGGTGAGTATCAGCTTCACGATCACGTGGGCGGTAAGGATCGTCTGCGGGCGCAGCGGCGTGGCGCGTAGTCGCTTGAGGATGCCGCCTTCGCGGTAAATGGAGATTATCGTGACCAGCGAAAGCACAGCGCTGACGGCGATCAGCACCGAGGCCAGGACTGGTAGACTCACGAGAATAAAACTGCTGGCAGCGAGTGGAGGTGGTGCGAGTCTGCGGCCGGCTATACGGCCCAACACGAGGAAAACCAGAACAGGGAAACCGATCGTGCCAAATGCGCCAAGCGGTTCGCGCAGGAAGATCTTGATCTCGATCCAAGTCAGTTTCCAGAGTCCACGCATCATTATCGAACCTACTCGCGAATCGAGTGACCGGTCAGCTTGAGAAAGACGTCCTCAAGGTTGGGGAGAATCGTGCGGAAATCCGTGACCCGGATTCGATTCTCGGACAGACAACGAATCACCTCGGTCACTAGGTCGTCGCCTCGACCGCGAATGGTGAATCGCAAGTCAGTCAAGATCACCGCCTCAACTCCGGGGACGGCCCGGAAGCGGTCTTCAGCGATGGGGTCGTCCGTGGCGAGAACCACGGTTCGCTCAGGGCAGTGTCGGTCGACGAGCCGCTCCGGCCTGTCGATGTCGATGATCCGTCCGTGCTCGATGATTGCTACCCGGTCACACAACCGTTCGGCCTCTTCCATAAGATGAGTGGTCAAAAAGACTGTCTTGCCGCGGGCGCGGATGCCGCGCACGAGATCCCAGATTGCCCGCCGGGACTGCGGGTCCAGCCCGGTGGTCAGCTCGTCCAGAAACACCACCTCCGGATCGTTGATCAGTGCAAGGGCGATAAACAGACGCTGCTTCTGGCCTCCGGAGAGGTTCATGAACCAGGCGCCCCGCTTATCGGCGAGACCGAGTTGTTCGAGTAAGTGTTCGCCGTCGATCGCTTTCTTCTGGTAAAGCAAAGCCCACAGGTCTAGCGCCTCCCACACTTTTATCCGCTTCTGCAACTGCGCCTGCTGGAGCTGAACCCCGATGCGGTCCTGCAGCTTGTAGACGTGACGAAAGGGATCAAGACCTAAGACCGAGATGGTGCCCTGGTCGGGCGTGCGCAGACCCTCGATGCACTCCATCGTGGTGGTTTTTCCCGCGCCGTTGGGCCCGATTAAACCGAAAATCTCACCTTCGTTTACCTCGAACGACACCTCGTCGACAGCCACCGTTTTGCCGTAGGTCTTGCGGACTCCCGAAACTTGAATGACTGGACGCATGATAGTTTGCAGGATCGTGGATACACTAAGATGCACTGAGCCGGACCGAAAGTTTATATCACGGACTTAGCTTAAGTCCTGATTGCAGCGCATTATCGGAAATCGACTTCCGAGGCCAATCTTTCAATTTCCCCTGAAATACTTTGAGTTGGCCTCGTTGAAGCTTGCTGCTCTCGGAATGCGTTGCCAGTAATTTGCCCGAAATTTCCCGGCGCTACTCGGGAATCCTGGCTAAAGAGAAAACCGCGCCCCCTCCGAAATAGATGCGCAATTGTTCCAAATACAGGGTATAAACGGACCCTTGATCGACTTGCGCGACTACACCACGAGGTTGCGCGGGATCTACCGGGAGTTATGGCTCAGCGAGAATCTGAGCTCGTGGCTCCCTAATGTACTGCAGCTCTATGACCGCAACGGTGACATGTGGACGCAGTTCGATCAGATAAAGTGGGACCACCGCGAAGGGAGGCCACTGCCCCGGGCGAGTCGCTCCGGCTTATTTTCCACGGTCTCGAACTGACCTTGTGGCGGCCAAGCGAGGACGGCATGTTCCGGACGCAACGGGAGCTGCTGTCATGGTAGCTTTGGACTGGATATGGCTGAAGGAATACGCCAGCCTTCGACATTAGCTGATTTAGACAAGCTTCTGCGACGAGATTGCCGTGAATAAGTGATGCTCCATGATCAAAAGGAACAAGCCCTTGCAACCGGCTAAAAAGCGTTCCGTTCGGCGCTGTCCGCTGGTCGCTTCTGCCGAGGTGACCGAGCTGCGTTCCGGGGCGCTACTGTCAGCGCGCACTTCGGAACTGGGCTTGGGGGGCTGCTATATTGACGCGCTAAATCCGTTCCCCGAGGGGACCCTGGTGGGGTTGCGGATTCTTAGGGATCAGGGCGTCTTCGAGACCAAGGCCAAAGTGGTCTACTGCGACCCGCGATTTGGGATGGGCCTTGCGTTCACCGAGATGACGCCCGACCAGCGGTCACTACTAGAAGCCTGGTTGGGCGAGATCGTTAGCCAACTCAGGCCGATTTCATAGCTTCGGCTGTGTTGGTTCAAAACCCCCATAGGCCTTGCGATCCACACGCGCGCACTTCCGACTGCCAACTCCTTCGGAACATGCGGTTCTTCAGGATGGATCCTCTTTCACTTCTGCTGCTACATTGGCTGCCATGGTCCTTCCGGTCCGTTGCGACGCGCACAAATTAGTTTAAGATTGAGCGATCAGGTATGGAGGCACCCATGTCCCCTTCCTACACACCGCCAAACATGCGTGGAAAAGTCGCCCTAGTGGCAGGTGCAAGCCGGGGGGCCGGCCGAGGAATCGCGGTAGCCTTGGGAGAAGCCGGCGCGACGGTGTACTGCACGGGGCGCAGTTCGCGGGCAACTAGAAATTCGACGCGAAGCGCTTCGATGAGACTGGAGACGGTTGAAGAAACGGCGGAGAGGGTGACGCTGCGCGGAGGGCTGGGCATCCCGGCCTTCGTCGACCATACCAACCGCGGGGCCGTCCAGATGCTCATGGCCCGGATCGAGAAGGAGCACGGAAAGCTCGACATCCTAGTCAATAACATCTGGGGTGGAGATCCGTTCCTGGAATTTGGGAAACCCTTCTGGCAGCTCGACCTGCCAAAAGGCTTCCAGATGATGGAAGGCGCTCTTTACACGCACATCATTACGTGCCATTTTGCCGCTCCCCTGCTCATCGAATCTGCCAAGAAATCGAGCGGGGGCCTGATCGTGGAAGTGACTGACGGCGATTCGTATCAGTACCGGGGGAATTTATTCTACGATCTGGTGAAGACCAGCGTGATCCGCATGGCGTTTGCCATGGCTCGTGAGCTGCGTCGCAAGAATGTGACAGTACTTGCGCTTACTCCCGGTTTTCTGCGGTCCGAAGTGATGCTGGAGCACTTCGGTGTAACCGAAGCCAATTGGCGGGAGGCCGCGAAGAAGGATCCCAATTTTGAGGAGTCCGAGACGCCGCTGTATTGCGGACGGGCCGTGGTTGCGCTGGCCGCGGATCCCCACATTGCGAAGAAGTCGGGGCGGGTGTTCAGCTCATGGGGGCTGTCCGACGAGTACGGTTTCTGCGACGCCGACGGCAGGAAACCCCACTGGGGCAGCCACGCGAAAAAGAAATATGGTGATGTAATGAGGCCCTGCGACGAAGGCTTTTATCTGTATTGGACAGGCGGAATGGTAGATTCGATTTCTCCGAATTGGCCGTGAGATGGGAAGTCGGATTACTGGATAGCTACCCGACTGATCTTGGTGCGGCCCACACGCTCTCAGAACTTCGCCGAAGCAGGGCGCGGCGAGAAGCAGAAAAACGCAGACTGAACATAGCCCGGAGTTATACCACGATGGCGTTCCTTCATCCCGCTCGAGTGGCTGTAGCGGACCGCGATCTTCGGTGTTGAGGAGTTCTGGCGGCCCACGGGCGTGAGCTCGACGTCTCAATCGTGAAGGCCGAAGCGAGTCTGCATTTCACGTCGGCCAACTCTGGTGATGGTCAACGCGCGACTATCGAGATCGCGGATCACCCATTTTTGTTGCAGGGCGACGTTCAGCACCGCCGCTCCGACCGCGCCACCGACATGCGGTCGTCGCTCACTCCAGTCCACGCAGGCGTAGGCGAAACGACGTCGCAGTTTCCGAGTTGCCTCGATATCAATACCAAGAGCTTCGAACGCCTGCACTCCACCTGGTGTGAGGTCGTAAGGGTTATCGGCACCTGAGCCGCCTGACAGCCAGCCCAGTGCCTTGAAGCGGTCATGCAGCGAGACGCCCAGCGTGCCCGCGATGTGATCGTAGCAAGTTCGTGCGGCGCGCAGCGGATTGGGCGTGTTCGGCACAAATACGTCGGGGGATCCGCCGGCCAGCACGCTCAGGGATTCGAGCGCGACGGCCACATTGGCTCCTTCCAGGCTGTAGTAGCGATGTTTCCCCTGCGCGAACACCTTCACCAATCGCTGCGACTTCAGCCGCTGCAGGTGCACGCTGGCGGTTGACGGCGTTACGCGAGCGACCATGGCAAGCTCGGTGCTCGTTCGTGCGCGGCCGTCCACCAGGCAGTACAGCATGCGGGCGCGCGCCGGCTCACCGATGGCCGCGGCAATTCCGGAGGCCGCACGGTCCGCATGATCTTCGACATTCATACTTTGATAGTAGACGAAGCGTTCATGTCAGGCAACTGGCATGCTGCTGCGCATGCAACCAACCAAGCCCGCAACCGTGCCGATCAGCCGCCGCGAAGCCATCGGCGGCATCTTGGCAACGGTCGCGGCGCTGACCGCTGGCTGCGATGCACCGGCCAGACCGGCCATGAAGGGGATACCAATGACGATCGTGTGCCTCATACGCTACCAGATCGATCCATTCCAGCGAGATGCGTTCAAGAAGTACGCCGAGAATTGGGGCCGCATCATTCCTCGATGCGGCGGACATCTGGTCGGGTATTTTCTACCACATGAAGGAACGAATGATGTTGCCTGGGGGTTGATCGCCTTCGACAGCCTGACTTCCTATGAGGCGTACCGAATACGCCTAAAGGCGGATTCGGAGGGGCGTGAGAATTTCGCGACGTCGCAATCAAAACGCTTCATTCTTCGCGAAGAAAGAAACTTCGTTGAAGTGGTCGATGGAACCTTTGGCGTTCCCGCTGCTCTGCCAGCCGCACCGTAAGGCCAAACATGTTGACGCAAGCTGAAAAGGGTGCGGCCTTTCATGCGCTTCACGCACGGGCTGGCGCATTCATCATTCCGAATCCATGGGACATCGGCACGGCGCGGCTGCTGACCCGTCTGGGCTTTGAGGCGCTGGCCACCACCAGTGCTGGTTATGCCTTCTCCGTCGGGCAACCCGACAGCACCGTTGGTGGTGACGAAACCATGGCCCACGTGGCCGCCATCGTCTCGGCGACCGACCTGCCTGTCAGCGCCGATCTCGAGAATGGCTTCGGAGACACCCCTCAGATCGTAGCGGAAACCATCAAGCTCGCCGCGCAGGCCGGGCTTGTTGGCGGCTCGATTGAAGACGTGTCCGGGCGCGTGAATTGTACGGTGTATGAGCTTGGGCATG
>Ga0209689_1000265_pt1 | contig 33752 bp, 35 predicted proteins | sample GraSoiAngelo_149_FD_187119 | JGI IMG/M metagenome (GOLD analysis project Ga0209689, IMG submission 187119) | Grasslands soil microbial communities from the Angelo Coastal Reserve, California, USA - 14_1009_09_30cm (SPAdes) (version 2) | ecosystem: Environmental > Terrestrial > Soil > Grasslands ... | reverse complement strand
CTCGATCACCAGGCGATCGCCGGCTTCGTTGAGGTGCGTGAGCACCACCTCACCGATGTCAACGCGAAATCTCCTGCCGCCCGCTACCGGTGCGGCGGGAGACGGCGCCTCGATCGCCCGTCCGGAGATCTTCGCTTCGCCCGGCCACCCACTGGCTGCATGTTCGGGCGGGTCCTCGGTCGGGCTATGCAAGGCCAACCTGGGGTCGCGCTCCAGGTCCCGCAGCTTGGCCGAGCCCGGCATCATGCCCAGGAAGACCTCGCCGTCGACGAACTCCGCTTCGATTCCGCTGATCCGCGGCGAGCCATCCTTTCGCAGGGTTGCCAGCGTCTTGTGCTTTCGGACCTGGAACCGGCCCTGCACGCGGGCGGCGAGCTCCGGCTCGGCAGCCGCAAATTTCGCCCAGCTGGTCACGGGCCGGTCGCGGGGGTCGGCTGCGGCTGCGAGACATCCTGCTGCCCCTGCAGCTGGATATGGCCCGCGATCAGGTCGGGGACGCGCCCGTTCTCCCGGATGAAGCCCATGGTCACGATCATTGCCATGGTGAGTACGGCAGAGACCATCAACAGCCGCTGCTCGGCCCGGCCGGCCTTGCCCCAGCTGACCCCGGGCAGCCCGCGTAGATACCAGACGACCGCGGCGATCGCGATCAGCGTATAGGCCATCAGCGCCAGGACCTTCCAGGGGATCATGGCGCCGAGGGGGTTGATCAGGCCGCCCTCCCAGAATGGTTTGTTGAGCCCGGCCGCGACCACCTGGTCGAAGGTGGGCGCGATGTGATAGGGAAGCGCGGCGAAGAGCGTGACCAGCGTCAACCCCACCGCCATCAGCCTGAGCAGGCCCGCACCTTTGGCCTGATCCACCCTTAGTCGCCTGGCGAAGTAGAAGGTTGCAGTCAGGAACATCAGCCCGAGCAAGAAGATTTGCCAGAGGAACCACGGGCTCAGTGTCCCGAACATCATCTTGTACCAGCTCCCGTAGGTGTGGAGCTGGATTTCCTTGGCGTAGGAGTAGCCGACGATCGGCTGCAGCAGGGTCATCCCCACGCCCCAGAGCAACCCGAAGCTCCCGGCCCAGTCGTAATAGGATCGATCCTCCGGGGTCTTTGCCCGCAGGTACTTGAAGGCGGCATAGCCGGCCACCACGAACCCGATGTACGCGATGTTGCCCACGGTGCGGTGCACCGTCAGTGGATAGGAGGTGGGGTTCAGCGCCATCCGGATCGGGTTGCTCGGATCGACCGGGGTCAGCATGTAGCTGGCCACGATGTCGATCATGTAGACCTGCAGCAAAGACGCGATCGCCAGCAGTCCGCCGATGGCCATGTGCAGGCCTTTGAATCCGCGCAAGGGGTCCCAGGTGTAGTACCAGAGGTATGCCAGGCTGACCTGCAAAACGAATGTCCAGGCCTCGACGAACAACGGCCACCATCCAATCCGCACCATGGTCGTCCAGAAGTGGCCCCACAGGCCAACCAGCAGCACTGTGATCAGAAGGATCGCGACGGTCGAGCTGACGCTGAAGTAATAGGTCATGAACCGGCCGAGCCCGTGGGCCAGGCGGTCGTAGCTGCGGCGGCCACGCATCCACCCGAGCCATTCGACGGCGGGTCCCAGCTGGCCGGCGCCGCTGACCAGGCCGGCCAGCAGGATGTGGATCGAGAAGAGTGTGCCGATCACGATCCGAGCCACGGTCAGGTTGCCGCCCTGGGGCGCCTGCGATGGCAGGGGGATGGCCAGGATCTGCAGGGTGATCACAGGTTGAACAGCCTTCCCGAGCCGAGCAGGGTAAGGATCAGCATGAAGAGCACCGCGAACACGCCAGGGATCATGACCGCCGGCCGTTCGAACGGATTGCGCTCGGGGCCGCGGTCGATGAAGGGCAGGGCAAGCAGAAGGAGGACGCCCCCGGCCGGCAGCACCAGGACCAGGGGAATCAGCTCGCGGGGGACCAGGACCAGAAGCTGGTCGAGCGGCAGGTAAAACCACTCCGGAACCGGCGTGTAGCTGGTCGTGGAGGGGTCGGCAGCGGCCTCCAGAGGAGCGCCGATCGCGACGGCCAGCGCGAACACGAGCAGGACCAGCGCGGCCGACACCACACCGTCCTTGAAGGTCTGGTGCGGATAAAAGTCCTCTGCCTCGAGCGGCGCCGCCCAGAGCTCTTCGGATGGAGCCGCAGGGTAGGGCGGCTCGATCCGTCGCTGTGGGGGCGCCGGGGGAACGTCCACACCCTGGCGGGTTCGGTATGCGCCGCGGTAGTTCACGTAGGAGCCGAACTCCCCGTGCTTGCGCAGGAGGGCCAGGTGGACGCCAATCAAAGGGAAGAGAATGACCGGCAGCAGCCAGATGTGGATGCCGAAGGTCCGAACCAGCGTGATCGGTCCGACCGCATCACCGCCGCGCCACAGGGCACGAACGAACGAGCCGATCAAAGGTGTGTACGAGGGGATGTTGGTCACGACCACGGCGGTCCAGTAAGCCGCCTGGTCCCAGGGAAGGAAGGCTCCGGTGATTGCCATTCCGAGCACCAGCACGAAGAGGATGACGCCCGTGACCCAGTTGAGCTCACGCGGACGCTTGTAGGAGCCGGAAAAGAATGTGCGCACCATGTGCAGTCCGATGACGAACAGCAGGATGTAGGCGGACCACAGGTGAATCCCGCGCACGATGGAGCCGAACGTGTCGTGCTGCTTGACGTAGTTGAGGCTCTCCCACGCCTCTTTCACCGACGGTACGTACAGGAGCGTGAGGAAGATGCCGGTGACCAGCTGCAGGATGATCAGGACCAGGGTGGCGCTGCCCAGCGTGTAGAACCACGACCCTCGGACGGGCACCGCCTCGTAGAGGCCCTTTCGCAGCAGGTTGCGGATCGCGGCTCGCTCGTCGATCCAGTCATATGCGGAGCCGAGCCAGCGAGTCATCAGATCGACTCCGTGAACTCGTTCGTCACGTAGAGGATGTTGCCGTCGAGCCGGTGGACGTACTCGGGAAGCGGCTTTGGGGGCGGCCCGCCGTCGTAGCTCCCGTCCCTCTTGTAGAGCCCGCCGTGACACGGGCAGAGAAACTTTTGCAGTGCATTTTCCCAGCGGACGGGGCACTGCATGTGTGTGCAGACGTTGGACAGCACCTTGACGGTGTTTCCGATCCGCACGACGTAGACGGCCGCCTTCACTTCGGGAACGTCCCAGGCGTTCTGCGGAAACGTGACCTCGAACTTCACCGGGTCGGTCCCAACGCTGCTGATATCGCCCACCCTGCGCTCGGTAAACGCCTGCTTGCGGAATAGCGGCGAAATCAGAAAGCCGATGATCGGGATCCCAAGCGCCAGGGTAACGATCGCGCCGGCGACCTGCGTGCCGAGGACGGCAAACTGTCGCCGGCTCAGCCGGCGCCGCTCAGGAAGCGCCATACCGGAGGAAGCCGTACAGAATGCCGACCGTCCCGCCCACGAAAAAGAGCAGCACCACAACGATCGCTCCGCCGACCAGCCAGAAGGTCAGGGCCGACGGTTGGTCCGTGTGTCTGAACCACCGGACCAGTCCGGCGATCGCGACCCCCACCAGGATGCCCGCGAGCCCGAGCATGACGACGGCGATCAGTGCCAGGTAAAAAAACGTCTGTAAGTCCCCCACGCTCAGCAGGCCCTGCCCTTGCTCACGGATAGAACTTGTTGCTCGGCGCCTGGAAGACGCCGGTGCTGTCTGATTCTTTGAGCAGGCCGTAGACGGTGTAATCGGAGCGCGCCGTGGTTCGGATCACGCCCATCAGGAGGAAGAGAAGCATGGCGGTGACGCCGGTCACGGCCAGCGTCACCTGGCTGCTCCGCCGTAGGTCCTGGGTGACCGTGCGCGCCCGTGGGCGGGACACCAGCCAGTGGACCAGGCTCAGCACTACGGCCAGGGCGAGGGCGACGTAGCGGATCCAGAAGAAGCCGGTGGGATAGGCAGCCGCCGGTGTCATGGTGATGAGCGAGGCAAGGATCACGACGGCGGTGAGGAAAAGCGCTGGCGGCGTGGGCCGGGCCTGCCAGAAGTAGAGGTTGCTGCCGACCAGGAGGATGGCGACGAAGCTGGCCTGCACCAGCCAGAGCCAGGCGAACGGCCCCTGCAGCGAGTACTGGAAAGCCCCGTAGGAGGAGTTCTTGATGCTCTCCACGAAAACGGCGCCGAGGATTATCTGTGGGACCAGGGTGAGAAAGCCGACCACCAGTGCGGTTCTGGCGGCCCAGTGGTGGTAGAGGCGGTTCGCCGGGAGCCGGCTGGCGGCGGCATAGACAGCTGCTACCGCGGCGATGAAGAAGGACGCCCAGGACAGGTTGCCAATGAACCGGTGGCCCAGCTCAGGCCAGTAGGACGGGTTGAAGAACGCACCCGGTCCCTGGCCCGCACCGGGAGTCAGAAGGTAACTGTCGAGGGCGACGATGATGAACAGAAAAATGTGCTCGGTGGCTGCGGTCAGGTAGCCGATGGCGATGTGCAGGCCCTTGCGGTTGACGAACCGGTCCCAGCGCAGGTTGTAGACCAGCAAGCCAAGCAGGGTGAGAAACCAGATGCTGAAGGCGACCACCGCCGGCCAGAAGAAGACGGTTATCAGTGAGACGATGAAGCTGGGATAGAGCCCGACCAGCACGATCACGGCAAATCCGCCCAGGGTGGCTCCCAGGCTGAAGATCTTCAGGTTGACATTCCCGAGCCCGCGGGCCAGGCGCTCGAACCGGGGGTCGCGCCGCGCCAGGCCGACCCATTCGAAGCTCGGGCCGAGCACCAGGGCTCCCATCGTGAACGAGCCGAAGATGATGTGGACTAGAAAAAATCCGCCGACCATCCATCGGTTGCCGATGATCGGGATGTTGATGTTCGGCTGATTGATGTTGTAGGTCTGTTGCAAAAGGGCCAGCCGGCCGCTCACCTGGTCAGTCGGCCTCGACCACGCGACGCCCAAACAGTCCGATCAATCCACCCGCGCCGACGAGGAAGCCGGCGCCGCCCAGGGCGGTCTCCCAGGGGAAGAGGTTGGGATGCCCTCCCAGGGCGCCCAGCAGGGACTGGTGCAGGTAGCTGAAGGGCAGCAGTCGTGAGACTGTGAGCAGCACCGGGTCGGAGAAGGGCGTGAACAGGCCGCTGAGAAAGAAGGCGGGGAGAAGAGGGACAAAGACGAACAGCATCACCTCCCCGGGTGAATCCGAGAGGATGCTGGCCACCGCTCCCAGCAGGTTGCCGATGGCGAGGACGGCGGCCATGGTGAGGATCAGCGCCGGCCACCAGGCAAAGCCTGCGGGTGACCGGATCCCGATCAGGATCAGGGCCGGAACAATCTGCAAGAAGTCGATTGCCGCATTGGTGGCCAGGCGCTCGAACAACAGGCGTCCCGGCCGGACCGGCAGCGTTCGATATCGCAGGGCCAGGCCGGTCGAACGCTCGCGGCTGAGCACGGCTGCCGAGCCGACCGCTCCGATGACCGCGACCAGCATGGTGAGAGCGGTCGCGGCGGAAAAGAGGGGTGCGCCACCGAGGATGAGCGGCATCCCGATCAGGAGAGGAAAGCTCAGCTTGATGACCAGAGCCCGCCGCCGCTGAAGAAACTCGACGAGCTCGCGCTGCCAGATGGTCGCCGGCAGCATTCGGGAGGGTGAGCTCATTCGCCAGCCGGAAGCGCCACGCCGGTCAGTTTGAGAAACAGGTCCCCCAGGTTGGGACGCCTAACCCGCATCGTGCTGACCAGGTCGGCCGTTCCGTTTAAGACCGCCAGCACCTCGGCCGGATTCGTCCCACGGGCCAGTACCACATGGAGGGTATCGCCCTCCACATTGGCCGCCTCCACGGAGGGCAGCGCCCGCAGGTTTTCGAGTGGTACCGGGGAGTGCATCTGCAGCTCGACCTCCTTCGAGCCTGCCAGCTCGCTGAGCAGGGTCGGCACATGGCCCTCGCGGATGATTCGACCCTGGTGTAAAAACAGGACGCGGTCACAGATTCGCTCAGCCAGGTGCACATCGTTCGTAGCCAGGATGACGGCGGCTCCGGTCAGGCTGACCAGTTGGATGCGCTCGATCAGGTCGAGCTCAGCCCGGTAGTCGAGAGCGAGGGTGGGCTCGTCCAGGAGGAGAATCTCCGGCCGATGCACGAGGGCCTCGACCAGGCTGAGCTTCCGCTTCATTCCGAGCGAGTACGCACCTGCACGCTGGTCGCGCGCATCCCACAGGCCCGCCCAGCGAAAGAGCTCCTCGAGGCGTGGGGCCGCCACCTCGCCTGAGAGACCGAGTTGGCCCGCGAAGAACCAGGCGTTCTGATAGCCGGTCATCTGCTCGAAGTGCGCCGGTTGGTCCAGGACGATTCCCAGGCGGCGGCGCACGGATGGATCGCGGCGATCATTTCTACCGAACCAGGAGACGGTGCCGGCTTGGGGGGCGTCGACGGTCGCCAGTACCCGAAGCAAGGTCGACTTTCCTGAGCCGTTTGGGCCCATCAGACCGATGACCTCGCCCGCCTGCAGGTCCAGGCTGACCTCGAACACGCCCTTTCCGCCGCCGTATCTGCGGCTGACGCCGCTGGCGCTCAGGACCTGGTTATGCGTGGAAGCCGTACTTACCCTCGTGGAAGTCGCCGGTCTCGATCCATTTCTGGATGACGCGATCCATCACCGAGGGGGTGACCTGACCTTCGCCCAGCTCGCGCGCGTTTCCCTCGATGGCATGGACGACCTGGCCGCGCACAAAACCCGGCATGTTGGTCAGCCTCGCCTGCGCCTCGGGTGCCCAGGGCATGCTCGGTCCTTTGTCCTGGAGCGCTTCCGACACGTCGCCCCACATTTCGAACTTGACGTCCATGACCTCGGGCGTGATCACCGGGCCGAGCCCCTTCTTTGCGGCGGTCCACTCCACGCGCCAGCGGCTCAGCTCGCGGCAGTAGGAGGGCAGGCCTTCCAGCCTGGCCTCCGCTTCCTCGGTCCAGGTGAAGTAGTGCTCGAAGGTCCGGGGACTCAATGGATGGCCGTACCCGATCTTCAAACCGAGCCGTTCCAGGAATGCTGCATTGATGGCTTCACTGGTCCGAGCGGCGCGCGATTCCGCGGCGTGGTGAGCCAGCTCACGCGCCCGGGCCGGCTCGAATTTCTCGGTCGCCTGCACCTCGACCTCGTTCAGCCGCCGGACCCCATCCTCCGTCCAGCCTGGGGACGGTGTCGGGTGGCCTCCATTCCCCGGTTGGCCGCTGGAGCCGTGCGCCCGCATTGCCCGCTCGACCTCGTCCGGTGAGTGGGCCTTGAGTGCCTGGTCCATCATCAGCCGGGCGTCGACCAGGCCGCCCTCGGCGACGTCCAGAGTCACCCGGTCGGCCATGATCTTTCGGGCGAACTGCTCGACCTTGACCCGCGCCAGCATCCGCATGAACCCCGCCGGGACCCTTTCCATCCGGGCAACGGCTTCGTCGGTCCAGCTGAGCGCGGCGTCATCCCCGGTCGGCCCGGTGCTATCCCCGACGACCTCGGCCACCGGGGCGTACGCGTCCTCGAGGTTCGCCTCGGCAAAGTCGCGCGTGATGGTCGGCAGTCGCTGCACTCGGGCGATCTTTTCGATCCTCGCCTTGACCCTCCGCCGCTCGTAGCCTTTGGGAACGCGGTTCAATACTTCCTTGGATTCAGCGGTCCACTTGACCTTGAATCCATCGAAGGCTTCTTCCTCGTGTATGTCCCCCTCATGGGCGGCCGCGGCGAGCATCGAGGCCTTGTCTACCGCCTGGAACTGTGTCCCGCCGCAGACGGGGCACTCCTGAGGACTTCCCGTCCTCGCGGCTCGGCCGCACCGGCGGCAGATCCAGGTTTCCCCGGCGTCGGAGGCTGCCATGGTGGCGGGTGCCCTGACCGGCGTGACACCCATGGCCCGGGCGGCGTGTTCAGGCATCACCTCGCCAACCGCAAGGTCGATGATCGACGAGCTGATGATCGAGTGGCCCCGCTCCATGGCGTAACGGCTGATCGCGGTGCGGGTGATCGATCGGAAGGCTGCGGGCACCTTTTCCATCCGTGCCTCCGCTTCTTCCGTCCAGACCACGCTGGCCTCCGCCTGGAGGTCGATCGGCGGAACATACGCGCGGCTCGAGAGAAGCACGCTGACGGGCGCCAGCCGCAGCAGGTTATCGCTGTTACTCCCCATGTCCATCTCGGCGGACGAGTGCACGCCGATCCGTCCGACGATAAGGAGCCAGGGCGGATCCTGACGAACATACTGGAGGACCTTCTTGAAGGCCTTGCCGTCCAGGAGGGTGGTCTTCAGCGTCACCCCCTCCTCCTTCGCAATCGATTCCGCCACCCGGAGGTGCGATTCGTAGATCTTGGCCAGGCCGGTGTCGATGATCTCCTCGTGGAGCTGCTCCTGCTCCTTGAATCGGAAGACCTTGGATGCCTCGGCCGAGAGGACGTCGACGATGCCGTTGAACATCGCGTAGTGCAGATAGGGGTCATACACCGACACCGCTTCGACCTTCTTAGCGAGCGCCTTGCCGAGCGTGAGGGCGGTTCGGAGACCGGCGAACGATTGCGGGCTACCGTCGATACCACAGACAATCCGGTCGGAGGCGTCGTCCCGAAATGGATGGGGGTCGCGGACCACCAGCGTATCGACTCGAATCCGGCGGGTCACCCGGTCCGTCACGCTGCCGACCTGGCTGTCCTTGACGGCGCCCATACCGAGTGCGCCCATGACCACCAGGTCATAGTCCGATCCGGCAATGTCCTCCACCAGGCACTCCCAGTTCTTGCCATCGAAGGTCTTGTATTCGAACGGCAGGCCGGCCTTCTCGCACGCGGCTTTCATGACGTCCAGGTACGAGTCGGAAATCAGCTGGAGGCCCCGCGTGATCAGCGAATCGTGGATCTTGCGCTGGCGCTCGAGTTCCTGCTCGTGCTGGTACTCCTCGGGCAGGGTGTACTCCATCTGCTTGAAGCGCACGTCGTGCATTCGCGCTGCATAGACGTGACTCCCGGTGAGGCGGGCCTGAAGGGTTTGAGCCAGCCGGATGCCGACGTCGATGGCCGCGTTGGAATGGTCGGAGTTATCAACTGGCACATATATCCTCTGATACACCAAAGATCTCCTTCCCGAGGGCCGTCCCTACCGACGACATGAGTGTCCCGAGCACCCGAAAAGGGGGTGCTTGACCATCATATAAGGCCAAACGCTGAATTGCTAGATCGTGATTCCCCAGCTCGCGGTAAAGGTCTCGTCGGGCTCCAGGACTCGGAGGCCGTTCCCGGTTCGAAGTGCGTTGGGCGCGCAGGTCATGGGCTCGATGCCAAGGCCGCGCCGCCGCCGGCTGGCGGGGGAAACCGTGTCACCCGTGAAGATCATCACGTGGCTGTAGGCGGGGCCCATCCACAACCCCAGGCGGAGGGAGCCGTTTGGAGCGCCCAGCTCGATCCGGGTGATGCCCTCGGTGTCGGGAATCAGGCCCGCATAGGCGGTATCGAGCTTGACGCCACCGACGGGTTGAGCCTTGAGGAAGTCGTAGGGCGTGCCCTCGACCCGCCGAGCCCGTCCGGTCGGGTTCAGCCTTTCGTCGACCTCGAGCCGAAGCAGCGCTGGCACTCTCAGGAAGGCTTCATCGATCAGCTCGGTGCCTACCCGAAGGTAGGGATGATGGCCTGCACCGAATGGGAGAGGGCCTGTCCCGCGATTGCGGGCTCGCGTCTCAACCGTGAGTCCATCGGCCGTAAGGCGGTAGTCGATCAGCAAATCCAGGCTGAAGGGGTACCCAGGCTGTGGGTGCAGGTGCAGCCCCATCTGCACCCGGTCCTCATCGCGCTGCACCGCCCGCCAGTTCATCCAGCGGGTAAGCCCGTGAATCGCGTTGTGTCGCTCCGGCTCGGTGAGCGCGGTCTGGTATGTGTGGCCCCTGAATTCGTATCGCCCGTCCTCGAGGCGGTTCGGCCAGGGGAGCAGGGCCGCCCCGCGGGCCGCGCTGCACATCTCGTCCTCGCGGTAGCCGTCGAGGATCTCCCATTCGCCGGACTTGTAGCATCGCAGTCCTGCCCCCACCTCGGTCACCACTGCTACCTGGCCGCCGAGCGAAATCCGGTGCTGTTCGCCCGAAGGAGGGTGGAGGGCCATCGGTGAATAATGAGGCAGATGGCGACCCTCAAGCTCGGCCTGTTCAAGACGCCCCGCGACGAGCTTGCCGATACGGTCGACGGTGACGTCCCCGAGTGGATCGAGCGCATCTATCAGAGCCATGGCACGACCGCCACCAGCGCGCCGGCGAGCGTCTCGGTCCTGGCCCTCTCCGAGTCCCTTGGATTCCGGCTGCGGAAGCTGGCCCTGCTGCTCTCCAAGATGGAGGGCCTGGGGTGGTCGATCCGGCCTCGACAGTGGGACCTGTTGGCAACGACAGATCTGGGCGAGGCCGACGCCGCCGCTCAGCTGGAGAATGCGGGAGTCTGGATCATTGCCCGTGAGCACGCGCCCAGGGACGAGAGAGGCAACGTGCGCTGGTCGCGAGGGCTTTTCCTGTAGCTGAAGCGATTGCTGTAACCGGCGCCAGTGGCTTCGTCGGACGTCACGTCGTGCAGCGGCTGGCGCACGCGGGCGCATCCGTCCGGGCTGTTGTCCGCAACCCATCCGGCGATGTGGCGGGAGCCGCCGTGATTCAAGCCGACCTTCTCGAGGTGGCGACCCTGGCACCAGCGCTGGCCGGTATCAAAAGCTTGATCCACTGCGCCGCCATCACGGCCGACCACAAGGAGCCGTTTCCCGGTGCGTATCGGCGGGTCAATGCGGAGGGCACTCGTAACCTGGTCTGGGCCGCGCGGCGTGCCGGGGTCGAGAAGATCGTGCTTCTGAACGGCCTTGGCACGCGGCGGGGGAGCGACCGAAGCTACATGCGGACCCGATGGGAGATGAGCGAGGCGGTCCGCAACAGCGGCCTGCCCTGGGTCGCCCTCCAGCCCTCCATCCTCTTCGGAGACCGCGCCCCATATCCCGCGGCGCTGGCGCGCCTCGCGCGGCAATTTCCCGTAATGCCCGTCCTTGGCGGCAGTCGAAGGCTGCAGCCATTGTGGGTTGAGGACCTGGTCAGCTGTCTGACCATGGCCGCAGGCTCGAGTCAATGGGATGGTCGGTCGATCGACCTTGGCGGTCCGGACCAGCTGACCTATCGGGAGATGACGAAGCTGGTCATGGACACGATTGGCGTCCACAGGCCCATGGTCCCGCTGCCGCCTTCATTGGCCAGGGTGCCCGCACGCGTGATGGCGCTCCTGCCGAATCCGCCGCTGGTGCCGGCGACGCTCGAGCTCTTCGACTTCGACAACGTCACCCAGCCGGATGTCGTGGAAAAGACCTTTGGCTTCCAGCCGCGCCGAATAACCGACCACTTTCTGGCGAACGGTCTCGATGGCTGAGTCGGGAGGCCTCTCGGAGCGTGACCTCGACCCGAGTCCCTTCACCCAGTTCGCCAGCTGGTTCGCTGAGGCGCAGTCCGGGCGAGGGCTGCCGGAGGCGATGGCGCTGGCAACCGCCACCCGGTCGGCTGAGCCATCGGTGCGCATGGTGCTCCTCAAGGGATTCGACGAACGCGGCCTGGTCTTCTACACCAACTACGAGAGCCGCAAGGGTCGTGACCTCGCCGAGAATCCACGCGCGGCAGCCCTCCTCTACTGGTGGGAGCTGGGCCGCCAGGTCCGTTTCAGCGGAATGGTGAGCAAGATCTCGGAGGCCGAGTCGGCAGCGTACTTCCACTCGCGGCCGCTCGACAGCCAGCTGAGCGCCCTGGCCTCCAGGCAGAGCCAGGTCATTCCCTCACGCGACATGCTGGAAGAGCGCGTCAGGGCGCTCGCGGCTGAGTCCGCCGGCCGGGAGGTCCCAATGCCGGCCTTCTGGGGCGGCTACCGGCTGGCTCCCGATACTTTCGAATTCTGGGTGCATCGCGAGAACCGGCTGCACGATCGCTTTCGCTACCGGCTCACAGACGGTAGATGGGTGATCGAGCGGCTCTCCCCGTAAGCTCAGCGCGCGTTCGGTCCCAGGGTGACGACCAGGGTGGCGTCGAAGCTGCCGTTCACGTCCCACTTCCCGGTGGCGATCAGCCGATCACCGGCCTGGATGTCTTTCAGCGTGCCGGGCTTGCGGTTCGCCTTGCGACCTTCAAAGTACCTGGTCTCGCCGGTCACGTTCAGTTTGACGGACTTGCCGTCCTTGTTCGTGATGGTGATCACGTTGCCGTTGACCGCAACGACCTTCCCGGCAACATGCGCCCGGCCGAGGTGGATTCGCGCCGCATAGAGTTTGCCGTTGCGCGTTTCGAACCGTACGCGGACATGGCTGTTGACTTCGATCGCGGACCAGCTGGCGGGCTCGTTGCGGCCGCGGACGACCTGGGTCTTGTCGGTGCGCACGAACGTTTTGCTCTCTCCATTCATGTTTCGGACCGTCAGCTGCGTCTCGTTGATGGCGGTCACGGTTCCGCGGAACACATCCCGATGGATCGCCTGTGGCTTTGCATTCGGGCTGGCGGACGGCGAAGCAGCCGGCGCGGCGAGGGCCCCCGTGGCAAGCGCTCCGGCGAGAACTCCGGCGGCGACGATTCCTCCAAACAGTTTCCTGAACATTTCCGTACGACCTCCTTGGGTCGGATGATGTCGACGGTGTTCAGTCTCGCTTGGACGGCTTAGCCGGCCCGCGGTAAATCCTTAACCAGGGCTGAGAGTCCGGTCAGCCCTCGACCGCGCGCACGATGAAGTCCCGGCTACCGTCCCAGGTCCAGCAGGTCTGGAGGGTGAGAGAGGAGACGCCGGTGGCCCCCAGAGGCCAGATCTGAGTGTTGCTGACGATGGTGGTGTAGCTGACGTGGTAGGTGTGAACCCGACCGCTTGGGTCGCCGTACTGCACCACGTCTCCGGCACGCAGCCCGAGGATGGGCGTGAAGGTGCCGGGATTGTGAGCCATGATGTAGGTGTTGTTGGCCCCGGCGCAGCTCCATCGCCAGGTGCCCCATCTGGGTACGGCGGATCTCCCCAGGCAGTCCCCATACCAACCGACCGGCTGGCTCAGGCCAAGCCGCGGAATGTAGATCCAGTTCGCTCCGATCCTGCGAGGCGCCGGTGGCGCGGGTGGACGGACCGGCGGGGCCACATGGGGAGCCGCCGGCGCCCTGGGCGCGGCAACTGCAGCGGACGCCGGCGCCGGCGTGGGGGCGGGGGCCTCGACTCCGATCAGGAGGGCCGGACGGACGACACGGCGACTGTGGAGGCTTGCGCCGGCCGCCGATTGCGCAGAAGGCGCCGTGGCCGCCGCCACCGGCCTGAGGGCGCTTGGGTGCGCCGTCAGCAACGGAAAGCTGAGGAGCCAGATAGCGGCGCCGGCCAGCAGAGGGCTACGCCAGCGGCGAAGCGCCCGGAGCAGATGCGCTGCCATCCCTCCCGCAACGGCGGCAACGCGCCCGGATTTGCGGGCTTTACGAGATCGTCACGCCGCGGTCATCGCGCGCCCGACCCTTCCCTCGGAAGGGGCAGGAAGGCGTTTATCCGGCTTTCAGCAAATCCGGCGGCCCGGCGTAACGCTCGGCGATCGCGACCAGGTCGGCGAGCTCGTAGGGCTTGGTCAGGCACTCGACGCAGCCCGCGGCCAGCGCACTCTCCCGGTCGCCAACCATCGCGTGCGCGGTGATAGCTACCACCGGGATCGAAGCCAGGGCTGGAACTCCCTTGAGCTCACGGGTTGCTTCCCAGCCGTTCATTTCCGGGAGCGACATGTCCATAAGGATCAGTCCAGGCCGTAGCGACGCCGCCAGCGCCACCGCCTGCCGCCCATCTTTGGCAAGCTCGCAGCGGAAGCCACGTGACCTCAGGATCTTGAGGGCCATCTTCTGCATCATCACATCGTCCTCTACTACGAGAATCAGCCGACTCATGCCGCAGCCTCCTTGATTGGTGCCTGGCCGATCACCTGGCGTACGGCCGCTACCAGGCCCTCGGGCTCGATCGTTCCTTTTGCGATGAACCGTTGAATATGGCCGTCCAGAGTAAGCACGTCCTCAGCCGTCAATTCCTTCGCGCTCACGATCACCACCGGGACAGCCGCGCTGCTGGGGTGGGCGCGGATCCGCGCCACCACCTCAAAGCCGCTCATCCCGGGCATCATCAGGTCGAGTAGCACCAGGTCAGGGGGCGAGTCTGAAATTTCAGCCATCGCCTCGTCCCCGGTCGATGCTTCGCGGACCTGCGCACCCTCATCTCTGAGGATCTTCCCCAGCATGCTGCGGGCGTCGGCCTGGTCGTCGACGATCAGCACGCTCCGGCCGGTGAGGTCGGGCAGGAGCCGGTGAACCCTGGTCAGCAACTGGTTGCGTTCGTACGGCTTGGAGAGGTAGTCGGACGCACCCAGCGCGAAGACCAGTCGCTGGTCCTCCACAATGGTCACCACCAGTACCGGGATGCTCGAGGTTTCCGGGTCTTCCTTGAGCTTTTCCAGCACCCACCAGCCCGACGCGTCGGGCATCATGATGTCGAGCGTCACGAGCAGTGGCCGGCACTCGCGCGCCAACTGGAGCGCGTCGGCCGCATTCGACGCCTGCACGGTTTTCCATCCGTCCTGCTCGAGGTGGCGGGCGATCAGCTGGCGCACGCTGGCGTCGTCGTCGACCACCAGGATGACGCTGCCCGGTAGCGGCTGGGCCGGCCGGACCGTGGCTCGCGGGAGAGGGAGCGGGGCCACCGCCCGGGTCGCGGCTTCCCAGGCCGGCAGGGTGAACGAGAAGGTGCTGCCCATTCCCGGCTCGCTGATCACGGTGATCGCCCCCCCATGCATCTCCACCAACTTGCGCACAATGCTCAGGCCCAGGCCCGTTCCGCCGTGGCGGCGGGTACTGCTGCCGTCGCCCTGGACGAACTCCTCGAAGATGACCTTCTGGGACTCGGGCGAGATCCCGATGCCGGTGTCCTTGACCGAGATGCGCACCATCCGGCCGGATGATTGGGCCCAGACTTCCAGGTGACCCCGGTCCGTGAACTTCACCGCGTTCGAAAGCAGGTTGACCAGGATCTGCTTGAGACGAACCGGGTCTGCCTCCGCGGGCGGCAGGTCCGGCGCAAACCGGGTCTCCACTCGCAACCCCTTCTCCTGGGCGAGAGGTCGAATGCTGTCAGCGACGTCGTCCACCAGTCCGGATAGCTCTACCCGCTCCAGCGACAGGTCCATCTTGCCGGCTTCGATCTTGCTCAGGTCCAGGATCTGGTTGATCAGGGTGAGGAGCGACTGTCCGCTCTTGTTGACTTGCTGGATGTCCTGCTGCTGCTCCTCGTTCAGTGGCCCATCGATGCCGTCCAGCAGGATCTGCGAAAACCCGATGATGGCCGAGAGGGGGGTCCGAAGCTCGTGCGAAACATTGGCCAGGAACTCCGACTTGAGCTTGTTGGCCCGGGCAAGCTCCTGGTTCGCGGACTGCAGCTCGCCGGTCCGCTGCGCGACCTTCTCCTCCAGGTTCTGGTAGGCGCCGCTGAGCTGGGTCGCCATCTGGTTGAAGGTGCGCGCCAGGATCAGGATCTCGCGGGTGGCAAAGAGGCGAGTGATCCGAGCCGGCTGCGAGAAATCGCCCTGGGCGATTCTTGCAGCAGCCCGGTTGAGCTCGTCCACAGGTCGTGACAACCAGAGCGCGGCCAGGAACGCCAGCACCAGGGCCAGGCCCGCCGCGACCATCAGCCACTGGACTGCCCCGATGATCAACGGCATCAACTCCGCCCTTAGTTCGGACGTGGGCTGGGAGACCCAGACCTTCCATCCAACCAGTGGGACCGTGGCAAAGCCCGCGACGCTGGGGACGTTGCCGTCCAGGTCCGTATACCAGGCCACCCCGGTCTGGTGTCCCAGGGACGTCTGAAAGATGCCCTCGCCGGAGAGGTCCTTCGCCTGCAGCCGCCAATCGGCCCGCGGGTGAGCGATCACCCGTCCCAGGCCATCGACCACTACCGCCTGCCCCAGCTGCCCCACCCGGCTGTAGTCGGAAAGACGCTGCACCTCGGATAGGTCGACCGTCCCCGCCAGGTAGCCGACCAGGTTGCGCTGGCGGTCGAACAGTGGCACTGCGATCACCACCGCCGCCACGTCACTGACGCCGCGCGCCCGGAGCACGTCAGAGAAAGTGGGCTGGGTGTGAAGGGGATTGAGCACTTCCCTCACGTATGTCCAATCGCCGAAGTCCTGGCCCATGCCCGCCGGCGGATCGGCGGCAACCGCTCGACCTTTTAGATTTCCAACGTAGACCTGGAGCAATGCGGGGACAGCCGAATGGGCAGCCGCCAGCTCCTGGTTGAGGTGGGCGGGGTTGAGGCCCGCGTCATTCAAGTGCTTGACACTTCCGTCGGAGTCCGACTCGATCTGTGAGGCCGTGCTCTGCAACGCCGCGGACTGGTCGAGGACGAATCCGTAAACCGCCTGGGCCAGCGTCTCGGCCAGCCGCTGGTGCTTGTCGCTGATGCTGTCGTTCTGGGCGCTGAAGAGCGCCGAAATCCGCTGGGCTCCGAAAAAGAGGAGTGGCGCCACCGCCACCAGTAGAAAGGCCACGCTCATGAACCAGCGCAGTGAGTGGGTCCGGGCCGGATCCGGGTCCCTCAAGAGGCGCCCTGGTTTCCGATGAGGGAGTCGCGCTCGCAGCCGGGTAAGAGCTGATGAGCCCACACCGCAGTAACGCAGGGTCGAGTTCAAAACGCGCTCTGTTACGCGGCCGTTACGCTTGACCCGTGGCCCGTCCGACGTTAGGCAAACGCGAGCGAGCCCGGCTTGCCGTGGAGCGGCTGAAAACGCTCTATCCCGCGATTTCGGAGCTGGTCCACCGTAACCCCTTCGAGATGCTGATCGCCACCATCCTGTCAGCCCAGACGACGGACCGGTCCGTGAACGCGGTCACGCCGCTGCTCTTCAAGCGATACCCGGAACCGCGGGCCCTGGCCCATGCCGATCCGAAGGCGGTGGAAGCGATCATCAAGCCCACCGGGTTTTTCCACGTGAAGGCAAAGACGATCATTGCCTGCAGCGCCGCCCTGGTTGAGCGCTTCGGCGGTCAGGTGCCGGGCACCATGGAAGAGCTGGTGACCTTGCCCGGCGTCGGCCGCAAGACGGCCAACGTCGTGCTGGGGGTCGCTTTCGGGCTTCCCGGATTTGCGGTCGACACGCACGTCGCCCGGCTGACGCGGCGTTTGCGCCTGACCGCAAGCCGCGACCCCGTCAAGATCGAAGCCGAAGTGACTCGCATTGTGCCCACGGAGGAGTGGACCGGCTTCAGCCTGCGACTGATCTTGCACGGACGTCGTGTCTGCCTGGCGCGCGCGCCGCGATGCCCCGAGTGCGTCATGAACGACTTCTGTCCGTCGTCCACCGTCCGGGCCCGGCTGCGCCGGGCGGCTGCCGCGGGCAGATGACAGCGTCTGTGCCGCATCATGACATCATGGCGACTCGCCCGCGGCGAGGCGACACCTTCCTCGGGATCGGCCTGGTGCTGGTCGGCGCCCTGTTCTTGCTCGGCCAGCTGCTCCACCTGGACTTCAGCCGTTACGGCTGGCCGTTCTTCATCATCCTCCCGGGGTTAGGCCTCTTCCTGGTGGCGGTCACGGCGGCCGGCCGCGTCAGCCAGGGATTGGCGATCAGCGGCAGCATCTTGGCCATCACCGGGTTGGTTCTCCTGGTTCAGGACCTGACCGATGACTACGAGAGCTGGGCATACGCCTGGGCGCTCGTGTTTCCCGGGGCGGTAGGTCTGGGGCTCCTTGCGTACGGGCTCCTGGCGGGGCGTCCGCAGCTGGTCCGGCCCGGGATTCGCACATCCGCGACCGGACTTGTGCTGTTCATGGTTGGAGCGATCTTCTTCGAGGGTGTGGTCGGGATCAGCGGCCGTCAGTTTGGACGCACTACAGGCATCCTCGTCTCCGCGCTGGTGATCGCGATCGGTGCGGCCATGCTGGCCGCCAACCTGGCCTCCCGCCGCCCAAGCGATTCTCGATAATAAGCAGCACGCTGATGATGCGGATTGGAATTCTCACCGGTGGCGGAGATGCCCCCGGACTGAACGCGGCGATTCGCGCTGCGGCCCGGCGGGCGTTCCAGCGTGGGTTCCAGGTGACCGGCATCAAGAATGGCTGGGCCGGATGCCTGAACGCCGGCGACTTCGAAAGCCTCACTCCGGCATCGGTTCGCGGCATCCTGCCGCTGGGCGGAACCATCCTGGGCACCTCGCGGACGAACCCGATGAAAGAGAAGGACGGCGTCCAGCAGGTGATCTCACTGCTGCGCGGCAACGGGATCGACGGCCTGGTGGCTATCGGCGGCGACGACACGCTCTCGGTCGCGGCTGCGATGAGCGATGCCGGGTACCTGGTTGTGGGCGTCCCCAAAACCATCGACAACGACCTTTCGGCAACCGAGTTCTGTATCGGCTTCGACACCGCGGTGGGGGTTGTGGTCGAGGCACTGGATCGGCTCCACACGACCGCATCAGCCCACCATCGGGTGATGGTGGTAGAGGTGATGGGCCGCGACACGGGTTGGGTCGCGATGATCGGCGGCCTCGCCGGCGGAGCCGACATGATCATCATCCCCGAGTTCCCGGTTTCCCTCGACCAGGTGGTCGAGCACCTGCACCGTCGGCGCGGCGAGGGTAAGGACTTCAGCATCATCGTGATCGCCGAAGGCGCGAAGATGCAGGCACTGGAACCGGCGATGGCGATCGCCGCCGGGTCCGAAAAGCGCGACGCCTTCGGCCACGTTCAGCTGGCCAAGCAGGGGGTGGGCGACGCCCTCAGCACGCGTATCGAGGATGCCACCGGGTTTGAGACCCGGGTAACCGTCCTTGGGCACCTGCAGCGAGGAGGGTCACCCTCTCCGGTCGACCGGATCTGGGCCACCCGGCTGGGAGTGGCGGCCACCGATCTCCTGGCTGAGCACCGGGGCGGATTCATTCCGATCCGGCACAACGGCGAGATCAAGGTAGTCCCGTTGCGCGCCGTGATCGAGGAGCAGCGAAAGGTCCCCAAAGACCTCTATCAGCTGGCGAACGTATTCGCCTGACTAGCCTAACCGGCCCGTCGCTTCTGCGCGTAGAGGGTGGCGTCGGCCGCTGCCAGCAGCTCAGCTGTGGTCTGGCCGTGGTCGGGGTAGGTCGCGATCCCCAGGCTGACCCCAGGAATCGCGATCAGCCGCTGCCCAATCATCACCCGGTGTCGAGCAATGCCCTCCCGAATTCGCTGGGCGACGACGATGGCCGCCGGGGCCGGGGTGGATGGGAGCAGAACAACGAACTCGTCGCCTCCGTAGCGTGCTACCAGGTCTTCGCCGCGCACCGCGTCGGTGAGCGCGTTTGCGACTTCGCGCAGGAGCGCATCGCCCGCCAGGTGACCGTAGGTGTCGTTGACATGTTTGAGCTGGTCGACGTCCAGGAAGACGATGGAGAAGGTGCCCTGGCTACGCCCGGCGGATTCGATCTGCTGTTCGACTCGCTCCAGCAGGAGCCGCCGGTTGACCAGCCGGGTGAGGGCGTCGTGGGTAGCCTCACGCTTCAGGCGGTCGTGGAGCTGCGCCACCTCGAGGCACGAGGCGAGCTGAGACCCGACCGCCGCCATCAAGGCGAGGTCTGCCTCGCCGAAAGCATCGACCTCCTGACTCTCGGCATCGAGCACCCCGATGACCCGGCCCTGGCTTACCAGAGGGAAGGCCAGCTTGGATCGGACCTGCGGGTCGAGCATGATGTAACGAGAGTCGGCCCGCACATCGGGGACAATCTGCGGCGCTCGATGCTGGAATACCCAGCCCGTGATGCCGGTGCCGGCCGGAATCCGCATGCTGCCGATCTCGCCGCGGCCGGCATGAGCCCCGACCTGCAGCTCGTCAGGGTCCTCGCCCGGAAGCAGCAGCAGCACCAGGTCGTAGTCCATGACCTCCTGAATAATTGAAACGATTCTCTTCAGCAGGGTTTCGAGATCGAGCACGGCGGCTGTTTCCTGCGCGATCCGGTAGATGATCTGGAGCTCTCGTGAGTCGGCGGCCGTGAACGAATCCCGCCGGGGCGCGTTGAGTCCCTGGGAAAACGGCTGCGGCTCACTCAGCTCACGCTCCATCCGCTGATACCAATCGACCTGGGTATCGCGGGCCGTCCACAGCATCTCGATGAAGGCGTTCACGATGGAGGGGTCCAGGCCTATGCCGCGGAAGCCCTTGACCTCTTCGAGTGCCTCGTCGAGCAGCTCCACCGAGCGTGACGGGAGATCGAAGGTAACGTTGAAGAACGCGTTTACGACGCTGACCACGCGGGTTTCGATCGGAATCGCGTCTCCCTTGAGCCGATCGGGATAACCCTCCCCGTTGAACCATTCATGGTGGGCTCGGACCAGCGGAGCCAGGGCTGCCAGTGGCCTGAAGCGCTTCAGCAGGTCGGCAGCCAGCACCGGGTGGGTCATCATCACAGCCCGCTCCTCGGCATTCAGCCGTCGCTGTTTCTTGAGGATGCTCTCGGGAAGCGCAAGCTTGCCGAGGTCCTGCAGGAAAGCGGTGTAGCGGACCCGCCGGCGGGCCTCCGGATCGAAGCGCAAATGCTGTGCCAGGTGGTCAGCCAGGTCGGCATGCTGGACTGCGCGAGCGGAGACCACCTCACGCATGCTGACGGCTGCGGTCAGAGCGAGCACGGTTGCTTCCTGCAATTCACGTGACTCGGCTAGCAGGCGCGCCGTCTCCATGGCGGCAGCGGTCTGGTTGGCGAAGGCGGTTAGCGCTGGAAGGTGCGACTCGCGCAGGTCCTCGCCAACCACGTTGATAGCTCCCAGCACTCGATCGCGGGCGACCAGCGGGGCCGAGATCGCGGTTCGCATGTGAAGCAGGTTGCCAATTTTCCGCGCCCGCTCCGCGTCCGAACCAAGCAGATGCGTGACCCGCTCTACCAGTAGATTCGTGTCGCCCAGGTACTGGGCCTGGCGTGTCTGGCAAGCCCGCTTCAAGACGGGGACCTGGTCGAGCGGAATCACGTAGTCGGGTGGTCGCGGCCCGGTCAACTGGCGCAGCTGCTCGGCAGCCTCGCCCACATTGGCATAGGCAACGGTTAGGCCCTGACCGTCCGGCGTGAGCAGGAAGAAATGGGAGGAGAGGCCAACCTCGGCCAGCCGCCGCCCCACCGCCTGAAAAATAGACTCGGTGTCGAGCAGTTGCAGCGCCTCAGCCCCAGCCTGGCTCAGCGCCAGGACCAGCCGTTCCGATGCGGCGTGCGCCCGGTCAGAGGCGTCAGGCGCTACCACCAATGGCCGGAACTGCTCGTGTCCTGCCTCCACCAGCCGCTCGGCGCGAAAGAACCAGCCGCGTCCGATCTTCTCGGCGGGTAGCCGGCCGGCGCGAGCCTGACGGCGAACCACCTCGGGGTGCCGGCGGATGGCGCGGGCCACGTCGTCTACCGAAAGCAGGCCGGGCGCCGGAGCGGTAGCGATGGGTTGTGTGAGACGACGCTGCACTGGTGCGTGCAACGAAGGAAGCCGCCGCTTCCTACGTCTTACCTCGCGTGGAGCCGGTGGCTTCGGGACCCATGCCGGAGCGTCGAACGATTCTGGTGGCGGACGACAGCTCCGCCAACCGGGACCTTCTCTCTGGTCAGCTATCGACCCTGGGGTTCTGGACGGAGGCTGCCACCAACGGCCAGGAGGCAGTGGCCGCCGCCCGCAGGTTGCAACCGGATCTGATCCTGATGGACATCGAGATGCCGGTGATGAATGGCCACGAAGCCTGCAAGCGCCTGAAGGCTGACCCTGCCACGGCCGAGATCCCCGTCCTGATGATGACCGGCTTCGACCCAAGGCCGGAGCGCTCGAAGATGGTCGAGGCGGGCGGCGACGACCTGATAGTCAAGCCGATCCCGATGCGGGACCTCCAGGTTCGGGTGCGGGCCTTGCTCAGGTTGAAGGAGCTCCGGCGCGACCTTCGCAGTACCCAGGAAAGCCTCCGCCAGCTCGTTCAGAGGGAGAACCCAACCGAGTCCAAGGCACCGTTCGACGACCGGGTCGCGCTCACAGCGCAGGCTCTTGCCCGGCTGATCGGCCTCGACGCCGAGGACCAGGAGGTCGCCTTCCACGCCGGATTGCTGCACGACATCGGCCAGATCGGCCTGCCGGAGGAGCTGCTCAACCGGCAGGGGAGCCTGACGGCAGAGGAATTCGCGCGCATCCAGCAGCACACCATCCTGGGCGCCGAGCTGGCCGGCCCGTTTCGCCCAGCGTCTGTGCTGGCGCCCGCCATCCGTCACCACCACGAGCGCTGGGACGGTAATGGTTACCCGGACAAGCTCCAGGGCCCGGCCATCCCGATGATGGCCAGGATCGTGTCGGTCGCCGACGCCTTCCACGCCATGATCACCGACCGGCCCTACCGGCCGCGCTTCACCGTTGCCAGGGCGCTCGAGATCCTGGCCCAGGGGTCGGGGAGCCAGTGGGACCCCCGGCTGGTGGCCGCCTTTGCCACCTCGTCTCTGCCCCAGCGCATCGCGGGCGCCGTCGCAGAAGACCAGGCCAAGATCGCTTAGCCTAGTCGCAGGGCCCGAGCTTAGCAGCCGCGCGGAGCGCGCTTTAGCTTAGGGCGGGTCGGTCTGCAGGCCCGTGCGAGCAAACGAGCGCACCTGAGCTTTGGCGCGAGTGCGCCGCGGGCCGTCGCAGACCGCAACCGCCCGTCTCGTCCCTTTGCGAAGGCGATAAAGGAAAAGCGGCCGGCACGTGCCGGCCGCTCTTGTTTTTAGCGAATGGTTGTTAGTTGTATCGGCAGGTGGCGACGTCCGGGACCAGCTGGCCGTGGACGGTGCCGTTCGGAGCGGCGTTGTAGGTGAACGCTTCGGTCGCCGGCGGTGCCTGGTGTAGCAGGTTGGCGCCGGTGATCTCGGCAACGTTGACGACCGACGCGCCTGCGGGCGTCGCTGTGTCGCCGCCTGTCACCGGGTACTTGCCCGTGTTGTTGTAGTAGATGTCCGCGGCGTTCTGAAGGGTGCCGCCGTCGGTCTTCATCGCATTGCAAGCGGCGCTCGCCTGGACGCCCGAGATGTTGAAAAGGACGATCGCGGCGAGGATGCCCAGGATGCCGATTACGACGAGCAGCTCGACCAGGGTGAAGCCGTCCTGGCGGCCTGTCCGGCGTCGGGCTGCTTTGAGTGCTGTGATCAACATGTTTGTTTGGTCAAACCTCCTATGACACGTCGACGGTAGACCTGCAATCTTGCGGATTTTGTGAAAACGAGTTCACCGAAGTAGCAGATAGGTAACGGCGGCCCCGCAGATGAGTACGAGACTGGCCAGGATGACGAGCACCGGCGCCAGGGTCTGGAACCTTCCGGGCGGCTTCGGAGGAGCGAAATCCACTGCCACCATGAAGCGGAATTCCTGGTCAGGCCGCGACACGGACCTCACCATCCTGTCCTAGGGATAGCCGGTTTTCCCAGCGACCCTGACGGGCAAGTCCCAGAGCGGCCAGGTGGAGTGGCCAGGGAAAGTCCGGTGTCCAACCGGGACGCGGGGTCGGCCGGCGGACCGCGAAGCCAAATCGCTGGTATGCCTGTTCCTCAGCGCCCGGCAATACCAGGAACCGCCCGGCGAGGCTCAGCGGCGTGCTCGGGCCGATCACAAGCCCGGGCCCTGCGCTTTTCACGAATTTGACCAGGGTGCTGACGCCGGCGGCGATCTCTTCGAGCTGCTGGTCGAGGCTGCCTTCCTGGGCATCAAGCAGGAAGGTGCGGAAGAACCGGGGTCGGCCCCCGGCCACCAGGACCAGGGTGGCTTCACCCAATCCCCACTCGACTAGCAGGCCATCGACCACCTCGGCACCCCGCGCGAGTGCCAGCGGTTTGAGGTCGATGTGTTCAACCTGGATCTCGAGCCGGCCCAGTTCGCTGACATAGGCGTCGATCAGCTCACGCCGTGCGGCAACCACGTAGACGGCAGTGCCCGCAGCAATCCGGCGGGCGTGCCAGGCATAGTAGACGGTTGCCGGGTCGATGGGTACCAGCCGCTTGGCTTCGTAGGTCACGGCGCTGGCCAGCTCGGCGGGCGGGATCTTCGGAAGGACAAAGTCGCGTACGGCTATGCCGACGTCGGGGATCGCCAGTCGAAGGAGGCGCCCCTCGATGCCGGCCTGGCCCAGGGCCTCAACCAGGCAGGGCAGGAACGGACTGCGAGGCAAGCCGTCCTCGATGGCGTTGGCCGGAAGCGGCACGGCGGCCTGACGCGCCAGCAGTTGCCCTTCGGTCTGCGTTACCTTCAGCTCGCGCAGCCCGACCTCGAGCGTGATCAGGTCGGTCACTGGTATTGCTCCCAGTTGATCAGCCACGAGCCCTTCTTGCCGGCGTTGCTCGAATGGATCTGGAGGGAGAGCGACCGGGTGCTGATGGACGCGGGCAACGTTACCTGGACGTCGTAGGTGGGTTTGCTCGGCTTGCACCCAGCCGAGGCCGTCACGTCGATCGTGACCGTGATGTTGCCCGTCGAGTAGGGAAGGGTGAACGTCTTGCCCAGGTCGGGGGTGCACCCCAGCGGTTTGAACTTGTCGTCCTCCAGCTCCACCGCGAACGCGAGGCCGGCGTCGAGAGCATAGGTCGCCCGAGTGTCTTCCCGGACGCTACTCAGAGCCAGGAATCCGGAGCTCGAGAGCTTCAGGGCGGCCCAGACCAGCAGCAGGAACGCCGCAACGAAGATCAGCACGAGCAGGAGTGCCTGGCCACGTTGGCCCCGGAGGCGCGCGTTCACAGGCACCCACCTGGTCGATTGCCGACCGTGAGGGTCTGGGCAACGGCCCCGGTGGCCGACGGTTGCAGCGTGACCGTCGCGTAGCAGCCGGCCGGGGCGGCCACGGTCACGCTGGTCATTCCTCGCGCCGCCACAAATGCCTGCCCGCCCACCGTCCGAATGAGGTTCTGGTTGGCGTCAATCGTGTAGGCGACGCCGATCGCTGCGGAGCCGTAGGTCAAGGAGAGCGAGCCGGCTCCTGAGGTGATGCTGCCGGTCGGGATCGCAGCCGCCGTCTGCAGGTCGCGGGTCAGCGTCAGTGACGCATCGCTGATCGCGGTGTCGGCGGCGATCGCGCGCGCCTCCCGGCTGATCGCCGTGTACCCGACGAGAAACGTCCCGCCCATGGCGATCGTCACCACGGTCACGATTGCCAGGCTCATCAGCATCTCGATCAGGGTGAAGCCCGCTTGCCGGCGCCGGCGGTACAAGCTCGCGGTCACGGCTGCACCTTCATGAAGTCCAGCGTCTGCTGGCTGCCGTTGGGTCCACTGACCGTAAGCAGGACTTCCTGCAGGCCGAGGTCCGGAAGGACCGCCGTGCAGCTCGCCAGCACCGGGTCGCAATACACGACCTGGTACGAGAAGGTGTAGCCGGCGGCCGCGATGTTGCCGTAGCCGTTGGCGCCGGCGCTGACCACGTAGGTCTGGCTCTTGACGAACTCGGCGTCCGACCGGGTCAGCCGGTCGAGGCTGGTCTGCTGCTGGTGGCGGGCCACGGCCAGCGTCGTGGCCGAGAATGCGGAAAGGATGGTCACGACGATGACCGCCAGCAGAGCCAGAGCAACCATGGTCTCGACCAGGGTGAATCCTCGCCGTCTCATTTGAGCGCCCCCACCAGTCCGTACATGGCCGAGATCAACGAGATCGCGATGAAGCCGACCACCAGCCCGACCCCGACGGTCATGACGGGTTCGATCAGCGAGGTCATCTGCCGGATGCGGTAGTCGAGCTCCTCCTCGTAGAAGTCAGCGGCCTGCTCGAGGTATGCGTCGAGCGTCCCGGTTTCCTCACCAACCCGGACCATCTGGGTCAGCATCGGCGGGAACAGACCGGTTCGGGAAAGGGGACCGGCAAACCCCTCGCCGCCTGTCATCTGCTCCTTGACAGTGGCCAGTCCCTGCCGGAAAACGCTGTTGCCGGTGCCGGCGATCACGGCATCGAATGTCTGGCCCAACGGGACCCCGGCCTTGAGCACCATGGCGAGCGTGCGGGAGAACCGGTTGAGGATGGTGGCCAGCACGATCGGTCCGAAGATCGGGGCTCTGAGCGAGGCGCGGTCCTTGAAGTTGCGGCCGCGCTCCGTCCGCATCCCGAAGAAAATCCCAGCGCTTACAACCAGAACGGTGCCGCCGATGACCGCAATGAACCGGCGGGCGCCGTCGACTATGCCGATCAGGATTCGGGTGGTCAGGGGCAGCTCAACCTTGAACTCCGCGAAGATGCGGACAAAGGCCGGCAGAGCGAAGAAGACCAGCACCAGCACCACCCCGGTGGCAACCACCAGGATCACGGTGGGGTAGATCATGGCGGTGCGCACCCGGCGCAGGGTATTCAAGTCGCGGCGCAGGTACACGGAGAGTTGCTTGAGGGTTGCTTCCAGGTTCCCGGTGATTTCCGCCACCCGGACCAGGTCGATGTATAACGCGGGAAACACCTGGGGATGCCGGGCGAGCGCGTCGGATAGTTTCTGGCCTCTCTCGAGATCGTCGAGAATGGCCAGGATCACGCGTTTGAATAGTGGCGAACCGGTTTCCTCCGCGATCACCGCCAGGGCGCGGCTCATCGGGATGCCGGCGCCGACAAAGGTCGCCAGCTGCCGGGTGAAGAGGATCAGGTCCGTTTTCGAGATCCGGTAGAGCGAGGGAAAGTAATCGGCCATCGTCTTCTTTTGGGGCGCCGGACCGAGCCGGACGATCTTGAGTCCCTCAATCCACAGACTCTGCTCGGCGGCTGATGTTCCGGCAGCCTCGACCACACCATCACGGCGCCGCCCCTCGGCCGTATAAGCCCGGTAGGCGTAGCTAGGCATCAATTCCCTCGCTCACGTGAATCGACCGCATGACCTCGGCGATGGTGGTCAGCCCCTGGTCGACCTTGGCCAGCCCCGCGTCTTTGAGGGTGGTCATGCCCTCTTTCACGGCCTGCTGCCGCAGCGCGTCGGGGGACGCGTCCCGCACCAGGAGTCTCTTGATCGTGTCGCTCATCTTGAGGACCTCGAAAACCCCGATCCGGTCGCGAAAGCCGGTGTGCGCGCAGTACGAGCATCCGGTTCCGCGACGAAATCGCGTGGTCATCCCGCCCAGCGCCTTGTAGTACTCGAGTTCTTCAAGTGCCGGCTCGTATTCGACCGTGCAGCGTGGACAGATCCTGCGTACGAGGCGCTGGGCTTCTACGCCGATCACCGAGGACACCACCATGAAGGGCTCGATCCCCATCTCAAAGAAGCGGTACACGGCACCCACCGCATCAGTCGCGTGGAGCGACGACAGGACCAGGTGACCGGTGAGGGCGGATTGCACGGAGATCTCTGCGGTCTCCTTATCCCGGATCTCACCGACCAGGATCGCGTCCGGGTCCTGCCGGAGAATGGAGCGCAGGCCATTCGCGAACGTGATCCCGGCCAGCCGGTTGATCTGGATCTGGTTGATGTTCTCGAAGGTGTACTCGACCGGATCCTCGATCGTCATCACGTTCTTCTCCATGCGGTTGAGCTCGTTGAGCCCTGCGTAGAGCGTGGTCGTCTTCCCGCTGCCTGTCGGCCCTGTCACAAGGATCATTCCGTAGGGGGAGCGGATCAGCTCCATGAAGTTCAGGTGCACCGGTGGCGAGAACCCGAGGGCATCAAGCCGGAGGATGGAACGCGACCGCTCCAGAAGCCGCAGCACAGCCTTCTCTCCCCAGATGGTCTCGATGGTTCCTACCCGGATGTCCATTGGTCGTGTCTCGACTGTGGTCTGTATCTGACCGTCCTGGCTGTGATGCTTGTCGACGATGTCAAGGTTGGCAAGCAGCTTGATCCGAGAGATGATCGGCGCCGCCAGGGTGGCCGGCAGGCTGGTGACATCGTGGAGCACGCCGTCGATCCGAAACCGGATCCGCAACCGGTCCTGCTGTGGTTCGACGTGGATATCCGAGGCTCGTTCCTCGGCACCCTGGGCGATTATCAGGTCCACTATCTGAACCACGGGCGCACCCTGCGAAACGTCGGCCAGGCGACGGGCGCCAAGCGGGATGGACGGCTGGAACGTCTCCTCGAACGATCGCACGTGCCGGCTGACCCCTCCGAGGAGCTTGTATCCCTGGGCGATGGCGGCCTGGATCTCCGAGCGCACACCAAGCACCGGCTTGATTCGCTTCCGGGTGAGCACCTTCAGCTCGGCCAGCAGGGTCAGGTCCCCCGGGTCTACGGTCGCCACTTCGAGCTCGTCTTTGGATAGACGAATGGGAAGGATGTTGTGCTCGCGCGCATAAGGTTCCGGGATCAGGGCAAGCGCATCTTTCTCGATCCGGGTTCGGTTGAAGTCGGCAAGCGGCACCTTGAAATGCACGCTCAGCATGGCGGCCAGGGCCTTCTCATCGACTAGCCCCTCGGCCAGTAACAACTGCCCCAGCGGAAGGCGGCGTCGCGTTTGCTGCTCCAGGGCGTGCTCGAGTTGCTGGGGTGTGAGCAAGCCGTTCTCGATCAGCAGCTCGCCCAGCCGGCGCTCCTGACGCAGCGGAACGGAGCGGCTCTCTTCCCGAGCTTCCATTGCGCTCACCCGCCGTTCCCGCTCGCCGTCAGGCGCTGCTTGATCTCCTTGAGCTCGCGGTCCGTGAACCGCAGGTGCCGGCCGGGCGTTCGAAATGCCGGCTGGATGTCGCCCCGATTGACCGCTCGGATCAGGGTGGACTTGCTGATACCCAGCCGGCGGGCTGCCTCGGCCGTCGAGAGAGCGGGCTTCATGATCGCCTCGAATGGAGCAAACGTGTCAAAGGACGCAATCCTGCAAGGTCATCGTGCGGAGCCGGGATCAGGCGGCCAGGCGCCTGAGCTCGTCCGGGTACTGCGCCCGGGCGGCAGCCACGGCGTGGTCGACCACGCCGGCGCGGATCAGCTCGCTGAGGCTTCGCTCCATGGTCAGCATGCCGTCCTTGCCACTGGTCTCCAGCACGTTGCGCAGCTGCCGGGTCTTACCTTCCTTGATCAGGTTCTGGACGGCCATGCTGTCGAGCAGTACCTCGAACGCTGCCACCCGGCCGCGACCGTCACGGCGCGGCAGGAGCTGCTGGTAGATGACTGCGCTCAAAGTGTTCGAGAGCTGGATGCGTACCTGCTGCTGCTGCTCAGCGGGAAAAACGTCGACCATCCGGTCGACGGCCTGGGCTGTGTCGTTGGTGTGGAGTGTGGCCAGGACCAGGTGGCCGGTCTCGGCTACGGTGATGACCGTCTGGATCGTCTCCAGGTCGCGCATCTCGCCGACCAGCAGGACGTCGGGCGTCTGCCGCAGACACCCGCGAAGGGCCTGGGCAAAGGATGGCACGTCGGCGCCCACCTCCCGCTGCTCGACGATTCCCAGCTGGTGACGGTAGACATATTCGATTGGGTCCTCGATCGTGATTACGTGGCAGGGTCTTGCGGCCAGGATCTGGTTGACGATCGCGGCCAGTGTCGAGGACTTCCCGGACCCGGTCGGCCCGGTGACCAGGATCAGGCCCTGGGTGCGGGTGGCCAGGGACCGGATCACGGGCGGGAGCCCGAGCTCGTCGAACGTCGGGATCCGGTAGGGGATCAGCCTGAGCACCAGGCCCACCGAGCCGCGCTGCCGAAAGGCGCTGATTCGGAATCGGGCACGGCCCTTCCAGTTGAAGGAAAAATCGAGGTCGCTGCGCTGGCCGAAGACCTCCCAGCGATCATCGGGCAGGACCTCCTGGGCCAGCTTTTCGGTGTGCTCAGGGCGCAACGGCTCGGCGGCAATCGGAACCAGGGTTCCGTCCTTGCGCATGGTGGGCGGGGCGCCGGCGGTCAGAATCAGGTCCGAGGCGCCCTGCTGCAGCAGGATCTCCAGGTACGCTTCAATGAGCATTCGTGGCTGTCATCCTGTGCAACCTGCTGGGAGCGGCCTTCTTGCTTCCGCTCGGGCTGGCACTCGGCAGCTTTTTTGAGCTGGCGGCCGACCGCCTGCCTCGCCACGAGTCCCTGCTCTGGCCACCCTCGCACTGTCGCATCTGTGGCCACCGGCTGGAAGTGGGCGACCTGATCCCGGTCCTGAGCTACCTGGAATTGCACGGCCGTTGCCGTTACTGCGACACGCCGATTGACCGGGGAATCCCTCGGCGAGAGGCCCTCAGCGGCCTTGCCGTGGCTCTGCCCTGGGGCATCGGCGGGTGTGATCACCCGGTGGGGGCCCTGCTCGTTGGAGCCGGGCTGCTCCTTGCAGGCTGGGCGTACCGCGGGTGGCGTCTCAGCCGCAACAATATCCGCAACGCCTAGGGTTTCCTGCCGTTGCTCAGGTGCCGTGTCCCAGCTGTTACCGGATGGCGCATCGCCCAGCTTGCCGGCCTCGCACGATGAGCCGGCGCGCATTGGCTGGAGCAACCCGCTTGGCTGGAGACGCACCCTGGCGCTCGGAATCCTCCTGACGGCAGTGGCAGCGGTGGCCTATCTAGACAGGGCAGTCGCCGGCACCTTCGACCTGACCCTTCTCTACTTCACCATCGTTCTCACAGCCGGGATGCTGCTCCCGAGGGCTGTCGCGCTTCCAATCGTTGCGGCAGTGGGCTTGGTGGATGCCGGCATCAACGTAACCGGCGGGCTCCCCACCTACGTCAACGCCGGCGCCCGCCTTCTGGTGTACGTCTACGCCGCCATCCTCACCAGCAGCTGGGAGCAGGAACGGCGTCGATTGAAGCGGATCAGTCAGGTGGATGAGCTTACTGGCCTGTACAACCTGCGAGCGCTGCGGGACCAGCTGCCGATCTGGCTCGGCCCGGCCGCCCGAGCCGGCCGTTCCATGGCCGTCCTGATGCTGGATCTCGATGGTTTCAAGGCCGTCAACGACCGTCTGGGTCACCACGCGGGTAACGAGATCCTTCGGCGGGCGGCGGACGTCCTCCGCGTATGCGTGCGGATTGGCGATCCCGTCTACCGGTTCGGGGGTGATGAGTTCGTCGTCCTGCTGGCGGACACAGCGGGTGACGGTGCCGAGGTGGTCGCCCAGCGGGTGCAACAGGCACTGCACCAGCTACGTCCGACATTCGCCGGGGAGCCCATGGCCGTCTCCTTCAGCGTGGGCGTGGCGTTGTATCCGGCAGACGGCGAAACTCCCGAGACGTTGCTGAGTCGCGCCGATGAGGCGCTCTACCGCGCCAAGGGCAAGGGTGACGGTGCCGTCGTCCACTGGCATACGCCCGAGGGGAAGAGCGAGGCCGCCTGACCCGACTGCCCTAGGCGCGGCAGGCCAGGGTTTGTGCGGCTACCGCGTAGCTCGGGCTTGTGAAGACCAGCTGCTCGGTACCATTGGTCGTCGGTGTCAGGCTCGTGGTGAAGGTGTATGAGGTTATTCCAGCTTTCACGATGATCGAGCCGGAAACCGTCCCGCCGTCGTTGACCAGGGCCCCGTTGCTATCGAAATGCCGCCACTGGTAGGTCACCGTGCCGGCCACGCCATTCGTGGTGAGGTTTCCCTTCGCGCTGACGGTGCCATTCTTGCACTTGTCGGAAGGGTTGCCCGAGAAGGTCAGGGTCTCTGACGCGTTCGTGATCTTCAGGGGCGTGGGGGTTGGCGTAGGCGTGGGGGTAGGTGTCGGAGTTGGGGTCGGTGTCGGGGTCGGAGTAGGCGTGGGGGTAGGTGTCGGAGTTGGAGTGGGTGTGGGCGTCGGAGTTGGAGTGGGTGTGGGCGTCGGAGTTGGAGTGGGTGTGGGCGTTGGCGTTGGTGTTGGTGTTGGCGTTGGTGTTGGTGTTGGGGTGGGTGTGGGTGTGGGCGTGGGCGTTGGAGTTGGCGTCGCCGATGGCGTGGGTGTTGGCGACGGGGATCCGGAGGGTGTGGCTGATGGGGTCGGCGCCCCCGAGGGGGTCGGCGTCGACGAAGGCGTTGGACTCGCGCCACCCGATGGGCTCACCGATCCGCTCGGCGTCGGACCCGACGGTGCCGGCGAGTTCTGGGAGCCGCTCGCCGACGGCCTCAAAGCGACGGGCGGGCGGCTGGCGTTTGGCCTGACCGCGAAAAACCGCGGGGGAAGGTTGAAGGTGGGGACCAGGAGCCAGAACGGCGCCCTCGGGTCGTCCGCAAAATAGAGGCTGGACGCGGGGTCCGATGCATTTCCGTTGGCGTCGATCCGGAAGGGACCGATCTCCCAGTCCGCGGGGATGGCCCGAACTGCGATCACGATCAGGAGAAGGGCAAAGAAAAACAGCAGAAAGCCAAAGCGGCGGCGCCGCTTCTCTTCCGTTTCCGGAGCAGGCGATACTGCCGATTCCATCTGGGTTCCACCCTATCGCCATGCCCTTTCGGCGCTGATTGCGTCCGTGGCGCCGCAGGCTCCAACCTGTTACAAAGTTGAAACGCCCGGTTAAGCTCGGCTCAGCAGGCGGCGGATCATCCCGGGGGCCAGCCCATGGCACGGCCGCCCAGCAGGTGCAGGTGCAGGTGATAGACGCTCTGGCCTGCCTGTGGCCCCTTGTTGAAGACCAGCCGGTATCCCTCCCGGCTGATCTGGCGCTCCTCTGCGATCCGGTTGGCCAGCTCGACCATCCGGTACAGGAGCGCCTGATGCTGGGACTGGACCTCAGCTACCGATGGGACGTGCTCCTTTGGAATCACCAGCACGTGCACCGGGGCGACCGGCCGAATGTCCTCGAATGCCATCATTTCGGGATCTCGAAAGACTTCCTTCGAGGGAATCTCGCCCGCGAAAATCTTGCAAAACAGGCAGTCTTGCGGCATGGGGGTCAGCTTACGAGAAGGCCATCATCGGTGGCTGCCAGTGGGAGCACCGTGGCCAGGGTTCCCAGCCGCTGTTCCCGGGGTGGCGCGTATACGCTGATGTAATTGTCGCTCAGTCCGCGCACCCGGTTTGGGAAGCGCCGATCCCAGAGGACCTCGAGCGAACGGTTGATAAACCCAGCCTCGTAGCTGCGCCGCTGCGTTTCGGCCTGTTCCTTGAGACGGTAGCTGCGCGCCTGGCTCACTGGATCCGCTGCGGGCGGCCCCAGTCGCGGCGCGGCGGTTCCCGCCCTGGGCGAGTAGCGGAAGACGTGCATCCCGCTGAAGGCCGATTCCGCCGCGACAGCCTGGGTCTCCGCGAAGTCGGCGTCGGTCTCACCCGGAAACCCGACGATCACATCGGTGGTCAGCGCCATGTCCGGTACCCGGGCACGTAGAGCATGAACCAGGTCCGCGTATCCTCGCCGGCGATAAAGCCGCCCCATCCGCTTGAGCACGTTGTCGCTTCCCGACTGCAGGGGAATGTGAAGGTGACGGCAGAAGCGTGGTTCGGCGGCCAGCTCGACGAGCTCAGGGGTAAAGTCGTTCGCATTCACCGAGCTCAGCCGGAGCCGGGCGGGGGCGATGGCTTCCAGCATTCGGGAAACGAACGGAGCGAAGGCTCCCCCCCGCTCCCGCCCAAATGAGCCCAGGTCGACTCCGGTGAGCACGATCTCGCCGTACCCTTCGGCTACTGCCTGACGGGCTCGCTCGAGCAGGGTCTCCTCCTCGCCGCTTCGGGACTCGCCCCGGGTGCGCCAGACAATGCAGTAGGTACACCGGTGGTTGCACCCGTCCTGCACCTTGAGGAAAAATCGGGACCGGGCGAAGGCGCCCCGCCCGGCGTCCTGGGTGGGGTGGAAGGTCGCAACCAGGTAATCGAAGATGTCGCCCTTGCGGGCATTGGGAAAGGCCGCGTCCACGTCCGGCACGGCGGAGATACGCGGATTGGGATTATCGACGTGACAACCGGTGAGGACCAGATGGGCCTCGGGGTGACGGCGGCGGAGACCGTGCACCAGCGT
>Ga0209689_1000264_pt1 | contig 33783 bp, 21 predicted proteins | sample GraSoiAngelo_149_FD_187119 | JGI IMG/M metagenome (GOLD analysis project Ga0209689, IMG submission 187119) | Grasslands soil microbial communities from the Angelo Coastal Reserve, California, USA - 14_1009_09_30cm (SPAdes) (version 2) | ecosystem: Environmental > Terrestrial > Soil > Grasslands ... | reverse complement strand
CTGGCCCAGGTGGCTGCCGCCCACCGCGGCGCGGGGCCGGTCGTCGTCTTATACGGCGACATGCCGCTGCTCCGGGAGGAGACCGTAACTCGGCTGCTCAAAGCCCACCGCAAGTCGGCCGCCGCCGTCACGATCCTGACCGCAACCTTCCGGGACCCGACCGGCTATGGCCGGGTCGTCCGCAGCCGCAACGGGCTCTTTCGCAAGATCGTCGAGGAGAAGGACGCCTCCGAGGAAGAACGCGGCATCACCGAGATCAACTCGGGCGTCTACTGCTTCAGCGGGCGCGAGCTCTGGCCGGCCCTGCTCAAGCTCGAGAACCGCAACCGGGCCGGGGAGTATTACCTGACTGACGCTGTGCGCCTGGTCAAGGGCAAGGTCCAGACCGTCGAGGTCGATGACCCTGACGAAGTCCTGGGCATCAACGACCGGCGGCAGCTCGCCCAGGCCGAGGCCACCATGCGGCGACGCATCCTGGATAAGCTCATGGCTGACGGGGTAACCGTGACGGACCCGGCAACCACGTATGTCGACGCCGATGTGCGGGTCGGCCGGGATTCGCTGATACATCCGTTCAGCGTGCTGACCGGTGCGACCTCGGCCGGCGAGGACTGCGTGATCGGGCCCTTCGCGCAGATCCGGGATTCTGTCATCGGCGACGGCTGCCGGATCGAGCGTGCCCATATCGAGGCGTCCCGGCTCGCCAGCAATGTCACGGTCGGGCCATTCTCGCGGCTGCGGCCGGGAAGCGAGCTCGACGAGGGCGTCAAGGTCGGCACCCACGCCGAGATCAAGAATTCGCGCATCGGCGCGGGGACGACGATCTCTCATTTCAGCTGCGTGCTCGACAGCACGGTGGGCGCAAACGTGAACATCGGAGCGGGCACGATCACCGCGAATTACGACGGTGAGTCAAAGCACCGGACCGACATCGGCGACCGCACCCAGGTCGGGAGCGATACCATCTTCGTAGCACCGGTGACCATCGGCAGCGACGTCTACACGGGGGCGGGGTCGGTGATCACCAGGGACGTGCCGGCGGGGAGCCTGGCGATCGCCCGACCCGAGCAGAAGATCGTCGAGGGATGGACCGCCCGCCGGCGGGCGCGTAGGAAGAAAGCAGCGGACGTCGCGCCGAAGGCCGGGACGCAGAAAGCCGGGACGCGGGAGGTTGGCAAGCGATAGCTCAGCCCAGAGTCGGCGAGCGAATGGTCGAGCCCCGGATCCAGCCGCTGGAGGGCGCTCCCAGGCAACCCGGAGAGCTCAAGCTGCTGGCCGGCGACGCCCATCCCGAGCTGGCTCGGAAAATCGCCGAAGCCCTCCACGAGCCGCTCGGCGGCATGAAAATCACGCGCTTCGCCGACGGCGAGATCGACGTCAAAATCGCCGACAGCGTCCGGGGTGCCGATGTTTTTTTGATCCAGCCGACCTGCGAGCCGGTCTCGGACAACCTGATTCAGCTATTTATCATTCTCGACGCGCTGCGTCGGGCTTCGGCCGGCCGGATCACCGCCGTGATTCCGTATTACGGGTACGCCCGCAAAGAGAAGAAGAGCCAGGCGCGCGACCCGATCTCGGCCAAGCTGATGGCCGACATCATCACCCTGGCCGGGGCCAACCGGGTGATCGCGCTGGATCTTCATGCAGACGCGATCCAGGGGTTCTTCGACATCCCGGTCGACCACCTGACGGCAGAGAAACTTCTCGTTGAGTACATCCGTAAGTTGCACCTGGATAACGCCGTGATCGTCTCGCCCGATGTGGGCGGCGCCAAGCGGGTGGGCGGCATCGCCCGCCACCTGGACCTGCCGATCGCCTTCGTCTACAAGCGGCGGCCTAAAGACGACGTGGTCAGCGAGCAGCGGGTGGTCGGCGAGGTGGATGGCATGGACGCGGTCGTCGTCGACGACCTGATCTCGACCGGGGGGACTCTCGTTGGCGTCTCGGAGGCGCTCCGCGCCGAGGGCGCTCGCAGCGTACGGGTGCTCGCCACCCACGGGGTGCTGGCCGCCGACGCCGTGGCCAAGCTGATGGCGGCGCCCATCGAAGAAGTCGTGATCACGGACTCGCTGCCCCTGCCACCGAAAAAGCAGCACGCGCGGCTCAAGGTGCTCTCGGTCGCGCCCCTGCTCGCTGAGGCGATCCGTCGCGTGCACGAGGATCGTTCCGTCAGCGAGCTCTTCAAGTAGCCAGGAAGCACGATGGACGGCACCACCTGGTTAGAACTGGCAATCATCTTGGTGGCTCTCGTGCTGGCCGCGTTTGCGGCGTCGGCCGAGACCTCGCTGACGTCGATCAGCCGGGTCCGCCTGCGGCGCCTCTCTGAAGAGGGAAACCCCCAGGCGATCATGATCGAGAAGCTCCACAAGGACCCGAACTCCTACCTCTCGACCATCCTGATCACCAACACCGTGGCCATCATCGTGGCCTCGTCGACGGCGACCTTACTGGCATTGCATCTCTACCAGGAAAAGCTGGCCGAGTGGCTGGTCAGCCTGCTGCTCTCGCTGGTGGTACTGATCTTCTGCGAGATCGCGCCCAAGACGATCGCATTGCAACGCGCCGAGCGTGTGGCGTTGCGCCTGGCCCGGATCGTGACCGGAGCGACTTTCATCATGCGGCCGATCGTCGGGGTCCTGACCGGCATAACCAAGCTGCTGCTGCGTCTGACGGGCGGTACCCAGGTGAAGGGCCCGTTCGTGACCGAAGAAGAATTGAAGATGCTCGTGTCCGTCGGCGAGGAAGAGGGCGTCCTCGAAGAAGAAGAACGCGAGATGATCCACGGAATCTTCGAGATGGGGGACATGACGGTCCGGGAAGTAATGGTCCCGCGGACCGACCTGGTGTCGATCGAGGTGAACCAGCCCGTGGCTCAAGCCGTTGAGCTCGTCACCAAGCACGGGCACACGCGAATCCCGGTTTACGAGGGCAGCCTGGACAACATCGTGGGCGTGCTCTACGCCAAGGACCTGCTACGCGCGCTCAACAAGGGGGGCGTGACCAGCCTGCGGGAGATCGCCCGAAAGCCCTACTTCACGCCCGAGTCGAACAAGGTCCAGGACGTGCTGCGGGATTTGCGCAAGAACCGGGTGCACATGGCGATCGTGGTCGACGAGTACGGCGGCACCGCGGGCGCGGTCACCATCGAGGACATCATCGAAGAGATCGTGGGGCCGATCCAGGACGAGTACGACGTCGGCGAAGAAGACGAGATCCAGTTCATCAGCCCGAACGAGGTCGTCCTCGACGGACGGGTCAGCGTCGACGACGTCAACGAGCTGCTCAAGCTCCAGATAGCTGCCGACGACTTCGACACCATCGGCGGCTACGTCCTGAACCAGCTGGGGGCGGCACCCCGGGTGGGGGACACACTGCCCATCGGCCAGGCCAGCCTCAGGGTCGAGGGCGTCCGGGGCACGAGGATCAAGAAAGTCCGCATCCACAGCGAGGCGCCCTTCGAGATCCCCGAAGCCGCCGAGAACTCGCCGAGCCTGTCCAGCTCACCCGAGGCCGCCCGCGACAGCGAGTCGCGGCACGCCGCCCAGGACACCGACTCGCGGCCGGCTGCGCGGACGAGCGACACGAAACCGCGGGCCTCGTAGACTCGCGGCGGTGAAGAAGCCGGCCCGGCTGCGGCTGCCCCACGTGCTTCTGGCGGCTGCCGCGGTGCTGTTTCTTGCGTTGACTTTCAAGCCGGCTGTGAGCGGCGATGGCGTGGGCTATTTCTCGTATCTGCACTCGGTGATCGTCGACAGAGATCTCGATATGTCCGATGAGTACGCGGCCGCCCGGGCCGCCCACGTGGACGTGTATCCGCCGCAGATCTCGACCCGGACCAAGACCGGCATGCTGGTCAACCTGTTTCCCGTCGGGCCGGCCCTGATGAGCGCCCCGGCCTATGTCGCGGCGCTGGCGCTGAGGCCGTCCGGGGCTCCCCAGGTGGACGCGCCATTCACGACGGCCTACACCCTGGCGTCACTGCTCTACGGGCTGCTCGCCCTGGCTATCTGCTACCGGTTCGCTCGAGCTGTCACCGGCTCGAGCGGGGCTGCCCTGACCGGCGCCGTTGCCGCGGCATTGACCACGCCCTTGCTTTATTACCTGGTCTACCAGCCGAGCTACGCTCACACGTTCTCGGCCTTTGCCGTCAGCGCCTTCATGTACCTGTGGTGGAGCACCCGCGGTCACAGGTCGACGCGTGCATGGCTGCTGCTGGGGCTGCTCGGGGGCATGATGGCGCTGGTTCGATGGCAGGACGGCCCGCTGGCCGCGGTCGCCCTGCTTGATCTGCCGAAAGAGCGCTTCCGCGTGCTGCTGCTCGTGCCCGGGATCGTGCTCGGCTTTCTCCCGCAGCTGCTGGTCGACCACGTGATTTTCGGCAGCTGGCTTCCGAGCCGTCCGGGGCTTGACCCGTTGCACGGTCATTACTTTGACGTCCTGTTTTCCAGCTGGCACGGGCTCTTCACCTGGACCCCGGGGGTGTTGCTGGCGAGCATCGGCATCTTTCTTGTACGCGACCGGGCGCTACGGGCGGCGTTCGTCCTGTGCTTTGCGATGCAGCTCTTCATCGTCGGCGCCTATCCCATCTGGTGGGGCGGATTCTCTTTCGGCATGCGCTACCTGGTGAACCTGACGCCGTTCTACGCCATTGGCTTGGCCGCGCTGGCCGTCAGGCTACGGCCGTGGGTCTCAAGAGTCGCGATCGCCGGGCTCACCGCGTGGAGCCTGCTCCTGATCCTCGACATGACCTACGTGATCAAGGTCGACGTCAACCCGGGCTGGGTGGGGCTGCTCAAGGACCAGGTGGCTGCCCTGAGCTATGCGCCGCACCTGCTGCAGGGCTACGTGGTGCGGGCCCTGCTCCTCTGGCCGCTTCTAAAAACGGAGCCGAATTTTCTTGGCGGGGTCGTGGTCCTGCTCCTGCTGGCAGGCACCGTCATCGCGGCCTGGCTTGCTGGCGCCGGCGGCTCAGGAGATAGACCGCAACCAGCGCCAGCGCCGCTAGCAGTGACCCGATGGCCCCGAGCAGGTACACCCGGGGCTCGTAACTGATCGCGACCGTGTGGTGGCCGGGCGGAAGATCGATCGACAGGAAATAGCCGGCGTAAGTTCCTGTCGACACGGCATGGCCGTCGACGGAGACTTTCCAGTCGGGCGACGAGGGCTTCGACCAGACCAGGGTGCCGCCACCGTCGACCTCGAGCGTGTCTTTATCGGGCCGGGAGGCGACGTGGTTGATCGCGTGGGTAGTCCCGGTGCTGTCCGCGATGAATTGTTTGGGCAGCGCCTGCAGATTCTCGAGGATCGCGCCATCCGGCCCGGAATAGACCTGCTGCCAGTGTCCCCAGGCAGCCACGGTGGCGGCCGCCGGGGCGGTCTGAAAGTACGCGTACTTGACCGCCAGCATGTCGAAGGCCGGGCTGGCCAGGTGCGGCTGCTGGCCGATGGTGACAAAACCCGAGTGGGCCCATAGAGACCGCTCGTCGCCCGAAAGGCTGTCCCCAAGTAGCGTGAGGTACCGATCGTCCCGGAAATGGTCGTATCCGGTGACCACGTCCAGGCCATAGACCGTGAAGTCATCGGTGTAGTAAGCCCCGCCCACCGGCAGCACCCGGTAGGGTCCCGCGTGCTGCTGGAGATACTGGATCGCTGGCGTGACCGGATAGAACTCATTACCGGGTATTGCCGGGTTGAAGTCGACACCAAAGCTGAAGAGATCCACCGCCAGGACGGCGACCAGCAGCGCTGGGGCCCAGGATGTCAGGCGTCTGCCGTACGCGAAGAAGACGACAGCCGCCGCTCCCAGCAGGACCAGGACCAGGCGAAGCCTGAAGTCCCGGCTGATGAAGTCGTCGACGTGGAGGAACTGATTGCGTCGCAGCCAGAGCAGCCCCAGGGTCGCCACCAGGAAGAGTCCAGCGCCCACCCCGGCCGCGACCAGTCGGGCTCGCGACGCCGGCGACGCGATCAGCCGGTCGATGGTGTAGACGGAGAGGACAGCGACCGAGAAGTCGATGCCGATCGTCCACCGGTCCGGGTTCAGGTCGTACAGGACCGGCAGGCTGCCGACCAGGTGAACCACGGTGGCGTTGTAGGTGAGAACGAACGACAGGATCCCGGTGACGACCGCCGCCAGCGCCAGGGGCGCGGCGCGGCGCGTCCAGGCCATCAGGATGACGCCGGTCCCGGCGAGCATGAAAGGCAGCGACCCGTTGTAGGCGACGTACTCGCAATAGTTGCCGACGGTCTGCCAGTCCTGGGCGATGGGGTTGCCGGCGATGTTGGGAAAGACGAAGGCTGCCAGGAATCGCAGCGGCATCGGGCCCGGCGGCCCGTGGTAGGTCTTCGAGGCAAAGTTGCTCAGGTCCGAGATGGTCGGCAGCAGCGCTGCCAGCCCCAGCCCTAACCCGAGCACGCCCAAGCCCACGAGCCGCAACAGCGGAAACGATCGCGCTGCCCGGTCGGCCAGCCAGTAGGTCAGCACAAAGACCCCGGTGATGAGGGCGACGATGATGACCGCGGGCGGGTAGGCGAAAAACAGGATGGCCCCGGTGGCGACGCCGAAGAGAGCGCCATGAAGCATCCGACCGTCTCGAAGGAATCGAATCGCCAGGTACAGGATCAGGGGCAGGGTGGCGACGATCACTGGCAGGACAAACGAACTGAGCCATACGGTCGAGTACCCGTTCAAAGCGAAGGCAACCGCGCCGAAGAGTCGCGCCCAGCGGTTCTGCGAGAGCAACGACGTGAACAGATACATTGCGAGTCCCGCGTATAGGGGAATGGTCATGTGCAGGATGGTGTTGGCGAGTCCGGCGGGGAAGACCAGGAAGGCGAGCATCGGCAGATAGATCCATCCGGCCAGGTAGTGCAGGGAGAACGTCTCTCGCGATCCCGCCAGGGTGTGGTCCTGCCAGAGTGTGAACGTGAACTGCTTGACGTCGGTGGCGATGTCGAACCGGTGCGGGAAATTGATCAGGGTCTCGTCGCTGCGAAGCGGGTTCGAGGCGACCGTAAACGTGGGCGGCCGGTAAGCCTGCCAGGGGTTCTGCGTCAACAGCTGGTCGGCAGGGGAGAAGACCCGGCCTAAGAAGATCTCTTTGTAAAAGAAGGCGGCGACCAGCAGGCAGAGGATAGTCACCGGATGCCTCAGCGCGCGAGTGGCAGCGAGCGCAGCCATCCGCATCCTGGGCACGTCGCAGCGAGTGTACCATCAGCCGCTCGAGATTCCGGCGAATACGACCGTACAATTGCAGCAATGCCGACCTACCAGGCGGATGCCATCGTCCTGCGCCGGCTGGACTACGGAGAGGCCGACCGGATCCTGACCTTGCTCACCCGCGAGCACGGCAAGCTGGCGGCCATCGCCAAGGGCGCGCGCCGGGCGAAAGCACGGTCGGCCGGCAGCCTCGACCTGTTCGCGCGTTCCCGGATGATGCTGGCAAAAGGGCGCAACCTCGACGTGGTGGCGCAGGTCGAGCGTCGCGGCGACGTGCGGCACATCTCGGGTGATCTGCAGCGCACCGCCTATGCCTGCCTGGTCTCAGAAATCGTGGATAAGGTGCTGGAGGATCGTCATCCGGTCGACGAGGTCTTCGACCTGGTGGTGGAGACACTCGACCGCCTGAACGCTGTCGACCGGTCGCCCCGGGCCGATAGCGCCTGGTTCCTGATGCGCATCCTGGACCAGCTCGGATATCTGCCCCAGCTGCAGGACTGTCCTGGTTGCGGACAGCCGTTGCCCGAGGCGTCGGCGTGGTTCTCGCCTTTGCTGGGCGGAGTCCTGTGCAAGGCGTGCGGCGCGCACGACCAGGCCGGTTCGGCACTTTCGGTGAACAGCCTGAAGGTATTGCGGCTGATGGCCGCCGATGACGGTGAGATGTACGGCCGGTTGCGGATTACGGCGGAGCTGCTGGACGAGATCGAGGACGCGCTCGAGGCGCAGCTCGAGTACCATCTCGACCGCCGGCTGAAGAGCCTGGAGTTCATCCGCAGCCTGCGTCACTGATGGCAACCGCCCGCGCGCCCGAACGCGAACCGCAGGGCGCCCTGGAGAAGCTGGTCTCGCTGGCCAAGCGTCGGGGTTTCTTTTTCCAGTCCAGCGAGATCTACGGAGGGATCCAGGGAATCTGGGACTTCGGCCCGCTCGGGGTAGCCCTGCGCAACAACCTCAAGCGCGCCTGGTGGCGCTCAATGGTCGAGCTGCGCGACGACGTGGTGGGGCTGGACGCTGGCATCATCATGAACCCGCAGACCTGGGTCGCCTCGGGCCACGTGGCGAACTTCACCGACCCCCTGGTCGAGTGCAAGAAGTGCCATCAACGGTTTCGGGCCGACCAGGTGGCGGGCAGCCGCCACGAAGACGACGGGGGCGAATTCACCGAGGCCCGCCAGTTCAACCTGATGTTCAAGACGTTCGTCGGTCCGGTCGAATCATCCAGCGCCCAGGTGTACCTGCGGCCGGAGACCGCCCAGGGGATCTTCGTGAACTTCGCCAACGTGATCAACTCGACCAGGATGCGACCCCCCTTCGGGATCGCGCAGGTCGGGAAAGCGTTCCGCAACGAGATCACCCCGGGCAACTCGATCTTCCGGCTGCGAGAGTTCGAGATGATGGAGCTCGAGTACTTCGTTCCCCCCGCCGACGAGTTGAAGTGGCTCGAGTACTGGAAGGAGCAACGGATGGAATGGCATCGCGGGCTTGGCATCCGCCCGGACAAGCTGCGCTTCAGGCAGCACGGACCGAAAGAGCTTGCGCACTACGCTCGCGGAGCCTTCGACATCGAGTACGAGTTTCCTTTCGGCTGGTCGGAGCTCGAAGGGATCGCGGCCCGCGGGAACTATGACCTCACAGAGCACCAGCGCGTCTCCGGGAAAGACCTTTCTTACTTCGATGACCTGAAGCGGGAGCGCTACATCCCACACGTGGTCGAGCCATCGGTTGGGGTCGATCGCTCGATGCTGACGGTGCTGCTGGACGCCTACAACGAGGAGGAGGTCCGGGGCGAGCAGCGGACCGTGCTTCGCCTGCACCACGCCATCGCTCCGATCCAGGTAGCCATCCTGCCGCTCTCGCGCAAGGAACCGCTGTTGAGCCTGGCAACAAGGGTCGAGCACGACCTCCGGCCGTTTTTCCGGACCGAGTACGACGACACGCAGTCGATCGGCAAACGCTATCGACGGCAGGACGAGATCGGCACGCCCTTCGCGGTCACCATCGATTTCGAAACCGAGAAGGACCAGGCGGCCACCATCAGGTCTCGTGACGAGATGACCCAGGTCAGGGTCCCGCTGGCGGAACTGAGCGACGCGCTGCGGGAGCGGCTGGGGTGAAACTGCGGGAGCGGCCTCGCTGAAGATCACGGTCGCCCAGACCAAGCTGCCCGGCGTCCTCGTAGTCGATGTGGACTTTCATCGCGACGACCGTGGTTTTTTTGTCGAGACCTATCATCGTCAGCGATTCGCCGAGCAGGGCATTCCGCTCGACTTCGTGCAGGACAATCACTCTCGCTCGCTCCAGGGCGTGCTTCGCGGCATCCACTTCCAGGACTCCTCAGCCCCCATGGCCAAGCTGGTCCGCTGCACAGCCGGCCGCGTCCTGGACCTCGCCGTCGACCTGCGGGTTGGCTCGCCGACGTTCGGAGGCTGGTTCGCCACCGAGCTCAGCCTCGAGAACATGCGCCAGCTGCTGGTTCCGGTCGGGTTCGGCCACGCCTTCCTGACGCTCACCGAGTCTGCCGATGTCCAGTACAAGTGCACGGGCTACTACATGCCCTCGGCCGAGGGGGCGATCCGCTGGAACGACCCGGACCTGAAGATCCAGTGGCCGGTCGAAGACCCCACCGTCTCCGATCGGGACGCGGCCGCCCCCAGCCTCAAGGACTATCTGCGTAAACCTGCCTTCACTTACCAGCAAGAGATGGCGAGCACCGGGCGGTGAAGGGCGTAATCCTGGCTGGCGGGACCGGGAGCCGGCTGCACCCGCTGACCCGGATCACCAACAAGCACCTGCTCCCGATATACGACCGGCCGATGGTCACCTACGCGATCGAGGCGCTGGTGGGCGCCGGGATCACCCAGGTAATGGTGGTGACAGGAGGCACGCACGCCGGTGAGTTCCTGCGGCTGCTGGGCAACGGCCATGAGTACGGCATAGACCGGCTCTTCTATGCTTACCAGGAGCAGCCGGGGGGCATCGCCGAAGCGCTCGGGCTGGCGCAGCGATTCGTGGAAGACGACCGAGTGGTCGTGATCCTGGGGGACAACATCGTGGAGCGCTCGATCCGGCCGTCCGTCGAGCGTTTCCTAAAGCAAGCCCGGGGCGCTCGCATCCTGCTGGCGCAGACCAAAGAGGTCGAACACCTTCGACACCTGGGAGTTCCTGAATTCGACGGCGACCGTCGGATCGTGCGCATCGTGGAAAAGCCGAAGAACCCGCCCAGCCGTTACGGGGTCACCGGATTCTATTTCTATCCCGCCGAGGTGTTCGACGTGATCGGGAAGCTCAAGCCCTCTGGCCGGGGAGAGCTGGAGATCACCGACGTGAACAACTCGTTCATCGCCAAGGGCGGCATCGAGTACGACGTGCTGGAGGGCTTCTGGGGTGACGCCGGGGAATCGATCGACGCCTACTACGCCGTGAACGATTTCGTCCGGCAGCACGGGGCCAACAAGTCTGATGGCTGAGCCACGCCTGCGTCACCTGCTGGTGACCGGCGGAGCCGGGTTCATCGGGTCGGCCTTCGTGCGGCAGCGGCTGGCGCAGGATGCCGAAATCAATATCACGGTGCTGGACAAGCTGACCTACGCCGGAAGCGAGGAGAACCTGGCTGAGGTCGCCCGTGACCCCCGCCTGCGGTTCATCCGGGGGGATATCTGCGACCCTGCGACCGTGGAGCCGCTTACGCGCGAGGTGGATGCCATCGTCAATTTTGCCGCGGAGTCCCACGTCGACCGGTCACTCCTCGACGCGGGCGCGTTCGTGCAGACCGACGTCTACGGGACGTACGTTCTATTGGAGGCTGCCCGCCACTCCCGTCACCAGCGCTTCCTCCAGGTCAGCACCGACGAGGTCTACGGCCATGTCAAGGACGGCCGCCGGCGCGAGGAGGACCCGCTCGACCCGCGCAGCCCCTACTCGTCCACCAAGGCGGGCGCCGAGATGCTGGTTCGCGCCTACCACATCAGCCATGGGCTGCCCACCCTGATCACACGGGGTTCGAACACCTACGGCCCCTACCAGTTCCCAGAGAAGATCATCCCGCTCTTCATCACCAACGCCCTCCAGCAGGTGCCGCTGCCGATCTACGGAGACGGGTCCGCGGTGCGCGATTACTTATATGTCGACGACCACGTGAACGCAATCGCCCGAGTTCTGTGGAAGGGCCAGCCAGGCACGGCCTACAACGTGGGAGGGGGGACGGAGGTCTCCGGAGTGAAGGTGGCAGACTCCGTGCTGCAGGCTTGCGGCCGGCCGGGGTCCCTCAAGCATTTCGTGAAGGACCGGCCCGGCCACGATTACCGCTACGCTCTCGACATCCGCCGGATCCGGTCGATGGGCTGGGAACCCCGAGTGAATTTCCAGGATGGGATGCGGTTGACCGTCGACTGGTACAGGCAGAACGATGCCTGGTGGCGCAAACGTAAGTCAGCCGACTTCTGGAATTACTACCAGCAAAACTACCGAGGACTACCGGCCAACGCGATTCCCGACTAACCCATGCGGATCCTCATCACCGGCGCTGGCGGGCAGCTCGGCCGAGACCTGCAGGAGGCGCTCACCGGTGAGGAAATCCATCCGGCAACCCGCGCGGAGCTGGACGTCGCCAGCCGCACCGCCGTCTTCAACGCCGCGGAGCAGGTCCGGCCAGCCGTCATCATCAACGCCGCCGCGTTCAACGACGTCGACGGCGCCGAGACCAACCCGGAGCTGGCCTTCGCCGTCAACGGGGTGGGGCCCGGCCAGCTTGCACGCGCCGCCGCCCGCGTGGGTGCCCGGCTCGTGCACATCAGCACCGACTACGTCTTCGATGGCACGAAGGGGACGCCGTACACCGAGGAGGACAACCCCAACCCGCAGAGCGTGTACGCACGCTCGAAGTACGAGGGTGAGCGGCGGGTGCTCGACTCGGAGGCGAATGCCTGCGTGCTCCGGACGTCCTGGCTCTACGGCGAGCACGGGAGGAACTTCGTCAAGACGATTCTCCAAGCCGCTGAGCGGGGCGGCCCGCTGCGGGTAGTGAGTGACCAGACCGGCAGCCCGACCTCGACCCACGACCTGGCGGATGCGATCGCGGCGCTGATCCGGGCATCGGCGCGCGGACTGTTCCATGTCGTAAACCGGGGGGCGTGCAGCCGCCACGAGTTCGCGCGAGCGATCGTCCAGGACAGGGTCGAGGTGATGCCCATCAGTAGCGCCGAGGCGGCCAGGGCCGCTCCGCGTCCGGCCAACAGCTCGATGGTCAGCACCCGCTGGGAGCAGGCGGGGTTGCCCCCGCTCAGACCGTGGGAGGAGGCGCTCAGCGATTTTCTTTCGCAGCACGCCCACCAGAAGAGAAATGATTAGCCGGGTGTATACTTTCCGCCGCTGGCTGCGTTAGCCATCAAGGCCTGTTTTGACCGGCGCTAGGGACAGCCGCCCCGCGGGCCACCGTTACATCACCGATGAGACAGAGATTTATCGCTCTGAGTGGAATCGCAGCGGGCCTGGTCCTGAGTCTGGTCCCAGCTCTGCCGGCGGCGGCCGCCGGGCCGGCGGCGAGCCAGAGCGTGGCGCTGGTCGACCCGGCGATGGGGCCACACGCTCGCGATGAAGCTCGCCACTTAGGCGACTACCGGCAGCTCACGCCCTCCCGCTCCGCTGCGATCCCTCGCCGAACAAGGTCCACGTCCGGCGCCGCGTCAGCCGCGGCCAGCCTGGTCCCCAACGAAGCGCTCCGGCGTGAGGTCTTCGGCTTCGCCCCCTACTGGGCGCTGAACAACAACCAGCAAACTAACTGGAACTACTCGCTGTTGAGCACGGTCGCCTATTTCGGGCTGACCGTCAACTCCGACGGAACCATCAACACCACGGACCAGGGCTGGAGCGGCTGGACAAGCGCTCAGCTCACCGACACGATCAACCGCGCGCACGCTGCGGGAGACCGGGTGGTGGTGGTGATGAAGGCGACCAGCTCCGCCACTGCGAACGCGATCGTCACCGACCCCAACGCCCGGGCGAACGCGGTGGCGGGCGCTATGTCGGCGCTGAACGACCCGGCCAAGCACCTGGACGGCATCAACATCGACTTCGAAGGCATCGCAAACGGGAACCTGACGATCCAGCAGGGTTTCACGACCTTCATCCAGCAGCTCTCGAACCAGGTGCGCCAGTCGCGGCCGGATGCGTTCCTGAGCGTCGACAGCTACGGGGGGTCGGCCAGCGGGAACAACGGGTTCTTCAATATCAGCAACCTGGCCCCCTACGTGGACGCCTTTTTCATCATGGCCTACGACTCGGCGCAATCGAACACGCCGGGAAAGGCGGGGCCGACCGCGCCCCTCAACGGCTGGACCTACAACGACACCTCAGAGGTCAACCAGTACCTGGGCAAGGCGCCTGCCTCGAAGATCATCCTCGGCGTCCCCTATTACGGGTACAAGTGGTCGACCGGAACCGGACCGGGGAGCACCGACGCCTATGCGACCGCAACCGGAGGCGGGGTGGCGGACACCTACGCCGGCGTCCTCGATGACTTCAACTGCGCGCTGCAGCAGGCGCATCACTGGGACAGCGTGGCGGCATCGCCATGGGCGACCTGGTGGAGCCCGTCGAGCGGCGACCCCTGCGGCGGCAACTACGGCAGCAACCGCGAGCTCTACTACGACGACACGCAGTCGCTGGGTTACAAGTACGACCTGGTCAACAACACGAACATTCGCGGCGCGGGGATGTGGGCGCTCGGATATGACGGGACCTCGAAGGACCTCTGGAACGAGCTCAGTCTGAAGTTCGTCTCCCACTGGGAGCCGCTGGGTGGGCCGATCGGATCGGGCCCGGACCTATCGTCCTGGGGACCGAACCGGCTGGACGCATTCGTGCGCGGCACCGACAACCAGCTCTGGCATCGGTACCTGGACGGCAGCATCTGGACCTGGGAAGCCCTGGGCGGAGTCATCACTGCCGAGCCCGGCGCCGTCTCTTGGGGAACCGGGCGAATCGACGTGTTCGTCCGGGGCAGCGACAACGCGCTCTGGCATCGGGCTTTTGACGCGGCCGCCTGGGGGAACTGGGAAAGCCTGGGCGGCGTGCTGGGCTCGGGGCCGGATGTCTCGTCGTCCGCCTCGGGGCAGCTCGATGTGTTCGTGCGCGGCACCGACACCGCGCTCTGGCACCGGTCGTTGAGCGCGAGCGCCTGGAGCAACTGGGAGTCCCTGGGTGGCGTTCTCTCGGCGAAGCCATCGGCCGTCGCGGCAAACGGCAAAACCGACGTCTTCATTCGGGGCGGCGAGGGCAACCTCTGGCACCGGTCGCTCAACGGCACGACCTGGGGAAGCTGGGAGACGCTGGGCGGTCCCATCCTGGACGGGCCGGGCGCCTCGACCTGGGGCCCCAGCCGGCTGGACGTCTTTGCCCGCGGTAGCGACAACCACCTCTGGCACCGCTGGTTCGACGGAACCACCTGGAGCCCGTGGTCGAATACGATCGGTGTCCAGGGCCTCCTGAGCGCCGGCCCATCGGCTGTCTCCTGGGGCACGGGACGTATAGATGTCACGATCCGGGGGTCGGACAACTCCCTGTGGCACCTGGGGATAAACATCAGCTAAGAACCGGGCAGAATTGACCCTCCGTGTCCGGATCAGCACCGACGGCCGCGTAACGGCCCCTGAGCCCCAATTGTGCAGGGTTCATTTGCCGTGACGCGTTGGAAACGGCACGGGGATGCGGAAATTCTGTTTCGCCATTGCTGCGACCCTGGTGGTGCTGGGCTCCGCTGAGCCCGTTCCCGCAGCCGGTAGCACACAGGTCGCCAACGCAGAAAGGCCGGAGCACCTGGTGCCGGCTTCGAGTGCGCACGTCGCATCAAGGCTGGCGCCCCAGATGCCGTCGGACACAGCTCTGGCTCGGCTGGCGTCGACCCGCCTGAGGACCCAGACGGCGGCGGCGGCCAGCACCGCGGCGGCGAGTGTCGCGGCGCCATTCCTGACCCGGCCGTACATCGGCTATCACGTGATCACCTCGGTCTTCGACCACTGCAACCCGGATTACACGACCGACGGCTCGGTCTGCCGTTTCGACGGCACGGTCGGTCTCCGCGGCTACGGCGTCGACCCATCTTTCTCTCGTGGGTATGCCCAGACGCCGGGCGGCGGCGATTACCTCTACTACGACGGGCACAACGGCTGGGACTACGGGCTCAGCTACGAGAACGTGCGGGCAGCCGGCGACGGAGTCGTCAGCCTTGCCGGGGCCGATTCGATCAACCCCTGCTTCGGGCAGACCATCATCGTCAATCATCCAAACGGATTCAGCACACGCTACGCGCACCTCTCCTCTATCTATGTGGGCGCCGGCCAGTCGGTCAGCCGCGGCCAGGTAATCGCCGGCAGCGGCAACACCGGTTGCAGTAGTGGTCCCCACCTGCACTTCGGCGTCTACGTCACCAGCTCCTGGACCGCGATCGATCCCTGGGGTTGGTGGGGAGCGGCGGGAGGCGACCCGTGGTCGGCGGATTCGGGCAACCTGTGGCTCACGGGCAGCGGCCAGTACCCGATCCCCTGGGCGCCGACCGGGGTCACGGCAACACCCGCGGACAGCGCCGCTGTGGTGAGCTGGACCGCCCCGGGATTTGATGGAGGCACGCCGATCGCCAGCTACACGGTGACGGCTTCGCCCGGCGGCGCCACCATCAGCGCCCCCGGGACGCAAACCAGCGCAGTCATGACCGGCCTGACCAACGGCAGCCAATACACATTCACCGTGACGGCGATCGACGCCATCGGCAGCGGTCCTGCCTCCTCAGCGTCGGCCAGCGTGACACCGAACGGCGTACCGGCCCCTCCCACCAACGTGGTGGGGATCCCCGGCGCCGGCTCGGCCCGGGTCAGCTGGACGCCCTCATTTGCGGGGGCCAGCCCGATCACGGGATACACGGTCACCGGTTCGCCGGGCAACCTCAGCGTGGACGCCGGCCTGGCCACCAGCCTTGACTTCCCGGGGCTGACCAACGGCACGACCTACCGGTTTATGGTCACGGCGAAGAACGCGGTCGGCACGAGTAGCCCATCGCAGCCTTCGAACAGCGTGACGCCATTCACGGCCTCATCCTGGCAACCGTTGACCGGCGTCCTGTCATCTTCGCCGGCCGTGGTTTCGACCGCGTCGGGACGCCTGGATGTGTTCATCCGCGGGTCGGACCAGCGGCTCTGGCACCGCAGCTTCGACTCCGGTGGCTGGACCAGCTGGGAATCCCTGGGAGGCGTGCTCGACTCCGACCCGACCGCCGCCGCACCAGGCAGCGGTCGGATCGATGTATTCGTCCGAGGGACTGACAAGCAGCTCTGGCACCTGCCATTCGAGGGCACGACCTGGGGCAATTGGGAGCCGCTGGGCGGTGTCCTGGGGTCGGGCCCAGCCGTGTCCTCGTGGGGCAACGGGCGGATGGACATTTTCGTACGAGGGACCGACGGTGCCGTCTGGCATCGGGCGTACGACGGAGGCTGGGGCGTCTGGGACCGCCTGGGTGGCGTCGTTACGGCCGACCCGGCGGCGGTTTCCTGGGGCCCGGGCCGTCTGGACGTTGTGATCCGCGGGTCGGACAGTGCCCTCTGGCACAAAGCGTGGACGGGGAGTCACTGGACCAACTGGGAGTCTCTAGGTGGCGTGCTGCCGGCTGGCTCAGGACCCGGCATCGCGTCCTGGGGGCCGGGCCGGCTCGACGTGTTCGTGCGGAGCACGAACGACAACCTCTGGCATGACTGGTTCGACGGAACGTCATGGAGCGGCTTGAAGCGGGACGATCCCAACCCGTTCAGCGCCGACCCAGCTGTCGTCTCCTGGGGCCAGGGCCGGATCGACGTCTTTGTGCGGGGGACCGACAGCGGGCTCTGGCACAAGTCGTACGACTGAGGCCCGCACCCCGACCCTCCCCCAGAGGGGAGGGAGATCTCATTCGTGCCCTAACCGCCGCGGCCGCCTGCCCGTTGAGGCAAAACCACTGCCTAGCCATCCGTCCCATCGGGCCTTGTCACTCAGTGGCCACGGCTTGAGACTTGGCCGGTGCTTCGATGCGCCGTGCGGCGCCCTGTCCTGCTGGCCGTCGGGGCGTTGCTGCTTCCGTTCGCGGCTGGGGCGTTTCCGGCTCAGATCGCGGTGGCCGCCGCCCCGGATGTAAGCATTAAGAGCGCCACCCAGTGGCCAATGCCGGTAGACCCGAAGGAAGAGCACCTGGTCGGCGAGGTCCTGAATTCGGGCGGCCCCGCCGGACTGATCCGGATCGACCTCTCTCTGAAAGACACGTTCGGGGTGTCGATCGGACAGCCCCGGTCGACGTACGTGAAGGCGCAGGTACTCGGGACAAACGAGCGGGCGCCCTTTGAGGAGGTCCTCTTTCCGCCGCCGGCCGGCTACGACCACTACGTGGCCACGGTTGGCAGCGTCGCGGGCACGATAGCCTCTCCCGCGCACGCGTTCACCTTTGCCCTGGACGACTGCCCGAGCATGGACCCCACCCTCACGGCCTGCCAGCAACAGGTGCCCCAGGCGGGCTTCACCGGGACCGTGCGCAACGACACGGGTGCGGCGGTCGACAACGTGTGGGCGATTTTCACCTTCCTCGACAATGCCGGTACACCAAATGCCATCGCCCAGGACACCGTGCGGGTCTACAACGCGCAGGGAGGTTTGAGCCTGAATGCCGGTGACACGGGCACCTTCGCCGTCGACCGCAACGGCGAGCCCGCCTTCACCACGTTCCGCATGCTCGCCGAGCCCGACTACCCGCTCGACGTCAACCCGGAGAGTGTGGCCTTCGGTGACCAGCTGGTCCACACAACGAGTGGGGGCGTCGAGATCACCCTTTTCAACAATGGACCGCGCACGATTGCCATCAGCAGCACGACGGTGGTCAACGTCACGTCCGAGGACGGCGAGTTCTCCCCCGCCACTACCTGCGCGAACGTCGCTGCCGGCGCGAGCTGCCGGTTCAGCGTCACGTTCACGCCCTCCCAGATGGGGAATCGCTCCGCAAACCTGGTGCTGACCGAGGCCGCCGCGGGTAGCCCGCACACGATCCCGCTGTCGGGCAGGGGAGTGGCACCGGTCATGAGCCTCGACCCCACGAGCGCCGCCGGTCTTTCGTTCGCAGACACCAAGGTCGGGAACACCAGCCAGAGCTCGGAGAAGGTCACCAACGACGGGACGGCGCCGATGGCGATCACCAACGTCACCGCCTCGAACGATTTCGCCGCCGCCAGCCAGTGCCCGAGCAGCCTCGACCCGACAAAAAGCTGCCTGATCAACGTGACCTTCGCCCCCACCTCCGGTGGCTCCAGAGCCGGGACGCTCACCATCACCGACAGCGCCGACGGAAGTCCGCACACCGTGCCGCTGAGCGGAGTCGGCATCGGGCCCGGGGTGAGCTTTGATCACACGAGCGTCGCCTTCGGCACTGTCAATGTCGGCGATAGTCCGACGATCGCGGTGCTGTTGACCAACAGCGGTAACGCGGACCTCAAGATCCAGAGCATCACAGTGCCTGCCGCCGTCACTAAGAACGACAACTGTCCAAGGAACCCCCTCGTCATCGCCCAGGGGCTCAGCTGCACCATCAACGTGAAATACGCGCCCAACGCCCCGGGCAGCTTCAACGGCAACCTGACTGTCACCGACAACGTCGGGAACAGCCCTCAAACGCTACCGGTCAGCGGCACGGCGGTCTCGCCCGCGTCGGTCAATCCGACCAGTCTCAACTTTGATGCCCGCCAGCTGCACAGCACCAGCCCGGCCAAGACGGTAACGCTGACCAATACCGGGACCTCGAACATCACCATCACCGGGATCGGGATCACCGGACCCTTTAACGAGACAGACGACTGCGTCAGCCCGCTGGCCGGCAAAGCCCATTGCACCTTCAGCGTGACCTTCACCCCGGTCCAGGGCGGGAACGCGGCCGGCAACCTGTCGGTCACGGCCGGTGGCAAGACGCTGGTCGTTCCCCTGACGGGCACCGGTGTCAGCGCCAACTGGGAATCCCTGGGCGGGCTGATCCCCTCCTATCCCACGGTCTCCTCCTGGGGGACGTCGCGGATGGACCTCTTCGTCCGCGGCACCGATCGCGCCCTCTGGCACCGGTCGTTCGACGGCAATAACTGGTCGAACTGGGAATCCCTGGGCGGACTGCTGGGTTCGGACCCCTCGGCCGTCTCCTGGGGCCCGAACCACATCGACGTCTTCGTCAAGGGCACCGACGGCAGGCTCTGGCAGAAAACGCTCGACAACGGAACCTGGAGCAACTGGCAGCCGCTTGGCGGTCCGATCGGGTCGGCACCGTCAGCCTCGTCGGGAACCGTGGGGCACATCGACGTTTTCGTGAAAGGCACGGACGGCAACATGTGGCAGAAGACTTTCGACATCGGCACCGGCTGGGGCAACTGGCAGCCCCTCGGCGGCCCGATAGGCTCGAGGCCGTCCGCGGTCTCTTCGGGCGCAGGTCACATCGACGTCTTCGCGAAAGGCACGGACGGCAACATGTGGCAGAAGACCTTCGCCAATGGCAGCTGGGGGAACTGGCAGCCTCTCGGCGGCCCGATCGGCTCGACTCCTAGCGCCGTCTCTCTGGGGTCGGGCCGGCTGGCGGTCTTCGTGCGTGGGACGGATGGCAGGCTGTGGGCGAGGCTCTTCAATGGGAGCTGGGCCAACTGGACCGATGCCTTCGCCGGTGGTGGGGTCCTCGGGTCGGAGCCGGCGGCGGTGGCGCGGACGGGTGGCGTGGTGGACGTCTTCATCCGTGGGACCGACGGCGCGGTCTGGCACGTAGCGCTGGGTAACCTCTAGGCACCTTCCCTCTGTAACCTAGACCTCAGTGGGAGGGCGCGGCCGAAATCTCAGCATCCTGACGCTGGCCGCTTGCCTGCTGAGCGCTGCCGCATACCCCCTCCCCGGCCCTCCCCCCAACGGGGAGGGGCAGAAGATTGCGGTGGCCGCGGGCGCGAAGCCGGCAAGGCTTATCCAGCATCTGATCCGCCATCAGCAAGCGCGACAGGCGGCAGGCGGCCTGGTCCAGCGGGCCCTCGCGCCCCGGGCTGCCGTGACGCCGCTGGGCGGGACCTGGACTCTCCTCGGTCCGCAGCCGATCAACGGACTCAGCACCTTTTCGCCGAGCGCCGGCCGGGTGACAGCGATCGCAGCCAGCGGTTCGACGGTGTACGCCGGCGCGTCGGACGGCGGCGTCTGGCGGAGCCCGGACGGTGGCCTGAGCTGGTCGACGAACACTGACGGCCAGACAACCCTGGCGATTGGCGCGCTGGCGGTCGACTGGACAACGCCGGGCGAAACTGTCTACGCCGGGACCGGGGAGGGTAACCGCTGCCAGGACTGCCTGCCGAGCCAGGGCGTGCTCAAGAGCGGTCCGGGTGGAAACGGCTGGACGCTCTACGGCCAGGCGACCTTCACCGCGCAGCCGACCTACTTCACCGGGCTGGCGGTCAACGGCAGCACCGTGGTGGCGGCAACCAGTCAGGGACTCTTCCAGTCGTCCGACGCCGGCGTGACCTGGCCGGCGACCCCCGCGGTGTCCGGACACTTCGATGCGCTGGTCCAGGATCCATCGACCGCGACGCTTTTCTGGGCGGCCATGACCACGTCGTGCCGGACCTCGCCCGGTCCGGGCGCGATCGGCACGCTCGACACCTCGGTCTCGCCCGCCCGCTGGACCCAGAAGTGGCCGGCCACGGGCGCGAACCCTCCGGCGGACGTCACCCGGATCGGCGTGGGGGTGGGCCCGAACCATACCGTCTTCGCGGCAGTGGCGGCTTGCGCCTCGTCGTCACCGGCGTTCGCGTTCGGCCAGCTTGAGGAAGTCATCAAAAGCACCGATGGCGGCGCCAGCTGGGCCGCCATCACGCCGGGGAACAACGCCACCCTGAAGGACTACTTCGGGCCCGGCGAGCAGGGATGGTACAACAACGCGGTCGCGGTCGACCCGGCAAACGCCGCCCACGCCGTGTTCGGAGGGGTCACCATGCTGGCCACGAGTGATGGCGGCGCCAGCTTCGTCGATGTCGGTAAGGCCTACGCCGGCGGAGTGGTGCACCCGGACTTCCACGCGTTTGCCTTCGACGGCGGCACCCTTTACGCCGGAAACGACGGGGGCGTCTACTCGACGACAGATCTCGGTGGGACCGGCACCGCCGCGGACTGGCACAATCACAGCGCCGCGCTCCCGATCACGCAGTTCTACTCCGGAACGGCGATCGACCTGACGCACCTGAGCGGAGGCTCGCAGGACAACGGCACGGCCGGCAATCCGCAGGGCCCGGCGCCCGCCCCCTGGGTCTCGCAGCTGGACGGCGACGGTGGGTGGACCGCGATCATCCCCGGTAAGAGCACGATCTTCGCCGAGGGGACGTCGCTTGACATCTTCCAGGTCGACTATTCCGGTACCGGGCCCGAGGTTGAGGTTGCGCCCTGCCCGACGAACAGCTCGGACCCCTCCTGTTCAGAGCCAACCGGGTTCATCGCGCCGTTCGTGATGGACCCGACCAGTACGGCCGCCAGCACGGCTCGGCTCTACGGGGCGACCAGCCGCGTTTATCGCACCACAACCGGAGGCCTGCCCGCCGGGGGGACGACCGCGTCAGGAGCCTGGTCCGCGGTGAGCGGCGACCTCACCAACGGTACCGGCGCGGTGAATGACCCGCACCCGTCGGACTTCGTCAACACCATGGCGCTGGGGGGAAGCAAATTCCCCGGGACTCTGCTCACGGGCAGCTGGTTCGGCAAGGTCTGGTTCAGCGCGAATGCATCGTCCCAGGCGCCAGCCTGGACCGATGTCACCAGGAACCTGCCGCTCTGGACGAGCGCGGCCGACAGTGGCAACGCATGGGTCACCGGCCTGGCCATCAACCCGCTGAACGGGGTGGAGGCGTGGGTCACCATCGGCTCCCTGACCGGTAACCGCGTCTGGCACACGGGGAACATCACGACCGACCAGTGGTCGCCGATCTCGACGACGCTGCCGCCCAGCCTGGTGGTGGACAGTATCGCAGTCGATCCTCTCCTGCCGCAGAACCTCTACATCGGCACGGACACGGGCGCGCTCGCCTGCGCCACCTGCGGCGCAAACGGGGGAACGGTGGTTGCGGACAACTGGGTCCCGCTCGGGAGCGCCGGGCTGCCGAATGTGCGCGTCGAAACACTCAGCCTGACCCAGAATGACGTCTACCTGGTGGCCTGGACGCACGGCCGCGGGGCGTGGTCGCTACCGCGTCCGTATCCGACACCGGGCGCGAGCCTTTCGCCGAGCGCTGTCGATTTCGGGTCGCAACGCGTGGGGACGACCAGCCCCGCGCAGACGGTCAACCTGAGCAGCTCGGGGACCGCTCCTCTACACGTCTCCAACGTTTCGATCAGCGGTGACTTCGTCGCGGATCAGACATCGCAGGCGTCGCCATGTCCGGCGCCGCCGTTCGTGCTGGCGCCCGGCACAAGCTGCAATTTCGGAGTGGACTTCACACCCAAGGCGGCCGGCGTCCGGAGCGGAGCGCTGACTGTCACGGACGATGCCGCGGACAGCCCTCAGTCGACGTCGCTGAGCGGGACCGGATCGAACCAGACCTGGGAATCGCTGGGCGGGCTCTTCTACAGCGGGACCGACGCCTCGGCCTCGGGGCCAAACCGGCTCGACGTGTTCATCCGCGGCGCCGACAACGCCCTCTGGCATCGCTGGTTCAATGGCCGTGCCTGGAGCAATTGGGAATCGCTGGGGGGTCCGATCGGATCCGATCCGTCCGCGGTGGCGTCGGCAAACGGGCGAATCGATGTGTTCGTACGCGGCACCGACAGCAAGCTCTGGCAGAGAACCTTCGACGGTGTCAACTGGGGCCCGTGGCAGGGACTCGACGGCGTGCTCGGTTCGGCGCCGGATGCCTGCTCGCCGGCGCCCGGCCGCCTTGATGTTTTCGTGGAGGGCAGCGACCGCCGGCTCTGGCATAAAACCTTTAGCGGCACCTGGGGCAACTGGACACAAGAGGCCCCGGAGGGCGTCCTCGACGCCGAGCCCTCGGCGGTTTCGTGGGGTGGAGGACGGATGGACGTCTTCATCCGCGGCACCGACAAACAGCTCTGGCACCGATGGTTCGACGGCAACGCATGGCACAACTGGGAGCCACTCGGTGGCGTGCTCGGGTCCGGTCCAGACGCCGGCTCCTGGGGAACAAACCGTCTCGATGTTTTTGCGCGCGGGACGAATGGACAGCTCTGGCATACCTGGTGGGACGGAACCGTATGGACACCGTGGACGAATCGCGACAACGCAGGCGCCGTCATCGCATCGGGTCCGGGCGTGGCCGCACGATCGCAGGGCCTGCTCGATGTGTTTGCGCGCGGAACTGACAATGCTCTGTGGCATGTGACGATCAGCGGCTCGTAGTGTCACCGATCGGTTAATCATGCAAGCCGTCGCCGAGCGGGGCGCGTTGTACTTGCGTGCGACGACATATCGGCGGCTGGGCCGCAGTCGCGATCGCGAGCGCGGTGTGGCTTGCGGCCTCGGGGATATCGGTTGAGGCCAGGACCACTCATGCGACCGCGCCATCGGCGGTCGCGCTCGATGGCTCGGCCCTGCAGACGCTGATCAACCAGGACCGCGCCGCGAACGGCCTGGGGCCATTGACCTGGAGCCCGTGCCTGGCGTCAATCGCGTTGCAGAACGCGCAGCGGATTGCCGCCCAGGGCAGCCTCAGCCATACGAATGGCCCGACGCTCGACCTCGGTTGCGGAAACCAATCGACCCGGGCAGGCGAAAACATCGCGTACATTTCCAGCGGCATCGACGACCCGCAGGTCAACACCATGTACATGAACAGCGCAGGGCACCGGGCGAACATCCTGGGCGCATACAACTACGTGGGGACCGCCTGGGTCACCACTGCCAACGGCTACGGATACAACGCCGAAGAATTCCTCTACGCGCCCAGCCTGGCCCCCTGGGGTGGATCTTCCCAGGTGTCCTGGGAATCGCTCGGTGGTCCGATCAATGACGCCCCGGCGGTTGCGGCGGCGAGTACCAGCGCCATCGATGTGTTCGTGCGCGGCAAAGATAGCCAGCTCTGGCATCGCTCGCTTCGCGGCGGCAGCTGGCAGGCCTGGGAGTCGCTCGGTGGTGTGCTCTCCGCCGACCCCGCGGCCGTTAGCTCGGGGAACGGACAGATCGATGTCTTCATCCGCGGGTCGGACCTCCAGCTCTGGCACAAGCAATTCGACGGCGTCAGCTGGCGCGCCTGGGAGCCGCTCGGGGGCGTGCTCGGGTCGGCTCCGTCCGCCGCGTCACCCGCCGCCGGGCGGCTCGACGTCTTCGTCCGAGGGACCGACGGCCAGCTATGGCAGCGGACTTACAACGCCGGCACCTGGGGTGCGTGGAGCAACCAGGCCGGTGCCGGCGGCGTGCTCGGCTCCAAGCCCGCAGCCGTGTCTTCGGGGTCGGGCCGGCTCGACGTGTTCATCCGGGGCAGGGACATGCAGCTGTGGCAGCTGACCTTCAACGGAACCAGCTGGGGCGGCTGGCAGGCGCTCGGCGGCACGCTCGGCTCGGGGCCCGCGGCTGCTTCTTCTGGCTCGGGGCGGCTCGACGTCTTCGTGCGCGGCACGGACTCGCAACTGTGGCACCGCTGGTGGGACGGGTCGGTCTGGCAGCCCTGGAATAGAGACGCCGCGAATGGAGGAGTCTTCAACCTGGAGCCGGCCGCGGTTGCGCCTGCGTCCGGTCGGGTCGACGTCTTCGTCCACGGCCTGGACAACGGGCTCTGGCACGAAACCGTCAGCACGTAGAATTCCGGCATAGCACCAACGCTTGACTGCACCCTGCTGATCCCGATGCGGCAAGCGGCCCAACTGATCGAGAGCGACGCCCTGAAATGGCTCGACGGTTGTCCGCAGCCGATCGTCTTCGCGGTCGACCCGGCCGACCGGTCAACGCGCGCTGCGCTGGAGCGCTGGCTGAACCATCACGCTCTCAAGGCGACCATCGTCGACCAGCGACGGCCGCGCCTGTCCGGCGCCCTGAACGATGCGCTGGACGCGATCCGCACCCGGTACATTCACTGGTGCGGTGCGGACGACCAGGCTTACTGGTGGCGGTATCCTCAGGTGCTCGAACGGATCGGGTCGCGGTCACCGGCGTGGATGGTGGGGCGGTGCGAGACCAGACGCCCGAACGGCAGGCCGACCGGCGCCGGGGTCTACCGAAACATGCTGCACCCGCTGACTCGCTTCCTGCTTCCGCTGACCAACACGGTCGGTTGTCCCGCGGTCATCTTCAGCCGCGACCTGGCGTTGCAGGCCGGCGGATTTGACGAGGCGACGCCGGCGGCCATGGACTATGACCTCTGGGTCCGGCTGCATGCGGTCGAGCCGCCGCTGGTGCTGCCCTTTGCCTTAGGCCGCTTCACCGTGCACGAGCACTCGCTCACGCAGGCGAACCGGCGCGCCTCGCTGGAGGACTGCTACCGGGCGAGACGACGGTACTTCCGCCATGCCTGGGTGGCGAATGCCGCCCGCGGCTTCCAGGCCGCCCAGTTCAAGCTGCAGGACCTGCTGGGCGAGTAAGCTAGCGGGCCCTGGCTGCCGCCAGGTCCTGGGCGCGGCTCGCCACATACCACTCGATGGTGGCGCGAAGACCGCGGTCGAAGTTCGTGTGTGATTCGAAGCCGAAGAGACGCTCAGCCCTCGAGGTGTCGAGCTTGCGACGGGGCTGACCGTCCGGCTTCGATTTGTCCCACACGATCTCGCCCGTAAAGCCGGTGATGGCGGCGATCTTCGTCACCAGGTCCGCGATGGTGATCTCGTGGGCCGAGCCGAGGTTGACCGGGTCCGGGCCATCGTAGGCTTCGGTGGCGCGCACGATGCCCTCGGCACAGTCCTCCACGTAGAGAAACTCACGAGTGGCGCGGCCTGTGCCCCAGACCACGATCCGGTCAGCGCCAGCCTCCTTTGCCTCGAGGCATTTGCGGATCAGGGCCGGGATCACGTGCGACGACCTGGGGTCGAAGTTGTCACCGGGCCCGTAGAGGTTGACCGGCAGCAGGTAGATGGCGTTGAAGCCGTACTGCTGGCGGTATGCCTGCGCCTGGACCAGCAGCATCTTCTTGGCCAGGCCGTAGGGGGCGTTGGTCTCTTCCGGATAGCCGTCCCACAGGTTTTCCTCTTTGAACGGAATCGGCGCGAACTTGGGATAGGCGCAGACGGTCCCGACCGCGACGAACTTGGCGATCCCCCGGCGGCGGGCGTGTTCCATCAGGAGCGCGCCCATCATCAGGTTGTCGTAGAAGAATTTGCCGGGGTTCTCCTGGTTTGCGCCGATCCCGCCCACCACGGCCGCCAGGTGGATGACGATCTCGGGCCGGGTCTGGTCCAGCAGGGCTTCGACCACGCCCTCGCGGGTCAGGTCGTGCTGGGCGCTGCGGGGAACGTCCACCCTGCCGGCGCCCCGCCTGCGGAGCGCCCCCACCACGTGGGTGCCGAGGAATCCAGCGCCGCCGGTGACGAGTAGCCGTTTTTTTTCCAGGTCCATCGCGAGAATTATCGCAAACCGTCATCCCGGCGACCTTGACTTGTGATCGCGGGTGTGTAGGGTGAGAGGCCGTGTCCCAGGCCAGAAAGCGACTCACCGCCGGCCTGGCCGCCCTGGGCGTGGCGGCCGGCGTGGCGATGCTGAACCCCGGAGCGGGGGCCACCGCGGCCAGCGGTACGGCCAACCTGGAAACCTTCGTCCGCGGCACCGACAATGCGCTCTGGCACCGCCGCTATCAGAGCGGCGCCTGGGGTCCCTGGCGGTCGCTGGGCGGTGTCCTGACGGCGGAACCGCGCGCGGTGTTTTCGAGCGGAGGCCGGATCGACGTCTTCATCCGGGGCACCGGCGATGACCTATGGCAGCGGACATTCGACGGGACGAGCTGGGCCGGCTGGGTCTCGCTCGGCGGACTGCTGGCATCGGCTCCGAGCGCGACGTCGATGAGCGCCGGGACCCTTGACGTGTTCGCCCGCGGAAGCGACAACCACCTCTGGCATCGGTCGTTCAACGTCAGCTGGGCCACCTGGGAAGACCTCGGAGGCACTCTCGACTCGGACCCGGCGGCGACATCGGCAGCCGCCAACCAGATGGACGTCTTCATGCGCGGGACGGACCAGCACCTCTGGGACAATTCCTTTCGCGCGGGCGCCTGGGGTGGGTGGCAAGCACTGGGTGGCACGCTCGGGTCCGCGCCGGGCGCGGTCTCCGCGGCGCCGGGCAAGCTCGACGTGTTCATGCGCGGCACCGACTCGCAGGTCTGGCAGCTGTCGTTCGACGGCGCCAGCTGGGGAGGCTGGCAGCCCCTGGGAGGCGTGTTCACCTCGGCGCCCAACGCGGTCTCGCTGACCGCCGGCAGGATCGACCTTTTTGCCCGAGGCAGCGATTCATCCCTGTGGCACAGCTGGTACGCGGGCGGCTGGAGCAACTGGGAATCGCTGGGGGGCCCGATCGGCGCCGGCACGGACCTCCTGGGACCCGGGCTCGACGGGACCGCCGGGCTGACCGCGTTCGTGCGCGGTAGCGACGACGCGCTGTGGTACCGAAGCTACGTGCAGGGAGGCTGGAGCGGCTGGCAGTCGCTCGGCGGCGTCCTCTCCGCCGATCCGCAGGCGGTTTTCTCGCCGGGCAGCCGGATCGATGTCTTCATCCGCGGCCTGAACGACGACCTCTGGCAACGCACCTTCGACGGCACGAGCTGGCAGAGCTGGTCTGCCCTCGGCGGAATTGCCCGCTCGGGCCCGGGGGTCTCGCTAGCCGCGCCGGGTCAGTTCGACCTCTTCATCCGGGGGGCAGACGACCAGCTCTGGCACCGCTCGTTCAAGGGCGCCACCTGGAGCAGCTGGCAGGAGCTCGGCGGTGTGCTCGCGTCCAGCCCAGCGGCGGTCTCGGCGAGCGCCGGGCGGATCGACGTATTCATAAAGGGAAGCGACGGCCAGGCGTGGCAGGTCTCGTTCGACGGCAGCGCATGGGGCGGCTGGCGGAGCCTGGGCGGGCCGATTGCCTCGGGACCGGGGGCGGTCTCACCGGCGACGGGGCAGGTCGACCTCTATGTCGAGGGGACCGACAGCCGGCTCTGGCAGAGGTCGTTCAACGGCGCGAGCTGGGGTAACTGGCAGCCGGTCGGCGGCGTGATAACGTCGGCGCCCTCGGTGGTATCGCTGGCGAGCGGACGTGCCGACGTCTTCGTGCGGGGCACTGACAGCGCGCTCTGGCACATCTGGTCGTGGTACCGCTGGAGCAACTGGGAACCGCTATCCGGGCAGATCCGCACCGGCGCAGACCCGACCACGTTCTGGGTACCTGTTTATCGCCAGGCGATGGCGCTCGACTGCGAAACCGCCGCCCTCCAGATGGCGCTGGCCTCGCTCGGCCACTACTACAGCCAATCCGACCTGTTCGCGTATGAGAACCCGGACACCAGGCCGCCGGTGATGGGCGCCAATCACACCATCCTGCAGTGGGGCGATCCCTACACGAATTTCGTTGGCGACGTCAACGGCTCTGACTCGATCCCGACGGGTTACGGCATCTACTACCCGCTGATCCTGTCGATTGCCCAGAGTCACGGTTCGCCGGGAGCCTCGGCGGGCGAGGGATACTCGGCGGGCGTCGTCTACCAGGCGCTCGCGAACCGGCACCCGGTCCAGGTCTGGGTTGAGGTGGGCTGGTTCCACCCGGCCGTTGGCTCCTGGACCGCCTGGGATGGCCGTCGCATCCAGTACTCGCTGGACGAGCACACCGTCATCCTGAGCGGGATCTCGGACACCCAGGTAAGGGTCAACGACCCCTGGCACGGCACCCAGTACTGGGTGAGCAAGGCGACCTTCGAAAACTCCTGGGCCGACTTCGACGACATGGCAGTGATCTTTCAGTAGCTTGCTATCCTGACTGACGTACTGGCAAGGAGGATCCCGCATGGCTATCACGGCTGAACGCACGGCTCAGGCCCGGCCCACCACGTCGAGGAAGTGGGTCTATCTCTTCGAAGAAGGCAACAAGGACATGCGCGACCTGCTGGGTGGCAAGGGCGCCGGCGTCTCGGAGATGACCCGAGCCGGGCTGCCCGTCCCGCCGGGTTTTACCATCACCACCGAGGCCTGCAACGCCTATTACGCCGCCGGCAAGCGATTCCCCGACGGAATGTGGGAGCAGGCCACGGACGCCCTGAAGAAGGTCGAGGAGAAGGCCGGCAAGCGGCTGGGTGACGCGCGCAACCCGCTGCTGGTCTCCGTCCGGTCCGGGGCGAAGTTCTCCATGCCCGGGATGATGGACACGGTCCTCAACCTTGGGCTCAACCCACAGACCCTCGAGGGCCTCTCCAAGCTGACCGGGGACCGCCGGTTCGCGCTCGACGCCTACAGGCGCTTCATCCAGATGTTCGGCAAGATCGTGCTCGGGATCGACGCCCAAAAGTTCGAGAAGCGGCTGGAGCACGCCAAGGACAAAGCCAGGGTCAAGACCGACCCGGAGCTCAAGCCGGCTCAGCTGGAGAAGCTGGTCGAGGAATTCAAAGCCATCGTTCTCAAGGAGAGCGGCAAGCCGTTCCCGGATGACCCGATGGAACAGTTGCGCGCCGCCATCGAGGCGGTCTTCAGCTCCTGGAACAACAAGCGCGCGACCGACTACCGCAACTTCAACAAGATCCCGCACGACCTGGGCACCGCGGTCAATGTCCAGACCATGGTGTTCGGCAACATGGGCAACGATTCGGGGACGGGGGTCGCGTTCACCCGCGACCCGAACACGGGAGAGAAAGTCCTCTACGGCGAGTACCTGCTGAACGCGCAGGGCGAGGACGTCGTGGCGGGAATCCGCACGCCCAACCCGATCTCGAGCCTGAAGAAGCAGCTGCCCGAGGTCTACCAGCAGTTCGAGCGGACAGCGAACCAGCTCGAGAAGCACTACCGGGACGTGCAGGACCTGGAGTTCACGATCGAGAAGAGGAAGCTCTGGATGCTCCAGACGCGATCCGCCAAGCGCACCGCCCAGGCGGCCGTGAAGATCGCGGTCGACATGGTGGGCGAGAACCTGGTCTCGAACGACGAGGCGATCCAGCGGGTCGAGCCCTCCCAGGTCGACCAGCTGCTCCATCCGCGGATCGACCCCAAGGCGAAGCCGAAGGTGATCGCCAGGGGCCTGGACGCATCGCCTGGCGCCGCCAGCGGCAAGGCGGTGTTCGACGCGGACCGCGCCGAGGAGCGGGCCAAGAAGGGCGAGGCCGTGATCCTGGTCCGGATCGAGACCAACCCGGATGACGTCCACGGCATGATCGCGGCCAAGGGCGTGCTCACCGCTCGCGGCGGAAAGACCAGCCACGCTGCTGTGGTCGCCCGCGGGATGGGAAAACCATGCGTCGCCGGGGCGGAGAGCCTCAAGGTCGACCTGGACAAGCGGCTCTTCACCGTGGACGGCGTGAAGGTCAAAGAAGGCGACCTGATCACGATCAACGGCTCGACCGGCGAGGTGATCCTGGGGTCGGTGCCCATGATCGAGCCCGCCATAAACAAGGACCTGAACCAGCTGCTCACCTGGGCGGACGGACGCCGCCGGCTGGGCGTCTGGGCAAACGCCGACTACCCGCGCGACGCCAAGGTGGCCCGCGGCTACGGCGCCCAGGGGATCGGGCTATGCCGGACCGAGCACATGTTCATGGAACAGGAGCGCCTGCCCATCGTGCAGAAGATGATCCTCGCCGAGGACGAAAAGGAGCGGCGCAAGTGGCTCCAGAAGCTCTTGCCCTTTCAGCGCTCTGACTTCAACGGCATCCTCAAGGAGATGCACGGGCTGCCCGTCATCATCCGGCTGATCGACCCACCGCTGCACGAGTTCCTGCCGAACTACGAGGAGCAGCTGGTAAAGGTGACGACCATGCGCCTGAAGAAGGCTTCGAAGAAGAAGCTCGAGCCCGAGGAGGCGCTCCTTCGCGCGATCGCCGGCATGCGAGAGCAGAACCCGATGCTCGGCCTGCGCGGGATCCGGCTCGGCCTGCTCTTCCCCGAGATCATCGAGATGCAGGTCCGGGCCATCCTGGAGGCGGCCAGCTCACTGACGAAAAAGGGCGTCGACGTCCGGCCCGAGATCATGATCCCGCTGGTGGGCCACGTCAACGAGCTGCAGCGGACCCGGGAGAAGCTCGAGGCGGTGGCCAAACAGGTGGTGACCGAGCAGAAGGCGGATATCCCGTACAAGTTCGGCACCATGATCGAGATCCCGCGCGCTGCTCTGACCGCCGGCGAGATCGCCAAGCACGCCGAGTTCTTCTCCTTCGGCACCAACGACCTGACCCAGACCACCTTCGGCTTCTCCCGCGACGACGCCGAAGGCAAGTTCCTCCTGAAGTACGTCGAGGAGAAGATCCTGCCCGCGAACCCATTCGAGACGCTCGACCTGACCGGAGTGGGCCGCCTGATGCGGATGGCAGTCGAGGAGGGCCGCAAGGCACGGCCCGATCTCGAGATCGGGATCTGCGGGGAGCACGGCGGGGACCCGGCTTCGATCCACTTCTGCCACGGACTCGGCCTCAACTACGTCAGCTGCTCGCCCTACCGGGTCCCGGTGGCCCGGCTGGCGGCCGCCCAGGCGGCGATGGCCCAGGCCGAACGCGATCGCTGAGGCGCTAGCGCCACCGGGATGAGCTTTGCGGCCGCGGCGCTCCCGGAACCGATCAAGCGCGCTATCCGGCGCACGCTCGACCGGCTCGGGGTGGAGGTGATCGCCAGGCGGTCGAACCGGTGGCTGGCTGACCTGGGCATCCGGACCGTGATCGACGTCGGCGCCAACACCGGCCAGTTCGCGCACACCGCCCGGCGGCTGTTTCCGCAGAGCTTCATCTATTCGTTCGAGCCGCTGGAGGGCTGCTACCGGGAGCTGACCAGGTCCTTTACGGGCGACCCGAAGTTCCGTGGATTCAACATCGGCCTGGGGTCCGAGGACCGGGTGATGACCATCCACCAGAACGAGTTCAGCGGCTCCTCCTCGATGCTCGAGATGAGCGAGCTGCACAAGACGACCTTTGCCTATGCGGCGAAGCCGGTGGCCGAGGCCAGCGTCCAGGTCCGGCGCCTGGACGATGTCTGCCGCGACCTCACGCTGGAGCCAGAGGTGCTGGTGAAGCTGGACGTCCAGGGGTATGAGGACCGGGTGATCGCCGGCGCCCCGGAACTGCTGCCGCGGGTAAAGGTCGTCATTACCGAGACCTCGTTCGAGCCGCTCTACGTCGGCCAGCCTTTGTTCGACGAGCTCTACAAGCGGATCACCGCCCTTGGCTTTCGCTACCACGGCAACCTGGAGCAGGCGGTCAGCCCCCACGATGGCCGGATCCTGCAGGCGGACGCCATCTTCCTGCGGCCCTGACCTCACACCTGGGCAGCTCGTGCCGGAGGCAGTAGACTGGGCTCAGAAATGAGCCCCCCGCCTCGCGACGCGGGACCGGGCGGCCCGTCGCTCGGGGTCATCATTCCCGCCTACAACGAAGAGGCGACGATCGGTCGAGTCCTCCGGCGGGTTTTGCTGCAGGAGTGCGTCCAGCAGGTGATCGTGGTCGACGACTGCTCGACGGACCGGACGCTGGAGATCGCGCAGGGCTCGGCCCGGGATGACCGGGTCACCGTGCGCCGGCACGCATCCAACCAGGGCAAAGGCGCGGCCGTGCGCACCGGTCTCAACGAGATCACGGCGCCGATCGTGATCATCCAGGATGCGGACCTCGAATACGACCCGGCCGAGTACGCAAAGATGATCGGGCCCATCCTCGAGGGCCGCGCCGACGCGGTCTACGGCGTGCGCGGATTCTTGAGCCACACGTCGTACTCGTACTGGTTCGTCCTGGGAAACCGGCTGGTGACGACCGCGACCAATGTCCTGTTCAACTGCTACATCCAGGACATGGAAACCGGGTTCAAAGCCATGCGCACCGAGCTGATGCGCCGTCTAATGCTCAGGGGTAACCACTTCAACATCGAGCCGGAGATCACCGGCCGGCTGATGCGTCTCGGCTACCGGATACACGAGGTGCCGATCACCTACTACGCCCGCAGCCGGGCCGAAGGCAAGAAGCTCACCTGGCGGGACGGCGTGACTGCGCTCTTCGTGCTGCTGCGGATCCGCCTGTCGTCGAAGCGCCGCCTGTTCGGCGGGGTCGACACCTATCACGCCCAACGCCTGGAGGCGCTGGCATCGGCGCCGCGGATTCCGGAGCTCCCCGGTGAACACGTGGTGGAGGTCCGCTCGGGCCGGTCCGAGGGATCCGGCTAGGCTGCCGCTCAAGTCTTAACCGGACTGATCCTTTAATTAACCCAATCTCAGTCCCTGGATCCTTGCCGGGTTAGGCCCGATCGGGCCGGCTCTCTTGACTTTCGCTGTGTGCAGCGTATAAGTCACATTCAGGCGTCGGGGCTTCACTAAGGGGAAATCTGGACCTGGGCTACCAGGTCTATTGGGAAGGGGTTGTGATGAAACGAATCACTGGCGTCATCGGCATCTTTGCCGTACCCATCTCGTTTGCGCTGAGCCAGATCTC